>Ga0105249_10004734_pt1 | contig 11746 bp, 14 predicted proteins | sample KBSS44metaG_FD_81522 | JGI IMG/M metagenome (GOLD analysis project Ga0105249, IMG submission 81522) | Switchgrass rhizosphere microbial communities from Kellogg Biological Station, Michigan, USA - KBS S4-4 metaG | ecosystem: Host-associated > Plants > Roots > Rhizosphere > Soil | place... | reverse complement strand
TATTGAAATGGCCAAAACTAATGATTGAAAATGGATATTCTCAATACTTGATTGCTGATGTCGAATGGCCTAAATTTAGGTATTAGCCGCAAACAATTCATTCATGTCAACATTCATCAGCTTCCACATAAAATCTGACAATCGAATCCACATTGCAAAACTTTTGCAAGAACTCTCATCTGTTGACGAAATGACTTCAGGGATATACCCAAAAGAACTTGATCATAACATTCTACTGAGCGATAAGACTGATCCTACCTTTATTGCAATTGGTAACACCCAAAATGGTTGGACATCAGTGCAGTTAAATAGTTTTAAGAAATTGCACAACTGGGCACAGAAAATTTCGAAAGAACTCAACACTACCTTCATACATATCATAGGCCAAACGGCATCTGATGTCTATTATTTCCTGGTGTATGAAAGAGGTCTTTTACGTCGGGAAATAGAAATCTATTATGGGGATCTGGACAACACTACAGACAAAGGAGAAAAGTTTTCATTTGAAAAGCCTTCCCTTATTCCTGCCAGTGACGAGGATTATGAAAATATCTTTGATCGGGATACGCTTGAACAATATTGCAAAGCCTTTGGATTCGATCTTTTTTATCAAGATGAGTACGATTCTTACTACATCCTTCGAAAAAAAGTGTTGGGAAAGACAATAAGAGAATATGCTGCCTCATATAATAAGCCAAAACCATGGTGGAGATTTTGGTAGGCTGGTCTGCAGCTAACAGTATATTTTACAATAGACGAAGACGTATGCCATGATTCGTGTCTCCGAGAACCATGGCTCAGGAATAAGCACATACTACTTATCAGATATTTAAAAAAATTGTAGTTTCGGCTTATTCACAAATACTGGTGTTGCCTGCAAGCATAAATGACAAACTACACATACATAGCTTCGACGGAATTTATTAACAACTTGACATTTGATTATGTTGAGACATATTCATTTCAAAGAGGAACAGAGTTTGAAGAAAACAGAAAGCTAATTCAAGCTGAGTATGACCAACTGAAAGTCAAAAAAGAGAAACTCGACAATTTACCAACTGACGAGGAAGTAAGATTTTTAGAACTTAATGGACTTTTAGGGTTTACACAGTATCTATTAAATGACAAAGGGCAATTTCATCCTTCAAGCAAAAGGACAAATATCTTTAACCACAACGACTCAAATATTGACAGAATAAAAAATATTTTGCTAACTGAAATCAATGAAATTCCAAGATGGATGTGTGCACCAGTTTATAGAGATGCATTAGTTTTTTACAAGGCTAATAAAATAATTACAACCTTAAATGTTTGTTTGAGCTGTCAATATATGGAAACGAAAATGTTTAATCATATAAACGGAGATTATAAAACCTACGATTTATTTAAACGTTTCTTTATTGACATAGGACATGACGTTGAAGACCCTGAATATTTTCCATTGGACGACATAGACAAATTAAAACAGAAAAAATAAAAAGAGCCTCGACAAATACCAGCAGCAACAATGCTTACTGGCTAAGTTGTCAATTACAGCACAGCAGCTAGCTCTAATGTTAGCGACAACACAAGTGGCCCTTCGCCCAATATTAAAACTTTGACAAAGCGCCACCTGCTTTCCTGCAAGATGCTACAATAACAATAAGTTTTTGTAAAAATCAAACTGCTTTTCCAGTTGACAGAATGCATTCTTTGTTCTCAGTTCCATTTCTGAATGACTGATAAACTCAAAGACTGCTTCTCCGATAGCACAGTTCCTGCAAGGGACAGGTTAATTCAAGATCAGGAATAATTTATTACTACTGATACTTTATAACTTGTATAAACCTATTATTCAAATGACCAAAATCGCCATCAATAGTTAACAGCTTTGCATTAGCAACTTTGGCAGTAGCTGCTATCCATAAATCGTTTTTACCCATTGTAATAGCAGAGCCGCCCAAAGGCATTCTTGTTAATTTACCTTTACTGTAAGCGTCCATTTCTGCATAAGCTGTATTCAGATTAGTATCTGCAGAATTAATATCAATTACAATCAGTTTTGCAAACAAGGCTTGAATAGATTGTAATTTTTTGATTCCCCAACCTTGCTGAATTCCGAAGCTGATTATTTCTGCCTGAGTTACCACAGAAATCATCGGGATACAATCGGGAGCTGATAAATTTTCTGTTGATTCTATTAGTTGATAGAGGCTGCTTTGCCTGGCGTAATGGACTAAAATACCTGTATCCAGCAAATATCTTCTCATTAATCAAGAGCATTTAATATTTCATCAATGCTCTCATCTCCTGGCCACTGACCAACTATTTCACTTAAAAAATTATGGTTTTTCAAATTCTTTTGCTGGCGCTGGATTTGCTGTTCTACGGTTTCTTTTTTTGAGGATTTTGAAAAATATCTATCCGTTTCTGATGGCTCAAATAATTTTTCAATATATAAGAAAGACATTTTACCTCCGGGTAAATAATGTGCAGTCCCGGCGATCGTCAATTCCTTACCCCAGTATTTTGAAATGTCTTCAGGCTCTAATTCGTCGCTCAATATGCCATTCACAAGTCCCTCTTTTGTAACAATAGAAACTCTTGACTTTGTATATTTCAATTCATCAACAATTCCATTGATAAGAACTTCCTGTGGTTCTGGAATACTTTCTTCAAGTATCTGGATTTTCTGAAAATCTTTCTTCTTTAATTTTAAATCCGGAATACTTCCCCGGTTAGCTATGGTTACAGTTTCATCATCGGAATCAAATATTTTTTCAAACTGCTTTAATTTTTTAAGTAAGGCTTTATCCAGTTCACCAACCTCTTCATTATAATTTAAAGCCTGTCTGAATGAATCAATAACAAGACTCATTGGGGTTTGATTTGGAAGTTCATTAAGGATTTTAGGGTTAAAAGCATTCCCTTGATGTCCTTTCAAACTTTCACTGAATAATTCGCATTCCAGCTCCAGAATTGTAGAGCCAGGTTTCAAATCGGCAAGTTTTATTTTTAACGCATTAGTAATGCGTTCAGGTTTTCTGCCTCTTTCAGCACTAAATCCCTGTAGGCGAATTTGTAAAGCTCCTTTTGCAATTTCTGTAATTGACAGTGCAAGTTGAGCTAATCGCTGCAAATCAATTTTGCCATTATCTTGTTCAGCACCAGCTAATCTTACTTCATATATCATGGGAATAGTTCTCTTATTAAAAATACAACATAATTCTGAGCCGATCAATTAGACAATTATATAACTTTCCTATATAAGATGGTCACGTTTAGGCCCGCCTGGATCTCTATAATAATTTTACAAAATATAAAAACTGTTTTGGGCAGAATCCGGGAGTTTTGGAAATGAAAGTTTCTATTGACCGATACTGCAAGTGGCACTTTGCTCACCATTAAAAATTTTACAAAACGCCATTTACTTTTCCCAACAAGATCAAAATAAAAAATATAAAGACGGAACGATGTACGGGATCATTTCTTATCCATTATTTTCTCCAGCAAAGCAATCTTTTCCCTTTCACTTTTTAACAGCGCCTCATACAATTCAACTATTTTTTCAACAGGGTTGAATGTATAGTGGCCATATACTGATGAATTATCATGATGATTGAAAGTGCTTGATATAAAACTTATGGTGGTTTCTTCGTTATAATTTCTGATTGCTTCAGTAGGCACTTTCAGAATTTTTGCAATCCTTTCAAGCATGTCCTTGTCCAATGACTCTTTCTGCTCCAACTGAGAAATAGCCTGCTGGCTGATGCCGAGGTCAAATGCCAATGCATCCTGTTTTATACCAAGCATCTCCCTGATGCGCTTTACATTTCGCCCTTCATGTACTGTATTTTCTTTCATAGCCGCAGTTTTTGCTATTGCAAGTATACGGCATTTATCGCTTGTAAAATACAGCAAACATATTGCAAAATATCAGCATTCAAACCGTGGTTCACAGCAGCAAGTCCTGAGCGTTATATGCTATATTTCGCCCACATCAGTAAAATCCTTTTAAGTATATATAGATGCTACCCGAATACAAGAGCATTATGAATATACTATTACGATTTATAGAATTGCAATTATTAATTATATAAAAGAAAAGGAAATAGTGGAAGGAAGGATTAAGGTTCTTAAAATCAAAAACCCGGTTTCATCATCCCATTCGGGAGAGAGGATTTACCGGGTATCGCATTACAAATATAAGTCTTTATCCTAAATTCGCAAGACCTATAAAAGCCCCAATGGACATTAACGACTTAGAAAAGCTACTATCGAAGAAAAGGCTTAGCACTTACTACAACTTATTCCCATCAGACAAAGAAAAAGCTATTGAATATTACAGGCTCAATACTCAAATTTCAGAATCACTTTATCCTTTGCTTTCAAACCTGGAAATAACATTGCGAAACTCTATTCATAACTCATTTATCATACATTTTAAATCGACAGACTGGTTTTCAGGTTTCAAACAACCCGAGCTTTTTGACCAGGTTAATGTTGCCAAAAGAAAAATACTTACAGGACACAACCAAATGACAACAGACAAGGTAGTTGCAGAACTGACCTTCGGTTTTTGGACTGCATTGTTCAATAAACAATATGCCAAAGACCTTTGGAAGCCTTTAATGTATGCCTTCCCATTGCTGGACACAGCCGGCAAACGGAGGGATAAGATTTCTTATAAACTCAATCACATTCGTAAATTCAGGAACCGGATTTTTCATTACGAGCCCATTTGTAACGACTTACCGCATTGGCGACAAACCACAACAACATTTTAGAAATTCTCAACTGGATAAATGCAGGTATCGTTAGCTGGACAAAACAAATTGATCGCTTCGACAACTTATACAAACAAGCAGTTGCTTTGCGTACAGCGACCTGACCCAACGCCAGGTTGTTTTTAAAAATCAGATTTTTAGCTCTGACCATTATGAGTAAAAACAAAAAAATACAGATAGAAGGCAGGGAAATAAGTATCCTTGTTGATAAAAAGCAGGAATATATTTCCCTTTACGGTAGTTAAGTAATCTCAAGACAAATGACAAAGTATCCGAAGGTTAAAGACCCCAGCTTGATTGGCGATTATCCCGGACTCGTAAAGTCAGGAGGTGGTTATGTTTGGGACGATGTATTAGAATATCGGGTTTGGTATCATCCGCATGGCGAAGCACCTAACGCTGAGGAAGGAGACGACTATTATTATGTGTTTGAATCTTATGAAGAAGCCTTTGCTTACTCACAAGCAAATGAAGGTTGCGAAGAACCGCTTGCACTAGTGTTACAGGAAGAATATATTGACGAACCTGAACCAGGAAAATATGTGCATATAAAGAACCAAAGATTGACGGAATGGCCAGTTGAATTTTTGAAAAGACCAAGGCGAAATAAAAATACAATTCCGGATTTTTTTTCTGCGAGTGCTCCAGCCAATAAACTTGACATATTGCGAGGATTGGTATAGTTGAAAAATGGCATATGCCACCATCGTGATGGTTTGACTATCTGGCGGCTTGACGAAGAAATCCTCAACTTCATATCGATATGCAGTGCCCACTAACGACTACGGCCAGTAATAGAATGTATTCTTATCTTCATTAAGTTTACTCAGAAGCAGCTCGGGCTTACGGATGACGGATACTGCCACATCGCCAAGCCCTTACGTCGTATTTGCGCTACTCATACACCGTCCCGATCTTTCTATTACTCCCTTCAAAAAGAATGCGTTAAAAAAATTGCGTCTGCCCGGGGTCTTGCCCATAATAATCTTACAAAACATAAAAACTGTTACGGGCAGACCCCGGGAGTTTTGGAAATGAAAGTTTCTATTTGCAGATATTACAAGAGGCACTTCGCTCCCTATTAAATTAAAAAAAGATTCGTCGAAAAGGATGAAACTGCGTGTAAACGCTAAAGATGAAGGGCAAGAGAGTTTTTAGGGCCAACAGAAATAAAAGTTGTATTTGCGCTACTCATACACGATCCCGATCTTTTTATTACTCCCCTTCAAAAGAATGCGTTAAAAAAATTGGTATAGGATTCATGTTGCGTAAATTAGCATAAACACATGTGTTTTACGTCATTTTGTTTCGACATTAAGTAAATAAAATCAGATAATGGAGAATATACAATAAAGGATCTTTGGTGCAGATTCAGTGATAGCAGTTTCGCCTGATTTAAATGAATTTATTAAAAATATAACCATGGCAGTATATGTAGTAAATGCATACGACATTCATGACTTTGAAACATTCAAAGAATACCCACCACGTGTAGCCCCATTGCTTTTGAAATATGGTGCGAAAGTATTAGCTATGGACACAGCTCCAAAAGTATTGGAAGGAATACCTAAAACGATGAATGCAGTTATAGAATTTCCTTCAGAAGAGGCGGTACATAACTTTTATAACGACCCAGAGTATCAATCTTTCATCCATTTACGACTCAATTCTACTTCAAATTGTACTATGATTATACTTAAGCAATTTGAGAAAAAATAAAAACGAACGCACAACACGCAGTTTGGTTATATGGCGGCTCTGCCCGGGGTCTTGCCCATAATAATCCTGCAAAATATAAAAACTGTTCGGGGTCGACCCCGGGAATTTTGGAAATGAAAGTTTCTATTGGCCTATATTACAAGTGGTACTTCGTTTTCTATTAAATTAAAAGAAGATTCGTCGAAAAGGATGAAACTGTGGGGTAACCGCTAAAGATGATGGGCAACGGAGTTTTTAGGCCCAACAGAAATAAAAGTTGTATTTACACTACTCATACACGGTCCCGATCTTTCTATTACTCTCTTCAAAAAGAACGAATTAAAAAATTGTTAGAGGTTTCATGTAGCGTATATTAGCATAAATACATACGTTAGCTGCCGTTTTAATCAACAACAATTATCGATCAAGTAAAGCTTATACCCGAAATTAAGGAGTGGCAAACACTTAACAGGAAAGATTTCGTCATTGAAGATTGGATTTCAATTGAAGGAAACATAAAACTTGCCATTGGCTATTCTTTTATTTTCTGGCCTGACTTTATTGAGCATGAAAATTGCGTGTTTTTGAAATCTCATTTTTCATTGGAAGGTTTCAACCAATGGAAAAATGTTGACTACGTCGAACAGTTCGCCCAAATTGAATATGTAATAAACCACATTCACATACTTGATCTTTTTGCACAAGAAAAGCAATCTGAGATCACTAAAGATCAAGTTATTTATCTCGGTGAAATTTTGCGGGAGATCTATGACACAAAACTAACCACGCAGTTTAAAGATAGAAAGTTCATCGTAACTTTCAATGGACATGAAAATGTCGGGGAACTGATCGACTATGAGTTGTCCTTTCATCAGCATATTAACGAAACCAGAAGAACGAAAAACGGCAGCTAAAAAGGGTTTTCTGCTTACGCCATGGTTCGTGTCCCCACGAACCACATCAAGAGTATATTTGCATTACGGACAAGAATTCATCTGATTTTAAATGAAAATAAAGGATAGGTATTTTTCAAGTAAATGGTTCGTGTCCCCACGAACCAGGGCACAGAAAATGAGTTTGACAATCTTTAGAAGACAGTTTAGCAGTTGCGTATATGGCGACGAACTTTGGGCATGCTTACACGTGCGATTGAACACTCTAATAGTTTGATCAATTAACAATAAATGGCAGACAATACAAACGAAGGACATTCAGTTAATTTCCGGAACTCTCAATCAGAAAGCCCTTCTGACGAAATTATATCTATTAAAGACCCTGGGAACGCAGAGCTTATTAAACCAAATCAAGAAACTGAAAATATGGAAGTACATCATCATCCCGACATTCATCATAAACCTAAAAAGTGGAAAGAGTATTTCCTGGAATTCTTAATGATTTTTCTGGCTGTTACGTTAGGATTTATTGCTGAGAACCTGCGGGAGCATATTACCGAAAGCTCAAAAGAAAAACAATATATAGCCGGCTTCATCCGCAATGTAAAAGATGATACTGCTAATTTGCATCATGTAATTGAGTCCGATAAACAACAAGTAAAAGGAGTGGACAGCATGTTAAATCTTTCTCATGTAAACATGGCCATCGATTCAAACCGAAAATCATTCTATTATATCGCCATTCGATATTTTTATAATTCATCTTCTTTTAAAAGCAATGATGCCACTTTACAGCAGTTAAAAAGCACGGGTGATTACAGGCTTATTGAAAAGGACCATGTAGCGGACAGCCTGGCAAAATATGACGCCGATATTCACAGCATTTATAGCCAGGGCGCCTATTACGAAGTTTATTTTAAAGAGATATTATCAAGGCTCGATGAGTTGACTGACATGACAATTTTGGGAGACACGTCTTTGATAATAAATGAGAAAATGATGAATAGGCCATTTCCTCCACTGCGGGACGACGACGGAAAATTGCCAACTCTCTTTAATAAAATATTCGACTTTAGAATAATTACAAATGCTTATGTTGAGAATTTTTTAAAGCCGCAACTGGAAAATTCAAAAAACCTGATTGCGTTTCTAAAAAAAGAATATGACATTAAAGACTGAAAAGTTGTGCTTTTGAATTTAGAATGTCTGTGTCCGCCCGGGGTCTTGCTCGTAATAATTTTACAAACATAAAAACAGTCCTGCAACGGACAGGTTAATTCAAGATCAGGGATAAGCGCTTCTTTGATCACAGTTGACGAAAATTCACGCACCTAAGTTCCCGCAGTGTTTCGCTCTGACCAGAAAAAACTATTTGACTTTTGCTTTTAGCGACTGGCTTAATTCCTTAATAACAGCAGCCTTGTCTTTCTTGATTTTTTTGCCAATTTCCTTTCGTGGACAGTTTGCATTATACTTTGCACCCCAATCCATTATTTCAATGACAATGGGTAATAAATCAACCCCTTTTTGTGTAAGACTATAAACAAACTTTGACTTATTTGCAGGAGACACTTCTTTGACGACAATGTTTTCAGCTTCAAGGACACCTAATCTATTGACCAGGATGTTTGAAGCAATTTTTTCTTCGGAAGTTAAGAACTCACTGTACGACACTTTATCTCTCAACATTATATCCCTGATTATTAAAAGCGACCATCTGTCCCCGAAAACATCAAGGGAACAACTTATCGGGCAATCAGACCTTTTTTTATCCATAAAATAAAGTTGTTGCAATTTGCAATATCTTTTTATCTTTGTTCTTGCAATTTGCAACAGCAAATTTAAAGACAAAAATTTAATAAAATGGATATTCAGGCAACAACAAGACAACTTCTTGAAACTTATTACAAAGGCTTTGCAGAAAAAGCCAATTGGGAAACTGTAATTGCGGACGACTTTGAGTATGTAGGTGGTGATATGAACAACATTAAACCTGTTGTTGGCAAACAAGCCTACATTGAAATCATTAAGCGTTTTTCACAACGCTTTGAAGCAATGAGAGTGACGCAAATGATAGTTGAAGGCAACAAAGCAAGTGTTATTGGTAACTATGACTTTCAATTCCCGAACGGACTTAAAATAAATGGTAATGTTTCTGAAAATTGGACAGCAAAAAATGGCAAACTACAATCACTTACTCTTTATTTTGACACATTGACTTTTATGACAAACCTGAAACCTTAATTTATCAATGGCATACAATATTGAACTTGCCGACAGCATCAGAGATTTTCCCGCAACACAATCAAACTTACAGATTGAAGAAAAGTAAATGTTTTGTGGACTAACTTTTATGTTAACGGCAAGACCTGTGTAAGTGCTAGTAATAACAATTTAATATGTCGCTTTGACTCCGCTGTACTTAGTCTTCCCCCGTTGTTTAGCCTTCAATTCAATAATGAAAATATAAACTATAGGATGCTATGAGTAGTCTGCGACTACTCATCAGCTTCAAAGAAGCTGTCCCTCTTCCTGCTGAAAGAAGTAAACCATTCGGAAAAGTCAACTTGTCTCCTTTGTTGATATCCCGGAAATACACAGTTATAAATTTATGTACATCGCAAATGCAGAATGCTAGCAATAAAACAAGTGGCACTTCGCCCAACATTAAAAGCATTACAAAGTGCCATCGGCCTTTCACGGCAAAATGCTACTACGACGTGGGTCGCGTCCCCCGAACCACATCTATAGTACATTGATAGTATAAACAAACCCTTTACCCAATTATAATTAAAATCAAAAAAGTTTTTTCATCTAAATGACTCGTGGGATATGAACCGTGATCCAGAGCCAACAGAAATTAAGTTGTATTTGCGAAACCCGGCAATACAAAAAAACGAAACAGGTAAATGCCCACTATCAGTTATTTCAAAAAAATTGTAGTTTCGGCTTATTCAGAAATACTAATGTTAGCGGTAATCGTGAAAACGACACACGAATTTGGATTGACATAAACTTAAAAATATGAGAAAAGTAATTGCAGCAATCAATATGACACTTGACGGATTTTGCGACCATACAGCAGGTATTCCAGATGAAGAAATACATCAACATTATACGGAACTATTAAATAAGGGAGATGCAATTCTATACGGTAGAATAACATATCAACTTATGGAATATTGGCAACCCCTGGTGAAAAATCCTTCAGGTGAAAAAACAATGGACGACTTTGCTATGGCGATAGATAAAATTCCAAAAATAGTTTTTTCCCACACGTTGAAAAATGCAGGCCCGATAGCTATCGGGTGGGAAAGTGCAAAGTTGGCAACCCGGGCCATTGAAGAAGAAGTTTTAGAACTCAAGCAATCCCGCAATGGCGGGAGTAAAGACATTTTAGTTGGCAGCCAGAGTTTAATTATACAGCTGATGAAACTTAATTTGATTGATGAATACCAACTTTGTGTTCACCCGGTTGTTGCAGGAGGCGGTTTGCCATTATTTGAAAACATAAAAGACAGGACCGTTCTTAAACTTATAAAGACAAAAACTTTTAGTGGTGGTGCAGTAACGCTTTACTATGAGCCGACAAACGAAAAAACAACGAACCCTTAGTGAAAATGTTATCAGACCAGGTTTTAAAATCGCATGACTATTAAACAAAACACAAAAATTTCTTTTACTCTGTATGTGATGTTGTTTATCACATTGTCTTTGGTAACAGGCACCATTATATACCTTTCACATTTTACAACCACTGAGGAAAAATTAAGAGCCGATAAAAATCTAATACCACTTAATGGTCCGTGGAAATTTATAACCGGGGATAATATGCAATATGCCCAGTCCAACTATGATGATTCGGGATGGGAAACCATGGACCTTACTGCGCCGCCGGGAGTACATGATGACGATGTGGGACTTTCAGGATTTATACCGGGTTGGACCGCCGCAGGGCATCCAAACTATTCAGGTTACGCCTGGTACCGCCTGAAAGTTCCATTGGATAGTTTAACAGGAAACAATTTAGCTTTAGCAGCACCACCTGCTGTTGATGAGGCCTATCAGCTATTTATTAACGGGTCACTTTTAGGTAATGCAGGTGATTTCTCTGGTCCAGTTCCAATAGTTTACAGTATCCAGCCTCGCATGTTCCTGTTGCCGGAAAATGTAAAAAAAGAAAAGAATATTACAATTGCTTTTAGGGCGTGGATGAGTTCAGCTGCTTTGAATCAAGGTTCCGGCGGTATTCATATTGCCCCCACTCTTGGAGAAAAAACTGCTATCAAAAAAAAGTACAGGTTTCAATGGGAGCAAACTATAAAAGGCTATATCGTGGAAGTTATTTTGCCAGTAATGTTTGTTTTGCTGGCGATAACAATGTTTTTA
>Ga0105249_10004729_pt1 | contig 11752 bp, 7 predicted proteins | sample KBSS44metaG_FD_81522 | JGI IMG/M metagenome (GOLD analysis project Ga0105249, IMG submission 81522) | Switchgrass rhizosphere microbial communities from Kellogg Biological Station, Michigan, USA - KBS S4-4 metaG | ecosystem: Host-associated > Plants > Roots > Rhizosphere > Soil | place... | reverse complement strand
TCGAATGGCTACGCGCGGTGCGTGATACGGGGTTGGCGATGCTTCGTAGCGTTCCTACCCGCAGGGGCGAGGTTGGCAGAGTGGCGAAGAGGGTCGCGTTCGTCCAGCAGACCAATTTCGGCGTCATCTTCGATGTCCGTCCGAAGGCAAGCCCGACCAGCAATGCCTATACGCCCCTCGCGCTCCACTTGCACACCGATCTTCCGCATCACGCCGAGCCGCCCGGATTCCAGTTCCTGCATTGTCTGCGCAACGACGTCGAGGGCGGCGAGTCCCTGTTCGCCGATGGGTTTCAGATCGCTGCCGAGCTCAGGATGCGTGATCCCGCCGCCTTCGAGCTCTTGACGCGGTTCCCTATCAGCTTCAGATACCAGGACACGGTCGCCGACCATCGTCACCGTGGTCCCATGCTCGTCCTCGATCCCGACGGCGAGTTTCGCATGGTGCGGTTCGCTCCCAACGTCGTGGCGCCACTCGATGTCCCGTTCGACCGAACCCTCCAGGTGCGGCGCGCGTATCGCGCCTTTGCCTCGCTCGTGGCCTCCCCTGCCTTTCAGGAGCGTTTACGCCTCTCGGCCGGGTCACTCGTCGTGACCGACAACCACCGCGTGCTGCATGGGCGCACCGCATTTGATCAGAGCTCTGGAAGACGCCACCTTCAGGGCTGTTACGTCTCCCGCTCCGAGTGGCTAAGCCGTATCCATGTCCTGGAACGCTCAGCCGCCGCCGGTAGAGGGTGGCTTCTTGCCAAGAAGGAGTGAGACATGCTGCGCTTCCACGCCGAACAAGGACGACCAGCACCCAGCACCGAACCAGAGCGCGGGACCGATCGCGGCCTGCGGCGGCTACTAGCGTCACGACGCGCGGGCTACTCGCTGCCTCAGGCATTCTACGTGGATGACGAGGTCTACCAGATCGACCTGGAGCGGATCTTTCGGCGCACCTGGCTCTTCGCCGGCCACGCCTGCCAGCTCAAGCACGCTGGGGATTACATCACCTGTGACATCGACACGGACTCCATCATCATCGTCCGGGGCCGAGACGGTCAGCTTCGAGCGCTCCACAACGTCTGTCGACATCGCGGCGCGCGGATCTGCTCCTTGTCTGCCGGGCGCTGCCGCTCGCTGGTCTGCCCCTATCATCAATGGACCTACGATCTCGACGGCTCGCTCCTCGCAACACCCCACCTCGCCGCCTCCCCGGGCATCTCGTCACTGCGTCTCGGAGAAGCGCACGTCTTCGAGACCGCAGGGCTCGTGTTCATCAGCCTCGCGGACATGCCGGCAGCGACGGATGAGATGTCGCGCCATGTCGAATCGGTGCTCGCCCCACATCGGCTGGAGCGCGCGAAGGTGGCGCGCGTCGTCACGAAGGACATCGAAGCGAACTGGAAGCTCGTCATGGAGAACCAGCGTGAGTGCTATCACTGTCCGGTCAGCCATCCGGAGTACGCCCGGGCGTATTACGACGCACACCTAGATGACTCATCAATGAGCGCGGAACTCAATGCACGGCTCGCCGATGGCAAGCGCAGGTGGGCGGCGTACGGGATCGATCCGGCGACGGTCAGCTTCTCCTCGGCATACACCGGTGACTGGTACCGCGCCAACCGGACACCTTTCCGGATTGGCTTCGTGACCGAGAGCCTGGATGGCCGACCAGTGGCACCGCTCATGGGTGACTTTGTCGAAGCCGACATGGGGACTGCCCGGGTTGGAACATACCCGAACCTGTGGCTCCACGCGACCAGCGATCATGCCGCGGTGGTGCACCTTATGCCGCTAGGGCCCACGAGGACCCGAACCACCACAACGTGGCTCGTCCACGAGCAGGCCGTCGACGGCCCTGACTATCAACTCGAGCGTCTGATCGAATTCACGCTGATCCAGTCCGAGCAGGACTGGGCCATCCTCGCGAATCAAGCAGCCGGTGTCCGGTCTCGGAGATACGAGCCCGGCCCCTACGCCAGCAGGCGGGAGGCCAATGTAGAACGGTTTGTGTCGTGGTACATCGACCACATAAGCATCCCTTGACATCAGAGGTGTCGACGTGAACAAACATGTGCAGGCCGACTCTGTCGGCCAACGGTCAGAGGAAGAACAGCGGCGGTACACGAGGCGGAGCATCCTGCGTTCGGAGGAGCTCTACGGCCCGGACTTCCAGAGCCCGGGCGGTCGCGCGGCCGTGGACGCGATCTGCCAAGAGGTGCCGATGTCGCAGGGCGTGGCCATCCTGGATCTAGGCAGCGGCCTCGGTGGCGCAGCATTCTATTTCGCTGAACGCTTCAGGGCGAAAGTGGTCGGGATAGACGCATCCCCCGACATGATCGAGATGAGCAGGGAGCGCTGCGCAAAGCGAGGGCTTTCCACCATCGAGTTCCGGCTCGATGACGTCAGGACGGCGCCCCTGGAGCAGGCCGCCTTTGACATGGTGTGGTCACGCGATGCGATGTTGTACCTCGCCGAGAAGGAGCTCATCTGGCGTCGAGCTTGCGATGCTACCAAGCCCGACGGCTACCTCGTTGTGACGGACTTTTGTTGCGGCGTCGGCTCACTGGCCGATGAGTTCCAGCAATACACGGACGAGTGCGGGTATCATTTGCAGAGCATTGACGAGTATGCGAGTCTGATCCGAGACGCGGGATGGTCTATTGAGGTGTCACGCGACATGACGGGCCGGTTCATCGAGCTCCTTCAGCAAGAGCGAGACTCGCTGAGCAAGAACCGGGACGCGTTTTCTCGTGAGTATGGGGAAGACGATTACCTCTTCATGTTGAGGCGCTGGGAGAAAAAGCTTTTGTTCTGCGAACGCGGGGACCTACAGTGGGGTCACTTCAGGGCGCGGCGACTGCGTTGAGCCAGCTCGCCCGCAGCCTGCTCGATCACCAGGTGATAAAGGTCGATCGTCTGATCTCGCATGTGGTCGGCGTTGAACCGCGCTCCTTGACGGCTAGCCCAGCCAGGAAGCGCGGCGGCGATAGTGCGTCGCAACTCCGCGTCCGACAGCGTCCGCGCGACCTTCTCCGCGAGGTCTCCGGCGTCGCCCGACAGGTGGCGTAGACCGACCTCTCCGTCCGCGAACCACGTCTCGTTACTCGGAAATGCCGGAATGACCGCCGGGACCCTCATGAATAGCGCCTCGAGCACCGCCGAGCTGAAGCTCCCGACGAGCCTCGAGTCCACGAGGAGATCGGCCGCTGCCAGATAATCTGGGATATCATGATGCGGGACTCGACCGAGGAAAGCGATCTCTCGCGCGAGCCCAAGATCGTCGGCGTAACGGCGCAGGCGCATTTCCTCCCGACGGTCGGGGTAATCATCCTCGCCGATGATCGCGAGCGACAAGGAGAAGCCACGCCGAGCGAGTCTCTGTACGGCGGTCATGAGCACCTCGATCCCCTTCTCGACGCCGAAGCACGAGGCCACGTTGACGAGGAGGTGCTCCGCTCCGCCCAGAAGCGCAGCTCGGAGCTCCGGCTTGCGCGCCCGGGGCGAGAACAGATGATGATCGACCCCCATCGCAATGGTAACGATCCGGCGGGGTGGAACCGAGAACCGCGTCGCAAGGTCGCGTGCTGTATCATCGTTGCTTGCGATGACGGCATGTGCCTGCGATAATGTCAGGAGCGCCATTCGATGGTACCGACCGTCACGCTCCGCTCCCACGTTGAGGTCACGCCCGAAGGAGGACACCACGAATGGCGCCCCGGTGACTGTGCTCGCAGTCAGGGCAGCGAGCGCCGTGAAGCTTGCGTAGTGGGCATGGATCACATCGAACGGCCTCTCCGAGTGATCACGTACAACCGCATCGACGAGTGCGTGGATGCAATCGTTGAATTGAACATCAGACACGCCGGCGTCTACCAGCACGGGGTGAGCAAGAGGCAGAGGCAAATCATGATAATGGGCGCGCCGGGAAGATAGCGTCGGTAGGGTTTGGCAATAGACGTGGACATCCTCGCGGGCAGCCAGGCTCTCGGCGAGCAGCACCCCGTGGAGCGTGCTACCCCACTCACTCCGCAAGGCGGGAGTCGGTAACAGGGCGATTCGCATGACCATCAAGCTCCGATAGTTGGCATGCCAGAAGTCTATCATGGCTCATGCGGCGCGGTGCCAAGCAATCTCGGCTGCGCAGGACTGCGTCGATCGCGACATCTCACACACCGCCCCCGACACGATCGCGCGCTGGTACCGCGGGCCGATCGACGCGCGCTCCTCCTTGGTCACCAACCCATCGAGCGCCCCTATCGATGGAGGCAGACCAAGCCTTCCGAAACGGCCCATTGGAGCACAGTCAACGCTTGCCGAGGGGGCACGGTCCGCGACCATCTTCGAACGACCTCCATCGCCAGCATGGGGCCATCGATCGCTCGAAGCAGCGGCGCAATGGGGAGGCCCTCGCCGACGAACGCGTAGCCTCTTCCGGACAGCTTCACCCCATCGTGCCGAGTTATATGGGTCTCGCCGACGATGGCCACGGGGGCGAATTGCAGGCGTGGCGCCAACACGACCCTCGATCCGGGCGCCAACCCTTCGCGAGCAGGTCTCGGACTCTCGACGGAGGCCCGGCGGCTCCAGAAATCACCGTCATCGATCGCCGCCTGTCGCCGGTAAAAGTCGGCCGCCGCAGCCGCATGGAAGTCGCCGGAGCGCTGAATTCGGCTCCGGTAGAATTCGATGGCCATGTCGGTGTCCTCCGGACGATCGATCATGGTGTTCAGCACGACGGCAGCGTGCAGCGCCGTCCCGATCGCAGTTTCCACACCCTGCGACGAGAGGGGATCGAGAGACAGGGCCGCGTCTCCGACCTTGATGAACGTGGAGGTCGCAGGCGACTGGTCGGCAAAGGCCGTGGCGTCGCAAGTGCGAATCTCGCTCGACCGGCGAGCGTCCCGCAGGCGCGGCCCCAAGAGCTTCGACTGTCGGACGAGCGCCTCGTAGTCGGCCGATGGCCCCGGATCGACGAAGACCGTCGCGTTGAATTCGCCCCCCGGAATGGGCGAGCCCCAATACCAGGCCGACGGGCCCGCTTCGACCCACGTCTCTGCCTGATCGCAGCCACGCGCGTCCCGAAAATAGGCATAGAGAGCGAGCGTCGGCGCTCCGAGCCGGCGCCTGGAACGCCGCAGGATGTGGGCGCGGCCGGAAGCCTCGGCGAGGTAACTCGCCCGCAGGGTCTCCCCCGTATGAAGCGCGATGACCCAGTGATCGCCGTCGCGCTTGGCTCGAACGACGCGGGCCGGCTGATAGAGCCGGACACCGGGCATGGCCGAGGCCGTGTTCAGAAGCAACGCGTCGAACCGAGCGCGATCGACGAGCAGCCCCGGGCCGCCATGGGGTCGATAGCGACGCAGTTCGCCGGCCCAATCGACGGTCGCCCACTCGGAGCGAAGCAATCCGGCGGATTCGACGGCGCGCTTGACCCCGAGCGCCTCGAACAGCGGCAGGGCGCCGGCGGTGATCGCTTCACCGATGTGGGGGCGGGGGAAGCCAACCTTCTCGGCGATCGCCACGCGCCGGCCGAGCTGGGTGAGCCGCAGGGCGAGGGTGGCGCCTGCAGGGCCACCGCCGACCACGCACACATCGAACGGCGCGTCAGCGGAAGTACCCAGGCGCTTCGCCCCGAATTCGGACATAAGCCTTGAGGGAGTAGTCGAGCCAACCACGGATGTAGTCGCACGCCGGCCGACCGCGATGAATCACTTCATGATGGCATCCACCGCCGCACAGATAGCGCGCCCAGCAGCTGGAGCACGGCGATTGGGTGTGGACGTGCCGCTCCGCGAGCCAGCGCGCCTGCGCTGCCTGGTCCACGCCATTCCGCACGTCGCCGAGGTGCCCCTTGGGATCTTCCACGAAGCGGTGGCAAGCATAGAGATCACCGTCGGCCGCGACACCCAGATACCCTCCTCCGGCGCCGCATGGATACGGTCTGTGCGTCCCTTTGTGAATCTCCTGGATGGCCGTGACCAAGTTGGCGAAGGCGTATCGCTGACCCGCGATGGTGCGGCGAACGAACTCCTCGCCACAGTCGATCATCTGCTTGAGCATCTCGGCCAGCGCCTCGTGAGCCATTTCGTGGTCGCCCGAGGGGGCGTGGAGCATGGGAGAGAAGCCCACGCTGTGGAAGCCGAGCGAGAGCAGCTCGTCCAGGGTCTCCCGCAAGCGCAGATTGCCCGGCGTCACGGTGACGCGCGCCGAGACCTGCATCCGGCGTTGCGAGGCCAGGAGCGGGCGGACATTGTCCAGGATACGGGCGTAGCTGCCTTGACCGCCGCGAAACGGACGTTGCCGGTCGTGGGTCTCGCCGACGCCATCGATGCTGATCGTGACGGCGAAGCCGTACCGTTCGAAGAATTCGCCGTCGCTCGGTTGAATGAGCGTGCCGTTCGTCGTGATCGAGAAGCCCGTACGGATCGAGCGGCGCGCTCCCATCTCGAACGCGAGCTCGGTGCATTCGCGAAGGAGCCGGCGACCCACGAGCGGCTCGCCCCCGAGAAAAGCAAGGTTGACGCTCTCCCCTGCCCGAACGTCACGAAACAGCAACTCCAGCGAACGGAGCGCGGCGTCTCGCTCCATGTCCTTGGGCTCGGCGCCGAAGCTGCCTTCCTGGGCGTAGCAATAGGTGCATGCCATATTGCACTTCTGCGCGATGGCCAGCGACAGCGAGCGCACGGCCATGGACCGCGGCGCTTCGTCGGTGATGTAGGGACGCTGCGGATCGAAGAGGCCGAGTTGCTCCAGGCGGTGGGTGGCATTCGCCGGATCGGCTCGCAGCTCCGCCGCGATCGCGTCATCGACCGAATAGATCCGGCTGCCGTCGACGACGAGCACGTGGGCGCCGTGTGGCGTGTCGAAGACGTGCGACTTTCGCACCGGCTCGACCGTCCGGTCCGGCTGTTTGGGGTTCGTGCGGAGCTGGACGAGCATGATCAGGTGGGGGGTGGCTCGTCTTGATTGGCGATGATGAAGCGCAGGACCTGCTCCCAGTTGGTCACCAGATCCAGGTGGCTATAAAGCCGCTCGTCCTGCCAGTCGTCGCTGATATAGAACCTGGGCGTCGACGCGGTGCGGTCCTTTTGCATCCAGTTATTCCCGACGCTCGCTCCGTTGGCGCCCGGTTCGACATTGACGTAATCAGGCCGATTGGCTGCCCAGTAGAAGCAGGCGCACTCGCGATAGTCGTTCTGCCAGGGGGCGCACAGGCTCTGCGTCAGGGCTCCCGGCTCGACCAGATGTTTCGCGATGAGCGCGCTGTTCGGTTCGAAGAAGTGGTTCACGGTGAGGCTGGCCGTCACCTGCTGTTTGCCATCGATCGACTGAAAGGCGCAAGCCACCTCCTCGCCCTGGTGCTTGTGGAGCACCTCGGCGAGCGCGTTCGACCATTCCAAGGCCATCCGGTCATTGCCGAAGCTGTCCTTGAGCGGCCCCACGACGCCATTGGCGTCCGGGCCCGTGATGGGCGCGGTGAGCGCAACCCCGGCGATCTCCAGCATGAACATCCCTTTGAGCTGGCTGTACTGAGGATCCTCCGCGTCGAGGACGAAGTTCAAGGACTCGTGGAGCACGATGCCTTTGAGGACACGCCTCCAGACGTTGCGGAAGTCCATCTCCAGACCGGGATACGAGTTGGAAATAGCGGTGTCCGGCAGGCTGTTCGGCGGATTGCCCTGAGCGCGATAGGCGAGCTGGGCCGACAGATTGAGCGGCCGGACCCCGGCGGCCGTCTGGTCATCGGCCGGATCGTGGGGCCGGTTGCCATGCTTGAGGATGTAGTCGGAGGCGGCCCGGATCATGCTCACTTGCCGGCGAGTGAGCGCCAGGTGACGCCCATCGGCGTTGCGCATCATTCCCGGCATCTTGCGGCGGCCTTCATCGGTGAGATCGCCGATCTTGTCATGGTCCCTGAGCGCGCGCGCGAACCACACGAGAGAGCCGCTCTCGAGCGCCAACAGAACGCGCTCGTGGCGGGCTCGGATCGCCAGGGACTCGGCCACCATCGGATCGAAGATAGGCTCGGATTGCCGCTTCACGTCCAGGATGTCCATGCGCGCCATGCCGACGCCGCGCGTGGTGCCGCCCTTGTTGAGCACACCTGTATTCATGAGGCGAACGGTCTCGAGGGCGCGGCGGACGATCTCTCGGGCGGCTTCGATCTCCGCGTGCGAGGCCTCGGCGTCCGGACCGTGGAGGACTTGCTCCAGTTCGTCGGCGACGGTCCGGACGGGCTTGCTGTCGGGCGCGAACGTGGGCGGCCCCGCTGCGACACGGGCGAACGAGTGGAGCGTCTTTGCCCCCAGGTCGAGCTGGACTTCGATCACGCCGTCGCACTCGTCGTCCACGTAGCCGTAGCTGATGTGGTAATCGTCCTTGTCGTGCCCTGCGAAGATCTCGGCGGGGTTCGTCAGCTTGCGCCCGTCGTAGTCGTTCTTCGGCGAATCGGGCTCGCGATACCCGCGCCAGTGGCCTTTCTTCGGGTCGTAGACGACCTTGACGACGTTCGGGTCCGGAACATCGGTCTTGGTGCCGTAGACTTTGCCGTGGGCGGGTGTGAAGCGCAGGCGGAAACCGGGATACTGACTATTTGGCCTTGCGAACTGGACATGACCGAGAGGCACGGTCTCGCCCGCGAGGAAGTTGTGGCAGGCCCCATGGAGCGGATGAACACCGTGATCGCTGAAGGGACCGACCTTGGCTTCGATCTTGTCGTTCTCGTCGCCGGTCCGCCGGTGGATCTTGATGTTGCCGACGTGCGCAGACCACTTCACCGACGCGATGGAGAGGCCGTGTTGACGGAGCAGCTCGTCGGTGACGGGGACCCAGGCTTCGGAGCCTTCGACCTGCGCAAAAAGCTCGAAGAACGGGGCAACCGGCTTGATGAGATGCTTGTCATCGCGGAACTTCACGGGCCCTGTCGAACGCGTGACCCGGAGGTTTCCCTCGCTGTCCAACCGGAGCGATTCTGCCGGGACGATGGCCCGCGGGCCGACCGCGTCGGGGATCTCGAGGTTGTAGTTTTCGAGCGGTTCGGGCGAAGATCCGAGACGAGCCACTGCGAGGGGCGGCAAGATGCGAATCTCTTTGATGGCCATGGTCTAAGCTCCGATCAATACTTCGATTTGGTCGAGCGCGGTCTTGTCTGCAGATCGCAACGCGCGCAGATATCGTTCCTGGGCCTGTCCGGGCGTGAGCATCTTGTCGATGAGCTCGATGGATGCCATGAGCAGGTCGCGATGAGCGCGCCACCGGTTCGCGCTGCGCGGAGGAAGCTCCAGAGTATACGGCTGCTCGAACGGCGGCCCGGCCATCAAGCTGCTGTCCGGCCGGAGGGGCATGCCCATCAGGATCTCGGCTAGGCTGCGGATGTTGTACATCTCGCCAAAGATCCATGAGACCAAGGCTCCGCGGGGCGATCGCGTCGGGTGCAGAGAGGGCGCCTCGACATAGAAGGAGTGCTGCAAATAAAGCAGCAGCATGCGGTAACGGAGATTCGCGAGCGCAGCCCAGGGCGCAGCTTGGCCCACGATGAGCCGATGCAGCTTGTTCGAGACATGCGGATCGGTGGATGGGTTCGTGGCGACCCGCCGCGCCGGCGACCAGTCCGACTGCTCGGGGAACTCGCGATAGATGGCGAGGAACCTGCCGAAGTGGGACCTGGCAAATTCGGCTGGAAGGTGCTTGTCATCGGCGGTCAAGGGCCCCTCTCCCTGAATGGAGACCTTCGACAAGGCATCCCACGCGCTTGTCCGATCCGAGGCGACCTCGATGAGAATCTCTTTGTAGCCGAGCCCCCACGCGCTGGGATCGACCTGGAAAGGCAGGCTATCGGCCTGGATGTCGACCGTTGCCACGAAGGGATGCACATCGACGCCGCGGACGATGGGCCCCTGGATCATCGGCCCTGCGGTGAACAGCTCGAGGATATCGCCGTAGAGCGCGCCGACGCGGTTCACGGTGAGGGCCTCGTCTCTCTTCAGGCGCCTCTTGATCTGATCGATCTCGTCAGTAAGATGCAACTTCGCCAGGACCTCATCGGAGGGCGCCTCGGTGAGCACGTACTTGGCGAGCGAGTCCTTCGTGAGCGGCTCCAGTTCGAACGGGAACGGCCACAGATTCGGGTCGATGATCGGGTAGTCCTCGCGCTCGAAGCAGAGCGGCCCGCCGATCAGCGTGAGCATGTTCTGGACCGAGGCCAGATGGCCCATCTCCTCCCGCGCGATTTCGAGGATCATCGCTCTCCACCGCTTGACGAGGCTGCGACGATGTTCGGTCTCCTGGCACTCGTTGAGCGAGTATGCCGCGTAGAGATACTCCACCATGAGCGCGTGCTCCACCTCCGACCCCAGGTGGAGGAGCGAGATGGCGCGCTCGCGAGGTGCCATGGGCGTGTCGAAGACCGCGGTCTCTCTTGGCTTCGGCAAACCGAAACGTTCGACAGCGGCCACCTTTGCTGGTGATTCCGGGGCACCTACCTCTTGCCAGGTGAGTCTTGAACGAAGTCGAGCAGACACGTGGGCTCCAATCTCCCGCCGTAGCGATGGTTTGCTAGGCTATTCTGGAAGGCTCCCCGATGTCCAGGGGTGGGGACCGGCTCAAGACTTCTTCGCCGGTAGCGAGAAGGATGAAACATTCAAACAGCTTGTGGTCGCGGTAGCCACGATCCATGAGCCACCACACGAGCGCGTCCGGTGGTTCGCGCCACGCGGAGTCGGCGCGCCGGACGGCTCGCCGCCGTGTGCGGGCACCTACTCGCGGAGCTTGGTGCGCTGCCGGCTCCCGGCCCGAACCCCCGCCGCCAGCTCGCCCGACGGGCAAGCAACCGAAGAGTCCGCGCAAGGGCTTCATCTACTTCGACGATGACGGCGACCTCGCGATCGGCATCGCCGACAGCCCGTCACGTCAGATGGGCAGCCCCCAAAGCATCTTGCCGAGGCGGGCTGCGACCTTCGAGACCGACGCCACCGTGAAAACGAGTGGCACCATGGGTACGAGTGCTCCGGCACAGACGTTGATGACGTCGCGGACGCCGAACGGATACAGACGCGTGCTGTCGGCCGCCTTGTAGGACCCGATCAGGTCATTGAGTCCCTGGATGTCGGAGGTGCCGAGGACCGGGGGCGCGTCGGCACGCCCGGTGATCCACTTGCGACGAAACTCGTCGACGTACTCCCGGGCGAGTGCATGATAGTCCCTCGTGTCGCGATCACGAGCCCGGTAGAGATCGCGAAAAAACACCAGCAACGGGCTGCACGCGACCACGACCGCGGCGATCACGAACGCGAAGAACGTCGAGTTGATCGTTTCGAGCGTGACGCGATGGTCGCGCAACTTCACCATCCACGCCACCGACGCGAGCGAGGCATATGCTGCGACGTACAGGGCGAACGCATCGATCGGGCTGCTCAGGATCTTGAGTCCTGCTGCCTGGTCGGGGTGGATCGCATTCAGCGACAGCGGCAACCGCGACAGTCGAGCGAGCACGTACGCCCACAACAGCCATCGCCAGAGCCAGCGCAAGACCATGAACTGAACGAGTGGTATGACGATCGCGGTGCACCAGAGGTTGGAGAATGACATCGCCATCGAATGGTCGAGAGGATGGACGAGGTTGCTCCAGCTCGTCAGCCCCCAGAGCGACGCCTGCCCGGATCCCAGCATGCCCACGGCAAGCGCGCCCTCCACGAGCCGGGAGTCGCGGAGGTGCTCGGTATGGTCCAGGATCGCATCCAGGGGCGCACATTGCACAATTCCCT
>Ga0105249_10004725_pt1 | contig 11762 bp, 12 predicted proteins | sample KBSS44metaG_FD_81522 | JGI IMG/M metagenome (GOLD analysis project Ga0105249, IMG submission 81522) | Switchgrass rhizosphere microbial communities from Kellogg Biological Station, Michigan, USA - KBS S4-4 metaG | ecosystem: Host-associated > Plants > Roots > Rhizosphere > Soil | place... | reverse complement strand
TATTCTTTTTCGATCCCTTTTTCCGATTCCACATCCACAGTAAAAAAGTTCACAACACCTTTGTATGATTTTGCCAGGTCATTATAGATCGGTTCAATGATCTGGCAGGTACCGCTCCAATCTGTTTTAAACTTTACTAATGAAAGCTGGGTACTTGCCATCACTTCTTTTCTGAATTCATCCTTTGTGATCTTACGGTTCATTTTTTCTTTTTTAAAAATCTGTGTTTAGGTAGCCAACCGCTGTGCCAGGGTTTTTATGTTGAATTCTATTATTATCTGAAACCCTTTACAGATATGGGTTTTAAAATTTTTTAATTAATACGTATTACTTCGTAGAAGGCAAAAGTCTTTCCCAATAAATTGGGAATCTCCCAACAGATTGGGAGCAACTTCCCAAAATTGTTTAGAGTCAGGATTAATATATCAAGCTGAAATCAGAAAAGATCCCGGCATCGTATATAGAAAATGAAAAATTAAATTCCTTGAAACTGTTTAACGCTGTCATACACAAGACATAGAAGATTTGGGAAGCAGCATAGATTTGTTTTTAAATTTTCAAATATGCGTTTAAAATTTTTTTTAGTACTTACAATAACAACCCTGGGCCTGTCATCCTTTGCTCAGGATGGAACCGCTACCCGGAAAAAACATTTTAACCTTGATGATGGGGTTGCAATCGATGGTTATGATCCGGTTGCTTATTTCAACAGTGATAAAGCCATAAAGGGGAATAAAAATCTTGCTGTTTATTTCCAGGGAGCCACTTATCACTTTTCATCTGTAGAAAATAAGGAGGCTTTCAAGAAGAACCCCTCTGCTTATGAACCACAATATGGTGGTTGGTGCGCCTACGCAATGGGCAAGAACGGCGAGAAAGTGAGTGTAGACCCTGAAACGTTTAAGATCATAAACGGGAAGCTGTATTTATTTTATAACCGGGCGTTTAACAATACATTAAAAAGCTGGAACAAGAACGAGCCGGCTCTTAAAACGAATGCGGATACAAACTGGTTAAAAATTTTTCATTAAGAAACCCGTAGCTAAAAAAACATGAAGCAATTCTTATCAATAGTATTAACGGTCCTTTTATTTACTGCCTGCGCTAAGGAAAAATCACCGACAAACCCGATCGATGATATGATAGATACCACTACCAACACATCATCAAAGACCGGGCTATTCATAAATGGTCCGTATGGCTCGGTGATGGGCGGCGCCCGTATATATAATATGAATAACAATTTTACACTGGCACTTGAAAATGTTGTAATTTCCAATGGGCCGGATTTACATGTTTATATATCCAAGGAAGTACAACCAGTGAACTATATCGATTTGGGGAAATTGCAATCAACAATGGGCAACCAGTTGTATGCAATACCGGGGATGCCGGATTTTTCTGAATACAAATATGCTTTGATTCATTGCCAGCGTTACAACCATTTATTTGGAAGCGCTGAATTAAGATAAAACCAAAACAAAAACCCTTATGTTACTAAAAAAACCCATTCAACACGTTTTTGTACAACTGAGTGAATCGCTTCGCCAGTTAAGCGATGATGAATACATTCATCAAAGTAAGATCTTATCCTGTGCCACAATCGGGCAACATGTCAGGCATGTGATCGAATTGTTTCAATGCCTGGAGAAGGGATACGATACCGGCGTGGTGAATTATGAAAAAAGAAAAAGAGATTATCGCATTGAAACAGATAAGCAGGTGGCGTTGCAGTTATTGACAGAATTATACATCAATCTTGAAAAATCAAATAAGGATTTGATATTGGAAGCCGAAGATTATTGCGATACAGTAGAGACCGTATCGGTTCCGACAAATTATTACCGGGAACTGGCCTATAATCTTGAACATACGATCCATCATATGGCATTGATACGTGTCGGCATTAACGAGGTTTCATCTGTTCAATTACCCGAAGAGTTTGGAGTAGCTTATTCAACCATTAAATACCGCCAGCAATGTGCACAGTAAGTTTTATACCCGTTGGAAATAAATTTTATATCACCTCTAATCGTGATGAAAAATTAAGCCGTAAAATTGCTTTAGCCCCTGCTGTATATGAACATGAAGGAACAAAGATCCTTTTTCCGAAAGATGCTGATGCTGGGGGAACATGGATCGCTGCTAAAGAGAATGGGGATGCCGCAGTTGTGTTGAATGGTGCGTTTATCAATCACCCGTCAATACCACCTTACAGGAAAAGCCGCGGTTTGATCCTGCTTGATATATTTGCACATGAAAAACCTTCCGTTACTTTTTCAAAAATTAACCTGGATGAGATCGAACCTTTCACGATCATTTTATTTGAAAACAGGTCATTATTCGAGTTTCGGTGGGATGGCAATGAAAAATTTGGTAAACAATTATCCATCCATCAAAATTATATCTGGTCCTCGGCGACACTCTATGATGGATTAACGGTGAAGAAAAGAGAAAAATGGTTTGGGGATTTTGTAAAACTGCATGTTTTACCTTCGCAACAAACAATTATTGACTTCCATCGTTTCACCGGTGATGGAGATATCAGCAATGACCTGCTAATGAGTCGTGACGGGTTATATTCTACAGTGAGTATTACAAGCATTGAAATAAATGAGAGCAAAATCAAAATGAGATACCTTGATATGAAGAAGAATACCTCGACCGTTCATGAAACCTTTCAACCAGCCAGGTAATGTTTAAGCGGCTCACATATCATCCATTCTTTATTAAACTATTTCATTGGGAGTATTGGCCGTTTCATGCAGTGTACGGCCCCATTTATATCTATTGGCTGTGGCTTTGTTTAAAAGCAAGATCATTTTTCTTTTTTAATACATCTAATCCCACCATCAAAAACGGTGGTTTTATGATGGAATCGAAGAAAGAGATCTATGACCTTATACCGGAACAATACTACCCTCCTACTCTTTTTTTTAAATCCGGTAGTCCGGGTGATCAACTTCTTGAAATAATAAAACAAAGAGAACTGCAATTTCCATTGGTGGGTAAACCTGATATTGGTCAAAAAGGAATGTCTGTAAAAAAACTGGAAGACGAATATGAAGTAATCGATTACGCAGCAAATTCAAAAGTCGATTTTTTAATACAGGAATTTATCCCCTATAAAAACGAAGTTGGTATTTTTTATTATCGTTTCCCTCATGAATCAAAAGGACGCCTTTCAGGAATTGTAAGAAAAGAGTTCTTAGCAGTAACCGGGGATGGAAGATCAACAGTTGAAGAATTATTAAAACAAGACAAACGCTATGTATTGCAATTAGCAGTTCTAAGAAAAATTTATGGCGAAGAATTGAAAAAAATTTTGAATACGGGTGAAGAATTTATCCTTGTGCCTTATGGCAATCATGTTCGGGGTGCAAAGTTTATCGACGACAGTCATTTGATAGATGAGGAACTGACCAATTCACTCGATGAAGTATGCAAACAAATAAGTGGATTTTATTATGGACGCCTGGATATACGATATAATACCTGGGAAGAATTAAAACAAGGAAAAAAATTCTCTGTTATAGAACTTAATGGTGCCGGCAGCGAACCTACTCATATCTATGATCCGCAACATTCCATCTTTTTTGCGTGGAAAGAAATAATCAGGCACTGGAAAATATTATGGCACATCAGCCGTATGAATCATCATCCTGTGAAAAGACCGTATATGAATATTTCCTCCGGTCTCCGGATGTTTAAAGAAAATACCCGCTATCTTAAATTAATAACCGGCAAATAAGCGTGAACCCGTATCTCAAAATAATTTTTTGGGGATTGCTGATCAGCTTTCTTGGTTCTTTACCGCCGGGCCACCTGACAGTTGCAGCCACCTATATCACAGCCCGACAAGGAACAAATGCGGGAATCATTTATTCACTCGGTGCGATGCTTGCCGAAGTATTTGTGGTGAGGCTGGCCCTAAGCGCAATGAACCGGATGGCAGGAAAATATAAGTTTTTCTTTATTCTTGAGATCATTACAATCTTACTGCTTACTGCAATGACCATTGCCTGCTTTTACTTTGCAACACAGGTAAATACGATTGCAGCAACGAAGCAGTATAACATAACAAATCTTTTTTCTACAGGTTTTTTTATCAGTGTCATCAATCCCATTCATTTTCCATTTTGGATCGGGTGGTCTGTCGTTTTGATGGATCGAAATGTTTTATTGCCCAATACAAAAAACTACAACTGGTATGTTACCGGAATTGGCATCGGCAGCATGCTTGGATTTGCTGTATTTATTTATGGCGGGGAATTTTTACTTAACACTTTCAACGAAAACCAGGATGTTCTTTTTATACTTTTTGGGGTCGCACTTTCAATAGCCACCTGTTTACATATCCGGAAAATGCTGCAAACGCCCGCCTCGGTTCGCTACACAACAATTTTTAAACAAAGAAATTGAGAGTCATGATTCCTATTATCACGTTGTCATACACGTTTCGCCTGGTATTTCTTTTTCTTTTGTTTACTGATCTTAGTAACCATCCTGCAAGTAGTGAATCAAAAAAGGATTCAGGATTCGCAGTTGTTGAATTATTTACGTCTGAAGGTTGTTCGAGTTGTCCCTCAGCAGATGCAGCAATAATTGAATTGTCCAAGAAATTCAATGACAATGTTTATTTCCTGGGTTATCATGTTGATTATTGGGATTATCTTGGATGGAAAGACGAATATAGCAGCAAGACTTTTACAAGAAGGCAGGAACAATATGCTGATGTGTTTAGTTTAAATAGTATTTATACACCACAGGTAATAGTAAATGGGAAAAAAGAGTTTGTAGGTTCGGATAAAAACAAACTGGAACAAACGATTATTGATGAATTAAAAAATAACCCAGGTACCAGTATTGAATTGAATGCAAAACGGGGGGACAAAACCATCCTTGTTAATTTTAAAACTACCGGCCTGGATAACACACAAACGTTGAATATAGCCCTCGTGCAACTGGCAGCAACAACATTTGTGAAAAAAGGTGAGAATCGTGGCCGTGAGCTACATCATATAAATATTGTACTTGAACTTAAAACAGTAAACAGCAATGATTCTTCAGTATCATTTACACTACCAGCCAATATCGAAGCAAAAGATTTAAAGATCGTGGCATTTGTTCAAAACAAAAATAATTTGAACATTAATGGAGCAGCCGAAACTTATTTGGCGAACTGATCATTGAGTCTTTTCTCTTACGATTCCCAGTTTTTTCATCCTGGCCTCTAACGTTGTAGCATTAAGCCCTAATATCTTTGCAGCGCCTTTTTCTCCGCTTACTCTCCATCCTGTTTGTTTTAACACGGTAAGGATATGTTCCTTTTCCACTTCTTCTAATTTTGTTGCGGATGATTTTGAAACGCCATTTATCACAGCAGCATGAGCCGGTACCCAATCGCCATATTCAAGCACTCCCTCCCTGCTTAATATCAATGCCCGTTCAATAATATTTTCCAGCTCCCGGATATTACCCGGCCAGTCATAAGCCATCAATGCTTCATTCACTTTATCCGGGATTGTATGAACTATTTTACCAATCTTCCCTTCATGCTTTTTGCAGAAGTGTCTTACTAATAAGGGTATATCGTCTTTACGTTCACGCAATGGGGGACAAATAACAGGAAATACATTCAAACGATAATAGAGATCTTCACGGAATTCTTTTTTCTCAATTGCCAGCTTAAGATTACGATTCGTTGCAGCGATCACTCTCACATTTACTTTCATTGTTTTAGGGTTACCCAATCTCTCAAATTCGCCTTCCTGCAACACCCGCAAAAGTTTTGCCTGTAATTCAACAGGCAACTCTCCTATCTCATCTAAAAAGATCGTACCGCCGTCTGCTAATTCAAATCGCCCGATCTTTTTTTCGACTGCACCTGTAAATGCTCCTTTCTCATGTCCGAACAATTCGCTTTCAATCAGATTTGCGGGTAGTGTGGCACAATTCACTTTCACTAAAGGTTGTTTACTCCGGTTACTGATATTATGAATAGCCCTTGCAATTAATTCCTTACCTGTGCCTGATTCCCCTAATATTAAAACAGTAGCGTCCGTTGTAGCCACTTGTTCGATCTGCTGTAATACTTTTTTAAAATTAGCACTGCGGCTCACGATCTCTTCAAAATTATGAGTGAGTTTTATTTCTTCCTGCAAATATTGGTTCTGTGCTTCCAGCCTTTTCTTTTCTTGTTCCATCAAGACCTGTTCGGTGATATCAACAAACATAGTACGTGTAAATTGTCCACTACTATCAGGTTTTGACCACCATTGAATAAAGATGGGCTTATTATTATCCTTACGACGCAATTCCATCACTACACCACTTGTATCAGTTCCTTTTCCTATTGAGTCAAAAGCTTCATTAGCCCGTCGCTTTGCATCAGGTGTATCGGGTACCAATGACAGCCCATACATTTCATGCACTTCTTCAGGTTTTACACCTAAAATTCTTAATGCAGCACGATTTGCCCTGATAAATTTTGAATCCAACCCTTCATGCACATAGGCGATAGGTGCTTCATCAAACAGATCACGAAAACGTTCTTCGCTTTCTTTCAGTTGTAACTGTAATTTGATATTGGCACTCTCTAATGTTTCCTTTAATCTCTTTTCGGCTTTGATCCTGTCAATTTCAGAACCGGCTCTTGCAGCAAATATTTTCAGAATGGAAGTCTGGTTATGACTTTCATTCATTGGCTTATCATCCAATGCGGCAATATGCCCTAATATTTCCCCCGTTGCCGGACTGTAAATAGGCACGGCTACATACGACTGCATTCCTTTTTCTTTCGGAAACATTTTTTCCAGCTCATTGGCGCAGAAATAATCTTTTCCCTTCATCACTATTTCACAGGGTGTTCCTGCCAGGTCGTACTCGACATTTTCAACCGGCGTCGCGTTTTTCACATATGCAATTGTTCGCAACCTTGTTTTTTGTTCGTTAGCACATTCCGAAACCAATGCATATTTGACACCCAGTGTAACCGTAATAAACTTTGCCAGTTCCCTGAAATAATCCTGCCCGACATAACCGGATGTTGCTTCAGAAACTGACAGCAACAGTTCTTCCTGCATTTTTCGTTTCCGCATATCACGAACCACACTGCAGGAAAACTCCATTCCATCAAAATCAATATAATTATTGGTGACTTCTACATCATACAAAAAACCATCTTTATGCTTATGCTTTGTTTCGAGTGTAACTTTTTTTTCTGCTTTAACTTTTTCCCAATGCCCGGGCCACTCTTCTTTTACCTCTGTGGGATTGAGGTCAAACACCGTCATATTTAATAATTCCTCCCGGGAATAACCGGAACTTTTCGAAGCGGAATCATTTGCACGAATAATCTTTCCTGTATGATCGATCCAATAAATATCCTCATGGAGATTTTGTAATGTGAATTGATAGAGTTCAATTTCATTTAATTGTTTTTCCAGTTCTGAATTCTTTTTTTCCAGTTCATGTTCTGCCTTGATTCGTACAAATTCAGAGGCCAGCCTTGACGCAAATATTTTTAAAACGGCTGTTTGATTTTTTTCATTCCCAACCGGGTGTGAATCGGTAGCTGCAAGATGACCCAGTATTTCACCATTTACAGGACTAATAATCGGAGCCCCTACATAGGCTTCGATACCCTTTGCCCCGGGAAATAATTTTTGTGCCCCTTCAGGCAAAAAATAAGGATCTCCTTTCATCATCATACTGCAACCGGAATCACTTGTATTATATTCAACATTGTCTAATATATTTTCTCCTTTTACAAATGCAATTGTCCTCAACCGGCTTTTATCTTCATTGGCGCATTCGGCGACAAAACAATATTCCATTCCTAAAATATCGGCAACACATTTCGTAAGTTCGAAAACAAAATCCTTACCCGTCAGGTTGCAGGTTGCATCGGAAACTTTACGTAATAACTCGTCTGCCAACTCGTTATTTGAGCCCGTTTTTGCCATAGCTATTCATGAAAATTAGAGTGATTAAAGTTACATAATCAATAATAAATGAAATGAATTATCGGGCACAGGTGTAAGGCTGAAGACAGTTCTTTTAAATAATTGTTGTGTGATTTAAAGGTTTTAATGCCGGGTGCGTGTATTACTGAAAAATCAATCTGGAAGTTAAGGCCTGGTGCCTATTTATGATGTTGTATTGATCCTGTACAGCAACACATCCCTTGCCTCTGTTGCACTCTCAAGCATTACACGACCATCTGATTCGACAACATGAATTGGCTGAGAATTGAAGTCCAGCAACCGGATATCAAGCCGTCTTCTGAATTTTAATTTTTCCTGCCTGACCCGGTACTGCAAATACCGTCTTTCATCGGATGAAAGCTCATATTTTCCACGACTTTCTTTTCCATTACCACGGGGAATAAACGGTAAAAAACTAACCAGCTGTATCTTGTTATCCAGGCAAAATTGAATGATCCAGTCTACAACATCGAGATGGCCACTTACAATTGTGGTTTGCACGGAAGTTGATACGCCTGCAGATACAAGACGTCGTATCCCGGATGTTGTTCTGTCAAATGCATCCAATCCCACTACGTCGTTATGATGTTCGCACGGTCCGTGCAAACTTACCTTTACTGTTGTACTGCATAACCGGAGCGTACGGATCAGCTCTTCAGAAATCGAAATCCCATTCGTGGTTAGTTTCGATTTTTTTCCCTGTTTATTTACGTAGCCAATCAATTCCGGGAGATGATGATGGATTGTTGGTTCACCGCCGCAAAAATGGATGGTCTTTACCCCATTTGTAAAAAGCCAATCTATACGTTGTTTTAATATTTCAAAAGGAGGATGAATGCCGCCATCCGGCGGTGCAAGACAAAAACCGCAACGTGCATTACAGAACCGTGTAACGCGAAAGCAAATCATATGCGGCAAGCCAAACGAATGCACCAACTTTTCACGATGCTTTTTTCGTATATGGGTTTTAAGCTTGCTCATGATGTGCCTGTTTTTTAGTGAGCCGGGCAAGATTATATTTCAACCACTGTTCAACAACAGGGCGTCCTCTTTTAATAAGTGCGGTATTCCAATCTTTTGATGTGCCGGGCGGTGAAAGCCGTTGTGTATTTGCGCCAACCAGCAATTGTTTATAGAAGATCGCTGTTGTTTCACCCGGTCGGTTTCCATCAAACGCAAGAAGAACCGTTTTTCCTTTGCAATGTTCAGGAAGCCATGGCGCTTGTCGGCCAACTGTTGCGACAGACCCATAGCCACATACCGCAAGAGATAACGCATCAAATAATCCTTCAACAATAATAATAATGTCTTTATTTAATCCGTCACACATATTTAAAATACCTCCGCCCGGTCCAATTGTCAGCATTTTATTTTGGCTGCCTGCGTGTTGCAAATACCGTCCATGAACTGAACAAAGTTCATGATTTGCTCCATACATCGGCACGATCACAGCTGCTCTCCCATTCCAATCGGGATCAAACCGAACGCCTGCATCTTGTGCAATAGCGACAGGGATACCCCGGTTCTCAACATATTGCTCACCCGCTGTATCAAATAGTGATAGACTTCTTATTAATCTTTCTTCCGGCGTTTCGCCGGTTACGGGCATTACGCCGGGATCGATCCGCTGCTTCAAACTGAGATTTAATTTATAACGATTATAGCGTATCATATTATCCAAGTTTGACGTTGAGACCCATTTCATTTTTCATCGTCAACAGCGCTTCGGCATTTCCTTTCGCATCATCAACCGGGTGATGAGAATGTTTTGTTTTTCGTAAATGTTTAAAATTTACAAACATGTTTTTTTGAATGCCTTTATACAAGCTCCCCAAATTTTGAGAACTGAAACCAAATGGATTCTTCCCGGTAAAATGATGAAAATACCAGCAGATAAACATCCAGTCAAACCCATTATTATCACTGATAAAGATCGGCCGGTCTTTGCAATTTGCCTGGATCCATTTTTCAAATTCAGTCATCACGTTTTCGGGGCTATCAAATGTCAATGTTTCTTCTCTTGTATGGCCCGAAACCGCCAATGCTTCCGGTATAAATTTTTCTGAAACAGGTTTGAGGCGACCATAAAAAGTTTTGTCAAGCAATTCGTCTACCACTACTGCTCCAAAAGAAATCATTGAATAATCACCGGGTATAGGTCCATCCGTTTCAACATCAACCATAACTAAAGCCATAGGCCAGCTTATTTTATTCTTATCGAAATGTTTATCAACTTAAATATACACAGGTCTTTTATGTTAACAGCAATTTTATGACGACACTCCGGCCGACAAATCCACCCTGCCTATCGGCAAGGGGGCTGACTTTCTTTCAATCTGAAAAAAATTTGTGAAACCGAATAGTTGCGCATATATTTGCAACCGATTGGTTTCGCAAGCAAAAAATTAAACAATATAGACGAGACATTTTCCAGGTAATAGCTGATCAGTAGAATGAAAAACTGCTGCTGTCGGTTTGGTAATAGTGGGGCTGAAAGTTGTACACCACAACCGGCAGACATATTATATGAGATCCGCTTATCACTATTTTTCAAAAATTAATAGAAAATTTTTTTGGTTGTGTAGCAAACACCGCTACATTTGCTAACAGTGTTAGGTAAAACAGCAATATGGGCATAACAGAACGCCGCTTGCGACAGAAAGAAGAGGTCAGGTCAAGAATCCTTACCACTGCTTGGCAAATGGTAAAGGAAGAGGGATGGCAATCGCTTTCTATCCGGAAGATTGCGGATGCAATCGAATATAGCGTGCCGGTGATATATGATCATTTTGAAAACAAGGAAACTATTTTGATGGAGTTTGCCAGGGAGGGTTTCCGGGCATTATCGAAAAAAATACAGTTAGCAAAAGAAAAATATAATGATCCTGCAGAACAATTAAAGACCGTGGCGGATGCTTATTGGAGTTTTGCTTTTAAAAATAAGGAACATTACCAACTGATGTATGGTTTAGGTATGCCGGGTTGTGAGATCGAAAAGTGTTTTTCTGAAAGAGCCAATTTCAGAAACCTGGTTATGGAACCTATTACGGCCATCATTGCAAAAAGCAAGAACCCGGATGCAAATCCATGTTTAAAGTATTACACCTTCTGGTCTATCCTGCATGGTTTAATATCAATTAAAAGCATGAGAAATTCTAACGTGTCTGATGAAGTGAATAAAATGGTATTGGATGATGCTATTGAAGGTTTTATAAAAAACCTGCGCTGATCTTTATTGAATCACCAACGCTATCCGGATAGCACCTGCTGTGTTATCATTCAGACTGCTGCCATAAGTGAAAGGACTATCTCCGATTGCAGATAGTCGCAATCCACCCTCTAAATTGCTGTATTCGTACCCCCTGGAACATGTTTTATCACAAATAACTTTGTGTCACATTATTCTATTAAAAAAATGCGGGAAAAATTACCAGGAATTTATTGTTCAATGTCCAAAAACGTTTGGCATGATCGTCGTATACAAACTCGGCTATTTTAACCTATAAATATTTATTCTATCACCAACATTATTTCTATGCAAAAGAAAATCAAACCAAAAAGACATACACATCATTTACTTGTTTTTATAATTATTACAGTATTTATTTTGGAGGCCTGCAAGTCATCTACGGATAATAGCGGTGGCTATGGAGCAATGCCTCCCCAAGAATTGCCTGTCATTACAGTCAGCAGCCAGCCTGCTACCACTTACCAGGAATACACCGCATCACTGGAAGGAAGCAGGGATATCGAAATTCGTCCGCAGGTAGACGG
>Ga0105249_10004720_pt1 | contig 11766 bp, 9 predicted proteins | sample KBSS44metaG_FD_81522 | JGI IMG/M metagenome (GOLD analysis project Ga0105249, IMG submission 81522) | Switchgrass rhizosphere microbial communities from Kellogg Biological Station, Michigan, USA - KBS S4-4 metaG | ecosystem: Host-associated > Plants > Roots > Rhizosphere > Soil | place... | reverse complement strand
GTATTCGTTCTTGTTTTCACTTCTATAAAATGAAGTAATTCGTTTTTCAGTGCAATGATATCAATTTCATGAAAAGAATGACGCCAGTTGCGATGAAGCACCTGGAAATCGTTTTTTTTCAACCAGCCAATAGCCAGTTCTTCTCCCGCCTGCCCCATTTCATTATGTGAAGCCATGTCGATGCTTTACAGCAAGATAAAAAAATACAGGCTATTTAATACAGAAGTGAATAATTCGATAGGCTGATTTAGGCATTTCTGTTATTTTTGCACCGAAACATATATACAATGAAGAATAATAAATCAACCTTTCTTGTTTTCGGTCTATTAATATTGGCCTGCTCATTATATCGTGTTTGGGATGGCCGCCCATTTGGCTTTGCACCGCAAATTGCAATGGCTCTTTTCGCAGGTTCTGTTATAAAGGATAAAAAGATATCTTTTTTATTTCCAATCCTGTCCATGCTGGTATCAGATGCATTGTACCAATTATTATATGTCCAGGGTTTATCGACCATTAAAGGTTTTTATAATGGCCAGTTGGAAAACTACCTGTTAATAGCTCTTGTTACCGTTATTGGCTTTGGCATCAATAAAAACAAAATTGTTCATATAGTTGCCGGGTCATTAGCCGGAGCTGTATTTTATTTTATTGCATCCAATTTTTTAACGTGGATTGGCGGCGGGTTGGATATTAATAACCAGCCTTATCCCAAAACATGGGAAGGCCTCACAGCCTGTTTTACGGCTGCACTTCCTTTCTTTAAATGGAGCATCTACTCTACATTGATCTTTAATGCGATCTTCTTTGGCTGTTATTATTTATATAGTCGCTACAGTGTAAAATTGCAGCGACAGGCTGCCTGATAAATTGTTTGAATATCCCGGTTCAGTTTGTTCCGGGATTTTTTTATTAAAGCAATTTTCCTTTCTCCGCTTCATAACCTTCATCGATGAGTAATTTATGATGATGATCATCGGCAGCTTCTGTTGCCAGTTCATCGCAGCGATTATTCCATGGATTATCAGCATGTCCCCTCACCCATACAAATTTTAATTTATGCCCCTGTGAAAGCAGGTGAAATTTCATCCAAAGATCACGGTTCTTTTTACCACCTTTAAAATTAGTAGCGATCCAGTTTTTCAACCAGCCTTCTTCTACCGCTTTTACTACGTATTGACTGTCGGAATAAATGGTGACATTGAGATTTTCTTTTTTTAAAGCCTGCAATCCGGCTATCACTGCCATTAGCTCCATCCTGTTATTTGTCGTTCGTTTATAACCTTGTGATAATTCCTTCCGGTGAGCGCCACTCATTAGAACTACGCCATAACCACCAGGTCCCGGATTACCTCTTGCTGCCCCATCAGTATAAATAGTTATATCGTTCATCAGTTTATTTAAAAAAAATGGGCATCGTAAAGATGCCCATAAAATATTTTACAAGTTATTATTTGAAATTACTGGTATATGAAAACTTATCGATTGCGATCATTGTTGTGGGAAGATTATATTGATAATTATCCGGGATATAGAACCTGAAAGCAATTCTTCCTTTTTTTGGTTCTGCTAACCCAAAAACAGTTGCTTCAAATTTTGTCCATGTTGCAGGATATGAATCGGGGCTATTGTATGTCTGTGAAGGATTGATTACAGTAAGAATATCTTTAAAATCACCAGGGTCCTTGCCACTTCCAACATTTGTCCCCTCGTTCTGAACATTCATTCTTAATTCCAAACCAATTGGAGTTTGATCAACCGTAACGCCGTTTGAATAAAAAACGATCTTATCCCCGTTATGCAGCCAGATCGGTTTAGAAACGATCCAATTGCTTAATGTACTGGATACAGAATAAGTGCTGGATCCCTGGACCGCTGTTTGAAAAGAATAAATATATCCACTACCCGAAAAAAGTGGAATAACTGTTGTAATAGAAGGACCTGTCCAGGCACCCGTACCCGCAGGAGTGCTTGCATTCATCAATGTCCAGCCCCTTGCTGAAGCTGCACTCAACGTATCAAACTCTTCACTGAATGATTGACCCGGAACGGATGGAGGTTCGGACAGGTAAGTATCATTTTTACAGGATATTAAACAACCGGATAAGCAAATAAAAAATGAAAAAAGTAAAATTTTATTTCTCATGACATTGATCGCTTTGGTTTCGCACATTGAAAGTAGGAAAATTCAAGTAATAACAGAAGCAAATGACCCTATTGAATACTGTAAAAAAACTCTTAAAAAAATTTTGCATTCAATCAAACCTGGAAAACACCTGTTTTCAATTCATTTATTTCAGGATTATGATCAGCTGCGCTGATCGCTTCACTGATATACATCCGTGTTTCAACAGGATCGATGATCGCATCCACCCATAATCTTGCAGCCGCATATTCGGGAGTAGTTTGTTTATCATAGCGGTCAATGATCTTATCGAGCATTTCTTTTTCTTCACCAGGAGTCAGGGTCTTCCCTTTCGCTTTTTGTGAAGCCACTTCTATCTGGAGCAAGGTTTTTGCCGCCTGCTCACCACCCATTACTGCAATTTTTGCGGAAGGCCATGCATAAATAAATCGTGGATCATAGGCTTTACCACACATGGCATAGTTACCTGCGCCATAACTATTACCGATAATGATCGTGATCTTCGGAACAACAGAATTAGCAACTGCATTCACCATTTTCGCACCGTCTTTAATGATACCTGCATGTTCGCTCCGGCTGCCAACCATAAAACCCGTGACGTCCTGCAAAAAAACAAGCGGAATTTTCTTTTGATTGCAATTGAGAATAAACCGGGCAGCTTTGTCTGCACTGTCGTTATAAATAACACCACCCAACTGCATTTCGATTCCGACTGAACCATCAGGCCGCGGAGATCTTTTGGTTTTAACTACTGTTCTTTGATTGGCTACAATACCTACTGCCCATCCATCGATACGGCCATAGCCGCATATAATTGTCTTGCCATAATCTTCTTTGAACTGCTCAAAATCAGAATCATCAACGATGCGTTCAATTATTTCAAGCATATCATAAGGCTTACCATCAGCGCCAAATATGCCGAATATATCTTCTGCTTTCTTTTTGGGTTCAATTGCTGTTGATCTGTCAAATCCGGCTTTTTCTTTTTCTCCTAACAGGGAAAATATTTTTTTGATATGATCCATACACTCCTGTTCAGTCCTGAACTTATAATCTGCAATACCGCTGATCTCTGTATGCGTAGTGGCCCCACCGAGTGTTTCCATATCTACATCTTCTCCGATTGCCGCTTTAACAAGATAAGGACCTGCTAAAAAAATAGAACCATTCCCTTCTACCATCAGCGTTTCATCACTCATAATGGGTAAATAAGCGCCTCCGGCAACACATGGCCCCATAACGGCTGCTATTTGAGTAATACCCATTGCACTGATACGGGCATTATTGCGGAAGATGCGGCCAAAATGTTCTTTATCAGGAAAAATTTCATCCTGCATGGGAAGAAATACGCCGGCACTATCAACAAGATAAATGATGGGTAAATGATTTTCCATTGCGATCTCCTGTAACCGCAAATTCTTTTTACCAGTAATCGGAAACCAGGCCCCGGCTTTTACTGTTTGATCATTTGCCATGATCACACACTGCCTGCCACTTACATAACCGACACCGGCAACGGTACCACCCGCAGGACAACCGCCCTGCTCTTCATACATTCCATATCCTGCAAATGCCCCAATCTCGACAAAAGGCTTATCGCTATCCACGAGGTATTTTATTCGTTCACGGGGAGTGAGTTTGTTTTTTTCTTTTTGCTTTTCAACCGCCTTCTTCCCTCCTCCTTCATAGATCTTATCCAGCTTGCGGCGAATATCCGAAAGTTGCATTTTCAGTACATCTTCATTGCGATTGAAATCCTTGTTCATGAGCGGTTGTTGTTGGACAAAGATAGGGTTGAGTAAGGTATACTACTTATTTGAAATGCTACCATTTTTACTTAATATTATCGCCGAAAATAATTCGCCACTAATTCAAATAAAACTATGAAACAATCGCTTTTACTCACACTAATTTTTTCTGCTCTTTATTCTTTTGGTCAAAACAATTACGAAAAAGCATGGAAGGAAATGAATGAAAATAAATGGGGTGAAGCATCCCGTTTGTTAACCGAGGCTATGAAAGATCCCGAAACTTTCCAGGATGCTTATATTTCAAAAATGTATCTTGAATCATACAGGGGAAAAGAAGATGAAATATCGGATTTTGAAAAAACATTTTACAAAAAAGCAAATAACCCTTACCCTTATATATATGCTCTTTGGTTTAACGAAGCAGTAATCGGTGAGTCCGGAGCAAAAAAATATGCACATCAGATCGATCTGCTAAATCATCTCATTGATGATCCGAATGCTCCCGGCACTTTGATCGGTTCTGCGAACTATCAATTGGGTTTGCACAATACGTTTACTAATAATTTCGAAAAATGTCCGCAGTATTATAACCGGGTGGGCAATTTAAAAAACTGGCAATTTACAGGTCCGTTTGAAAATCTGTCACAAAGTGGTTTTTATAAAAATCATGGTCCGGTTGATCATCCGGAACCGGATGCCGTATTCAAATCCTTGACAAATGCTGATATAAAATGGTTCGTACCCTCCACTGAGATCAAAGAAGGATGGACTGTAGTTGACAACCAGTTTAATAATTATAGCGCTGTTGTATATGCCCAAAATTTTGTGAATTCAACTACCGACCAGGAGATGTATTGCGATGCCGGTTGTTCAGGTTCTTTGAAAGTTTGGATCAATGATGAGTTAATAATTTATGAACCGGAGGAAAGAGTCACAGAAATGGATGCGTATATAGCCAAATGCAAATTGAAAAAAGGGGTCAACAGAGTTTTAGTTCAGCTTGGTTTTACAAATAATTCTTTTCCCAATTTTACAATCCGGTTTACAGACGAAAAACAGCAATTGATCCCCGGTATCAGCGGCTCTTCCGTTTATTCACCCTATCCGAAAGTTACAGGCGGATCATCTCAGCAAAAATTGTCATTATCATTTGCAGAAGCTTATTTTTTAGAAAAAATAGAGAAGGCCCCCAATAATCTTCTAAATTATCTTTTGCTGTCCGATGTGTATTTAAGAAATAAGAAATTAAGAGAAGCCCGGAATTTAATGTCAACTGCGCTGACCCTTGCGCCAAATAATTGTTTAGTGCGAATGGAAATAGCAGAGATACTTAGCAAAGAGCAAAACCGAACCCTTTTATTGGAAGAAATTGAGCGTATCAAACAGTTAGATCCGGACTGTTTACTGGTAATGGAATTGAATATTAAGGAGCTTTTTGATAACCAGAAATATGACGATGGCGCTATAGAATTGACAAAGAGGATTAATCTCTATGGCGAGAATGAACAAACTGCTGCTTATAAAATATTGCTCTTAATCCAGGAAAAAAAATACGATGCGCTGGTGACGGAAGTTGAACGCTTTTATACTAAATATCCTAACAATCCGAAGATCGTAGACCTGATGTATTCCATAAAAAAAGATGTTTATAAAGATAATAAAGGCGCCATGAAGGTTTTTGAAAGTTATATGAAAAACAATTTTGATTATAATACATTTATTAAATATGCTGATTATTTATCCCAACAGGGTAATGAGGAAAAGGCGCTGGCTATAAGGAAAAGAATGACCGAGTACTTTCCTTATTCACCAAGAGAATTCTATGCTCTTTCAAAATATTTTTATTCGGCCAAGCAGTTTGACAAGGCAGAAGAATATGCCAAACAATCACTTTCTTTAGCTCCTTATAATGAAACGTATTGGGAACAACTTGGAGATGTAAAAAATGAGAAAAAAAATATTAAAGAAGCAATGGAGGCTTACAATCTTTCATTGAAGTATAACCCAAATCAATACATTATCCTCAATAAGATCAGGAAATTAAACGGCAAACCTGAAGCTTACAAACTCTTACCGGAGATCAATATTGATTCATTTGTAAAAGCTGATAAAATTGCCGAAGCAAAGAACGCTGATTATGGTTACTACTATATATTAGACCAAAAGGATGTTATCCTGTACCCCGATGGCGGGGCTGAAGAATATTATACATCCGTGTTGCGGATAACAAATGAAAAAGGGGTTGATAAATATAAAGAGTCATCAATCAGTTACGATAATACACAAACGTTATTAATTGAAAAAGCTGAAGTGATTAAAAAGAACAATACCCGTATCGATGGAGAACAAAATGAAAACGAGATTGTGTTCACCAACCTTGAAGCCGGTGATGTTATTGTTTATAAATATCGTTTGCGCAATTATGATCATGGAAGGCTTGCCAAAGAGTTTTGGGACAGATATTATTTCAATGGCCAGATCTATAATTCACTCACAAGATATACGATACTCGTTCCGGCTGATCAAAAGATCTACTTTACAACTAACAACTGCACTATTTCGCCGGCCATAACTGAAATAGAAAATTTTAAACAATATAGCTGGGAGCTCAAAAAACCGGAGCCTGATAAGGATGAACCTTTAATGCCGAATTTGACCGATGTCAGTGCAGTCCTCCATCTTTCTACTATTCCGAACTGGAAAGTTATTGCAGATTGGTATAGTGATATATCCAATACAAACGCTGAAGAGGATTTTGAAATTATTGCCTTATACAAAAAACTATTCCCGGAAGGAAAAAAACTTACACAAATTCAGAAAGCCCGGATCATTTATGATTATATAGAATCAAATATTCGTTATAGCTCGGTTTCTTTTCGCCAGAGTGCATTTGTCCCGCAAAGGCCTTCGATGACATTGAATACCCGGCTGGGTGATTGTAAAGATCTTTCAAGCCTGTTTGTTACATTGGCCAGGATGGCCTCCATCAATGCACAAATGGTTCTTATAGATACAAAGGATAACGGGGAGAAAAAAAACATTCACCCGGGTGTAGACTTCAATCATTGTATAGTAAAAGCAAATCTTGATAACAAAGATTATTATATTGAACTAACGGATAATGACCTGCCCTTTTTAAGCTTGCCCAATAATATACTCGGGGCCACCATTCTTGAGATCCCTTATAAAAACAGCGCAGAAAAATCTGATTTGAAAACACTGCTACCCGTTAATAAGACAAAAGATGTGGTAAAAAGAATAGTGACGATCAAACCAGTAAATAGTGATATTGAAGTATCTGTAGTAACAGGCAAGTATGGTAACCCCACTTCAACACTCCGATATAATTTTAAAAACCTGGACTATGACAAGCAACTTAAAGAAATGGAAAAAATAGTTGCCGGGTCATATAAAAATATTGTAAAACTAAAAGATCTGAAATTTACCGGGTTGGAGAATATGTCAGATTCGATCTATTATGAATATAATTACCAGGTCAAAAATGAGGTCTCGGAAATTGGATCAATAAAAACATTCAGAGTAACCTATCCGGATGTTGTGGCTTCTCTTGATTATTTTTCTGCTGATACACGCAACTATCCTATCCATTATTGGATGTATGAGGACATAGACAATTATGAAACGGTAGTGAATATTTCAGCACCGGCAGGAACTAAGTTTATCGAAGTTCCACCATCTGAAAACTTCTCTTTTAAAGACATGAAATATTCTATTCAATATACCTTAAAGACACCGGACAAAATGATAATCACCCGTAAGTTTTCAACAAACCGGCAAAATATCGCTGCAACTGATTATTTACTGTTTAAAACCTTTTTTGAAAAAATTGTAAAGGCAGAACAAAAATTTATTGCCTTTAAATAATTGTTTTAGCATTTCCTTTTAAGTACTAAGCAGACAATTTTAAAGCGTTTGGTATCAGTTGATCAAATTTTATAGAATCTGCAGGCAAACCGTTGTTTAATGTTAATTCAATGGCATTCTATTTGAATTTCGTTGTTGGATCAAATGTCAATTTTTATGAAAAAGATGTTTTTGGTATTGGCCGTTTGTTTGTTTACTGTAACGGCCCAGCAGGCAACTGCGCAGCTCCGGATCAATATTAATATTGGTTCCCAGCCTGCATGGGGACCTGCCGGCTATGATTATGTAGAATATTATTATTTACCGGGGCCCGATATTTATTATTATGTTCCAAGCAGCCAGTTTGTTTATTTAAATAATGGTCGCTGGATATTTGCAAACAGTTTACCTGCCCGGTACAGATCTTATAATTTATACAATACCTATAAGGTCGTTGTGAATGAGCCAAGACCTTATTTACGCCATTCTGTCTACCAATCAAGATTTGCACGATATAAAGGTTGGTCAGGCAGACAAACCCTGAACCATAGTAATGGCAAATACAAATCATTTAGAAATAATGGCCGTGGAAGAGGACATCGCTAACCTGTAATGCCTTTTAAAATAACTAAAAACCTGGTTAGCATAGCCGGGTTTTTTTATAAGTTCTATCCTTAATACAACCTTTTGGCGTACAATGGATGTTTCATTACGTGAATAAATAATCGCTTAAAAGCAGCGCCGAACTCATAACTGCTACATGAACCAATGCATCACCTGGTTGGATGCAAATTGAAATAGCAGGTAACAACCTACAATACTGAGTACACTTTTTATAATCGTCCATGCAACGTTTTTACCTCTGAAAAAATTCAGATAGGTTGCCATATTGTAGGTTATAAGAAAGATTACTTCCATCAGCGAGATAATGCCATTAGGTAAGAAATAAGAAAGACAATTGATCGGTATAATGCCCAAAGACATAAAACCCAACATATACACAGTCATTACCAGCGCCTCTGCATAGTACAATTTAGAGCTTTTGAAAAGAATATAGGTGACCAGTGCAAAGAAAGGTAACATACATGCCAGCACTAAAAAATAATAATGCTTATAAAAATACTGACCGGTTTTATCCGGCGCATTCCTGTAGATGAAAAATAACGCCAGTGCACAGATCGTTCCGCAAATTGCAAATAATGAAAAGGGCTTTTGATAATGCAATCGCCTGCCTGATAAATATTTTCGCTGCATTGTACCGGGAAAACGGCCCAATTCTTTCAACGTAAATAAAAATCCTTTTTCAAGATGCCAGAAAGTATGAGCTACTTCGTGGTATAAATGTGGCATACTTATCCGCTTTGCTTCAAGCGCCTGTCCGCATTTTGAGCAATATACCTCCTCTCCTTCATGCCCGCAATTCTGACAAATGATCATTTTATTGATTTATAAAACTGATCTTATTAAAATTTTGAAGTACGTACAATTGAAGTTACCACAATACAAATTGTATTGTAAAGAAATATTACTGTCAATCCCAAGCTCTATATTTATTGGAGCCTACACTTCTGCTTCACTAAATGACAGTACGATATTCAGAATATTTGACTCAACTTTCCGGTATTTCACACCGGCTTTATCAAGCATGAATTTAGATGCTTTGAAAATATCGTTGCCATGATATTTATCGGACAAATAAATGACTTCCGTAATTCCGGATTGAATAATGGCTTTCGAACATTCATTACAGGGAAACAGCGCGGTATAAATTTTACAACCTTCCAGGTCCATTCCAATATTATTAAGGATCGCATTTAACTCTGCGTGACAGATATAAGGATATTTTGTATTTAAAAAATCGCCTTGCTTGTGCCAGGGAAATTCATCATCATCACACCCGATAGGCAATCCATTATATCCGGCTCCGACAATTTTATTTTTCTCATTCACAATACAAGCCCCCACTTGGGTGCTCGGATCCTTACTGCGTTTAGCCGAGAGCAAAGCCACACCCATAAAATATTCATCCCATGAAATATAATCTTCTCTTTTTTTCACCTTAATTAGTTACGGGTACAATAAATATTTTTTACGCATCTCTTTATATTCACTCAATGCAGGTTCCCAGCTTGCCCGTATCTCCGACTCCGATTTTCCTTCTATGATCTGCTGACGGAATAACGAACTGCCGGATAGTCTATCAATATTACCCATCTCTTTACTGAGTTTGGAATCAAAGAATTTTTCTTTATACGGATGTGCTTTATATAATTCGATCATCCATTGCAGATTAATTTGTTTGCTTTTACGTAATAATTTAATATCATAATTACGCAGGTCCAGTCCATAACAAACCTGGTTCATGAACAAAGGAGTTTCAGCCATTCCTTTGATACCCGTTGGTGTGTACGAAAAGGAATATTTGTCTTTTAATTCGGGGCTGCCTAAAACGGTAAAAGGAAAATAAGTGCCCCGACCATGATTGACATATACGCCTTCAAACAAACATGTCGAAGGGTATAACATAATTGACTGTTGCGTATTCAAATTTGGTGATGGCTTTACCGGTAGCGTATATGACATCTCATGATTATAATTCGCAACCGGAATAATTTTAATAGCACATTTCACTTTGTTTGTCAGCCAACCTTCGCCGTTTAGCATTTGTGCAAACTCACCAACTGTCAATCCATATGCAATGGGAATGGGAAACATGCCAATGCCTGATTTGAGTTTCATATCCAGCACCGGTCCGTCAATCAAATATCCGTTTGGATTGGGCCGGTCCAGTATCAGCATTTCTTTTCCACTCTCATAGCAGGCTTCCATCAATCTTGCCAGCGCATTGATATTTGTATAAAAGCGGCACCCGACATCCTGCAGATCATAAATGAGTATGTCTACATTCACCATATCTTCTTTTGAAGGTTTATTCTTGGCTCCGTACAGGGAAATAACCGGAATATGAGTTGCTGAATCAACCTCATCGGCAACTTTGACACCGGCACTTGCATTACCCCGAAAACCATGTTCGGGTCCGAATACTTTTACAATATTTACACCCAATGATTTCAGACTGTCAACTAAATGACGCTTACCAATAACAGATGTAGGGTTGGCCATGATCGCCACCCGCTTTCCGCTGAGGAAGGGTAAATACTTTTCGGTTTGTTCAGCACCGGTTTGAATAGGCTGCTTGCTTTCGTCCCGGACTTTTTGCTGATGATTTGACGAGCCGCAAAAATTCAGGCCGGCAATGAGAAAAAGGAATAAAAGAGATTTCATTTTGCAATATAAATGGATTGTAAGTAACAGTAAACATTTTTTTAGTTAGTATCGCGCCAGCTTAACATTTAGATTTCTTTAAGAATTTTTAGTGTGGAGATAACTTACGGTGAACTCATAGGTTCATAAAACCACACTTATGAACTATTTTTATCCCTTAGTCTTTATTTCCATTTTTTTAGCCTGCAATCTTCAAAACACAGTTGACAACAAAAATTCAGTAACCCGATTTGAACCCGGAGCTAATTCTGTAAACGAAATTCCATTGCCCGCCGGTTTTCGTCGTATCAATGCAGATGAACATACATTCACGCATTGGTTACGATCGGTCAAATTAAAAAAAGACAGTCTTGTTCATTTATATGACGGCAGGCTAAAGACAAATCAATCTGCACAATTTGCAGTATTGGATATTCCCGTCGGCAATAAAGATCTGCAGCAATGTGCCGATGCTGTTATCCGGTTAAGAGCAGAATATTTATTCGCTGAAAAGAAGTTTGATGAGATCAAATTCGCTGATAATAACGGCAAAGAATATAAATGGACGCTGCAAGACGACCGGCAAGCTTTTGAAAAATATCTTGAAACGGTTTTTGGTTGGTGCGGTTCGGCTTCGTTAGAAAAGCAGTTAAAGCCGGTATTAAATATTTCTGAAATACAACCCGGAAATGTTTTTATCAAAGGTGGTTACCCGGGTCATGCCATGATTGTGATGGATGT
>Ga0105249_10004716_pt1 | contig 11769 bp, 14 predicted proteins | sample KBSS44metaG_FD_81522 | JGI IMG/M metagenome (GOLD analysis project Ga0105249, IMG submission 81522) | Switchgrass rhizosphere microbial communities from Kellogg Biological Station, Michigan, USA - KBS S4-4 metaG | ecosystem: Host-associated > Plants > Roots > Rhizosphere > Soil | place... | reverse complement strand
CAATAAAAAAAGGATCAAAGATCAATTGGAAAAAATTCCAAACTATTCTGTAGTTTATATTGAAGGGTCACACAGTGTTTATATTGATTATGACGTATCGGAGATTATCAATGAATTCAAAACAAAAGCAAAGCATAAACATATCGAACTGCATTTATCGGGTATTCCTGAAGTAGAAACGATCAGTGCACATTAAAACTTTTAAAATGCAAATCTCCAACTTCCCATTCCAAACTCTCAACTGGGAAACTATTCCAGGAAAGCAACAAAATGGGGAAACAGGTATTGTATATAGCCAGGTATTTATGATGGGTGAAACAAGGATCAGAAAAGTGGAATATTCTGCCGGTTATAAAGCCGATCATTGGTGCAGAAAAGGCCATATCATTCTTTGTCTCGAAGGCGAAATGGATACTGAACTCGATGATGGACGTATTATGAAACTTACTGCAGGCATGACCTATTTTGTTGGTGATGATTGTGAAGCTCACCGCAGTTCAACAAAAACTGGCTGTAAGCTCTTTATAGTTGATTAGAGAAGAAAATAATTCGGCAATAGAAACGTTTTACAACCATGAAAAACCTGTTGCTGTTCTTCTTAACCTCAGTAATAACCTTGACTTCCGCAGCTCAAAATCCATGGGAATTAGGCGGCGAATACATGAAACCAATGGGTAAAGGTTATAAGAGCAATATTGTCGGGCTTCGTTATGAAAACTTCAATAATAAAACCAGTTTCAGCATTGGGATCACCTATCATTTTTCATCACGGGATGCTTATGGGGGTTTTAAAGGGTATGGTATGTATGCCGGATTCAGAAATAGTTTTGGAAATAATACCAGTGGCAGCAATCCTTTTATCGGTTTAAGACTGTTATTTGCGTTTGAAAATTTTGAAGGAAAAACCAATCTTGGAAGTTTGATGTTTACACCGATTGGCGAAGCAGGTTATCATTTTGTTTTTGGCACACATATTTTTACAACTCCATCAATTGGCTACGGCTATCAAATAAAGGTTACTAAAGAGCATAATACAAGAGACCAGGATGAAGGAGGCCGTATTATCCCGGGACTTTCTGCCGGCTATCGATTTTAACGCATAAGGTCAAAAGTAAAAATTCAAAAATCAAAAAAGGAATCTTCTAACTCTAATTTTAACTTTTGATTTTTGAATTTTTCCTATTGAACCAATACCACATTGGCACACCGGTTAGCATTAATATCAACCCAAAACCGGCTTCTCTTGGCTGTTTAATAATTGTATTAACGAATAAGCCTGCAGCAATTAGAATTACTATTGCAGGAACAACAGGGTAACCCCAAACTTTATATGGACGTGGAGCATCAGGCATTTTTTTCCTTAATATAAAAACACCAAGCGCTGTGGCCCCATAAAATAGAAACATAACGAAGATGATCATATCTGTAAGCTGATCAAACGTACCTGATAACACAAGAAGACAGGCCCATACACATTGAAATAAAAGCGAATTACGAGGAACAGCATACTTATTTAATTCACCTGCTTTTTTAAAAAACAAACCTTCTTTTGCCATCGCATAATAAACCCGGCAGCTGGTAATAATTGTTGCGTGATTGCAACCAAGTGTTGTAACAAGAATTAAGATAGCAATAAACATTTCACCATTCCTTCCCCAGAAAATCTTCACTGCTTCAATAGCTGCAATTTGATTACCTGATGCTGTCACTTGTTCAAGACTTTCTATAGGAAGTAAAGAGAGATAAGCAGTATTTACAAGCAGGTACATACAAATAATAATAAGTACACCGATCGCAATGCCACGGGGGATATTTTTATTTGCGTTTTTTGCTTCGCCACCAATAAAACCAACAGATGCCCAGCCCTGGTAAGCCCAGAATGCAGAGAGCATGGCTGTAAACATAGCACTGAAGGTTACAGACTTGTTATCGGTTGTTTCCATCTTAAACGCCATTCCCAAATTTGCTTCATGGCTTGTAAGGCCGAAAAAAATAATGGTAAATAACCCGGCAAACACTAATAATAATATAGCAGTTCCAAGCCATGCGCCGGTTTTTAAACCTTTACTATTGATCCATGTAAGAATTAAAATCAATACAATGGCTGCAAATTTTACATTAAAGTTTTTGAAAGGATAAAACACTTCGCCGATATTATACCCTGAAAGTGATTCAAGCATCGGCGGTAAATGAACGATACTGTTTAATGATTCAGCAAACACATAAGCCAGCGAGGAAATTGCGGCGGTCTGCATCACGGTAAATGTTGACCAACCAAACTGGAAAGCAAAAAACCTGTTGTAAATCTTTTTATAATAAGCGTAATCTCCGCCTGTATCGGCAAGCAGGCCGGCAACTTCAGCATAGCTCAGTGCACCAAACAAACTGATTATACCGGCGATCACCGATGCAATTAATACCCAACCGGATGAATGCAATGTATCCGCCATCGGTGCTACCTTTTTGTAAACACCAGAGCCAATTACATTGGCAATGACAAAAACAATAACTAATCTTAATCCAAGTGTGCGGTTGAGTTGTTGTGATTTATCCATAACGGTGTTTCAATTCCGCTCAAAATACTGAAGTCCCGGCATAGTGATGTGCATAAATAATATCAGTCCGGAAAAGTGACTGCAAAAAAAGAATCTACCTTTATATTCTTCTGAATTATCTATACCCTTTAATCTCCCTATCATCCGCAGCCTATCGGGTGTTATAGCATGGCATCAATCTTACTTTTTACGGCATTGCTTTCCCTTTGAAGTAAAATATTTTCCTGCCTGTGAAAATGGTTGGCAATATTTTTTAACCTAAATCCTTTTTTATGGAAGTACTAGTTCATCATGCTGAAAAAGTTAAACAGTTTTACGATGCCTTTAATCGTGGAGATATCTCTTTTATTATCTCCAACCTTCACAAAGACTGCATCTGGGAAGTAATGGGTCAACCGGATGTTCCCTTCGCAGGTATTTATCATGGCCCTGCTGATGTGAAAGGTTTTTTTGAAAAGCTCAATAAACTGGTAGAATTTAAAGAAATGGTTCCCGAGCACATTCTTGATGCAGGGAATAACCTTGTAGTAGCTACAGGACATTACAAGGGAACTATCCGCAAAACGAAAAAACCTTTTTCGTCCATCTTTGCAATGTTTGATGAATTCAACGATGAGGGCAAAGTGGTTCATTTCCGCGATTGCTACGATACGCTTTCGATAGCAAAAGCATTTGGAAAGTAAAGTGAGAATGAGAAACGGCTTGTATGAATTTTATTTATTATACAGGCCGTTTTAATTTTTAATGTAAATGAGTTTTACATTTTTTCATCTGCACTTGGCCCATACATTCCGGGAACGGGAACATCAAGCAATCGTAAATAAACTGATAATTGACCACGATGATGAATCATGTGGTTCAAAGCCCAACCGCGAACTGCAATTTTTTTTGGCGTGGTGAACATTACTTGCTCTCCTCTCCTTACCGTCCATATTTTATTAAAAGATTCGTCATCCATAGTTTGCAGGTCCACGATTGCTTTGTTAAGTTTTTCATTGTATATCGCCATCAATTCTTCTTGTGATGCTGCCGTGTGTGAACTAAATCCCTGGACTAAAAAATCGAACTCATCTAAAGTAACCACTCTTGATATCCAATGAGGAATTTCAGCTACATGTGTCGCCAGTCTGCCAAGTGTCATTGATTTTTCATGCGGCTTCCAGTCCTTTTTTTCAAGCGGAACTTTTTCAAGCATTTTTTTTGTCAATGATGATTCGTGTTTCAGTTCGCCGATAATTGAATCTTTAACAGCCATAGTTTTATTTTAAAAATGAATATACTACGTATTCTTCTTAAAAAGCATATTGTACAATTGGAAAAGACCGGCTATGATGAAAACAATTCCCATGAAGATATTCAAACCCCTGTTACTTGTTTTTAGCTTCGTGATAATCCATTTGCCGCCATGTATATAAACTGCAAGCCCAGCCAACGAACCAAGCCCTGCACCTGCTGTAAACAAATTAAATTGTGAAGTTGTCGGCAACAGTAATTTGCTATTCAGCAATTGTGTGCTCCATAAAAACCAAAATGGGATCTGCGCAGGATTTATTCCGCTTACAAAAACTCCGAGTAAAAAACGATTCATTTTATTGTTTAATAGCAATCCTTTCTTTGCGCTGGTTTGTTTTCTCGCCATTATAAAAGCTAAAATTCCCAGCACAACAAACACTATAACGGTGATCCACCCCATTATTGTAAAAAGTTGTTTGTGTTCAACAACCCAATCCATTCCCGTTAATGCAAGTCGCAGATAAATTATTTCCACCAGCACAATTCCTAATCCATATTTCCATGCGTTACGATAATTTTCCTGTACGCTTAATTGAGTTGCAGTAAGGTTCATATTGCCGAGCGGCAACTGACCAAGAAAACTTATCAATGAACCAACAAAGAAAACTTTTAGTATTTCAATCATACATCTCCAGGAATGCTTTACTGATTTATAATCCTAACTCAAGGTCTCTTTCCCGTAAATATTTAAATTCTTTTTTTAACTGTTGCGTAAAACGATACCCTTTTTTGAAGCTCCAATAAGGCACGCCATTTTTATTATTTATTTTTCCGATCCGGTAAAGATGATACCAATGGGCAGCGATCACTTTCAATGCCTTGCCGTAACTCATTCTGCAATCATAAATATGGTTTGGCTCAGCTCCTGCCCCGTTATATTCAAGGATCATAATATTTTTACCTTGCTTCAGATCTTCAATTGAAGTACACTTAAGATCATAACGACCATAATAAAATTTTTTTGATCCATTATTGAGACCATCAAACACATCATGCAGACGCTGATCAATTTCAGTATGCAGGTTTATGAATTTTGCACCGCGTTTATGATTGCCTGCAACACTTAAATAATAATCCTCTCCATTTTTTGGCTTGTTTAGCCAGTTTGCTTCGTGTTTCCTTTTCATTTCAGCCAAACGATGCATTGCTTTTGGATGCTCATTTACCAATTGCTCAAGTGTTTTTTTTCCATCACCGGTAACATGCAAATAATCTTTTAATATGAAGCCTGTTACTTTCCCTTTTGTTTCTCCCGGATAGCGAATATAAAAAACGCTAAACTCCATTGGCAGATCAATAAAAGTTTGAATAATATAATTGACGCCAATAACACTATGATATTTGATCAATTCTTCTTCCGATTCGATTACACGAAATAAAACACCCTGCATTCCTTCATCAGGTTTTGCCACAAAAGGATAATTCAGTGCTTTTGCCTTTATTTCTTTTTTTATATCATCAATTAAATGTGCAGGAGTAATTAAGATTGTATTTGGATAATAGCCAGCAGGTAATTGTTTATACATTTCCATTTTACTACCAGCTTCAAATCCTCCAAATACCAGTGTAGGATTGGAAGGAGTAAAAAAATACAGCGATCTTGCTTTTATACTGTAATATAACCATACAATGCCGACCGGTGCATAGATGAAATCGAATGGCCACAACTCCCAGTTAATAAGTTTTTGAAAAAATTTCTTCATTTAAAAAACTACTTTATTTTTTTTAAAAACTATTCTAAATTGATTATCTATTAGCCGAATGCTTCTCCATGTTTTTTTCTAAGCCATGCGTAATCTCTTCAGGGTGTTCTAGTTTATGCGCTGTCGTCCTTTTCTTTGTCATTTTCCAAATTTGAATAAAGGCAGTTATTAAAAAAATACCACCGATTACCCAATTAATAGTCTGGTGACTATTTTGCAATTTGCCTGCAACAATACGACCGCCAAAAATAAATACACAATTCCCAATAAGTGTTCCCAATCCAATGCCAACAATGTAAAAATTATAATGTTTATTTACCGGGAGTAAAATCTTTTTTGTTAAAAGAACAGTACTCCATCCAAACCAAAAAGGAATTTGGGCAGGACTGACAGCGCTCATAGAAAAACCAAGAAGAATTTTAGGAAGCGGACTGCTCAGAAATACATTTTCTTTAACAGTAGGGTTCATTGCCGAGTAAAAACTGGATGCAGCAAGTATTAAAACAATTGCAAGCGTTATCCATTCCAGCATTTTAAAAAGAAACTCCCGCTTGCGAACCCAATCCATTGCCACCAATGAGAGACGCACATAGATCATTTCGGCCAGTAATGAACCTAAAGCAAATTGCAATGCCTGTATTACTCCATCGCCGATACTTATTTGCATAGCGGCAATATTCAATGTACCCAGCGGAAGTGAACCGAGGAAACTAATGAGCATGCCAATAAAAAAAATTCTTGTTAGTCGCACTGTGCGAATGTACAAACTAACAAGTAAGTTAAATAAACGAGACTGTTGAAACTAAGCGGTATTAAAAGTGAAGTAGTTAATTCTTCTTTGCAAAAACTGAAAGCTCAACATTAAGTTCATCAGACATTGAAAAACTTTTACCACCCACACCAAAATCCCGGCGGTTCAATTTAAATTCTCCTTCGAAAAGGATTCCACCATCTTTGCTTGTTTGCTTAAACGGAAAACTAATTTCTTTTGACACATTTTTTATGGTAATGACACCAAACATAAAGAGGTAACCCTCTTTATTTGTAGTTGTGATCTTTGTAGATCTGAAACTAAGCCTCGGATACTTTTCTACATCGAAATATTCTTCTTTCCTTAAGTGATTATCTCTTGCTTCCATATCAGTGTCCACAGACTTCGCATCAACACTTACATTAAAGCTGGCGCCGGCAAGATTAGCCGGATCGAATACAATGCTACCTGCTAATCCTTCAAATGTTCCGCCTGTATTGATACCAAAATTCTTTATTACAAAACGAACTTTCGAACCAGCATCTGTCGGTGTAAAAGCTTGACCAAATGCTGTAACGACGCAGAATATTGCTAATGTGGTAAAAACTTTCTTAAGCATATAAAATCATTTATCCTTTACGTTAGGTTAGAACGGTTTTTTGTCAAAAACCGTTGCTTTTGAGAGTAAAAATTTTAAGTTTAACAAATTATAGCTTATAAAACATGATTTGACATTAGTCAAATTCCTCAAGCAATTTGTAGTGACGGCGGGCTTCTTTCAGAAAATCGCGACCTTTTTTATATGGCCAATAAGGCGTACCGTGTTGATGATTGTATTTGCTTATTTCAAACATAACTTTCCAGTGCTTTAAAATTTCCCTGTAAGCCTGCCAAACACTGAGACCCGCATCATAAATATGATTTGGTTCTGCGCCACAACCATTGAACTCCAATATTGAATAATTTTTTCCTTCTTTGAGATCTTCAAGTGTTACGCATTTAACATCATAACGGCCGTAATAAAATTTATTTGTGTAATGACTGATATCATCAAAGACCTTATGAAGTTTTTCATCGGCAAGATGATGCAGATCGATAAATCTTGCACCGCGATTATGATTGCCTGCATAAGAAAGATAAAAATGCTGATCCTTTTTTAATACCCTGTCAAGGCGATGTTCATGCCGGTGCTTCATTTCTTCCAGGCGATATTTAGCACGGGGATGCTGTAAGATCAATTCCCACAATGTCGATCTGCCATCGCCATAAACTTCCAGCAATTCTTTTTGTATTAAACCGCTGATCGTTCCTTTTTGTTGTGTAGGATGCCGGTAATAAAAAACACTTAGTTCAACGGGCAGGTCGATCAACTCCTGCACAATATATTCTACTGGTATTCTTTCATGATATTTTCTTAACTGATCATCATTATCAATTCTTCTGAAAAGAATCCCCTTCATGCCTACATCGGGTTTTACGATAAATGGATAACTAAATCCATTCTCAATGATCTTTTTCTTTACTTCATCGAAAGAAAGATCATGAAGAATATAAATCGTTCTTGGGAAGGAAGATGGCGGCAACTGGTCATACATTTCTTTTTTACTCTCGCCTTCAAAGCCGCCAAAAGTAAGTGTGGGATTTGATGAGCTAAAGAACCAAAGAGACCTTGCCCGCAAACAATACCAGGCCCAAACAAAACCAATAGGAAAATACAGCACATAGAATGGCCACAATTCCCAATTAGTAATTTTAGAAAAAAACTTTTTGACATTCATTGTAGCTGGCAAAAATATAGCTTGAATGCCAGTATCTGTTTTTTGCACAATGGTATTTTAGGATTATTTTTAAAGTTAAAACTGATGCTAATGACAAAATTTTCATTTTTATTTGATTAATAATGTATCATTGTCAATCTATCTATTTATACCATCTTTGCATTCAACCATTCATTTAAACTTTTTTGATCAATAATATATGAAGGTTCCTGTACTTGCTGAACTTTTCGCAGAAGGTAAACAACCTGAAGTTTTATTTTGGGTTGGTTGTGCCGGTAGTTTTGATCAAAGAGCACAAAAAATTACGAAAGCATTTGTAACTATACTTGATAAAATAAAGATCAACTATGCAATTCTTGGTAAAGAAGAAATGTGTAATGGTGATCCTGTACGCAGAGCCGGCAATGAATTTATGTTTCAAATGATGGCTTACCAGAATATTCAAACGCTGAATAATTATGGTATTAAAAAAATTGTAACTGCATGCCCACATTGCTTTAATATTTTAAAAAATGAATATCCTGCATTAGGTGGCAATTATGAAGTTATTCATCACACCGTTTTCTTACAGCAACTAATTGATACAGGAAAAATAAAATTAAAAGATGGGGGTGCATTTAAGGGAAAGAAAATAACTTATCATGATAGCTGTTATCTTGGCAGGGCAAATAATATTTATGAAGCGCCACGCAAAGTTTTGGAAGCCTTTGATACGGAGTTGGTAGAAATGAAACGTTGTAAAACAAAAGGTCTTTGTTGCGGCGCTGGCGGTGCACAAATGTGGAAAGAAGAAGAGAAAGGAACTATAAGGATAAATTTTGAACGAAGTGATGAAGCAATTGCAACGGGTGCCAATATAATTGCTGCTGCTTGTCCTTTTTGTAACACCATGTTGACTGATGGAGTGAAAAATGCTGAACAGGAAGAATCTGTAAAAGTGCTTGATATTGCAGAATTAGTTGCAGCGAGTTTAGCTTAATTTTGATCCATGAATCTTGAATATAAAAATCTCCTTAACGAAAAATTTTCTTCCGATAGCCGTGTATGGATCTATCAAAGCAGCCGGTTATTTACTTTAAATGAGGCATTGGTAATCGAAGACCTGTTAAATGATTTTACTGCTAAATGGTTATCTCATGGCGTACCTGTAAAAGGTGCCGGCTATTTATTTTTTGGACAGTTTATTATTTTAATGGCTGATGAAAAAGCAACTGGTGTCAGTGGATGCAGCACAGATAGTTCAGTTAGATTAATTAAAGATATTGAACAGCGTTTTGGTGTAAATATGTTTGACAGGACAACTTTGGCTTTTATAATAAAAGACAAAGTGCAACTGTTGCCGCTTTCCCAATTACAATATGCATTTGATAATCGGTTTATTGACTCGCATACTTTATACTTCAATAATCTTTTGCAGACCAAGGCTGAATTAGAAAATAATTGGCTGGTTCCCATAAAAGATAGCTGGCTATCAAAAAAGATTACCGTAAATGTGTAAATTAGTCCCGATAGCTATCGGGATGCAAAAGCGGAAGTAGCTCACCTGGTAGAGCGACAGCTTCCCAAGCTGTAGGTAGCGGGTTCGAGTCCCGTCTTCCGCTCTGATTTAAAATCTGCTACCAAAGAAAGTTCATTATTTTTCTCAGCTAAAATATCTCGTTTATCAGTCTTTATGATAAGAATACTTCTTTCTTTACTGTTTATCCCCTCCATCCTTTTTTGCACAAAACACAAAACGGGATAGTATCTGGCTTCCGCTAAAACCTTTTGTTGGCAAATTGATACGCCAGAAATAAATCAAGTCATTTTTGTCCATGTTTCCGTTCTTCCAAATAGTGATATGCCAACATAGCCTCTTACTTTAAGTGTATTCTTATCTTTTAAATAAATGTAGGAGCTATAAGTTTTGCCGCTTTCAGGGTCGTATATATCGCCTTCCTTCCATTCATCATCTCCGTCAAATTTAAAATCTTTGAGCATAATAAGCCCTATTATTGGATTGCCTCGTTTTTCTTTATCAGGATTATTAGCATCTACCCGTTGCTTTCCGTTCTCGGTTGGATTTTTCAACCAGATAATTTTGCCATAAAATTTCTCACCTGACTTATAAATCTGGATTTTAGCAGGCTCTTTACCACCCGTAAGCCAGATGCCAATGATGTCATCAGCTTTGTTTTGAGAATAAGAATTAAAGGAAAACCAAATAACTGCTATAATAAATAATACAATTCTCTTTTTCATATACTGCAACTTTCATGTAAAGGCTTTTCTCTTTGCTTCAGGTTTTCAAATGAATTATCATAATCAGGCCGCAAGGTTCCCATCAACCTGTCCCATACTGTAAAATACAATCCATAATTGCCTTTAAAATATTGGTGATGTAAATTATGACTGACAGAAGTGTTCATCCATTTCCCAAACCAGTTTTTATTAAATCCTTTCGGATAAATTTCAAATCCTAAATGTCCATACACATTATAAACAAGACTGAATACAAAAAACCACATCAGGTGAATACTATTAACGGGTATAGTGAATAGAAAGACGACAAAAATCATTGATTCTACAATTGCTTCCAATGGATGAAATGCATAAGCAGCCCATGGAGATGGATTGGTAGACCTATGATGAACCAGGTGAATCCATTTAAACAACCAGGGATTGTGCATCAAGCGATGCGCCCAGTAAAAATAAGTGTCGTGCATTAAAAGCATTAAAGGAAATGCAAGAACAAAATAGAGAGTGCCATGCTCATCAATATGCTTATAAAAAGTAGTGTGAGGCCGTATGGCATCACTATAAAGCATAAGTAAAGGGGGCACCGAAAAGATAATGACAGAAAGCGTTGAGAAACCCAATTCACGGGCATAATCTTTTAGCTTCGGGAATTTTTCCTGAATTTTTTTATAGGAAAGTTTTTTTCTGAAAAAAACATAGTACACAAGGAAGAAGGGTAAGGAAATAAAAAAATATTTAACAGCGTTATCAAGTAGCAGAAAGACAAATTTATCCCAGGTCATAATTTCTGATTTTTAATAACCAAAACTATATATCGTCATTGGCATAAAAATTAACCATGGTTACTTTCCTTTTCCTGTTAATCTGCGTCGGAGACGGCTAAGGCTGGGAGCTTCAATACCAAGATAGCCTGCAATATATTTTATAGGTATTCTTTGCAAAGCTCCCGGAATAGTATTTTCCAGAGCAAGGTATCTTTCTTCAACACTCTGCGTTTTACTGTTTTGTTCATTCAGCAAAACAAGCCTCAATTCTTCGGCAAGTATCAGGCTGAACAGGGTTTCAAATTTCGGGTTCGCTTTAAAAATCAAAGGCAAGTGTTCCTTATTTAATACAAGTGCTTCGCAATCTTCAATGGCAATAAAGTTTTTATGCGAAGGATTATTATGGGCAAGGCCTTCGGTATAAGTAAAAAAACATCCTTCGTGTTTGAATTCAGAAGCTTTCTCATTTCCGGTTTCGTCCACAAATGTTGTTACAATAAATCCTTTATTCAGAAAACCGATAAACCGGCACTGTTCCCCGGCTCTTAGTATATAATCGCCCTTTTTATATTTTTTGAAGTTGCTGTATTTAAGACTTTCCTCAATCTCTTCCCGGCTGATTTCAATCCGTTGTTTTATATAATTAATAACTTGTGAATACATTTGAAAACAAGAGTTAACAAATGT
>Ga0105249_10004713_pt1 | contig 11772 bp, 9 predicted proteins | sample KBSS44metaG_FD_81522 | JGI IMG/M metagenome (GOLD analysis project Ga0105249, IMG submission 81522) | Switchgrass rhizosphere microbial communities from Kellogg Biological Station, Michigan, USA - KBS S4-4 metaG | ecosystem: Host-associated > Plants > Roots > Rhizosphere > Soil | place... | reverse complement strand
CTGGAAGACCGTCGGCGACATCGGATATCTCGACGAGGACGGCTACCTCTATCTCACCGACCGGCGCCACCACATGTTCATCTCCGGCGGGGTGAACATCTACCCGCAGGAAGCCGAGAACATGCTCGTCACCCACCCGAAGGTGATGGACGCCGCCGTGTTCGGCATCCCCGATGACGAGATGGGGCAGAGCGTCAAGGGTGTGGTGCAGACGGTCGATCCCGCCGACGCCACCGATGAGTTCGCCGACGAGTTGCTCGGTTGGCTGCGGGATCGGTTGACGCACTACAAGTGTCCGCGGTCGATCTCCTTCGAGGCGCAGTTGCCGCGCACCGATACCGGCAAGCTCTACAAGCAGGGCCTGATAGACAAGTATTCGTGACAGAGCTTGCGGGAGGTGTGCTCGTCGCCGTCGGATCACCTTCCGACGACGCGACTTTCACGCTGACCGAGGATGACACCGACGATCGTCGGACCATCACTGTCGCGTCCGTCCGCGATGCGCTTGCCGAACTCGCCGAACGATGCGAACGCTGGCCGCAGGCCGCGGCGGTCTGCGACGACGTGCTCCGGTCGATCGATCCGAAAGGCCCCACCCGCGCCGGCGTCATCACCGAATCGCTGGCGTATTCGACGCTGCAGTCGGGACCGGAGTTCGCACGCTGGCTTGCCGAACGCGGACCGACCACCGTCCCCGCCATCCCCGATCCCGTTCAGGCCGACCGCGACGGTAACCGGCTACACGTCCGCTTCAACCGACCGCAGCGGCACAACGCGTTTTCCACCGATATGCGGGCGGCACTGCTTGAAAAGCTCGAAGTGGCCCGCCTCGACCCCTCGATCACCGAGGTGGTGCTGACCGGCAACGGCCCGTCGTTCTGCAGCGGCGGCGACCTGGCCGAATTCGGCACGTTCGCCGACCCCGCCAGCGCCCACCTGGCCCGCACCCGCTACTCGCCCGCGTTGGTGCTCGACGAACTCACCGCCCGCCTCGGCCGCAACTGCCGCGCCGACGTGCATGGTCAGGTGCTGGGCAGCGGACTGGAGATGGCCGCCTACTGCGGCTGGGTGCGGGCACATCCCGACGCCGTGCTGGGCCTGCCCGAGCTGAGTCTGGGCCTGATCCCCGGCGCAGGCGGCACTGTGAGCATCACCCGCCGCATCGGCCGGTGGCGAACCGCGTATCTGGTGCTGTCCGGCCGGACGATCGACGCCGCCACGGCCCTGCGGTGGGGTTTGGTTGACGAAATCCCGTGACTTTGGCGTGGTCGGTAGCGCTCGGCGCGACTAACCACGCCGAGATCGCATTAGTGGCAGGCTGGCACGTATGGGGACGCCCAGCATGCGACCCACTGGCTGGTTCCAAGTCGCCTGGAGTGCCGATCTCGAGGTCGGCGACGTCAAGCCGCTGCACTACTTCGGCGCGGATCTCGTCGCATTCCGCGACCTCGACGACACCGTCCGCGTCCTCGACGCGCACTGCCAGCACATGGGCGCTGACCTGTCCCACGGCGGCTGCGTCGTCGAAGGCGGCATCCAATGCCCGTTCCACGGCTGGGTGTGGAGCGGCGACGACGGCCATAACGTCCGGATCCCGTACGAATCACACCCTGACGACGCTCGACACGTCCAGTCTTGGCCGACCGCCGAATTCAACGAGTGCATCTACGTCTGGCACGACATCAGCCATCGCGAGCCGGCGTGGCCGGCTCCCGACGGGTGGGGCGGCCTGGAAGAGCGGATCGGTAGTTACTGGTTTCGTTCCGTTGGCCCCGACGAGAAGCAGTTCTTCGCAGGCGTGACGGTGCATCCGCAGGTGGTGGCCGAAAGCTCGGTCGACCGCCAGCACTACCGATTCGTCCACAAGGTGCCGGTGAGTCCGGCCCTGCTCGCCTCGGCCAACGACAACTCGAGCTGGCATGCCACCATTGGCTTCGGCGCAGGGAATCCTGTCGAAATATATTGGCACGGTGTAGGTTTGAGCTTCAGCTGCGAGGACAACGGCGACGGCATGCAGATCGTCTCCATCTGCCCCACCCCGGTGGACGACTTCACCAGCGATATCTTCGCCACCTACTGGGTGTCCGAGGATCTCGACTACGACGACCGGCTTGCAGCGGCCAAGCGGATGCTGCCCGACGACATCGACATCTGGTCGCACCTGCAGTACCTCGACCGTCCGGCGTTGGCGCCGTCGGAGGCCGACGACTTCCGGCACATGCGCGAGTGGGCGCGCGGCTTCTATCCGCCCGCTCAGCCAGACCTGCGCAGCGTCACCCTGTAGGTGTACTGCTCGGGCAGGAAGTGACTGACCGACAGCTCGACGGGTCTACCGCTGGAATCCGAGTACAACCGATCCACCCGCAACATCGGATGGCCGGCTTCGCATCCCACGGCGCCCCCGATGACGTCGTCGGCCGGTGCGACCGTAATCGATTGCGCGGCTTCAGCGATCGGATCCGCGAGATGTGGTTCGAGCAGTCCGATCACGGTGTGGATGCCCATTGCGCCATCGGCAAGCACCGACGAGGCCAACAGCGGCTGCGCCACTGACGAGGGTAGGTGCACCGTCGTCGACACGAACGGCACGCCGTCATGCAGCCGCCGGAACACCACGGAGTACACGATGTCGTCGTCCAGCCGCAGCCGCGCTGCGGCATCGACGTCCACCCGGCGTCGCAGCCCGGCCAGCACCTCCATCGTGGTGTCGTCGGACAGGCTCATCAGGTCTTCGATCGACCCGAGCTGGCGTAGGTAACGGCGGCCACGCTCACTGGCATAGGTGCCGCGGCCCGGCACCCGGAACACCACTCCCTCGGCGACCAGATCCTGAAACGCCCGCCGCACCGTCTGCCTCGACAAGCCGTGTCGTGCAACAAGTTCAGACTCCGTGGGTAGGCGTGCGCCGTCGCTGTACTGACCGGCTGCGATCTCGTCGCGAATCTGGTCACGCAGCGTCTGGTATGCCGGTTCGGTCCGCATCAGATTCCGCCGCGTGCGACCAATTGCGTGGCGATGACGTTGCGCTGGATCTCGTTGGTGCCTTCGCCGACGATCATCAGCGGCGCATCACGGAAGTAGCGTTCGACATCGAATTCGGTGGAATAGCCGTAGCCGCCGTGGATCCGCACCGCGTTCAACGCGATCTCCATCGCCACCTCGGAGGCGAACAGCTTCGCCATCCCGGCCTCCATGTCGGCGCGCTCACCCGCGTCGTAGCGGTCCGCGGCGTAGAACGTGAGCTGGCGCGCGGCGGTCAGCTTGGTCGCCATATCCGCCAGGTAGTGGCCGACGGCCTGGTGCTTCCAGATCGGCTGGCCGAAGCTCTCGCGCTCCTGCGCATAGCGCAGCGCATCCTCGAGCGCCGCCGTCGCCACACCCAGCGCTCGTGAGGCCACCTGAATGCGGCCTGTCTCAAGGCCTTTCATCATCTGCGCGAAACCCTTGCCCGGCTCACCACCGAGGATCGCCGCCGCGGGCACCCGATACTCGTCGAAGGTCAACTCGCACGACTCGACGCCCTTGTATCCGAGCTTGGGCAGGTCTCGCGATACCGTCAGGCCTTCGCCATGTTCGGCGAGCACCACCGAAATCCCTTTGTGCGCGGGCTTGGCCGCGGGATCGGTCTTACACAGCAACGCGATCAGGCCGGACCGGCGCGCGTTGCTGATCCATGTCTTGGAGCCATTGATCACCAATTCGCCGCCGTCGGCCAGAGCGGTCGTCTTGATGTTCTGCAGATCGGAGCCGCCGCCCGGCTCGGTCAGCGCCATCGTGGCCCGCATCTCGCCGGTCGCCAGCACTGGTAGGTATTGGCGCTTCTGTTCCTCGGTGCCGAACAGCGCCAGCAGCTTGGCGACGACGGTGTGCCCGCCCATCGCGCCGGCCAGACTCATCCAACCGCGCGACAGCTCCTGGGTGACCTCCACGTAACAGCGCGTCGACACCGGCGAGCCGCCGTAGGACTCGGGAACGGCCAGGCCATAGATCCCGATGCGCTTCATCTGCTCGATCCACGCCTCCGGGTACGAGTTGGCGTGCTCGACCTCGCGGACAGTCGGCTTCACATCCCGGTCGATGAACGCCCGCACCGTCTCGACCAGCAGGATTTCTTCTTCAGTCATCATTTGTACGGCCATATTGACACTTTGTCCGCCCCAATGGCAACATCGCGGCTGTGAGTGGCCCATACTTCGACGATTTGGAGGTGGGCCAGGTCTTCGACTCTGCGCCCTCGATGACCCTGAGCCAAGGCGCCGCGGGCGCACACCAGGCGATCATCGGCGACCGACTGCGGCTGGCGCTCGACGCCCAGCTGGCATACGCCGTGACGGGATCGACCTCGGCGCTGGCCCACCCCGCGCTGGTCTGCGATGTCGCGATCGGGCAGAGCACTCTGGCCACCCTGCGGGTCAAGGCCAACCTTTTCTACCGCGGGCTGGCGTTTCATCGGTTTCCGGTGATCGGCGACAGCCTGTTCACCCGTACCGAAGTGGTCGGGCTGAAGCAGAACTCCGCCAAGCCTGGCCGCGCGCCAACCGGTCTCGCTGCGCTGCGGATGACCACCGTCGACCAGATCGGCCGGCTGGTGCTGGACTTCTACCGCTGCGCGATGCTGCCGCTGAGCGCGGAGCGCGAAACCGGTCGCAATGACGACCTGTCCGGGTTCGGTGCCGACCTCGTCGCTCCACCAGATCCGACCGCCGACTGGGACGCCGACACCTACCGCGAGAAGGTGCCGGGCGCCCATTTCGACCCAGGCCTGGCCGGCGCGGTGCTGCAGAGCACCGCCGACGTGGTGACCAGCGCGCCGGAGCTCGCCCGACTGACGCTCAATATCGCTGCGACACATCATGATTGGCGTGTCGGTGGCCAGCGCCTCGTCTACGGCGGGCACACCATCGGATTGGCTCTCGCGCAGACAACCCGGCTGCTGCCCAACCTCGTGACCGTCCTCGGATGGGAGTCCTGCGACCACACCGGGCCGGTGCACGAGGGCGACACGTTGCGCAGCGAGTTGCACGTCGAGACCGCGGACCCGCTACCGGACGGCCGCGGCGGTGTGCTGAGGCTGCGGTCGATCGTGTACGCGGTCCCAGGGGGTAGGAGCGAAGCGACGGGGGGGACAAGCACAGGGGAGCCGGACCGCAAAGTGCTGGACTGGCGGTTCTCTGCGCTGCAGTTCTGAGCACAATGTCCTTATGAGGATTCCGGTCGCCGTGCTGCAGCGGGCGCGGCGGGCCGCTGAGACATTCCACGCGCTCACCGGTGCGGAGGTCGACGCCGCCGAACTTGTCACCGGCCGCGCCGCACTCCTTGGACTGTCGCCACGGGGCCGGATCTCGGCAGGCGGGGCTACCCGACTGATGCGCAGCAGCGACGGCTGGTGCGCGCTCACGCTGTCGAGGCAAGACGACCTCGACGCCGTACCCGCGCTGATCGAGTCAGACGCAGACGATCCATGGTCCGCTGTCGAGCGATGGATGGCAGAGCGGACCTCAGCCGACGTCACCATGCGCGCGCGGTTGCTCGGCCTTCCGGTCGCGGCGCTCGGCGAAACAGCCGCCGCGCCACCACGGATCAGCACGCTGGCCGCCCCGTTCGCCGCGCGCGACGTCAGCGGACTCTTGGTCGCCGACCTGTCATCGATGTGGGCAGGTCCACTATGTGGTCAGCTGCTGGCACGCGCAGGTGCCGCCGTCATCAAGGTCGAAACGCGGGCCAGACCCGATGGCACCCGTGCCGGTCCGCCTGCGTTCTTCGACTGGATGAACAGCGGAAAGCTTTCGTACGCAGTTGATCTCGACGAGCCGTCCGGGCTGCGGCAGCTGCTCGACGCCGCCGACGTCGTCGTCGAGTCATCACGCCCGGCGGCACTGGCACACCGGGGACTCGGCCCGACGCCGCGCGACGGTCAGGTTTGGCTACGGATCACCGGACACGGCACCGACGGCGAGCGGCCGAACTGGGTCGCGTTCGGCGACGACGCCGCGGTATCCGGCGGTTTGGTCGACGGCACCGAAAGCGAACCGGTGTTCTGTGGTGACGCGATCGCCGACCCGTTGACGGGTCTACACGCGGCGGTCGAAACCGCACGGTCTCTGTGCCGTGGCGGCGGCGAGTTGATCGAAATGTCGATGGCCGCCGTAGCCGCTACCTATGCCGCGGACGATCGCAGCGTCGAAACATATTGCAGTGCAATGCCTAAGCTGTGCGGACCTGCTGCAGAACTCGGTGCAGACAATGGTGTAGTCGAACGACGACTGGTCGCCTCATGCTGATTCAACGCGCGACGCTGCTCGACGGCACAACTACCGACATTCGCGTCGACGAACGCATTGGCGAGGTCGGCGAGCTCGAGGCGCACAAGGGCGAGCAGGTCTTTGACGCGGAGGGGGCAACGGTCATCCCCGGCCTGCACGATCACCATGTTCATCTGCGCTCGGCCGCCGCGGCGCTCACCTCGGCGCGCGTCGGGCCCGCAGAAGTACGGGGCCGCGAAGACCTGGCCCGCGCGCTTGCCGACGCCACCGTCGGCAGTGACGGCTGGATCAGGGCCGTCGGCTACCACGAGGCCGTCGCCGGTCCGCTCGACCGCGATGTGCTCGACGAAGTGTCACCGCCGCTACCCGTCCGGGTGCAGCACCGCAGCGGGGTGTTGTGGACGCTGAACTCGGCGGGGCTGGCCAGGGTGGGGCTGACCGATCATCCCGACGGACGGCTGCGCAGCGCCGACCGCAGTTGGTCAGATACGTTGCAGCGCAACGAAGACGGGCTTGACGAGGTCAGTAACCGCCTGGCCGCGTATGGCGTCACCGGCGTCACCGACGCCACCCCCGACTTCGAAGTCAGCGACATCGTCAAACTGATGCAGGCCCACCGGCACGGTGAACTCCGCCAGCACGTGCACTGTTTGGCGCCGGGCAAGCGCATCCTGCACGACACGGCTCTCCACCTCGACGAACTCACCGCGTGGATCGCCGGACGCCACGCAGAAGATGCCCCCGTCGCAGTGCACTGCGTGACGGCCGCTCAACTCGTCGTGACCATCTCGGCGCTGCGCGAGGCCGGTACACACCCGCAGGATCGCATCGAACACGCTGCCGTCGTCCCCGACGCCACCATGAAAGATTTGACCGACCTCGGCGTCACCGTCGTGACCCAGCCCAACTTCGTCGCCGAGCGCGGCGATCAGTACCTGACCGATGTCCCGGACGCCGAGCACCACGAGTTGTGGCGGCTGGCTTCACTGTTGAAGGCCGGGGTGAAGGTCGCGCTGTCCACCGACATGCCGTTCGGCGACGGCGACCCGTGGGCAACCATGCGTGCCGCGGTGTACCGGACCACCGCGGCGGGCGCGGTGCTCGGCGCCGACGAATGTGTTTCGGCGCGTGAGGCTTTGACGATGTTCTTCGGCACGTCGGGTGCGCCTACCGAACCGCGAACCATCGCGAAGGGCCAACCAGGGGACCTGTGCCTGCTGGCCGCGGCGCCGGATGTGGTGCTCGGTGAACTCGACTCGCAGATGGTCGCCGCCACCATCGTCGCTGGCGCGGTTGTCTTCGGCTAGGCTGCTGCCGGCGCGAACGCCTGTCGCAGCAGCGCGCACTGGCTCTGGAAAAACGACTGCGACACATCGGCTTTCGGCACGATCCCGTCGAAGCCGTGAAAGGCTCCTTGGACCACCTCGACCTCGCACGACACACCGGCGGCGTTGAGTCGCTCGGCGTAGGCCAGGTCCTCGTCGTGAAAAAGATCCAACGTGCCGACGCCGAGCCAGGCCGGTGGCAATCCGCTCAGGTCTTCGCGCCGCGCGGGCACGGCGACTTGTGGATCCGCACCGCCGAGGTAGGCCGACCAGCCGTACTTATTGCTTGACTGGTTCCACAGTCGAAGCCCCGGATTGTCGAGGTGCCTGCCCACGGTGCGGTCATCCAGCATTGGATACACCAATATCTGTGCTGCGAGCGGGATTTCGCCGCGGTCGCGGGTGAGCAGCGCCAGCGCCGCGGCCAGGCCGCCGCCTGCGCTCGCACCGCCGATCGCCACCCGCGCAGGGTCGACCGACGGCAGGCGAACCAGCCACTGCAACGCCGAGTAGCAATCTTCGAGCGGCGCAGGATACGGATGATCGGGTGCCAGCCGGTAGTCCACCGACGCGACGACGGCACCGAGTTCGCTGGCGTAGCGGCGACACAGTACGTCGTCCTGCGCCGCCCTTCCGATGACGTACCCGCCGCCGTGGATCCACAACAACGCAGGGACCCGGCCCGTCACGCCTGTGGGACGGAACAGGCGGATCCCCACACCGGATGGCAGCGTCAGCACCTCGATGTCGCCGGGCGGTCGTCGACGCCACAGCAGTCGCTCCGCTGCGCGAAGGAACGGCACCGTGGCAGGTGTGACGATCTGCTTGGGGAGATAGCGGGCGGCGCTACGCAGATCGGGATGGAATTCGGGCAGCGACATACGACCAGTATTCGCCGTCATTTGAGCAGCGGGTCGCGCGGCAGACCGAGAATGCGCTCGGCGATGGTGTTGCGGGTGATCTCTGACGTGCCGCCCGCGATGGTCATCGCCCGGTTGCCGAGATAACTGCGCAGCAGCTTCGGCGCCTGACCGGTCACCGCCGCCGAACCGGACAGCTCCATGCCCAGCTCGGTGATCCGCTGCCCTGCCTCGGCCACCAGCAGCTTGGTCACGTTGCCCTCCGGCCCGGGCTCCGCGCCGGCGATCGCCCGGCTGGCCCTGCGCAGGTTCAGCAGCCGCAGCGTGTGCGTCTCTGCGATGCACTCGCCGGCCCGCCGGACGTAGTTGGCAGCGGCTGGTGAGGCGTCGAGCAGCTTGATGAGATGGTCCGGGCTGAAGCCGGAAGCGCCACCAGAACCGCCGCCGATCGAGATGCGCTCATTGCCCAGCGTCGCGCGGGCCACCAGCCAGCCTTTGTTCACATCGCCGACGACATCCTCGTCCGGCACGAACACGTCATCGAAGAAGACCTCGTTGAAGTGTGAATCACCGGTAATGCCGCGCAGCGGATTCACCGTCACCCCAGGGGCTTTCATGTCGATCGCCATCATCGTCACACCGGCGTGCTTGGGTGCCTCGGGATCGGTGCGCACCGTCGCGAGACCCCACTGGCAGTACTGCGCCAGACTGGTCCACACCTTCTGTCCGGTGACCCGCCAACCGCCGTCGACCTTCTTGGCGGCCGTGCGCACCGCGGCGGCGTCCGAGCCGGCGCCCGGTTCGGAGAACAGCTGACACCACATCACCTGCCCCCGCAGCACGGGTTCGACCCAGCGCTCCCGCTGGTCATCGGTGCCCGCCTGCGCGATCGTCAGCGCCACCCAGCCGGTGATGCCCATGTCCGGCCGGTCGATGCCGGCGAACTCTTCCTCGATGACGAGTTGTTCGAGCACGTCGGCGGCGCGGCCCCACGGTTTGGGCCAGTGCGGCACCAGGTAGCCGGAGTCGACGAGGTAGTCGCGCTGCTTGTCCTCGGGCAGGGAGTGCAACTTGTCGACGGCCTCGCGGGCCTGACTGCGGTGGGCCTCCGCTTCGGGCGGCAGCGTGAACGACGCCCCGTGCGCCTGACCGCTACGCTGGCCCTCGACGACGTCGAGCAGCGGATCGCCGCCCTCTTCCATCAGCGCGGCCAATGTGCGGGCGCGCCGCAGATACAGATGCGCGTCGTGCTCCCAGGTGTAGGCGATGCCGCCGTGCAGCTGAATGTTGTACTGCGCGTTGAAGACTTGGGTGCGGATGGCGTGCGCGGCGGCCACCGCGGCGGGGAACCACGCACTGTCGAGGTCGTCGGCGCGCGCGGCGTCCCATGCGGCCGCGGTGGTTTCCTCCGCGTTGACCAACATGTTCGCCGCGTGGTGCTTGACGGCCTGGAAGGTGCCGATGGTGCGGCCGAACTGCTCGCGCACCTTCGCGTACTCCACAGCCATGTCCAGGGCCGCCCAGCTGACTCCGACCGCCTCGGCCGACGCCAGGATCCGGAACACGGTCCGCGCCTTGCGCGCGGCACCGCGCAGCACCCTGTCCTCCTCGACCGTCACGCCGCGCAGCGCCACAGACCCGACGCTGCGGGTGGTGTCCAGCGACTCCAGCGTCGTGATCGTCACGCCGTCGGCCTTCGCGTCAACGATGACGACGTCCTCACCGGCGGCGATCACCAGCACGTCGGCGTCAGGTGCGCCCAGCACGGCGGGGCTTTCGCCGGTGAGCACCAGGTCCGAGCCGATCGTGACATTGCCCGAGAGCGCGAGCGCGCCGACCGCTGCGCCGTCAGCGAGTCCTGGAAGTAGTTGCGTGCGAACGGAATCGGATGCGCACCGGTCGATCACCACGGCCGCCGCGACCGTTGGCAGGAACGGGCCGGGGGACAGCTCGCGCCCCAACACCTCGAGCACCACCGCCAGTTCGGCCAGGCTGAACCCCGAACCGCCGTGTTCCTCGGCGACGGCCAGTCCGTTCCAGCCGAGGCCGGTGCCTGCCGACCAGATTTCCGATGGATGGGCGGACCCGTTTTCCAGCGTCGCGCGGGCCGCCGCCCGGCTATCCAGGCGATTCAGCTGCCCGATGACGGATTCGGCCAGATCGGTGTGTTCTTCGGTGATAGCGAGAGCTGACTTACTCACGTTGGAAGTCCTCTTTACGTTTGACGGTCGTCAAGTAAAGCTATCGCGTCGGCGCTGGTCACGGTATATGTGATGGCGCTCACACCTGATCTTGATCGTGTTGTTAGTAGACAAGTCGCGAATGTTGTCGTTTGGGAAACCGTCTGCGGGGTACATTCGCGCAATGACGGTAAGGCCGGACACCCGGTATCCCGGACCGACGATGTGGACCCGCGCGAAGTGGTTGCTGAACGCTGGTCCCGCTGACTACATGCTGGCGATGAGCGTGGCCTCCGCGTCCTTGCCCGTGATCGGGAAACACCTTGAGCCCCTTGGCGCCGCGACGGCGATGAGTATCTGGGGCTGCCGCCACGTGCCAGACTTCCTGGGCGCCACCGCGCGTTCCTGGTTTGAGCCGGGCAACGCGGAGTTGCGGCAGCAGGAACGCGACGCCACCAATGCCGTCACCGAGGCCGCCCTTCGCGGCATCGTTCCCGCCAAGGACCTGGCGATCGAGTGGCCCGCGCCCGAGAGCGCACCGCCGCTGTGGAAGCTGCGTGAGCATCGGCGCAGTGTGCACCGAACTTCGGTGCGTTACGGCCCGCTGCCTTCGCAGCTGCTCGACGTGTGGCGGCCAAAGGAACTGCCAGTCGAGCCCGCGCCGGTTCTGGTATTCGTGCCGGGTGGCGCCTGGGTGCACGGCAGCCGGATGTTGCAGGGCTACGCGCTGATGTCACACCTGGCCCAATTGGGCTGGGTGTGCTTGTCCATCGACTACCGCTGCGCGCCGCACCACCGCTGGCCGGCGCACATCACCGACGTGAAGACTGCGATCGCCTGGGCCCGCGCCAACGTCGACAAGTTCGGTGGTGACCGCAATTTCGTTGCGGTAGCGGGATGTTCGGCGGGTGGTCATCTCTCAGCGCTGGCGGGCCTGACCGCCAACAACCCCGAGATGCAGTGCGATCTGCCAGAAGGATCGGACACCACCGTCGACGCCGTGGTCGGGATCTACGGCCGGTACGACTGGGAAGACCGGTCGACGGTTGAGGGCGTTCGCTTCATGGACTTCCTCGAGCGTGTGGTGGTCGGCCGAAAAGCCGTCAAGCACCCGGATGTGTTCCGCAAGGCTTCGCCGATGGCG
>Ga0105249_10004712_pt1 | contig 11773 bp, 14 predicted proteins | sample KBSS44metaG_FD_81522 | JGI IMG/M metagenome (GOLD analysis project Ga0105249, IMG submission 81522) | Switchgrass rhizosphere microbial communities from Kellogg Biological Station, Michigan, USA - KBS S4-4 metaG | ecosystem: Host-associated > Plants > Roots > Rhizosphere > Soil | place... | reverse complement strand
TTATTAGCCGGATCAAAATATTTTTTATCGCCATATTCCAAAAACCATTCAGGGTGGATCTTCGTAATATGTGAAGGACCTATAGATGATGCGCCAATTTTAAAATCTGCCCGATAAGGATTAAGCCATGCATGAAAGACAAATCCACGTTTATGTGCTTCATCGATCATAAACTCAAGCGGATCGTAATAGGGGCTGGGTGGTTTTCCCTGTACGCCTGTAAGCCATTGACTCCATGGCTCAAAAGATGAAGGATAAAACGCATCTGCAGCCGGACGTACCTGGACGATCACTGCATTCATGCCGTTTGCTTTGTGCATTTCTAACTGACGGATGTATTCGGCTTTCTGACTGTCGACGTTTACCATTCCTTTCAGCGGCCAATCGATATTATCAACGGATGCGATCCATACGCCGCGGAATTCATAAGCGGGTTGACTAACAGCGGGAATAAATACCAGGAGAAAATAAAGATTGGAAAATAATTTTTTCATTGCAGAAGTTATCAGGCAATGAAGTTATTAAACAGAGTCCGAAATGTTTAATAAAACTATAAACGTGCAGACAAATGACCCGCCTGAAGGAGGCGGGTCAACTAAAACGATAGGGCACAGAAGCTAAGCTGGTAATCAAGAATTATTTCCTTTCTCTTATTTTATCTAACAGGCTACTTAAACTTACTGCTTCTTCCATGCTAAGATTACCTACTATAGAATCCATTTCATAATTCTTTTCTTCTAAACGATCAAGCAAGGTAAGCCCTGCTTCTGAAATGGTTATATCGACAAGACGCTTATCGGTGAGACTTGTATTTTTATTCACCAGGCCTTTTGCAACCAGGCGATCGACAATCCGGCTGGTGTCACTCATTTTATCCAGCATCCTGTCCCTGATCTGCAAAGTAGACAAAGGGTTGGGGTAGCTGCCTCTTAAAATGCGCAGGATATTATACTGCTGGGGTGTAATATCCTCAGCGCTTAATATACTTTTTATTTTCTCCATCAACCAGCCATGGGTATAGAATAGATTCACACATGCCCGCTGGTAATCGTTTCTGAAATCAAACTGATGAATGTCTTTCTCAATACTCATAACCTTCATAATAATTTAGTTTAAAAGTCTTTAAAAGTTAAAGTTTCAGATCTTTCAACGGATTATGAATTCCCTCCAAACACCAATGTTGAACTGTTACAAACTTCCGGCCAATTTTTCAGAACAGTTATTCACAGCACTCATTTTCCGGTGGAATACCCGTTATAGGGTATTGGCGATTAATCAGAAACTTCTTTATTTTGATAGACCATTAAACTAATAAAAGCCACCAATCATGAAAATCTTAGTAGAGTCAATCCGTAATTTTTGGGAAGGTTTTTCTTCGTTTTACACTTCTATTTATGATGAAATAAAAAGTTTATAGCCGGGTTAAGAAGTTTCCCAGACTCTCGTCCCTTCTGAGCAATTGGAGCAGATGTCGATATTTTTTCTGCCTTTTAAAAGAGCAGTGCGGAATTTTTTGTACTCCCCGTTTTTCCAGATTTCTTTAAATGATCTTTGTTTCAGATCGCCCAATTTATGTTGCGCATCTTTATCGAAACAACAGGGTGCAACCAATCCATCCCATGTTATCACGGGGTCATGCCAGAGCCGCCAGCAATGATTAGTAAGTTTTCCCTTGAACGCATAAACATTTCCCGCTTTCCTGTAACGGCTGAATTTATCTATTGAAGGAATTAAATGATTAGGGTCTTTTTCAAAATCGTAAACCTGGGCTGTCTTAAACCAAACATCATCCACGCCTATTTCTTTGGCTAATTTTTTTACATCTTCAATCTGATGTTCATTTGGTTTTACTACCAGGAACTGGAAAACGATAAAAGGTGTTTTGCTTTTTAATTCCTTCTTCCATTTTACAATATTCCTGGTACCTTCAATTACTTTGTCCAGTTTACCGCCCACTCTGTATTGCTGGTAAACTTCCTGGGTTGTTCCATCGATAGAAATGATCAAACGATCCAGCCCGCTTTCAATAGTTCGCTTCGCATTTTCATCGTTCAGGTAATGAGCATTCGTGGATGTGGCGGTATAAATTTTTTTTGATGACGCATAATTTACCATATCCAGGAAATCAGGATTGAGATAGGGTTCGCCCTGGAAATAAAAAACAAGGTACCAAAGCTCTCTTGCCAATTGATCAATCGTGTCCCTAAAAAAATTTTTTTGCAACATACCCGTTGGTCTTGTAAATGCTCTCAACCCGCTTGGACATTCCGGGCAACGCAAATTGCAGCTGGTAGTAGGTTCGAAAGAGATGGAGATCGGGTAGCCCCATTGAACAGGTCGCTTAAACCATTTGCTGATAAAGTAACTGCTCAGCACTTTGATCCCGTTCCACATGCGTCGCCAGGTGAGTTTCGACAAAAGATTGATCGTATCGTTGCTGTTGAGCCCTGACATGAACTGTAAAGGTAAGTCTGTATCTTCAATTCAGGTTTTTCTATGTTCACCTTGCCATCCTGCAAAATATTTCCCTTAGGCGATTCAGCATTGACAATTGATTTTGGAAATGTGATCGATCCATTGCTTAATGAATATGTTATAGCCTTATTTCATTTTTTTAAAGATCATCCATTGCCCTGTATGATTGAGACGGTACCCGCCTACAGTTCTATTACTATTTATTATGATCTTATTGAAATGAGAAAAAAGATAAAAGGACATTCAACAGCATTTGCCTCGCTGAAGCGGGAGATCGATGACTTACTGAAAACGGAATTGAAAAAAGCTGAAATAAATGAAAGAGTAGTTCGTATTCCTGTTTGTTATGACCGGGAATTTGCTATTGATATTGAAAAAATCGCTGCTTCAGGAAATATAAGTGTTGATGATGTCATAAGCATTCATTCAGGTGAAAACTATAAAGTTTATATGCTCGGTTTTCTTCCGGGGTTTGCTTATATGGGACAAGTGAATGAAAAAATCAGCTTTGAAAGAAAAGCACAACCGGAAAGCATTAAGGCCGGCAGCGTAGGTATTGCCGGCCGTCAAACAGGTATTTATCCTTTTGATTCACCCGGTGGCTGGCAAATAATTGGTAGAACGCCACTTAAAATCTTTAACAGCCAGGCTACAGATCCCGCTTTATTACAAGCAGGAGATATTGTACAATTTTATTCAATTACCAAAAATGAGTTTGAAGATATTAAAGGCAGGATTGCTTGATACGGTCCAGGATAATGGAAGATATGGCTACCAGCACCTGGGTGTTAATCCGGGAGGAGCGATGGACCTTGCGGCCATGCAAACAGCTAATCTTCTTATAGGGAACGAGATGAATGAGCCCACATTAGAATTATTTTATCCGGCTGCGGAGATCTTGTTTGAAAAAAATGCATTCATCACGGTTGCCGGCGGAAACTTTTCTCCAACGATAAATGGTGATGGAATTAAAATGGGCAGGCCTGTCATGGTAACAAAGAATTCTGTGATACAATTTCCAAAAAAGAAAAAAGGGCAATGCTGTTATCTGGCTGTACACGGTGGCTTTAAAATACCTTCCTGGTTGAACAGCTGCAGCACCAATTTGAAAGCAAATGCGGGGGGATATGGCGGCAGAAAATTAAAAAAGGAGGATCGTATTGAGCTCAATACAGATTTTAAAAATGAATTATTAATCAACTCAGATATGATCAAACTTCCCTGGCGTGCTGCTCCTATCCCCGATCTGTCACACGAGAAAGAAATCTTTATTATACCGGGTAATGAATTCGATGACTTGTCCGGCGCATCAAAAAATACTTTTCTAAATAAAGAGTTTAAAGTTGCGATGTTATCTGACAGGATGGGATACAGATTAGAAGGCGAAAATTTAATGACAACTGCCAGGCAGGAATTGGTTTCATCTGCTGTGAATTTTGGGACCATACAATTATTACCCAATGGACAACTCATCGTATTAATGGCAGATAGCCAGACCACCGGCGGATATCCAAGAATTGCTCATGTTATTTCTGCACATCTTTCTAAAATATCGCAAAAACAACCGGGGGAGATGATAAAATTTACGATCGTAGATCAGGCTAAAGCCGAAGATTTACGTAGAAATCAATACCTGCATTTGCAACAATTAAAAAATGGCAGTAAATTCAGATTACAGGATTTATTGAAATGAAAACCATTGACCTTAATTGTGATCTTGGCGAAGGCATTGCCAATGAAAAAGCGATCATGCCGTTTATTTCTTCGGCTAATATTGCCTGTGGTTATCATGCAGGTGATGAAAATACGATATGGCAGACGGCCGAACTATGCTTAGAACACAATGTTGCCATGGGGGCCCATCCTTCTTATTTAGACAAAGCAAATTTTGGCAGAACCGAGATGGAACTGGATGCGGATGATATTTATGATCTCGTTACACAACAACTTATTATTATTGATGAAATTATTTCTGAGTTTAATACCGGGTTACATCATGTAAAACCGCATGGGGCCTTATATAATCTTTCAGCAAAGGATAAGACAATTGCAAAAGCTATCGCAAGAGCAGTAAAGGATTACAATAAAGAACTCGTTTTATTTGGCCTGAGTGGAAGCTATTCCATAAAAGAAGCAGAAAGGATCGGTTTAAAAGCCGGTAACGAAGTTTTTGCTGATCGGAATTATTTAGATGACGGAAGCCTGGTACCACGCAACAATAAGGAAGCATTGATCGATACAGTCGATGCTGCGGTTAAACAAGCTTTGCAATTTGTAAATGAAGGGAAAATATTTTCTGTGACAGGGAAAAAAATTAAGATCAAAGCAGATACGATTTGCCTGCATGGTGACGGACCGCATGCACTTGAATTTGCACAGGCAATACATACAGCTTTCAAAAAAGAGGGAATTGCGGTTTCCGCTATTCAACACGCATCGCTCACTGCACATCCCTGAGAGCTTATTTCAATTTCTTTACTTTCACCATCTCAATCCTTGTATCCGTTACATTAATGATATCAAACTCATAATCATCTATGATGATCCTTTCTTTTTGTCGGGGTATCGTTTCGTGATAACCGACAATATAACCTGAAAGTGTTTCGGCTTCAATGTTAGGAAAATCCAAACCATATTTCTGTTCAATATAATCCAGCTCCAGCCTGCCACTGAAAAGGTATTCATTCTCGGCAATTTGTTTTTCAATGAATTCCTCGGTATCGTATTCGTCTTCTATTTCACCAAATAGTTCTTCCAGCACATCTTCCATCGTGATGATACCGGCCGTACCACCAAACTCGTCTACCACCCAGGCAATACTTTTCCTGTCACGGGTGAACTTACTGATCAGGTCGGCTGCACTCATACTTTCCGGTACGGCGGGAATGGGTAATAAAATAGTTTGTAAAGATTCGGGTTTTTTAAACAAGTCAAGCTGGTGAACATAACCTAATATGTGATCAATATTTTTATTGTAAACAATCAGCTTGCTTAATTTGGTTTCAGCAAATTTGTTTTTTACATCCCGCATGGACGTTTGTAATTCGATACCAACAATTTCTTTACGCGGTACTAAACATTGCCGGATCTTTTTTCGGGGCAATTCCTGTGCATTCTCTAATAATTGCGTATTGCGTTCCTGTTTTTCTTCGTCATCTATTTTTTGAAGAAAAAGATTTTTCAGATCACTTCGTTTTAACGCTTTCTTACTTTTATTGATGCGGATATTAAAAAGATATTTCAGTATCCAGTTCGCTAAGCTGATCAATCCCGCAGCAATGGGATAAAACATCTGGTAAAAAAAATCGGTGACCCATGCCAATGCAGTCAGCAGCGTGGTGCTTCTTGCTCTGAATATGGCACGTGGAATGAATTCAGCAAAGATCAGGATCAACACCGTAGCAATAGCTATTTCGCTTATTACCCGGACAAGACTGGATTGAACATGTAACCGCTCCCATACAAGGTCTTCCATTACATTACTCAGTTCCAAGCCAAAGAACACCAAAAAGATATTATAACCGATCAATGTAGTGCCTAAAAAATGATCGGGTGACTCTACAAATTGCGCCAATATCCTTGCTGATGACCCACCTTGTTTTTTTCTTAATTCAATGGTCAGACGATTGGCGCTATAAAAAGCCATTTCGATCCCCGCGAAAAATCCCATGAGTAAAACGGTGATCACAAAGAATATAACTGGACTCCATTCAAACATGCAGTAAAGATAGTGAATGATGAATTAGGCAGTTTGCACTCGGTCGAGGGCTGAGCGAAGCCGAAGCCCGGTAATATGTAGAAGGGAAAATAAAGGCGTTAAAGTTTTCGATCTAAGAATTCACCGACCACATTTGCTGCTTCGGTGCAGGCATTTTCTAAAACATCGTTTATGATCGGCTTGTCAAACTTTTCCTTAAAAGTAAGTTCAAAAGAAGCTTTATTGATCCTCGCCGCCAGGCTTTCAGGAGTTTCTGTTCCCCTTGCCTGTAATCTCTTTTTGAGTTCTTCCAGCGAAGGAGGTTGTATAAATAAAGAAAGTGTCGAAAAACGATATTGCTGTTGCACGTTCAACCCGCCTTTTACATCCACATCCAGCAGGGGTACTTTATTCTCATTCCAGATACGCTGTAATTCGCTTTTTAATGTACCATAATATTTCCCTTCATACACCATCTCCCATTCTGCAAACTCACCGGCATCTATTTTTTTTTTAAATTCTTCAGGTGTGATAAAATAATAATCTTTGCCATTCACCTCATAGCTACGCGGTGGCCGTGTGGCACAGCTGATTGAAAAAGCCAGTTCACCCGGAAATGTGTTAAGTAAATGTTTGGTGATGGAAGTTTTACCCGCGCCTGATGGAGCTGCAATGATGATGATCTTGTTTTGGGGTGAAAACATTTGCAAAGAAAAAGAAAAATGATAACCTGCACCTATTTCTTTTCATTCAATGACTTCCACAACAGGTCCTTTAATTCGATCAATCCCTGCTGAGCAACAGAGGAAATAAAAAGATGCGGAATATTTGAAGGCAAATTCTTTTCAATCCCTTTTTTTAATTCATCATCCAGCATATCGCTTTTGCTGATAGCAATGATAAATTGTTTGTGCAATAATTCCGGATTGTATTTTTCTAATTCATTTACCAGTATTTCAAATTCTTTTTTATGATCGTCACTGTCAGCGGGTAGTAAAAACAATAACACGGAGTTTCGCTCAATATGTCTTAGAAAGCGATGTCCCAATCCTTTTCCTTCTGCTGCTCCTTCAATGATACCAGGCAGGTCAGCAATACAAAAACTTCTTCCGTCCCGGTATTCAACAATCCCCAGGTTAGGTGTTATGGTAGTAAATGCATAGTCAGCTATCTTAGGCTTAGCTGCAGTGATCACAGAAAGCAAGGTGGATTTGCCTGCATTCGGAAAGCCGACCAATCCAACATCAGCCAATACTTTTAATTCAAGAACTTTCCAACCTTCTATACCGGGTAAGCCCGGTTGGGAATATTCGGGCGCCTGGTTAGTAGCCGTTGCAAAATTTGAATTACCCAATCCGCCTTTACCACCCGGTAACCAAATAATTTCCTGGCCATCTTCCAGTATCTCTGCTTCCTTTTCTCCCGTTTCTTCGTTGCGTGCAATTGTACCTAAGGGAACTTCAATGATAATATCCTTTCCATCACGACCGGTGCGGTTATTACTTCCTCCCTTCTCACCATCTTCCGCTAATACATTTTTATAATAACGCAGGTGTAACAAAGTCCAGAGATTACTATTGCCTTTTAAAATAATATGAGCGCCGCGGCCACCATCGCCGCCATCAGGTCCGCCCAATGCAGTGAATTTATTCCGCATGAAATGTTTATTGCCTGCACCACCATGACCGCTTCTGCAAAAAACTCTTATCTGGTCTACGAAATTTGATTTTTCCAAAATTCAATTTTCAGTTGAGTTGCAAAAATATACCTTCACACTTTAATAATAGTAAATGAATTGAGGCATAAAAGTTGTCGGCCACTTGGTTGATTTAGCAAAAAGAAGTTGATTACAGCAGTTCATAAAAACAAACAGATGAAAATAATTTTGCTTTTACTATCCTTTACAATTTTTGCAAGCGAGACCTGCGATAAAAAGAAGAAAAGCACACAGTCTTTACCAGGCGAACAATCCATACCGGCATGTGTCCAGGTTAAGATCGATTCTATAAAAAAACTACCGCGGTTTAACCCGCCCGCCGAAGTGAATGAGTACACGTATAAAGACAAAAGGGTTTTTCTTTTCTCAAGTGACTGCTGCGATAATTTCAATTTATTGTTTGATGATAACTGTAAATATGTTTGTGCGCCAACAGGAGGTATTACAGGTAAAGGGGATATGAGTTGCACTGATTTTACGAAAGAAGCAAAGCTGGTAAGGCAAGTTTGGAAGGACGAAAGGAAATAGTAATTCCTAGTTGAAAGAATCTTTCTAAAACCCCTTTAGGGGATGGGGGTAAAAAAACGCCAGTCTTACGGGACTGGCGCTGTAACGCAGTAAATAAAATACACTAAGAAAAAATCCAAGTAACCGAAATTTACTGCACTACTATCTTTTTGGTATAAACCAATTTGCTGTTTTGTTGTGATGTCAATTTGATCAGGTAGACGCCATGTGCTGAATTACTATTCAAATTTACATTTTCTGCATGTTCAACACCACTGATGCTGACTGACCGGCTCATTACCTGTCGTCCTGTTACATCATTCAGTGTCATCATATAGTTTCCTGCTTCCAGTTGATTGAACTGAACAGTAAAACGATAGTCACTTACCGGGTTTGGATACACCATTATCCGGTTACTGTTATCATCTGCCGGTATAGCACGGGTCAATATCTCCTGTGCGGGGATAGCATGATTTTTTGTTTGCAGGATATTACTATTGGCCAGGTCGGAACTGCGCCACATATCATTCGTGGGTTTGTAAGGAGTCGCGGTCATACTGGAAAGATTCAATACGGCCCATGAATCTCCAATCGAAGCACTGCTCAATAAAAGTTGGTTCTCATCATTTACAACAACACCGTTGGATGTAAAATTTTGGGGTAAACCTTTTACATAACCCAATAATGTAGCAACCTTTGTTTCAATATTAACTTTAAAAACACTATTCCGTGCAGAAACGATGATCAGGTTACCATCATCATCGGCCACCATATCGCCGCCATAACTGCTGCAGGAGTTGTGAACAGATACGCCTTTGTTCTCCGGCGCATCTGTTAACGTACCCAAATTTGTTATGGTGAGTTTCTTCGTATTGAAACGAATTAGATTATTTGCATCATTGGTCAATGCATAACCAAAGCCATCATCGGCAATTACCATTCTTGTTACGATATTACTTTGATCTGTGTTTTTAATTGCGGAACCGATAAGTCTATTATCGGTTATATAATAAACCTTCATCGTTTTCAGATCAACATAACGGAGCTGATCAATAAACATAGGCGTGTACCAAATGCGATTGTTCTTTCTGTCATATGCCATAGCAGCCACTCCGCTGCTGAATGCAGGTTGTGTGCTAAACCGGTATTGATTTTCGATTGGGAACTCAGTCAATGCTTTTTTTGTAGCGGCATCATAAGCTACTTGCTTGATGTCATTTCCATTCAGCAACATATCTGAGAATTTACCGGTACGAAAATCCAGCTTACGTAAAGCATTCCAGCCGGCACCTTCTTTTTGAATGTCAGTAATTGCATAAGCAAAACGATCAGATTGGGCGTTGATAAGGTTTGTAAGTAAAACAGTCGATGTAAATAAGGCCGCAGTGCGTAAAGATATTCTCATGGCAAATGTTTTTGGATTAAAATGAAATATTAAGTTACAACTTATCTGATTTCAAATAAAAAAATTTTATAAAAGGCAAACTATTTTTTGAATGGTTTATAATCCCCCTTTTGAGTGGGTAATGAATCAGGGATTTTACGTAAAGGCTCAGTTTCTTTCCAACTGTGTAACATTTCTTCTGGCAAGACCTGGTAGAGTTTTGTTCCTTCAGTTTTCCAGGCGATCATTTCATCACTCACTTCTTTAATTATTTTTCCGGGATTACCTGCTACTAAACTTCTTGCAGGAATTTTTTCACCTTGTTTTATAAAACTCAATGCACCGACAATACACTCATCACCCAATTCAACATTATCCATTATAACTGCATTCATGCCGATCAAACAATTTTTACCAACTGTTGCGCCATGTAGGATAGCGCCATGCCCGATATGTGCAGCTTCTTTTAATAAAACGGTTACGCCAGGAAACATATGAATGGTACAATTCTCCTGTACATTACAACCATCTTCTAAAATGATCTGACCCCAGTCGCCACGTAATGCTGCACCCGGACCGATATAACAATTCTTGCCAATGATCACATTGCCTGTAACGGCGGCTAGTGGATGAATGAATGATGATTCATGAATGACAGGTTTATATCCTTTGAATTCGTAGATCATGGAACTAGGATTTTACTGATCTAAATGATTCCCGATTGACACGACTTATACATGCAACGAGCTGCGCTAATAAAATAAAAAAAACAGAAGCCAATAAAATAATGTTGATCACAGTTCCGATACCTTTTCCTGCTTGTGAATACAAAACAGGATAAGGATACCAGTGATCAGTAGCACCACGAATGAGAACATAAAGCATGTAAACAGCTCCGGGTACTACCCAGAGGAAAGATCTTACCGCCGAGATGGGTTTTGATGGTGGAAAGGTTATCCACCAGCAAAAAATAAAGAAAGGGTTTCCCCAATGCAAAATAAAGTCCCGCCACTCGAAAAAATTATCATGAAAAAAGGGCCTCTTCATCAGGAAAAAAGGATAAACAAGAAGCATCGTGACCAAATAGAGGGTGGCTGCGCCACGGTAACTATCAAAACGATCACTCCATTCTTTATTGCGCAGTAATGTAAGAGCAGCGAGAAAATAGATTACGGCGGAATAAATATTGCCAAGAGCGGTTCCATGACTAAGCCAGTTAATAAAGAACCTTGTGTTTTGCTCAGGCCTGGATGACCAAACTGCAATTAAAGTAAATGCTGATGCAATCAACAATACAATAGCATGGAGTTTTTTGTTTGCGGCTGAAAATTTTTTCATTGCATTATAATAATGGCTTTCCGGTGCGGAAACAAGTTCCTTTGAATAAAGCTACTTGTTCATTTTTCTGATTGGCAACCGTTATCAAATAAACACCAGTACTTCTTCCATTGTGAATTTCTTTTGCTTCGGCAGTTAATACATCGCCTACATTCACTGCTTTGGTAAAAGTTATTGTTACGTCGAGAGCTACAGATAAATTATTTCTGTTGTTACAAGCAAATGCAAAAGCACTATCTGCTAAAGAGAAGGGCAAACCGCCATGAACAATTCCAAAGCCATTCACCATTTCTTTTCGAATGGTCATTTTTATTTTACTATATCCTTCTTTTACATCAATAACTTCTACTCCCAACCATTGACTGAAGAAATCATTTTCCATCATGTGATTGACCACTTCTTTATGAATTGTAGCCATATGTTTAATTTATTCTCCTTTGAAAACCGGTATCCTTTTTTCTAAAAAAGCATTCACTCCTTCTTTAAAATCTTTTGTTTGCGCAGCTCGTTGCTGGAATATATCTTCGTCCTGTAACTGTTCCTCCAAGGTATTGGTGAAAGATTTACTTAATACCTGTTTTGTAAGAGCTAACCCTTTGGTTGGCATCTGTGCAAGTTGGGTTGCAATACTCATGGCATCGGTTGTAAAGCTTTC
>Ga0105249_10004711_pt1 | contig 11773 bp, 12 predicted proteins | sample KBSS44metaG_FD_81522 | JGI IMG/M metagenome (GOLD analysis project Ga0105249, IMG submission 81522) | Switchgrass rhizosphere microbial communities from Kellogg Biological Station, Michigan, USA - KBS S4-4 metaG | ecosystem: Host-associated > Plants > Roots > Rhizosphere > Soil | place... | reverse complement strand
TCGAACGCGTCGGCGAGCTCGTCGCCGCGCTCCGGCGTGCCGAGGCGGGTGGCCAGGATGCGGAACGTCTTGGCGACCTCGGAAAGCGTGCGCGGATCGAGCGAGAGTGTCTCGACCTGTAGCGGCAGCGCCGTGGCGAGCTCGTTGCCGGAAACCGCGCACACGGCGCAGAGATCCTGCGTGACGATCAGGTCCGGCTGCAGCTGCTCGACGAGGTCGGCATCGACGGCGTAGAGCGAGCCGCCGTCCAGAACTGACGCTCGCACCGCGTCATCGATCTCGCGGCTCGTCAGCGCGGCCGCGTCGATCCGCGCCGCCGTGACGACCGGCTTGCCGACGACCTCTGCGGGCCAGCGGCACTCGTCGGAGACGCCCACGAGGGAGTCGACGTGCCCGAGCTCGGCGATAATCTCGCTCGCACTCGGGAGCAACGAGCAAATCCGCATCGCTGCCGACTGTAGCTCTACGCGGTGACGATGAAGACCGGCGTCCCGATGCGGACGTGGTCGAAGAGCCACTCCGCGTCGGGAATCCGCATCCGGATGCACCCGTGCGAGGCGGAGTAGCCGATCGAGGCTGCGTCGGGCGTGCCGTGCATGCCGACACCGGCAGCGTCGAGGCCCATCCAGCGCGTGCCGAGCGGGTTGCCCGGCCCGGGTGGGATCGGCTTCAGGCCCTTGGCCCAGGGCGAGTCCGGCGGGCGCCACCACGGATCGCGCTGCTTGTCCACGACATGCCAGGAGCCGGTCGGCGTCGGGTAGATCGCCTGGCCGGTCGCGACGGGGATCGTGCGCCAAGGGCGCTCGCCGTTGTAGAGGTGGAGCTCGTTCGAGCCGCGGTAGATCACGACCACCGCCCCGAAGTCACCGCTCGTCACCGACGGTGCGATCGTCTTCCCCACCGGCCGAACGACCTTGCGGTTCGCCATCGCGAGCGCGCTCTCGATTCGCAGTCTCGTCGTGCCGAGATCGAGCGCGAGCCCCGTCTTGCCGGGTTGCACCACCGGGCGAAGGCCGACGAGCGACGCCGATGCGTCCTCGGCGGGAACCGACAGCTGCCCGTCGAGCGCGCGCACGTAGCGCCTGATCCGGTTCTCGTCGACGTTGACACGCAACTCGAGGTGCTGGCCGGGGTGCGCCTTGAGCACCTCCTGAACCGCCGAATCGACATCCACGCTCGCCCCCAACGCAGCCGGCTTCACGCTCCAGTGCTTGCCGTTGAAGGCGAACTGCAGGCGGCGGTTGTACCACCACGCGATCGCCGAGCGGGCCTGTTCGGAGCTGATCCCGCCGACGCGGACGCCTCCGATCGAGACGCCTGCAGGCACGATCGCCGGGCGCTTCGCGCTCGGAGCTGCGGCTCCTGACGCGATTCCGGCCAAGAGGACGAACAGCACGAATCGCTTCACGTGCAGGATTTTAGGGCGTCTTCACGCGAAATGTAGGCTCGAGCCATGACCAAGCAGCTCTGGGCACCGTGGCGGCTCGAGTACATCGCTCAGGCCGACGAGGAAACCGGCTGTGTCTTCTGCGATGCGGCGGCAGGCGAGGACGAGGAGCGCCTGGTCGTCCACCGCGGCGAGCACGCCTTCGTCCTGCTGAACAAGTTCCCCTACGCCTCCGGCCATGTGATGGTCGCCTCCTACCGGCACGTCGGCGACTTTGCCGAGCTCACGGACGAAGAGTCGCTCGAGATCCATCGCCTCGCCAGCCGTGGCCTCGCCGCGCTGGCCGGCGTCTACGAGCCTCAGGGCTACAACCTCGGCTGGAACCTCGGCCGCGTTGCGGGCGCGGGCATCGTCGACCACGTTCACCTGCACGTCGTCCCCCGGTGGGCGGGCGACACCAACTTCATGCCCGTCCTCGCGGACGTCAAGGTGCTCCCGGAGCACCTCGTCGAGACGCGCCGGAAGCTAGCCCAGGAATTCTGAGACCGCGTCGACGGTGGCGTCGATCTCGTCGTCGCTGTGGGCCGTCGAGATGAACATCGCCTCGTTCTGCGACGGCGCGATGTAGATCCCACGCTCGAGGAGGTGGCGGAACAAGCCGGGATAGTCGTCGACGAAGAGCGTCGCCATCGCTCCCACGCGCTCGAAGCGGCCGAGGTCGCGCAGGCCCTCTTCCAGGCGCGCGCCCTTCAGCTCGAGCCCGGCGTAGACGTCGGGGGTCAGCCGGCGGAGGACCGAGAGCCCGGCCGCGGTCGCGAGCGGGTTCCCGGAGAGCGTTCCCGCCTGGTACACCTCGCCCGAGGGCGCGAGCAGCTGCATCAGCTCGGTCGAGCCGCCGAAGGCGGCGAGCGGCAGGCCGCCGCCGACGATCTTGCCGAGCACCGTCAGGTCGGGCAGCACCCCGTAGCGCTCCTGCGCGCCGCCGCGGGCGATGCGGAAGCCGGTGATCACCTCGTCGAAGACGAGCAGCGCCCCGCTCTCGTCGCAGAGACGGCGCAGGCCCTCGAGGAACCCCGGCGCGGGCGGGACGACGCCCATGTTCCCGGCGACCGGCTCGACGAAGACGCAAGCAGCGCCGTCGATCACCCCCTCCACCGCCTCGAGGTCGTTGTACGGGACGACCCGGCCCTCGCCCGAGACGCGGATGCCGAGCGTCGCCACGCCGGAGCCCGCCTCCGAGAGAAACGGGTCGGCGTGCCCGTGGTAGCAACCGGCAAAGCGAACGAACGGCTCGCGGCCGGTGGCGGCACGCGCCAGGCGCAGCGCGCTCATCGCCGCCTCGGTGCCCGAGGAAACGAGCCGAACCTGCTCGACCGAGGGAACCGCGTCCACGATCTCGGCTGCCAGCTCGACCTCGCGCTCGGTCGCGGTGCCGAAGGTCGTGCCGTCGCGCGCAGCCGCCACCACCGCCTCGACCGTCTCCGGATCGGCGTGGCCGAAGATCAGCGGCCCCCACGAGAGCACCCAGTCCACGTACCGGCCGCCCTCGACGTCCTCGAGGTAGGCCCCCTCCCCGCGCCGGGCGAAGAGCGGCTCCTCGAGCCCGACCGCCTTCATCGCGCGCACCGGTGAGTTGACCCCGCCCGGGATCAGCTCGAGTGCGCGGGCATAGAGCTCGGCCGCCCGCGTGGTCTGCGTCACTCGCCGTCCTCGCGCAGGGCGAAAAGGTCGCGCAGCGGCTCGGAGCCCGCCTGCTTGGCGCGCACAGTGGGAGCGTGGAGGAGCTTGTTCACGATCTGCGTCGTCAGGGTCTCGACCGTCTTGCGCTCGCGCGGCGAGAGCTCCGCCAGGCGAGGCGCTGCTCGTGCGAGCTCCTCGGCGCGGATCGTCTCGGCGCGGCGCCGGAGATCGCGGATCGCGCCGGCCGCGCCGCGGGACTGCAGCCACTCGGCGAAGCGGACCGTTTCCTGCTCGACGATCGCCTCGGCCTCGCGTACATCCTCCTCGCGCCCGACGAGCCCCTCGCCCAGGGCGTCGATGTCGAAGAGGGTGCAGCCTTCGAGCTCGCCGATCGCCGGGTCGAGGTCGCGCGGAACGGCGACGTCCACGAGCACGAGCGGCTTCGTCCGCGGCTGGACGGCCTCGGCGTGGAGGATCGGATACGGGCAACGCGTGGCCGAGAGCACGAGGTCGGCGTCGGTCAGCTCTACTGCGACCGCGTCGAAAGGGGCCGCGCGGCCGCCCACGCGCTCGGCCAGCTCCTCGGCGCTCTCGAGCGTCCGGCTCGAGACGACCACCTCCGCCCCGCGCGCCTTCAGGTCGAGCGCGGCGAGCTCGCTCATCTTCCCGGCGCCGAACAGCAGCGCTCGGCGCCGTTCGAGGCCGCCCAGGGTCTCTTCTGCCAGCTCCACCGCCGAGGCGGCGACCGACTCCGGCAGCTCGTCAAGGCGGGCTTCGGTCCGGACGCGTTTGCCGGCCCGGAGCGCCTCCTCGAAGAGCCTGTTCAAAAGCGGGCCCGTGGCGCCGGCCGTGAGCGCGGCGTCGTAGGCCTGTCGAACCTGGCCGAGGATCTGCGCCTCGCCCGGCACGAGCGAGTCCAGCCCCGACGAGACCCGGAAGAGATGCTCGACCGCCGCCTCGTCCTCCCAGCTCGCAAGCACGCCGGAAAGCTCGAGCCCGGAGCGATGCTCGAGCTCCTCCCGTGCGCGCTCGCCATCCCCCCCGACGAGGTAGACCTCGGTGCGGTTGCAGGTCGAAAGCACGACCGCCTCGACACCGTCACCGGCGAGCTCTGCCGCGAGCTCGACCGCGTGACCATCGGCCAAGAAGAGCCGCTCGCGCACCTGGAGCGGTGCGTGATGGTGCGACACGCCGACCGCGAGCAGGCGCTCAGTTTCATGCGCGTCAGGACGGGGCACGACCTCGGCCGATGCTACCTGTGCCTATGCTGTTCCCACCGGTATGAGCGAGCCCGGCCTTGACCTCCACGAATGGGAAACGCGCTGGGCTGCGCTGCAGGAGCTCGCCGAGGACGCGCCTGACGAGGCGCTTCCGGACATGGTTCGCGCGATCGAGGAGATGCTGATGGAGCGCGGCTACGACCTCGAAAACCCGGTCAGGGTCGAGAGCGAGGATCCGGACATCGTGTACGACTTCCTGGCGGCGCGCGAGATCAGCCGCGCGGCGGAGACGACCGCGGTCGAGCGGGAGGACGTGGAAACGGCGATCGAGGACCTCGGCGAGATCCACGACTACCTGGTCGAGGATCGCGCGTCGCCGTAGGCTTCACCTCATGTGGGATGTACTGACGTGGCACGACGGGACGCTGAGCGTCGCGTGGTGGGCGCTTCTGGGGTTCGTGATCCTGGTGCTCGTGGCCGCCGGCAGCCGCGCCGGCCGGCGCTAGCTACGAGAAAGTAGCGCTCCAGAAGTTACGTGCGGCGCCGTCCGAGGAGCGCTCGCTTCAACGCCCAGTACCGGGTGACCACCCGCCAGGCGCGCGTTGCCGTGACCTCGTTCAACTGGCGCTCCAGCTCGTCGATCCTCCTCAAGTGCGCCTGCCGCTCGGTGGGATCCTCAGGATCGTACGACTCCCGCAGCCGACGTTCCTCAAGCGCTTGCCTCTCGAGCTCGAGGTTCGCGATCAGGGTCGCGGCGGCCGAGTCCGCCTTCGCCAACTTACCCTTCGCCAACCGCGCATTCGTCCTGCGCAGCTCGCGGTTCGCCTGCTCCAGGGTCCGCATGTCGCCGGTGTCGGAGGGCGCCGCTTCGAAAGGACCTGCCGGCGATGGCAGGATGGAGCCCGGTGTCCATTGAATCGCCCGCTCGAGTCGATGGCCGGCCAGCTCCTCCATCAGGCGGCCGTGCTGGTGCTCCGCGACCGTGCGGAACATGGAGTCCCGCCTCACGCGGTAGACGAACAGCTGCTCGGGGATCGTGTGGCCCACGAGACCGGCAGCCGAGAGCTGCAGGTAGAAAAGCCAGTCCTCGTAGCTCGTCAAGTCGACGCTATACGCGAGTCCGCGCTGGAAGACGTCACGGCGGATCAACGCGGTCGCCGGACCCGCGACGTTTCGTTCGCTGAGCGATGTGGCCTCGTTGCTGAAAGGCCGGTAGCCCGCCGACGCGGCGCCGTAGGCAGTACCGTCCTCGCCCACGTACCGGCTCCAGGTGTTCACGTATGCGAGCTCCGGCCGGCTTTCGAGCACCTCGGCGCAGCGCTCGATGTACTGGGGTTCGAGGAGATCGTCGGAATCGAGTGGGAGCACGTACTTCCCGCGGCTCTGCGAGATGGCGAAGTTGCGGGCGCGCCCGAGGCCCGAGTTCTGCTGCGTCAGAACTGTCGCGGCGAAGCGGTCCGCGACGGCGTCGAGGACTCGGCCGTCCTCGTCTCGAAGCGACCCGTCGTTGACCACGATCACCTCGAGCTGAGGGTACGTCTGGGCGCGAACCGACTCGAGGGTCTCCACGAGGTGCTCTTCGAGCATGAAGTAGGGGATCACGACGGAGACGAGCGGGCGAGATGCCGGGCGGCGCGGCGGAGCCCGCCTTGCTCCCTGCTCGGCGAGGTCGGCGTAGCTCTCCCTGAGGACTTCAGGCGAGGTCAGCTGCTCGAATCGTCGTCTCGGCCTACCGCTCTCCGCCAATGCACGCGACTCGTCGCGATGGTCGAGGATGTGCTCGAGGGCTGTCGCGAGGGCGACATCGTCGCGGTGGGACGTGAGCCAACCCGAGCTGCCGGCTTCGACCAGCTCGACGTGGCCCCCGACCGGCGCTGCAAGCACCGGGACGCTCTGGGAGAGTGCTTCCAAGACCACGTTCGGCCAGCACTCCCAGAGCGAAGGGCTAATCAGGAGATCGCTCTGCGCCAACAGCTTGAGCACCCCGTCGCGAGAGATGCTCTCCCTGAACTCGAATCGCTTGTCGTCGGCGGTGGCGAGCCGGAGCTGAGCGAGCATCGATGTCCCCAGAGGCGCGGTGAGGGTGTCGTCGCCGACAAGGATCAGGTGCCAGTCGTCCCGGTCGAGGCCCGTCAAGGCCCGGCAGAGGTTCTGAACGCCTTTCCGACGCTCCAGGCGGCCGACGTAGAGCAGGCGGGTTCGGTCGTCTTGCGCGTGCGTCCGATCTAGTTGGGGAGTGCGCACGACCGCAGGTCGGACGCGCTCGGCGCGTGCGACCGCGCCGCCGTAATACCGCCTGTACGTCTCGAGGACGTCACCCCCGGGCCAGAGGACCCGGTCTGCGTGCGCCAGCGAATAGCGCTCGAGGTCGCAAGCCACTCGTGTGCTGACCTCACTCGAGAACCGACCATTGAGGAGGCCCCTGATCTCGTCGGTGGTATGGACACGGATGCAGACGAGCGTGTTTCGCAGACCCCGATCAAGCGTGTTGCGCGCCTGCACGGTCACGGCGCCCTCGCCTTGGTAGTCCGGGAACTCCGCGATCTCCGGCCCTCCGTCCGGATAGAGCTCCTTGAGCTTGTCGAGAGCCCGTGCGCTCCAGAGCTGGTGTGTTCCGAAGTAGTCCTCGGCGTCCTCGGCACTCGGTTCTCGGACGAAGGCGAAGCTCACACCTTCGGGCACCTCGGGAGATGACTCGGCGCGGAGGGCCTCGTAGAGCTGCTCGTGCCGATCGGAGGTCACGATCGTGACCTCGGCGTCCTCCACGAGAGCACGCGCCGTGGAGTTGACGTAAGCCCCGAGCCCGGACAACTGCGAAAACGGGAACACCTCCCTGGAGATGAGGGCGATGCGGTACATGCGGCGCTAGCCTAGGCCGCGCGCCCGCTGTGACGCACCTGACGTTCCACGGCGTGAAGTAGCAGGTTCTGGCGCTCGGCCGCATCAGGTAGATGAGCCGGGTGGTCCTGGCCCTCTCCCTCGGGTCGTTGCGGCGGGAGAACACCACCCGGCTTCCTCAAGGTCCGCGCACCACGGTCACCAGTTCGCCGATGCGCCACTCTTCGACGAAGTCTTCGTGTCCCTCGACACGCAGCGTGACGCGCACTGTGGTCTCGGTTCGATCGATGTCGCGCACGACAGTCGCTTCGACCTTCTCGTCCTGCCCGGGAAGGCTGACGAGGACGACGTCACCGATTCCGAGCCGTTGGACGGCGAACTCGATCGCCATCAGCCGATTCTAGATCCCGCGACTCTGCGCTCCGGGACCTGCCGGTCAGGCGACCAGGTCATGCACTCCCCGAACGATCAGAAGGGCGCCGACGACCATCAGCACGACGAGCACAACGACGCGGGAGTTGCCGAGCAGCCAGGCCTTCCAGGTCTCAAGCCTCTCCTCGGAGCGTTCCGGCGCGACGACTACGGCGACGATCGGCGCCGCTACCGTGACCATCGAGGTCAGAGCGAAGACGGTGATCGCAGCGGTCGCATCGAGACGGCTGACGTTGGCCTTCAGGATCTCGCTCGCCGCCGCCAGAGTGAGCCCGTAGCTGAGCATGAGCGCGCCGACGGCGAGGGCGACCAGCCAGTGCGTCCCTTCGATGCGGGCAAGCCATTTGGGCGTCGACGAGACTCCGCTCGAAGGCTCGCGGCGTCGGTAGGCGACGACCGCCCAGATCAGGAGCAGGGAGCCGAGCAGGACCTCGAGCGCAGACGCGGCCCGCGAGGGCGAGGAGCTCCTGGAGCCGAAGTCCTGGCCGTGGAGGACGAAGAGCATGAGTGCGGCGATCACCACCAGTGCGATCAGCCAGCCGACGAGGAAGGCGAGTCCCCGTCGCCGCCCGGCGGGCAGGCTGAGCAGGACGATCACGGTCACCACCGAGACCGGGCTCGTCAAGGCGACCGCGAGCCCGAGCCCCGCGACTTCGGCGAGTAGCGTCCCCACTGGCAGCCGGGCTCACGTCGGGCCGGGCGTGATACCGGGCTTACCCCGTGTCGGTCCGCCTAGACCGCAGCCGCCGTGTCCGGTGGCCTCATGAAGGCACCGATGATCCAGAGCACCGGGAAGAAGATCCCGAAGAAGAACATCCACCCGTGCCCGTTTCTGAGCGTCATGAGCCCGAGCGTGAAGGCCACGATCAGGTACAAGATGCCGCCGCCGATTCCGATTCCCCACCACATGATTCCTCCCTGGATAAGCGATTAGCCGCTGACTCGCACCTCGATTGTGTCGCCAAGACCTAAGCGGCACATCGTCCGATCCGGATGACACCAGGCGGCCGCCTGGGTCGAGGGTCATTGCCGATTGCCAACGCTCTCTCCTCCGGGGGCGTCTCGCGCAGATCGCCGCGGACCATCGGGTCGCGGTGCGGCGGGGCTGCCGAGAAGCCCGGCGCTGGCGACGATGGAGGCGAAGGCGGCGATCTGGAGCGCCCCTCGTATGCCCGGCGGCAGCGCCTCATCGAAGAGCACGAACCCCGCAGCGATCGGAACCGCGTTCGTGACCAGCGTTGCGATGCCGGCAGCTGTCAGCGCGCTGCCATGCTGGAACGCAGCCTGGAGCACACCCGTGCCGGCCGCGTAGCAGACAACCAGCGGGACGAGCGCGACTAACCAGATTCCCCCCAAGGAGACGAGCTTCGCGGAGATGTCTCCGTCGGAGAAGAGGAGCCCTGCTGCAAGGCCGAGCGCGGCCGCCCGCGAGAAGGGGATGCGCACGGCGGTCAGAGCAACTGCGGCCCCGGCAGCGGCCGCAAGCCAGATCACGACGCCGGCACCGTGCGGTGTGTGTGAGGTGGGCTTTGCCCCGACCAGCGACAGTGAGAGTAGAACCAATCCGAGCAGCGCGACCCCGACGGCGAGCCGCTCGCGGATCGAAAGTCTGCTCGGCTGGCCGTGCACCACGAGGAGTGCTAGGACGGCGATGCCTGACGCACTGACGGCCTGCACGAGGCTGAGCGGTGCAATCGCAAGGGCGATCACATAGACGACCCAGCCCGCCGTCTCGCTGGCAAAGCCGACGCGCCAGCCGCTGCTTCCCAGCAGCAGCGCCAACGAGCGGAACGGTTTCCGGGCCGTGAGCGGCGGAAGTGCGGCTACCGCGTCGTGCTCCTTCGTGTAGGCCCAGTTCACGGCCAGTGCCGAGACGAGCGCGAGGCAGAGACCTATCCAGACTGTTTCGAAGACGCCCTCCCTGACAGGGGCTGGTGCCCGGCGCACCGAGTGGGCGTAGTCTCACCACAGACCGGGACGTGGGAAGCGTCTGGAGTTCACCTCGCCGCCTGGCCCCGATCCCCTGGAAGGATGTTGGCGCTAGAGGCCGCGATCAAGCTTCTTCGTGCTTGCGTGCAGCTTCAGCTGCCTCAGACCTTCCTTCTCGATCTGCCGGATGCGCTCGCGCGAGACGTTGAAGGTGGGCGCGATCTCCTCCAGCGTTCGCGGGTGCTCGCCGTTGAGGCCGTAGCGGAGCTCGAGCACGCGGCGCTCGCGGATGCTGAGCGTGGCGAGAATCTCGCGCAGCGTGTCCTTGCGCAGCTCGACCTCGGCCACCTCGTCGGGGAGCGGCTCGCTCTCGTCGGTGAGAAAGTGCAGCAACGCCGACTGCTCCTCGTCGCCGACCGGCTTCTCGAGCGACAGGGGCGCCTGCGAGCTGCGCCGGATCTGCTCGACCTCGTCGGGCGAGAGCTCGACGTCGAGGCCGATCTCGAACGAAGTCGGCTCATGGCCCAACTCGGCCCGCAGTCTGCTCTCCGAGCGGAAGATCTGATTCAGCTTCTCGACGATGTGCGTCGGCATCCGGATCGTGCGCGCCTTGTCGGCCAGCGCACGGGCGACGGCCTGGCGGATCCACCAGGTGGCGTAGGTCGAGAACTTGAAGCCCTTGCGGTGGTCGAACTTCTCGGCCGCGCGCACCAGTCCGATCGTCCCTTCCTGGATCAGATCGAGGAAGGGCAGGCCCTGGTTGCGGTACTTCTTGGCGATCGAGACGACCAGGCGCAGGTTGGCCTCGACCATCTCCTGCTTGGCGCGGTGCTCGCCGCGCTCGATCCGCTTGGCCAGCTCGACCTCCTGCGCTGCGGTCAGCAGGTCGACTTTGCCGATGTCCTTCAGGAAGAGCTGCAGGGAGTCGGTGGTGACTTCGCGCGGCTGCTCGACCGGCCGCTCCGCCTCCTCCCGACCGTCAACCACTTCGATCTGCTGCTCTTCGAGCGCGTGGTAGAAGTCGTCGACCTGCGCTGCGTCGAGCTCGAGCTCGCCCAACGCGAGCGCGATTTCCTCCATGCTCAGCGACCCGGCCTCTCGGCCTGCTTCCAGCAACCCCTTGGCCTCGTCCGTCTCCAGCACCTCGGCGATGGTCGACGGTCTAGCCCGTTCCCCCTGCTCGCTCACTGCGATCCCCTCCTGGGCTTGTGACATTCCGCACGCGGCGCTGCGGGATGCGGCACTCTGACATGGCGGCCGGACGGACGCCATAGGCCGAACGGCTCATTTTTCGCTCAACGGGTCCCAACACCTCTCAGGGCTGCCAGGTACCTCCCCGCCTCCTTGCCCAGCAGCGAGCTCGGGGCCTCGTTCCGGGCGAGGGTCAACTGCCTGCGGGCGGCTTGGACCTGCGCCGACCACAGCAGCATCTCTCCGAGGTGGAACCGGACGGTTTGGGCATGCGGGAAGACGCGCACGAGCGGCCCGAGGCGACCAAATGCGCGCGAGGGATTCTGCTTGTCGAAGAGGCCGACGGCGGCAGCCGTGCGCGCGTCGGCGTCGCGCGGGGCCAAGCGCGCCGCGACCGCGAACTGCTTCTCCGCGGAGAGCGGATGGCCCAGCTGTTGGAGCGCTGCGCCGTAGAGGAGCTTCTCGTCGACCCCGCCCCGCGCGGCCGCCTCGCGGAGCGCGGGCAGTTGCCGGGAGGAGTCGAGCACCTGGATTCGCAAGGGCAGCGGAAACGACGGCACGAAGATCGGCAGGCCGGGTGCGTACTGGGGGTAGAGGAAGTCGCCCGCACGCACCGCGTACGGGGTGTCCGGCTGGACCGTCCGCGCGGCGCGCCAGGCAGTCAGGGCCTGCGCGTCGCGGCGCGTCCAGTAGTAGGCGAGCCCGAGATGGAGCGCCAGCAAGGAGCTTCGCGGGTGCTCGGAGGCCAGCGCCTGGAGCTTGCCGAGGCTCCCGTCGGGCCAGGACGCGAGCGCCGAGCCGACCTGCGCCTCGAGCGAGTGGTAGCGGCCGAAGATCGCCTTCGCCTCGCCGAACCGCTTGTCTCGGTAGAGCCGCTGTGCCCGTTCCAGGGCGCGGGCCTCGGGATCGGTGCGAACGCCGAGGTCGAGCGCGAGTGGCGGGCGGCCGGCCCGCGGCTTCGGCGCTGCCGCTACATGATCACGCGTCGCGACTACGCCGAGCACCACTGCACCTGACGCGACGAGCGCGGCGAGCGCGACGAAGAAGAAGACACGGCCCCGCGGGGTCATGCGGCGACGATAGCCGCCGTTCTCCC
>Ga0105249_10004709_pt1 | contig 11776 bp, 10 predicted proteins | sample KBSS44metaG_FD_81522 | JGI IMG/M metagenome (GOLD analysis project Ga0105249, IMG submission 81522) | Switchgrass rhizosphere microbial communities from Kellogg Biological Station, Michigan, USA - KBS S4-4 metaG | ecosystem: Host-associated > Plants > Roots > Rhizosphere > Soil | place... | reverse complement strand
ATGAAGATTGCTGTAACAAAGAACTATACCTGCCCTGTTCATGCTGATGTAGTTAGTGATAAATCTGGCAAATGCCCTCAGTGCGGGAAAAAATTGTCTCTTTCAAATAAAGAACAAATGAAAACCGAAGTAATGAAAACATATTGCTGCAGTATGCATACCGATGTAGCCAGAGATAATCCCGGCAAGTGTCCCAAGTGTGGCATGGATTTAACAGAAAAAAAAGTTGATAGATCTAAAATCAACAATAATTAATATCAAAATCTCAAAACAATGAAACAGAAACTCACCAGCGTATTAGCCATCAGTGCTATTCTTTTTGCAGCCTGCAATAACAGCGGAACTAAAAATGTGCAGGAGGGGCATGAAATGAATAAGGATACTATTCAGCATGCTACTACTACTGATAATAAGGAAATCAAAGAAGTTGCGGTAACTTATACCAATGTGGATGTAAAGGCAGCAGCATCCCTCAAAGAAATTGTGGGTCATTACCTGCACATTAAAAATGCGTTGGCTAATGATAATGGAAGCGAAGCAGCGAATGGTGGAAAAGCCATGGAACAAGCGATGAGCAAAATTGATAAATCATTTTTTACTTCTGACCAAAAGAAAGTGTATGATGATATTGAAGAGGAGTTGAAAGAACATGCGGAACACATCGGTAAGAATGGTGATAAGATCGAGCATCAGCGGGAACATTTTGCAATGATGAGCGAAGTGATTTATGAATTGATAAAAGCTTTTGGTGCAGGTCAGCCAATTTACCATGACCATTGCCCTATGTATAATAAGAGCAAAGGCGGCGCGATGTGGCTTAGCGAAATGAAAGAACTAAACAATCCTTATTTCGGTGCTAAAATGCCTGAGTGCGGTAAGGTTGAAGAAGTAATCAAATAATAACTCAACTAATCATGGTTCGTAAATTAATTGAACTGGCTCTGCGCAACAGGCTTATCGTCCTGCTTTTTGCAGGCGGCCTGTTTGCGTGGGGCATTTATTCTATCAGGAAGAACCCCATTGATGCCATTCCGGATTTATCGGAAAACCAGGTGGTAGTTTTTACTGAATGGATGGGTCGCAGTCCGCAGGTAATAGAAGACCAGGTAACTTACCCGTTGGTGAGTAACCTGCAGGGTATTCCGAAAATTAAAAATATCCGCGGCAGCTCCATGTTCGGGATGAGTTTTGTTTATGTGATTTTCGAAGATAACGTGGACATCTATTGGGCACGAACAAGAGTATTAGAACGGTTGAATTATGCACAACGTTTATTGCCGAATGAAATAACCCCGACGCTGGGACCCGATGGTACAGGTGTGGGACATATCTTCTGGTATCATCTCGATGCTCCGAAAATGGATTTGGGTGAACAAAGGGCCTTGCAGGATTGGTACATCAAGTTTGCATTGCAAACAGTTCCCGGAGTTGCAGAGGTTGCATCATTTGGAGGATTTGAAAAACAATATCAACTGGTGGTCGATCCGGTAAAGCTGCAGTTCTACAATGTTTCGTTGATGGATGTGATGAATAAAGTAAAAGCAAACAACAATGATGTAGGTGGAAGAAAATTTGAAATGGCTGATATGGCCTATATCATTCGTGGGCTGGGTTATATAAAAAATAAAGAGGATGTAGAGAACATTGCATTAACAAATTATAATGGTATCCCTGTAAGAGTAAAAGATATAGGTAGTGTACAGATGGGCGGTGATCTACGTCTTGGCATTTTTGATGCGGACGGAAAGGGAGAGGTGGTGGGCGGCATCGTGGTGATGCGTTACAACGAGAACGCCAATAAAGTAATTGGAGCAGTGAAAATGAAAATGAAAGAAGTGGAAAAGGGATTGCCGGAGGGAGTAACTTTTAAAACTTCGTACGACAGAAGTACATTAATCCAGGAGGCAATTGAATCTGTGAAAGGAACATTGATTGAAGAAATGATTGTAGTGTCCCTTGTTGTGCTGATCTTTCTTTTTCATTGGCGAAGCGCTGCGATTATTCTGATTCAATTACCAATTTCTGTGGCGGCCGGTTTTATTTTTCTTGAAATGTTCGACATTTCTTCCAACATCATGTCGTTAACCGGTATTGCTCTCGCTATTGGTGTGGTGGTGGATGATGGGATTGTGATGGTGGAAAATGCATACCGTCATCTCAGTGAGGAACAACTTAAAAAGGCAACCAATGGCAACAGTTGAAAAAATCAGTGTGATCACATGCCCGTATTGTGGGTATAAAAAAGAAGAAGAAATGCCTTTGGATGCATGCGTTTATTTCTATACCTGCACTAACTGCGAGAATGTAATAAAACCTAAAGAAGGAGATTGCTGTGTTTTTTGTTCTCATGGCAATTTCCCTTGTCCACCGAAACAAACAAATAAAAATTGCTGTTAAATGAATGCGTTAAAAAAGATATTTAAAAATCGTGATCCATTAAGCGAAGAAGAAAGAATGATGATCATTGAAAAATCATCCAAGCAGGTGGGGCCGGGTGTTTTCTACTCAACAATCATTGTCGTTGCTTCTTTTCTTCCCGTCTTTCTTTTAACAGGCATGGAAGGAAAACTATTTAGCCCATTGGCATGGACAAAAACATTTATACTACTTATAGATGCATTCCTTGCGATCACTCTTACACCTGTACTGATTTCATTTTTCTTGAAAGGAAGAAAGTTGAAGCCAGAAAGTGCCAATCCTATTACAAGAACGTTAGAAAGAATTTATACTCCGATTTTAAAATGGTGTCTGAAATGGAGAAAAACAACTATTGCTATCAACTTGGTTGCATTGGCTGTTGGTATAGTAATGATGACACGTTTGGGTTCTGAGTTTATGCCACCGTTGGATGAAGGTTCATTGTTATTCATGCCGGTTACATTACCTGATGTTTCCAATTCAGAAGTAAAAAGATTGTTGCAGGTACAGGATAAACTGATCGGTACTGTTCCGGAAGTTGCACATGTGCTGGGTAAAGCAGGCAGGGCAAATACAGCAACGGATAATTCACCTATCAGCATGATTGAAACTATCATTCTGTTGAAACCAACAAATGAATGGAGGAAAGGAATAACAAAAGACAGTATCATTAATCAGTTAAATGCAAAACTGCAGATACCCGGTGTTACCAATGGTTGGACCCAACCTATCATCAATCGTATCAATATGCTTTCCACAGGCATCCGTACTGATGTAGGCTTGAAAGTATACGGGCAAAATTTAGACAGCATCTATGCTTTTGCACAAACACTAAAAAGACAATTAGAGGGAATTGATGGAATAAAAGACTTATATGTAGAACCAATTACTGGTGGTAAATACATTGATATCACAATAAAAAGAGATGAGATTGGCAGATACGGATTGAGTGTAGATGACGTGAATACGGTTATTGAAAGTGCATTGGGTGGAATGAAACTGACCACTACAATTGAAGGCCGTCAACGGTTTTCAGTGAATGCACGGTATGGACAAGATTTCCGTAATAACCTGGAGGCATTGAAACGTTTGCAGCTGCAAACCATGAGTTACGGCCCCATTCCATTGCAAGCTGTGGCAGATATAAAATTAAATGATGGCCCGCCGATGATCAATTCTGAAAATGCAATGTTGAGGGGAACCGTTTTGTTCAATGTAAGGGAAAGAGATTTAGGTAGCACGGTGAAAGAGGCGCAGCAGAAACTGAACCAGGCTGTCAGCAAATTACCCAAAGGGTATTTTCTGGAATGGAGCGGGCAATGGGAAAACCAGATAAGGGCCAATCAAACTTTAAAACTGATAATGCCGGTAGTGCTTATCATTATTTTTTTGGTTCTGTATTTCACTTATCATTCATTTAAAGAATCACTCGTTACGATGCTCACTGTTCCCTTTGCATTGATTGGAGGTGTATTCATGGTTTATTTCTATGGCGTGAATTTGTCAGTGGCTGTTGCAGTTGGCTTTATTGCTTTGTTTGGTATGGCAATAGAAACTGCCATGCTGATGACTATTTATTTAAATGAAGCGATGCAGAACATGGTGACAACACATGGTAATTCAAAATCAACACTTTCTCCTGCAATTATCCGGGAATATGTGATACAGGGTGCTGCAAAAAGATTGCGACCGAAATTAATGACAGTGTCAGTTGGTCTGTTTGGTTTGATCCCGATCCTGTGGTCAACCGGAGTTGGAAGTGATATTATGCGGCCAATCACCATTCCATTGATTGGAGGAACTATCACATCTACGATTTATGTTTTGCTTATCACTCCGGTGATATTTGAAATAATAAAAGAACGAGAACTTAAACGTAAAGACAAAATTGAATTAATCGATGCGAAAGAATAAATTTTTTCCGATGCTGTTTGCCCTTGCTATTGCTTTTAATAGTAAGGCTCAAACAATGAAGCTGGACGCTATCATTGATAGTATCACAGTTTTACACCCGGTGGTAAAAATGTATGATAATGAAATTCGCTCAATGGATGAAGCGGCAAAAGGTGCAAAAAACTGGATGCCGCCAGAGTTTAGCACAGGTTTCTGGATGACGCCTTATAATCCAGACATGTGGAAGAAAGGTCCAACCGGAGAGCCGGGCATGGGACAGTACATGATTGGCGGGCAGCAAATGTTCCCGGGTAGGGGTAAGAAAAATGCGGAAGCTGCATACATGGAGGCTATGTCGTCAGTAGAAAAAGAAAAAAAGAATGCGTCATTAAACGAATTGGTTAACGATGCCAAACAATATTATTATGAATGGCTGATCATGAAAAAGAAGCTGGCTATTATTGACCAGGATGAAAAGCTGCTCGACTTTATGATTAAGAATGCAGAGATAAGATACAAGAATGGTTTGGAGAAAATCAGTGCTTATTACAAAGCAAAAGCTGCATTAGGCAATTTGCAAAATATGCGGTTAATGGTTGAAAATGATATTAAGGAGCAACGAATTCGGATTAATGCACTCATGAATCGAAATCCAATGATGGAATTTGAGATTGATACAACCTTCCAGTTAAGTGATTTTTCTAACACTGTATTTGACAGTACTCTTTTTTATGGCAGCCGTAGTGATTTAAAAGCTGTGGATAAAGAGATCAACCTTACGTGGTTGAAGCAGGAAACTGAGAGAAAAAGCCTTAGGCCGCAATTCGGCGTCCGTTATGAGCACATGTTTGGATTTGGTGGCCTTCCGATGCAATATTCACTTATGGGGATGCTAAAAGTTCCAATCGCAAGTTCAACAAGAATGAACAAGGCTAATATAGAAAGCCTGAAATGGAAAGCAACTGCACTGCAATCGCAAAAAGAAATGATGGTGAATGAATACAGTGGCATGGCTTATGGAATGAGAAATGAATTGGAATTAAAGAAAAAGCAGCTAAAACTTTATGATGAAAATATTATTCCTGCATTAAGAAACAACTATAGGAGCATACAACTAGGTTACGAACAAAATACTGAAGAGTTGTTTATGCTTTACGATGCATGGGAAATATTGTACATGAAACAACTTGAATATACAAGTTTGCTTGGCCAGGCACTTGAGCTACAGGTGACATTAGAAAGATTAATGGAAAAGAAATGAGAAAGATAACTTATATACTTTATTCAGTCCTGTTGTTTATTGCTACAGCATGCAATGACAATAGGGTCACTCATGTTACGCATAAGGGTGAAACAGCAAAAGATTTATACACCTGTTCTATGCATCCGGAAATAATACGTGACAAACCTGGCCGGTGTCCGATCTGCGGAATGGAATTAGTAAAAAAAGAAACTGATAGTAAAAAAGTAAGCGGAGTTGAGTTGGGGTCACTACTGAAACCTACTAATGAGTTTGTTGTTTCATCCATTCCTGTTACCAACATTCAGAAAAGAGAAGAGCAGATAGAAATTGAAGCATTGGGATATATTGGTTATGATACAAGAGAGGTGGGCAGCATATCTGCAAGAGTATCTGGCCGGATTGAAAAGCTGTACATAAAGTATCGCTACCAGAGAATCAGCAAAGGTCAACACATTCTCGACATTTATAGTCCTGAACTACTTACTGCACAGCAAAATCTTTTATTTCTATTAAAGAATGATGCAGTCAACAATGCGATGATACAGGCTTCAAAAGAAAAACTCCTTTTGCTTGGAATGAGTAACCAGCAATTGGAAAATGTTATACAATCAGGCCAGCCATCACTCACTATTGCTGTGTACAGTAATTATTCTGGGCATATTCATGAAGCTGCTGATAAAGGCACAATGAACAATGAACCTGCTTTGATGAAAGATATTTCACTCATCACCGAAGAGCTTTCACTGAAAGAAGGGATGTATCTGCAAAAAGGGCAATCTATTTTTTCTGTATACAATCCTGATCGTGCATGGGCCATTCTCAATGTCTATGGAGAAAACCAGTCGCTTGTAAAAGTTGGCAATACTGTAAGAGTTATTCCTGAAACTGCCCCAGCCAGCGATTTCAGGGCGACAATAGATTTTATCGAACCTTTTTACAGAAAAGAAAATAAGACACTCACAGCAAGAGTCTATTTTAATAACAGCACATTGAAAATTCCTATTGGCAGCCAGGTGAGGGCCACTATTTTCGGCAATACAAAAGATGCTTATTGGTTGCCGAAGGAAGCCGTGCTTTCGTTAGGTATCGATAAGGTAGTGTTTCAAAAATCAAATGGCGGTTTCAAGGCACATAAAATCAATACAGGCATTATGCACAAAAATCATATACAGGTTTTGAACGGATTGAATGAAACTGATTCGGTTGCAGCGAATGCCCAGTATTTAATGGATAGTGAAAGCTTTATTAAAATAAAAAACTGATTATGCGATATATCATAATGATAGTAGCTGTTTTGTTGTTGTTTACATCATGCAAAAACAAAAAAGAAATAGTCATAGACGCTGACACTTATTACACCTGCTCTATGGATCCGCAGGTGGTGGAATACAAACCGGGCAAATGTCCTATCTGTCACATGGAGCTTACACAGGTAAAAAAAAGTAGTGGCGAAAATAAAGATGAAATTCTGTTAAGCGAACAACAGGTTGAGCTTGGCAATATTAAAACCGATACTATCCGAAACGGAACTATCGGCGACCAATTGGTATTAACTGCCACATTAAATTTCGACCAGGTAAAAGCAAATGCTGTCAGCTCAAGAGTGATGGGACGGGTAGAAAAGCTCTATTTTAAAAATCTTGGCGATTATGTGAAGAGAGGCGCAGCCTTGTATGATTTGTACAGCGAAGAGCTAAACAATGCCAAACAGGAGTATTTACTTGCATTGGAACAAAAGAAATCATTTGCAAATGAAACGGCGATAGACTTTGACCAGTTATTGCGAAGCGCCAAAAATAAATTGTTGCTATGGGGCATGAATGAAACACAGATAGAGGAACTGACAAACAACAAAAAAGCAACACCAACCACTACATTTTACAGTACGGCTGCAGGATACATTACTCAACTGGATATCCGTGAAGGCGATTATATAATGGAAGGTGGTACCATTGTAAAGCTGGCTGATCTATCAACGCTTTGGGCTGAGGCGCAGGTGTACACTTCACAGTTGGCTGAAGTGGACAGAAGCAGTGTTGCTACTGTTCAGCTTCCTGATTTTGATGGAAAGGAAATAAAAGGAAGAATTGAATTTGTAAATCCTGAGATCAATCCCGATACAAGGATCAATTTGATTCGTGTAAGCATTCCCAATAACGGCAATCAACTGAAACCGGGGATGCCGGCTTATGTAATATTAAAGAGCCGCCAGCGAAACTCACTGACATTACCTATTGATGCAGTTATTCGTGATGGTAAAGGCGCAACGGTTTGGATAAAGACAGGAACTCATTCTTATAAAAATAAAATGGTGCAAGTTGGTTTGGAAAGCGATGATAGGATTGAAATCAAATCAGGATTAAGTGCCGGTGATGTGGTAGTGATTTCCGGGGCCTATTTATTACAAAGCGAATATATTTTCAAGAAAGGAGCAAACCCGATGTCGGGGCATGACATGAGTAATATGTAGTGAAATGTTCAATTCAGCCCTCTTTTTTTATGGAAACTTAATTGGTAAAAAGAAATTATGTTTGATGAAATTATCTGTCAAAAGTGGAGCTTAATATTAAGAATATGGTTTGTGCACGTTGCATCAAAACAGTAACGGGCATTTTTCAGGAAGCAGGGGCTGGAATAAAAACAATCAGATTAGGTGCGGTTGAGACCATTGATAGTTTGAATGCTGAGCAATTAAACAATATCCGTCAAAATTTGGCATTGGAAGGTTTTGAGCTGCTCGATGATCAAAAAATGAAATTGATCGAACAGATCAAAAATGCGATCGTGGAGCTTGTTCATTACGGCGAACTCGATGAAATGAATGTGAATCTTTCAACCCATCTTACAAACAAATTGCATAAGGACTATAGTTATCTCAGTAATCTTTTTTCTTCGGTTGAAAATACAACCATTGAGCAATACTTTATTTTACAAAAAATTGAAAAGACAAAAGAGCTGCTGGTTTATGATGAATTTTCACTTAACCAGATCGCATATAAGCTTGGGTACAGCAGCGTTGCCCATCTTTCAAACCAGTTTAAAAAAATAACTGGTTTTACTCCCAGCCAGTTTAAAAATCTTAAGGGCCATCATAGAAAACACCTCGACAGCCTTTAACCTTAAAAGATGTAACACTTATACAAAATTGTGTAATAGGCTGCAGAGATTCTATTAGGAAATTTGGGTCATAAAACCTACGATTATGACACATACATATCGAATAGAGGGCATGCATTGCGGAAGTTGCATTGCAAAAGTAAAAGGCGAGTTATTGAAATTGGGCGATGTGACAGAAGCTGAGGTACAGCTAAAAAATCCGCAGGCTACAATTAGCATGGCGCATCATATTCCGCTTACCGCTTTGCAGCGGGCAATTGATAAAGCCGGAAAATTTGCTATATCAGACATGGAGGCGACTGATCAGCATGAGATACAAATGGAACTGGAAGCTAAAGGCTGGCTGGTTAGTTATAAACCCTTACTGATCGCCTTTGCCTACATTACAGGAATCGCTATCTTAACAGCATGGTCATCAGATGGGATCAGGTGGATGCCCTGGATGAATAATTTTATGGGTGGTTTTTTTATAGCTCTTTCTTTTTTCAAGTTACTTGATGTAAAAGCATTTGCTGATAGTTACAGTGGTTATGATCTGCTGGCAAAAAAAATTCGGATCTACGGTTTGATATATCCCTTTATTGAGTTGGGATTGGGTTTGGCGTATATCAGCAACTGGCAACCATTTTACACGAATATCATCACCATCGCAGTGATGGGCTTTAGTACGATCGGGGTGATTGAAACGATCCTGAATAAAAGAAATATCCGTTGTGCATGTTTGGGCTCTGTATTTAACGTTCCTGTTGGTGCCGTTACACTGATCGAAGACCTGTTAATGGTGGGCATGGCATTGTTTTCGCTTTTAATAATGCAATGAAATGGATCAGATCAATATTGAAATTTATTCGATCCTTATTTGTAAAGAAGGAATGTTGCAAATAAAGATCATCTCATAATCTAAAACTTATAACAATGAAAAATAGTTTATCAATTATGGTCATTTTTGCAAGCCTGTTATTTTCAGTTAAATCCTATTCGCAGGACAGTACTCAGCAAAAACAATTATCTCAATTGCTCACGCAATATTATGCCATCAAAGATGCATTGGTAGATGGGAATGCGGCGAATGCTTCCAGCAGTGCGGATCAATTCATCAAAGTTGGCAACAGCATCGATTATAAATTGATCTCTGAAGGAAATATCAATACATTGTTGAAAGACGCAACTTCCATTTCAGAATCAAAAGACATTAAGAAGCAAAGGGAAATTTTTGTCAATTTCTCAAACAATATGATAGCATTGGCAAAATCGGTGAAGTTAACCGCGGAACCCGTTTACCAGGCTTATTGTCCCATGAAGAAAGCTAATTGGTTAAGTAATGAAAAGACTATTAAGAATCCCTATTACGGTAATGCCATGTTAAGTTGCGGAAAAGTAGTGGAAACAATTGGTCAATAAGAAGAGTCTCTAGGCTAACTTGATTCAGGGATATTTACTGCTGCCTGTTCATATAAGAAAAACAATGAAGAATTTACTTTCAGTCTTTATACTTCTTCTAAGCCTTGATGTTGTTGCGCAGGTTAAAGAGAAAGTGATATACACTTGTGTGATGCATCCACAGGTCCAAAAGGACAAACCGGGTAATTGTCCTATCTGTGGAATGGTGTTAGTAAAAAAGACAATAAAAGTTGCTGTATCAAAATCTAATCCCAAAAATAATGTATTGGAGAAAATAGATACGACTGGGCGAAATGAGGGAAAGGATACATTAATGAAGATGAATGCGATGAAGGAAGATAGTTTGGAGAGTACAATGGATCATGCTGAAAAGGATATAAGTGTTCAGCCTGCCGGTAAGATAATAGTGACGGCAGGTAACACGGTTCGTTATCATCTGTACGTAAAAGATACTCTTGTAAATTTTACCGGGAAAAATAAAAGAGCAATTGCAATTAATGGTCTGATCCCGGGACCGGAATTAATTTTTACTGAAGGTGACACCGCTGAGATTTACTTGCACAATCTTTTAAATGAAGAAACCTCTTTGCACTGGCATGGTGTGATCTTACCAAACCAGGCTGATGGTGTTCCTTTTTTAACTACAAAAAAAATCGGTCCGGGTCAAACTCATTTATATAAGTTTCCAATCGTGCAAAACGGAACTTACTGGTATCATTCTCATAGTGCATTGCAGGAGCAGTTAGGAATGTATGGCGCATTGATCTTTAAATCAAGAAGTGAAATGCAAGGGCCTGTTGGTATGGGCCACACCTCACATTCATTTGCAGATGATGCAATGTCAATGCCCAATAATTTATTTAATAAGGAATATACCGTTGTGTTAAGTGAATGGACTGATGATGATCCCAAGCAGGTACAACGCCGTCTTCGCACAGCTAACGACTGGTTTGCTATTAAGAAAGGAAGTGTGCAGAGCTATGCCGAAGCAATTACGGAAGGACATTTCAAAACAAAGCTAACCAATGAATGGAAGCGAATGAAAGCAATGGATGTCAGTGATGTCTATTATAATCGCTTCCTCATCAACGGTAAATCAGAAAATAATGCTCCAGAATTTCAAGCGGGGGATAAAGTAAAACTAAAAGTAGTTAATGCCGGCGCTTCAAGTTATTTCTGGCTCGGCTATGCTGGAAAGATAACAGTCATAGGAAATGATGGGAATGACATGGTTCCTGTGGAAGTAGATAGATTGATCATAGCACCCGCAGAAACTTATGATATTGTTGTAACTATTCCGGAAAATATGAGCTATGAATTTAGAGCCACTTCGGAAGACAGAACAGGATATTCTTCTCTGTGGTTAGGCACTGGTCATAAAATGCCTGCACGTACGCTTCCACGGTTAAAATATTTTGAAGGAATGAAGATGATGAACGGCATGATGAATCTGAATGGGACAATGAATGATATGGGTATGAAGATGAGCAATCAAATGTTGGATATGAATTCAGCAATGTATCCTGAGATTACCGGTGAGGCTACTGAAACTGATACAATGCAGATGGATCATTCACAGAATATGAGTATGAAAGTCAGCCCAGACATTGTAACTCTTAGTTATGATATGCTTCGTTCACCCGTTAAAACAACACTTCCGGATGGTCCTGTTAGAGCCTTGAATTTCTCTCTTACAGGAAATAT
>Ga0105249_10004707_pt1 | contig 11783 bp, 10 predicted proteins | sample KBSS44metaG_FD_81522 | JGI IMG/M metagenome (GOLD analysis project Ga0105249, IMG submission 81522) | Switchgrass rhizosphere microbial communities from Kellogg Biological Station, Michigan, USA - KBS S4-4 metaG | ecosystem: Host-associated > Plants > Roots > Rhizosphere > Soil | place... | reverse complement strand
GACGGCGGAATCATCGACCACGACCTCGACCCGCACCTTCGGCACGAAGTCGACGGAGTACTCAGCGCCGCGGTACACCTCGGTGTGACCCTTCTGGCGGCCATAGCCCTGAACCTCGCTGACGGTCATTCCGAGAATACCCGTCTGTTCAAGGCCCGTCTTGACGTCTTCGAGCGTGAACGGCTTAACGATCGCAGTAATCAGCTTCATGTTCCTCATCCCTCCGCGCCGTGACGGGCCAGTACCGAGCTGCCACCGATGACGGCCGCGAGGTCGTATCCGGTTTCGGCATGTTCGGCTTCATCGATGCCAGACGACTCGTCCTCCTCGGTAATGCGCAGCCCGATGGTGTATTTCACGATCAAGGCCACGATAGCGGTACCGACGGCTGAATAGAGCAGAACCGCACCGGCACCGACCGCCTGCCGCCACAGCTGGTCGAATCCCCCGCCGTAGAACAGACCGGTAACCGCCGCGGGCGCCTCCGGCGCGGCCACCAGGCCGACCAGCAAGGTGCCGACCAGACCGCCGACCATGTGCACACCGACCACGTCGAGTGAATCATCAAAGCCCAGTTTGTATTTCAGGCCAACCGCCAGCGCGCAGATCACACCGGCCGACAAGCCGACGACCAGGGCGCCGACCACGTTGACCGACGAGCAGGACGGGGTGATCGCAACGAGGCCCGCCACGATGCCCGACGCGGCGCCCAGCGAGGTGGCCTTGCCGTCGCGGATGCGCTCGGTGAGCAGCCAGCCCAACATGGCCGTCCCTGTCGCGATGGTGGTGGTGATGAACGTCGCGCCTGCGATGCCGTTCGAGGCCACCGCGGAACCGGCGTTGAACCCGTACCAACCGAACCACAGCAAGCCGGCACCCAACATCACGAACGGCAGGTTGTGCGGCCGCATCGGGCTCGTCGGCCACCCGAGGCGCTTGCCGAGGAAGAGCGCAAGCACCAAGCCCGCCGTACCGGAGTTGATGTGCACCGCGGTACCACCCGCGAAGTCAATTGCCTTGAGCTTGTTGGCAATCCAGCCGCCGTGCTCACCCGTCACGCCGTCGAACGCGAACACCCAGTGCGCCACCGGGAAGTACACCACCGTGATCCACAAGGCCACGAACAGCAGCCAGCCGCCGAACTTCAACCGGTCGGCCACCGCGCCCGAGATCAGGGCCACGGTGATGATGGCGAACATCAGCTGGAACGCGACGAACACAGTCTGCGGAATGGTGCCTGCCAGCGGAACTGACACCGCGGCATCCGTCGGATGCAGCTGCAGGTAAGTGCCGCCGATCAGCCCCTTCAAACCCCAGTACTGGGTCGGATTGCCGAACAGGTTGGAGACGTCGTTGCCGAAGGCCATGGAATAGCCGTACAGCGACCACAACACCGTGACGACACCCATGGCGCTGACGCTCATCATGATCATGTTGAGGACGCTCCTGGAACGGACCATGCCCCCGTAGAAGAAGGCCAGCCCTGGCGTCATCAACAAGACAAGCGCTGAGCTTGCCAGCATCCATGCGGTATCACCGGTGTCCGGTATACCGAGAGTCGGGAATCCATCCACTCGCAGTTTCCTCCTTCGACATGCCACGGCCGCGCACATTTACGACCGTTGACCTGTTGCAAGACAATGCTGAGTGGTTGTTTCGTCTAAGACGCTGCGGCGTTTCGCTCGTGTGAACGGATAGCCCGTCTTCGTTTCGACGGTGTTACATCACGCGTTTCTTGGCGAGTGTTTGTTACCCGAGCAGCGCATCGACGAACGCCGCCGGCTCGAACGGAGCGAGATCGTCGGGGCCTTCACCAAGACCGACGAGCTTGACCGGAACACCCAACTCCTGCTGCACGCGGAAGACGATGCCGCCCTTTGCCGTGCCGTCCAGTTTGGTCAGTGCGACACCGGTGATGTCGACGACTTCGGCAAACACCCGGGCTTGAGGCAGCCCGTTCTGCCCGATCGTGGCGTCGAGCACCAGAAGCACCTCGTCGACCACGGCGCGCTTGCTGACCACGCGCTTGACCTTTCCGAGTTCATCCATCAGGCCGGTCTTGGTGTGCAACCGGCCCGCGGTGTCGATGACCACTACGTCGGCACCGGATTCGATGCCCTTGTCGACGGCGTCGAATGCAACCGATGCCGGGTCGGCACCCTCGGCGCCACGCACCACCTCCGCACCCACCCGGAATGCCCAGGTCTCCAGCTGGTCGGCCGCGGCTGCGCGGAAGGTGTCCGCGGCGCCGAGCACCACGCGGCGGCCGTCGGCGACCAGCACACGGGCAAGCTTGCCGACGGTCGTCGTCTTACCCGTGCCGTTGACGCCGACGACCAACAGCACCGACGGCTTGTCCTGGTGCGGCAACGCCTTGATCGAGCGGTCGAGGTGGGGCTGCAGCTCCTCGATCAGTACGTCGCGAACGACGGCGCGGGCGTCGGCCTCGGTGCGCACACGGCTGGTGGCCATCCGGGACCGCAGCGCGGTCACGACCGATTCGGTGACAACGGGCCCCAGGTCGGCGATCAGCAGGGTGTCCTCGACGGCCTCCCAGGACTCCTCGTCGAGATCGCCGGCGCCGAGCAGGCCGAGCATGCCGCGGCCCAGCGTGTTCTGTGATTTGGCCAACCGGCCGCGCAGCCGGTCCAGCCTGCCTTCCGTCGGCGCGATGGCGCTGATATCGGGCGCAGCAGGCGCTATCTCTTCGACCGGCGCGGCTGTGACGGGTTCAGGCTCTGGCTCTGGCTCTGGCTCGGGCTCTGGCTCTGGCTCAAGAGCTGGTGGCGGCGCTTCCGGGGCCTGAGGCAACTGCACGTCGGCGATGGGTCGTTTCGGCGCGTCGCGCGGGATGGTGGCATCGTCGCCGACGGCGGGCAGTCCGCTGGTATCGATGCGTTCCACCGGCTCGGCAGGCGCTGACTGGCTGAACGTGATCCCCGAAGACGCGGTATACCCGCCGGACCGGTCGATGGGCGTGGCAGTGTCTGCAGATGACAAGCTGATCCGTCGACGCCGGTACCGCACCAGCCCGACGACCAGCGCGACCAAAACCAGAACGGCGATGACCGCGATTGCGATCCACAGAGCTTCCGACACGACGCCATTGTCTCAGGGTGGTTAGGCGGTGACGCTCGACCCCGGCGGCATGGAAACCCGCAAACGGCGCCACATCGACGTATGCCTGTCCGAGGCGGTCGACTATCAAACCGTCACGACCGGGCTGGAGCGTTACCGCTTGCCGTACAACGCGCTCACCCAGACCGATCTCGGTAGCGTCGACTTGGCCTCGAATTTCCTGGGCACGCGGTTGCGAGCGCCGGTGCTGATCGGCGCGATGACGGGCGGGGCCGAGCTCTCGGGAACCATCAATCGCAATCTGGCCGCGGCGGCACAGCAGCTCGGCGTCGGCATGATGCTCGGCTCGCAGCGCATCATGCTCGACAACGACTCGGCCTCGACGTCGTTCAGCGTCCGCGACGTCGCGCCCGACGTGTTGCTGATCGGAAACATCGGGCTGGCGCAGCTCCACGAGGTCATGGTCCCCGACCTCGTCAAGGCGCTCGACCGCGTCGGCGCGAATGCCCTTGCGGTGCACACCAATCCGCTGCAGGAGGCCATGCAGCACGAGGGGGACACCGACTTCTCCGGCTCCATCTCGCGGTTGCGCGACATCGCGGGCTCGATCGGCTATCCGGTGATCCTGAAAGAGGTCGGCCACGGCATTGGCGGGGCGGCCGCTGCGGAGTTGGTCGACTGCCCGATCGCGGCTGTCGACGTCGCGGGCGCAGGTGGCACGTCGTGGGCACGGGTCGAACACTTCGTGCGCTATGGCGAGATCCGCCACCCGGCGCTGGCCGAGTGGGGCATCCCGACCGCGGATGCTCTGCTGGAGGTGCGACACACGCTGCCCGATGTGTCGATCGTCGCGTCGGGCGGTATCCGCACCGGCATGGACGCCGCCAAGGTATTGGCGATGGGCGCCGACGCGGTGGCGGTGGCCCGGCCGCTGCTGGCGCTCGCGATCGAATCGCCTGCCGCCGTTGAGGATTGGCTGCAGCGGTTCATCGACGAACTGCTGGTCTGCCTGCACGGCTGCGGTGCGGCCAATTTGACGGCATTACGGCGCCGCGGGGTTACCGAAATCCGGTGAGTTGTGTGCGTATTGGAGCGCTCACCGCTGCGAACCGCCCACAAGCCGCAAGTTAGTGGGCGGCGCCGACCAACTCCTGGCCGCGCATGCGCTGCGAAATCACCTGGGTGATGCCGTCGTCGCGCATCGTCACGCCGTAGAGCGCGTCCGCGACCTCCATCGTCGGCTTCTGATGCGTGATGACGATCAACTGCGACTGCGACCGCAGCTGTTCGAACAGCCCCAGCAGCCTGCGCAGGTTCACGTCGTCGAGCGCCGCCTCCACCTCGTCCATCACGTAGAACGGCGACGGCCGCGCCCGGAAGATCGCCACCAGCATGGCCACCGCGGTCAGAGACTTCTCGCCACCCGACAACAGCGAGAGCCGCTTGATCTTCTTGCCGGGTGGACGGGCCTCGACCTCGATGCCGGTGGTCAGCATGTCGTCGGGATCGGTGAGCAGCAGCCTGCCCTCGCCGCCGGGGAACAACGCCGAAAACACTTCGCGGAACTCACGTTCCACGTCAGCATAGGCCTCGGTGAACACCTGCAGGATGCGCTCGTCGACGTCGGCGATGACGTCGAGCAGGTCCTTGCGGGCCGCCTTGACGTCCTCGAGCTGAGTCGACAGGAAGTTGTAGCGCTCCTCCAAAGCCGCGAACTCTTCCAGCGCAAGCGGATTGACGCGGCCCAACTCGTTGAGCTCGCGCTCGGCCTTCTTGGCGCGCCGCTCCTGGGTGGGCCTGTCGTATGGCATCGGCGCAGGCGCGGTGACCTGCTCGCCGCGTTCGCGCGCCTGCTCGTACTCTGCCATCTCCAATTCCGAAGGCGGCAATGGCACGTCGGGGCCGTATTCGGCAATCAGGTCGGCGGTCGCCAATCCGAACTGCTCGAGGACGTGCTCCTCGAGCTGCTCAATCCGAAGTGCCGCTTGGGCTTTAGCGACCTCGTCGCGGTGCAGTGCGTCGGTGATCGCGGTGATCTTCGCGTTGAGTTCGTTGACTTCTTCACGCGCCTTGGTCAGCGCGCCCGCCCGGTGTTGGCGTTCGGCGGCGACCTCGTCGCGGGCGCGGGACGCGACGGCAACCGCTGCGCTCAACCGCAGCGCGACAAGACGTCCGGATTCGGCCACGGCAGCAGCGACTGCCGCCGCGTGTTCGCGTGCCTCGCGGGCGCGCTTGGCACGCAGCCGGGCGTCGCGTTCAGCGGCCGCCGCCCGTCGCAGCGAATCCGCCCGTCCGCGAACGGCATTCGCGCGTTCCTCGGCGGTACGCACCGCAAGCCGCGCCTCCACCTCGAACGCGCGAGCCTGTTCTGCCGCGGCCATCGATGCCTGGCGATCGACGGGTTCCGCTTCGAACGTCGGCTCCTGCTGGGCGTTGTGCAGCCGTTGTTCGAGTTCGGCAAGTTCCTCGACGGTCCGGTTGCGGCCCGCCTCCAACTCGTTGCGCTGATGGATGAGGCGCTGCCACTCGTCGTCGGCGGCGCGGGCGTCCTGGCCGAGCCTGCCGAGTTGCTCGTAGATCGCGGAGATCGCGGCGTCGGATTCGTTGAGCGCCGCGAGTGCCTGCTCAGCGGCGTCCTGGCGGGTGGCCTGCTCGGTGAGCGCACCGGACAGCGCGGCGGACAGCTCACGGGTCTGCTTCTCCGCGCCGGCCAGTTCGGAGCGGGCCTTCTCGACCTCCGACGAGATCTCCAGCGTGCTCGGCTTCCGGTCCGAGCCGCCGCTGACCCAGCCCGCACCGACGAGGTCACCGTCGGTGGTGACGGCGCGCAACCGCGGACGGGCCGCGACGAGATCCAGCGCAGCGGACAGGTCCGGCACCACCGCAACGCCGCAGAGCATGGCCGTGATCGCGCCCTGCAGCCGCGACGGCGCCTCGACGAGGTGCACCGCCCAGGTCGCGCCGTAGGGCAGGTGTTCAGTCGGCGCTGCCGCATCGTGCGGCCAGTCGCCAAGCACAATCGCCGCACGGCCACCGTCGGATTCCTTCAGTGCCGCGACGGCCGATTTGGCAGCGCCGAGGTTCTCAGCAGCAAGCGCGTCTGCGGCGGCACCGAGCACCGCGGCCACGGCCGACTCGTAACCGGCACGGACCTTCAGCAGGTTGGCGATCGAGCCGAAAAGGCCTGCACCGCCGTGGTTTCTCTGCAACCACGCCGCGCCATCCTTGCGATCCAGGCCGACCGACAACGCCTCGATGCGGGCCCGCAGCGAGGCGACCTGGCGTTCCGCACCGCGCTCGGCCGCCTGTAGTTCTGCGACGCGTTCGTCGGCCAGCCGCAGTGCGGCCACGGTGCGGTCGTGGTGTTCGTCGAGCCCGACCTCGCCGGCGTCGAGCTCACCGACGCGGCTCTGAACGATCTCGAACTCCGCCTGCATCTGCTGTGCCTTGGCCGCCGCTTCCTCGATGCCGACGCTCAGCCGGGCCACCGTCTCGTCGATCGATTCGACACGGGTACGCATGGTGTCGACCTGTCCGGCCAGTCGCGCCAGGCCTTCGCGGCGGTCGGCTTCGGCGCGCACGGCGGCCAGGTGGGCGCGTTCGGCTTCCGCGGCGACGCGCTCGCACTCCGTCAGTTCGGTGCGGGCCGCCTCCAGCCGGGTGCGCGACTCCGCCAGCTCGTCGAGCAGCTGCCGCTCCTGCGCGGCGACCTCGTCGGCTTGGGCGTCAAGGGCTTCGGGATCGGGACCGCTCGATGCCTCCGGCTCGGCCTCGAGGTGCTGCGCGCGCTCGCTGGCGATACGCACCGTCGCGCTGATGCGTTCGGCGAGCGCCGACAGCCTGAACCAGGTCTGCTGCGCGGCCTCGGCGCGCTCGCTGAGCGTGTTGACCGCTGCTTCGTGGGCGTTCAGTTCGACGGTTTTCGCGTCGAGCCGGGTGGCGGCCTCGTCGTGCTCGCGGCGCAGGGTGGTCTCGGCCTGGTCGGTGTTGTCGAACTCGGCCTTACGGATGACCAGGTCGTCGGCGGCCAGCCGGAGCCGGGCGTCGCGGAGGTCGGCCTGGATGGTCTGGGCGCGACGGGCCATCTCGGCCTGGCGGCCCAACGGCTTGAGCTGTCGGCGCAGCTCGGTCGTCAGGTCGGTCAGCCGGGCGAGGTTCGCCGACATCGAGTCGAGCTTGCGGACCGCCTTCTCCTTGCGCTTGCGGTGCTTGAGGACCCCTGCGGCCTCCTCGATGAACGCGCGCCGGTCCTCCGGCCGCGACTCGAGGATCTCGTTGAGCTTGCCCTGACCGACGATGACGTGCATCTCGCGACCGATGCCCGAGTCGGAGAGCAGCTCCTGCACATCCATCAAACGGCAACTGGTGCCGTTGATTTCGTACTCGCTGCCGCCGTCGCGGAACATCCGGCGGGTGATCGACACCTCGGAGTACTCGATCGGCAGCGCGTTGTCGGAGTTGTCGATCGTCACGGTCACCTCGGCGCGGCCCAGCGGAGCCCGTGACGACGTCCCGGCGAAGATGACGTCTTCCATCTTGCCGCCGCGCAGAGTCTTGGCGCTGTGCTCACCCATCACCCAGGTGAGTGCGTCGACCACATTCGACTTGCCTGAACCGTTGGGACCGACCACACAGGTGATGCCCGGCTCGAAGCGGAGAGTCGTGGGTGCTGCAAAGGACTTGAAGCCCTTCAGCGTCAGACTCTTGAGGTGCACGACGTGCCACACTACCGTCGCGGAGGCTAACGTTCGGTGAACCCCTGGAGCGAGTCGCCCGGTTCTGACCAATCCGCGACGACTTTGTCGACGCGCCCCGGCGTTTTGCCACTTTGCAGGAGTTCAAGCAGCTTTTCGCAGGCGTCCTGGGGCCCCTGCGCGACAACCTGGACACGCCCATCGGGCCTGTTCGAGGCATATCCGACGAGGCCGAGTTCCAGCGCCCGCGCGCGTGTCCACCACCGGAAGCCCACGCCTTGGACATAGCCGTGCACCCAGGCGGTCAACCTGATGTCAGCTAACTCCTGCATCACTGACCTCAAACGTCACTTTGGTCCCAGACTTCAGCGTGCGGCCCACGGTGCACACCTGATCGATGGCCCGCTCGATGACGGTGAGCACCCGCACCACCTCGTCCTCGGACAGGCTGGAAAGATCGAGTTCCATGCGCTCCTCGAGCAGCGGGTACCGCTCCTGCTCGCGATCCGCGGCCCCGGACACCTTGATCGTCGTCTGGTAGTCGTCGCCAAGCCGCCGGCGCAGCGGCGCGTCGCTGGACATCCCACTGCAGGCGGCCAGGGCGATCTTCATCAGCTCGCCAGGCGTGAAGACGCCCTCGACGTCTTCGTTTCCGACGAGCACCTCTGCGCCGCGTGAGCTGCGCCCGGTGTAGCGGCGCACGCCGGTGCGCTCAACCCACAGTTCGGTCATGGCTTATTTCCTTCCCGCGAGCGACCGCAAAATGCCACGCATTCACGGCGTGTCTGCGTGCAGACACGGTCACTCGCGGACTCGCGTGGGGGCCCACGCGGCAGTTTAACTGCGCCGCGCCCCCGGTCGCGGTTGGCATTTCGGGCAGTAGTACGACGACCGGTTCATGAACTTCTCCCGCCGCATCACCGCGCCGCAGCGGCGGCACGGCTCCCCTTCGCGGCCGTAGGCGTCCAGCGACCGGTCGAAGTAGCCGGACTCACCGTTGACGTTGACGTACAACGAGTCGAACGATGTGCCGCCATGCCCAAGCGCATCGACCATCACATCGGCGGCGGCGTCGAGCAGCTCACCGAGTTTCGCGCGGGTCAGCGACGACGCCAGCCGCGCGCCATTGACCTTGGCCCGCCACAGCGCTTCGTCGGCGTAGATGTTGCCGATGCCTGACACCACCGTCTGGTCCAACAGTTGGCGCTTGATCTCAGAGTGCTTGCGCCGCAACACCATAACAACTCCGTCGCGATTGAACTTCGGGTCGAGCGGATCGCGCGCGAGATGCGCGACGGGCGCAGGCAGCTCGGTGCCGTCGACCGTCACCAAGTCCGCAAGCATCCAGCCACCGAACGTGCGCTGGTCGACGAAGCTCAGCGCGGTGCCATCGTCCAGGTGCGTCGCGATGCGCAGATGGTTCTCGTTCGGCACCTCACCAAGCAGCATCTGGCCGCTCATCCCTAGGTGCACAACCAAAGCAGAACCGTCGTCCAACGTCAGCCACAGGTACTTGCCGCGCCGGCCCGTGCCCGTGATCTGTGCCTCGAGCAGCCGCGCGGTCAGGTCGGCGGGACCCGCTTCGTGACGACGCACCGCCCGCGGGTGGTGCACTCGCACGGCGGTGATGGTTCGACCCGTGACGTGGGCCGCCAATCCGCGCCGGACGACCTCGACCTCGGGCAGTTCAGGCACTGTCGAGCGCGGTCCACGCGGCCGCAGCGGCTTTCAGCTCGGCTTCCTTCTTCGTCCTGCCGACGCCCTTGCCGTACTCGACGTCGGTGACGATCACCGTCGCGGTGAATTCCTTGTCGTGGTCAGGGCCGGTTGAGGTCACCAGGTAGGACGGCGCCCCCATGCCGCGGGATGCGGTCAGCTCCTGCAGGCTGCTCTTCCAGTCCAACCCCGCACCGAGCGTCGGGGCGGTGTCGAGCAGCGTGCCGAACAGCCGCATGATCACTTCGCGGACCACCGTTGCACCGTGCTCCAAATAGATTGCGCCCAACAAGGATTCGACCCCGTCGGCTAGGATGCTCGACTTGTCGGCGCCGCCGGAGTGCTCCTCGCCCTTGCCAAGCAGCAGGTAGGCGCCCAGCCCGTCGTCGGACAGATGCCTGCCGACGTCCGCGAGCGCGTGGGTGTTGACGATGCTGGCGCGCAGCTTGGCCAAGTCGCCCTCGGAGCGTTCGGGGTGGCGATGGTAGAGCTCCTCGGTGATGGTCAGCCCGAGGACCGCGTCGCCGAGAAACTCCAGGCGCTCGTTGGTGGGCAGCCCGCCGTTCTCGTAGGAATAGCTGCGGTGCGTCAGCGCGACGGTCAGCAGTTCGTCGGGCAGGTCGACCCCCAAGGCCTTCACCAGCGCCGCCCGCTCGACGCTCACTTGTCGTCCCGATCCAGGATGCCTGCGAGCTTCGCCCACCGCGGATCGATCTGCTCGTGACGATGTCCAGGCTCGGCGGTCGCCAGCGGCACGCCGCACTGCGGGCACAGCCCGGCACAGTCCGGGCTGCACAGCGGCGAGAACGGCAACGCCAAGCTGATCGCGTCGATGATCGGCTGCTCGAGATCGACGGTGTCGTCGATGACCCGGCCGATCTCATCCGACTCGGTGGTCTCATCGGTTGCGCTGTCGGGGTAGGCGAACAGTTCGGTGAGGTCGATTTCGACGTCTCCGGTGATCGGGGTCAGGCAGCGGGCGCACTCCCCCGTCGTCGGCGCGGACACCGTGCCGCTGACCAGCACCCCCTCCGAAACTGATTCGATCCGCAGATCCAGTTTCAGCGGCGCGCCCTCGTCGATCCCGATCAGGTCCAGCCCGATGCGCGACGGGCTGGGGACTGTCTCGGAGAAGGTCATCATCGAGCCTGGCCGCCGGCCAAGCCGGGAGATATTGATCACGAGCGGCGAGCGTGGCGCGCGACGCGCCGCCTTCTTCAGATGCGTCGCCATAAAGGACAATCCTACGGCGACGGCCGTACGCTACCGCGCAGCGTAGTCGTGGGTGCCCGCGGCGGTGCGCAGCTGATGGCGGCCGCGGCCCACCGAGCGAAGGGTTCCGTTCAGGAAGTCCTCGAACTCCGCGAGCTTGCTGTCGACGTAGATGTCGCACTCGCCGCGCAGGCGGTCGGCCTGGGCGTGCGCCGAGTCGATAAGACGGGTGGCCTCGGCCGTCGCGGTCTGCACGATCTCGGTCTGCGACACGAGCCGCTGCTGCTCCTTGATGCCTTCCTGCACGGCCTTCTCGTACGCCAAGTTGCCGTTCTCGATCAGGCGATCAGCCTCTGTCTTGGCGCGGCCGGTGCTGGCCTCGTACTCCCGCTTGGCGGTGGCGGCGATCCTGGCCGCCTCCTCGCGGGACTCGCCGACCATCCGTTCGCTGTGCTGACGGGCCTCGGCCACCATGCGGTCGGCCTGGGCCTTCGCGTCTGCCAGCAGGCGATCAGCTTCGGCGCGCGAGTGGTTGATCAGCGAATCGGCCTCTGCGGTGGCCGTGGACACCATCGAGTCGGAGTGCTCCTTGGCTTCGCGCAGCAACGAGTCCCGCGCGTCGAGGACGTCTTGGGCATCGTCGAGCTCGCCGGGGATGGCGTCCTTGATGTCGTCTATCAGCTCCAGGACATCGCCGCGGGGCACCACGCAACCGGCCGTCATCGGCACGCCGCGGGCTTCTTCCACAATCGCGCCCAACTCGTCGAGCGCTTCAAATACTCGGTACACGGCAACACCCTCCAGGCGTAGTTGACAGTTACCAGTGTGCCTGGTGTTACGCGTGTGACTCAGCTTCCTGGCCCGGTGTGTCGTCCTTTGGCCGTTTTGCTGTGTCCCAGGCTCCCCCAGGCCGCAACTCCCGTGCGAATTGCTTCGCGCACATTATGTCAATATGGCTGGCCAGCGGCGCGCCGGCGGTTACCGGCAAAACAAAATCGCCCGCACATCCGACGTCACGGGCGATTTTGCGTCAGCTCAGCACACTGGCTGCGGCTACGATGTTGCCTGTTTGATGAGGTCGCG
>Ga0105249_10004705_pt1 | contig 11785 bp, 8 predicted proteins | sample KBSS44metaG_FD_81522 | JGI IMG/M metagenome (GOLD analysis project Ga0105249, IMG submission 81522) | Switchgrass rhizosphere microbial communities from Kellogg Biological Station, Michigan, USA - KBS S4-4 metaG | ecosystem: Host-associated > Plants > Roots > Rhizosphere > Soil | place... | reverse complement strand
CTACATTTACTGTAACTGCTCCGGCAAGTGTGACGCTGAATTGCGCAAGCAATACAACTGTTGCTTCTTGTCAAACACAGGCACAGGTTGATGCAGCTTATGCAGCATGGCTTGCTACAGCGAATGCTTCTGGTGGTTGTGATCGCACATTGACTAACAACAGTACAGGTGCTCCAAGCAGATGCGGTGGTTCTAAGACTGTAACATGGACTGTTACCAGCTCTTGTGAAGCTGCGAAGACTTGCAGTGCTACATTTACTGTAACTGCAGACAACACGCCTCCTGTATTTACAAGTACTCCGGCTAGTGTAGATTTGGATTGTACAGATGCAGTTCCTGCACCAGTTACTCCAACTGCAAGTGATAACTGTGGATCAGCAACTGTTACACTGACAGGTTCTACTGATAACCCGGCCAATTGCTCAACAGGATTTAAGCGTATAGTAACAAGAACATGGACAGCAACGGATGCTTGTGGTAATACAGCAACATATACTCAAACAATAAGGGTGAAATGTTGTGTACCAGTATGTACATTGACGCAAGGTGCATATGGTAACCCGGGTGGTACTATCTGTTTGCCAAACGGACAAACAGTGAACCAGACACAGATCATGATCACTGCATTAACAAATGAGCCAGGCAACTTAAAGGTATTTGGTCGCCAGGATCTCAACAGGTATTGGGTGATCAGACTTAGTGATGTCAATCAAGGCAATAACAGCAATATCTTTAAGATGTTACCGGGCGGCAGTGCGGCCCAGGTATTTGGTGTTGACACTTATCCTGGAATTCCAGAATACAGCAATACTCCAACCTGGCCGGTTGTTCCTCTACAATCAAGCGGACCTCAGGCTGGTAAGATCAGGAATATCTTGTTTGCTCAGACATTAACACTATACTTCAATACCACAATTACAGGTGGCGGTCTGGCAGACTTGAAACTTGGTGTACCAATTAAGATATCTCAACGTAATTGCGGAAGCTTTGATCCGGTTCCAGGTACAGAAACAGTGATCACTAATCTGGTATCTCAGAATGTGGTCAATTATCTGTCAACTCATGGATACGCTGTTACTGTTCAGGGTCTGTTGAAACTTGCTAATGATGCATTAGGTGGTGCGGATATCAGTCCACTTAGCCTGAATGACGTGCAAGGCGCTGTTGCCGGAATCAACGAGACATTTGACCAGTGTAAATTATTCTTGGGTTATGCTGCTCAACAACCAGCACAAAAAGCAATAACATCAACATCGTCTGGACCTTCATTGGAAGTAACTGCATTCCCTAACCCTTACCAGGAGAACTTCTCTCTGCAAATCAATTCTCCGGTATCAGGACAGGCAATGATAAGCTTCTATACAATGGATGGTGTTAAGATTGGTGAAATGAAAAGAGATGTTCTTGCCAATAAGAATGTGTCAGTTCCTTATACTGTACCCGCTGCTTACAGAACAAGAGTTGTTTATACAGTAAGCGTTGGCGGATATAATGCAAAAGGAATTGTGTTAAGCCCTAACTAATCTGGTTAAAGAAAAACTCAGATATTATAAATCCCTCCCGATTAAATCGGGGGGGATTTTTTTTATTTTGATGTTCATTTTTGGCACCTGTCATTTACCGTGATCAGATCTGCTCGTAATTTCTTTGGATCCATTCGTACACCTCGATTTGAGAAGAAACTATAACCGGCACTTCATTCCTGATTATTCTTTCAAAGCCTTTGCATGGCATTGCCGGTTGATGCGATCTCCAATACCCCATAAGGGGTATTGTGTGTTCTCAAATTGTGGCATTAAAACGTAAATTATTTATCGAAGCATTCAACTCACAGTCTTTTGCATAAAATCACGGCTGTTGAAGGCCCACTGGTAAACTTGCTATATATCATTTTCTTCGTCACATATTTTCTTCATCTTTCTTTTTGTTTTATCTTTCATTAACCATTACCATTATCCTTAAATGAACCAAAACTTAGTAACGCTATCGCATAGCCCATTACAATGGGATAACTCGCTACCCCCATTATTTAAAGGCGTACGTCTTCCCGGAAGCAATATTTTTTCTTCATCAGGTGACTTCGGCTCTGTGTGTATTCAGGAATATGTTACCGAAACGTTTTTCATCCGGCTAAATGTTTTTGATTTATTTCAGCGCTTCGTAATAAAAACATTTTCTGCTGAATCAGGTATTCATACAAGGCTCATGCTAAAAGGTCGCGTAGCGGAGGAAATAGATTCAGCCACCAAATGGTCGCTTCACCAAAACAGGTTTAATATCTTTTACGATAAACAAACCCCCATTACTGAGGTTTATGAAAAAAACATTCATATAACCTTCGATACTTTTTTCCCAAAAAAATTGGTTGAAGAGTTACTTCAGCTTTTTCCTTTAAATAATAAACGTTTCAAATCTTCTTCTTTACTCATTAGCTCCAACTGGGCGGATATAGAGACTTTAGAACTGGCAAACTCGATTTTACGTTGCAGATACCAAAATAACCTGCGACGCTATTTTTTTGAAAGTCGCGTGAAAGACATGTTCTTTAAATACCTCGTGCTTTCTGAATCTCCAGCCGCTGATGAAAAAGAACCAACAGAAAAAGAAATACAAGCGATCAATAAAGCAGAAGAAATCATTAACTCAAACATTGCTGTTCATAATTCAATTCCCGATCTCGCTAAGCAAGTACTATTGAATGAATTTAGACTTAAGCAACTTTTTAAAAAGATCTTCGGCGCCGGTCCTTACGAATATCTTGTAAAAAAAAGACTGGAGAAAGGAAAAGAGCTATTGGAACAAGGTCTTTCAGTAAAAGAAACTGCCGCATTTGTTGGCTATCGTCCTTCCGATTTTACAACTTCATTTCGCAACCATTTTGGATTTCAGCCTAGTTCAATAAAAAAAAGAAATTCATAATCAACGTTTATCCTTTTTTCAAATACATCATTCCTTTTATTCAATAAGATGTATTTGGATGGATGCTTGCACAATGTGACTTTAGTAGCATGATCTTTTTGAGAACTCATAAAAACATTTTTTAGGCATTAATAAAAAGTATCGTAAAAAACGATCCCTGAAATAAATCTTTTATTGCAATAAACCAGGAACAGCCGAATACCTGTATAAAATAGTAGGCAAATATTAATCAACATAAATAACCATTTTATGAAAAAGTATTTTATTGGAATAATTGCTCTCATTGCATGTGCCTTCACATTCAAGCCCTCCAACCAGTCCACTAACAAAAAGCAGGTCTCGTTATACTGGTTTATTCCCGGAACAACCCCAACCTACACCGGGCGTCAGAATACACATACCGCTGAAGTTGGTCCCAGCCTCTGTTCTGACTCGGGCACAATTCATTGTGAAGATGGATATGATGATGATGATCTCGTAACGTCGGGCAATCCGTACAATGGACTTAAGTCAGGTGCCACTATTAATGATTTCATTAGAAAATCTTAATGAAATATTTATTGGTAAAACACAAGAATAGCAAATGCTATTCTTGTGTTTCTTATGTCATGCGTGGTCTGCGGGCTCTTAATTAAATTTCTATCAATAAACACGCTGATTATGAAAAATAAATTAATTCTAGCCGTAATTGTTATTATGCTGATAACTAGTGCCTTTACTGCAAAATCAAATAGACCTGGCATAAGCAAAAAACAGGCTTCGTTTTACTGGTTTATTCCAGGAACAACTCCAACTTACTCTGGGCGTCAGAATACACATGCTGATGAAATAATTTATTGCGGTTGTTCGGACACGGGATCCCTGCATTGTGAAGATGGATATGATGATGATGATCTCGTAACGTCGGGCAATCCATATGATGGACTCAAATCAGGTGCCACTATTAATGATTTCATCAGAAAATCTTATTGAAATATTTACTGGCAAAACACAAGAATAGCAAATGCTATTCTTGTGTTCTCTTTTTATCTGAGATAACCAGCACATCAGTGAAATATACCTTCTCCACAAGATCAAGACCGTATTGGTGAAGTGCTGCACGCAATGTTGATAGATTAAACTGTTCAGCATTAATAGTACTCGACTTGATTTCAAAATCCACGTTCCCTGTAAACTTAACAAGATTGATAACCGGGGTGCTTAGACTATATGCCGTTGGAACCCTGGTAAGCCAATTCACTATTTGTTCAAATGATTGATTCTTTAAATATCGAATCGAATCGTCACTCATTCTATAAAAATTAGTTGCAGGTTTGCCTCCTGTGGTCTTTAATTTATCCATGCTACCGATTGAGATCAGTAACAGACATTTTATTTTTCTTTTTTCAACTCTTACATCAACATCAAAATACCTGGCCACATCCTTTTGCATGATCTTATAAAGTTGATCCGATCGTTCAGGTGGAATTAATAACTCATAATAATAACTGTTATGAGCGTACCAATTCGGCAGCTCCTCTTCATCCTTTGGATAGACATATTTTTCCTTATCGTCTACATTTAGGGCAACTGTATTTGATGGTTCAAAATTGTATTTACTACCCTCCGAAAAAGCAACTTTTAATAATTCTAGCACTGAACCGCAATTAAAGGATATTCTGTTCGGACTTCTCTTTTCGCCGGTACTGGCAACCGCATTGCCTATGTCAAGACCAGGTATGCAAAGTGATAACGCAGAATAATAAACAACGTTTTTTGTCCATTCAGGAATTTTACTGACCAATAATTCGTCATACAACATTATATCTTTTTTGAACGCAATATCCGGGTTATTACCGCGTAGATAATCATTGATATTTTTTTCCGTCATGTTGTTTCCGTCAGATACATATCGCACCATATTGTTGCTGTCAAGCCATACATAATGCGGTATAAAAATATGAGGGAAAAGTTTATAAAGTACAGAATCTCCCATCACCATTGGAACACCCGGTATTTTGATCCTATTTCTTTTCAAAAAAAATCTTCTTGTCGAATCAGGTGATTCTTTATTCACAAGAATGAATTGAACTTCATTGGCAAATTTCTTTTGCAGCGAGTCAATTTTCGGGAATGCTTTTAAACAACTCGTGCAACCCGTTCCCCAAAAATCAATGATAATAAGTTTTGAATTGAAATCAGATAAAGAAAAACTTTTTATTTCATCATTGGCATAGTTAATAAGTCGCACCTCAGGACACCTGTCTCCGATTGCTACTTCCTGGCCCAGCCCATGTAAAGAGTAATATAAAAAGAATAAAACCCACAACCCTGCTTTCAGGTTAAGCCTCATATTCAGGAATTTTAATTGGTAAAAAAATAATGCTTTTTAATACCCGGGATTCTGCACAAGTGCTGGATTTGCCTGCAACTCGCTCATCGGTATTGGATAAAGAGCATCTGTAGTTTGCCAAAAAGACGGCTTGGCAACACTTAGAATTGCATCTATTTTATTTGTTCTTTTCAAATCAAACCATCGATGACCCCATTCTGCAAATAATTCTATTCTTCGTTCTCGCTGGATTGCATCCAAAAGCGACGTCTTATCATTTGCAGTTGTATTGGGCAACCCGGCACGGGTTCTTATAATATTGAGATCGGATTGCGAACCATTAATATTATTTTGCTCAGCCCTTGCCTCAGCACGAATTAAATATTGTTCTGCCAGTCTTAGTACCATATTATGTTCCATTACCGTAGGAGATATGTTCACCTTATATTTATACGGGTAGAAATAGGATTGTCCCGAAACAGTATTACTTTTTAACCAGTTTGTTTTTCTTTGATCATTACTTTCAAAAGCATTCAATAGTCCATCCGTTACCACATATGCAGGCTTTGCTGCTGATGAAAATGGTACAAAGCTGATCCCGTCAGCTGTATTTATAAAATTTAATACCGGCAGCAATTGCCAGATGGCTTCACTGCTGTTTGCAAGAAAAACAGAATTCAAATTCGTTAAGTTATAGGTTCCGGCATTAATGAGAATGGTGGCTTGCGCTTCTGCCTCTGCCCAATTTTTCTGATACAGATACACTCTTGCCAATAGCGCAGTAGCAGTATGTTTGTTCGGTCTCACTTTTCCGGTTGATGGATATGATAACCCCATTAAATTTTGAGCATCTTTCAGATCGCTGATGATTTGCTGGTAAATTTCGGCAACGCTTGTCCTGGGAACGGATTGATTGATTTGATATTCAGTTGATGTTATTAAAGGGACATCACCAAATAGGTTAGCAAAATAAAAATAGCAGAAGGCCCTCGCAAACTTTGCTTCACCAGTCAACTGGTCCCTGACCCCGCTGCTAACCCCCGGCGCATTCGTTAACCCCTTCAGAATTGAATTAGCATGATAAATATGATTGTATCCTTTTTTCCATAAGCCGAGATCTAAATAATAATTGTTGGTAGTTATTGCATTTTTCTGAAAAGGATCAGTAAGCGCATCAGGCGCTGTTCTTATAAGTTCATCAGATGAAAGACCGGGGAATACGGTCATGCTCGAATTGGCAAAAAATAAATTTGAGATCATCATCTGGCTATACAATCCATTAATCGCACTTGTCGCTGTTTGGTCATCTGAAAACAAAGTTTCAGTAGTTACAACATTTGCGGGTGGATTTACTTCAATGAATTTTTTACAGGAAGTAAAAAGCAAAATTGACAAGCCAATTATGCATTTTTTATCGAACTGATATTTTAAAAACATAATTTAAAAGTTTAAAACATTAATTGAATGCCGGCAGTAAGTGTTTTCAGCGGAGGAAGAATGAATAGATTTTGTGTCTCAGGATCTGAACCTTCGTAATTGGTAATAGTCAATAGATTTTGCCCCGCTAAATAAAAACGACAACCATTCAGATGAATTTTCTTTTTCAATGGTTCCGGTAAACTATACGCGAGATAAAGGTTTTTCAATCTTGCATAAGACGCATCGCTGAATCTTCCATCGGAAAGAGTGAAATTATATTGAGCATCAAATGCCGGCGTATAGTCTTGTGTAAATTGCTGAATGTTCCTTATGTCTCCCGGCCTTTGCCAGCGATTTAGCATGATTACTGGCAAGTTAAACATCATCCCCGGTGTAAAATTGTTGATCGGGTAATTATTATAATTGAAGCCTGTTTGTTTTCTGAATTCAAAAAAAACGCTTAGTTCCCAATTTTTATAATTGAACGTATTATTTAATCCTCCATAAAACTTGGGATCTAAATTGTAGGACGGCACATAATCTTTAAGACTAATTGTGCCATCTTTATCAACATCCTCAAACTGGTAAATTCCTGTTGCAGGATCAACTCCCAGGAGGTGGTACCCATAAACTATGCTCAACGATTTTCCTTCAACATAATTAGATGCATAACTCGAACTTTTCAGTCCAGGAAATGAGACCAGCGTATTTTGTGGAATGGTAAGATTTGCAGCACTCGTCCACTTGAAATTTTTGTTCGAGAAATTTATTGTTGCCAATGTAATTTCCCATCCTTTATTTTCTACAACAGCCGGAAAATTTCGAATAATGTTTTGGAATCCTGTTTGACTGGGCAAGCTGTAATTAACTAATTGATTACTGCTTTGGTTTCGGAAAAAAGTCCCCGAAAACAAGATCCTGTCTTTTAAAAAACCCAGTTCAATACTCCCTTCAACCTTCTTATTGATCTCCCAACTATAATCGCCATTGAATAAACGTGTGGGCACTAAGCTTGTGCTTTGATAACGGTTCGATGTTGGGCTCCATGAATCGAGATATTGATAATCCCCGATCTGGTCATTACCCGTCACTCCATAGCTGCCTCGCAGCTTACCAAAACTTAAAAATGATAACTTCTTTTTAATAAAGCTTTCATTAGAAAAAATCCATGCAGCGCCGGCAGCTCCAAAATTTGCAAATTGTTTGTTCGGTCCAAACCGGCTCGAGCCATCTCTTCTGCCTGTTAGATTCAAAATATACTTATCCCTCCAGTTATAATTTATTCTTCCAAAAAAAGCTGTGTACCTGTATTGAGAATATCCATCTGTGACTGTTAAACTGCTTGCTCCATTAATTGATCCTAGTAATGCATCGTTGGTGTATCCCGTGCCTTGAATAGTAGAACGCTTATTTACTATCTGTTGCCAGCTGCTCCCAATAAGTACATGCAACTTACCCTTTCCAATGTTTTTTTGATACTCAGCCTGTGGCTCAATGCTCCAGCTATTGAACCGGTTGTTTCCAAATATGGCACTCGCCGAAGGCGAGGTTTGCGGATTTCGACTCAGTTTAGGAACAAAGGACGTTTCATCTACCAAGATAATGTTATATCCAAAACTTGTTTTTATCGTTAACCCCGGAACTAACTGATAACCCAATTGCAGATTGCTTAATAAATTATCTGTCTTTGCTGTGTACTTTCGTAAAAGGTCACCTAAAGGATTTATAAATCCAACGCCTCCCTCCTCCCAGTTTAATCTTCCATCGTCAGTATATAACTGCGGCAAATTCGGAGGAAGCGTCAGGTAGGAGGTTAGATCGTTTGAAGTGAGTTGATTATTATCATAACTATAATTGCCGGTAAGATTTGCAGTAAACTTTTGATTCGTTGAATTGTGATGTAAATTCAAATGAAAAGAACCACGCTTATCACTAAGCTCTCTTGAAAATATTGATGATTCGTAATGATAACCTCCGCCCAGTAAAAACTGCGTATTTGTATTTCCGCCCGAAAGTGAGATTTGCGCATCCGATACATAAGATTTTCCTCCGATCAGGATTTTTTTAAGATCAGTGTATCTGGTCGTATCCCATACAAGAAGATCGGGTGCATTCGAAATACCAGGAGTTACCTGGTCATTTAAAAAAGCTTCTTTTCGCATTTGAACATACTGTTGCGTATTCATCATATCCATCGTTCTTGAAACTTTGCTGAATCCGGAATAGATATTTACATTGATATTGGTTTTACCATTCTTTCCTTTTTTGGTAGTAATTAAGACCACTCCGTTAGCACCTCTGCTGCCATAAATAGCTGTTGCATCCGCATCTTTTAATATTTCAATGCTCTCTATGTCCGATGGATTTAGTCCATTGAAAGGACTAAGCCCCTGTCCCGCAAATGAAGCCAAAGCAGACTTTAATTGATTAATGCTATTATTATTGGATGCAAAAGGAACACCGTCAATAACAAATAATGGTTCAGAGCCCTGCGTTATGGAATTTCTGCCTCTTATTTCAACTTTGAATTTTCCTCCCGAAACACCGGTTGTTTGGTTGATGATGAGACTGGCCACTCTTCCCTCGAGTGCCGCCAGTACATTTGAAACTGGTTGCTTGCTGATTTCTGCAGACGTTACTTTGCTCACACTTCCTGTACTCAATCTTTGTGTAGTTTTACCGTAAGCAATAATGATTGTCTCATCAAGGCTGCTTATTACTTTCTCAAGCACTACTCTGAAAAAATTTCTTCCTGTTATATAAACTTCCTTCGGAGCATAACCAATACTGCTCACGATTATGATACTGTAATTACCATTGTATTCAAGTTTCCATTCTCCTTTATCATCACTTGCGATAGCAATCGGCGAACCTTTTAAGGCAATGGTCGCACCCGGTATCGCATTACCTTCTTCGTCAACTATTTTTCCGCTTATGACTACTGGAATAAAAGCTGGTTCTTCTGTTTTCTTGTCAATATCTTTTCTTTTTACAATAACATATTGCTCTTCCAATGTGTAAGTAACCGGCTGCCCCTTAAAACATATATCCAATACAGTTTTTATGGATGCATTCTTTACTTCAACACTTAATGTACTTGTACTTTCTAATTGTTCCCGGGTATAAACGAAACGATAATCACTTTGCTTTTCAATTTCCTTGAATACCCTTTCAAGTTTTGCATCTTTAAGAGATAGATTGATTGTTTGTGCATAGCCTGTGGCGCCGGCTTGCAAACAGAGGAAGGCCGTGAGTAGTAGTACAAGCTTCATAATAATAAAGCCTTTAATGAATAGTTGTCCATTGCATACTGTCCTTTCAAATAATTTTTGGACAGGTTGTACTACTGCAGAGCCTTCACACAAAAGGGCTTTTTGCATACCTTTGATTAGTTTGGGTTAAAGAATAAGATTCCAGCAAAGTTTTTTATTCGGGTAGCCCAGGCTTTCGTCCCGGCCGCAATCCGGGACGATCTTTTGGTCACACCCTTGGTCTCTCATAGAATCAAAACCTATCACATGAGAAATCGTTCTTCTTATACAATTTACATTCTACTTTTTTCAACCCTGACTCCTGACTCCATTCACCATTCACGCTCCTGACCTTCGGTCTTCCGGTCTTTCCGACTCTCAACTAATGTTTCACGGCCTCACTATAATTCGCTTCCCCTCCACTTTAAAATGCACTTCATTTGTTTCTTCCAAAAAATGTAATAATTTTTCTACTGATTCTTTTCTATCGATCGTTGCATTAAAATGATGATCAACTTTTCCTTCATATACGATCTCTGCATTATACCAACGTCCTATTTGTCGCATGACATTTCCAATCTCGCTATCCTTAAAAATAAACACTCCATTCTTCCATGCAATCACTTCTTCAACATCAACAGCATTTTCAATTTCCCACTCTCCATTTTCCATTAACTTCGCCTGTTCACCTGGTTTCAACTCCTGACTCCCGACTCCCGACTCCTGGCTACTCACTATCACCTTTCCTTCCAGCAAGGTTGTATTGATCGTTGGTTCATCACTATAAGCATTGATATTAAAATGCGTTCCCAACACTTCTACTTTCATAGTCCCAACCTTTACAATAAACGGAGTCTTTCTCTGTCCTCCCCCTTTGGGGGAGCTAGAGGGGGCCTGCTTCACTTCAAAATATGCTTCACCTGTTAATTCCACTAGTCTTTCGTTCGCGGAAAATGAAACAGGATATTTTAAGCTCGATGAAGAATTCAACCATACTCTCGTACTATCAGGCAGCAACACACTGTATTGTCCACCCGCCGGCGTTGTCAAAATATGAAAGGAATTGCTTGCACCTGTCCCTATATAATTAATTTGACCATCAGTAGTTTTTAAAACTTCATTCCCTTGTGTAGAATCGATTAATCCTTTCTTTGATTCAAAAAGATTGATCGTTTTTCCATCCGCCAATGTGAGTGTCGCTTGGTTCCTGCCTGGTTTAATTATTTCCTCCTTAACAATATTTCTTTTACCTGTGTTGGATTTTCTATTCACCATAAAAAAAATAATAAGTCCTGCCGCTATTATTATTGATGCCGCCGCACTGTATGACATCCATCGCTTTTTGCCCCTCGGTATTTCTTTGTCTGTAAAACTGATCTTACTTTTTATTCTCTCTCTCGCAGCATCTTCATCCACCTTTTCCATCACATGCAATCCTTTTCGTATAGTGGCAGGATCAGTAAGCTCTTCAAATAGTTGTTGGTTGTCATCACTCGCTGTTATCCATCCATCAAGTTCATCATGTTCCTTCTCACTCAAAGTTTGTCGTATATATCCGGCAACCAGGAAAGCAACCCTGTCAGCACTTAATTCATTCATCCCATTTTTTGAATCAGAATTCATTCCATTAAGGTAAAATAAAATGATACTTTATACAGTAAAATAATACACGAGTTATCCAATTAGTCTAAACACTTGAAAAAAAAATTAGGAAAATCCCTTTTAAAAATATCATGAGCGTCTGGCGCCTTATTCCGACGTCAAACAAAAACATCTCTCATTTCTAAAGATCGCAAGTCGGAATACAGCGCCTCCGGAGTTTACAACAAAGCACGAAGCAACCACTTCGCCCGTTCAGCTCAATAAAATAATAAGGGAAACAATT
>Ga0105249_10004704_pt1 | contig 11787 bp, 7 predicted proteins | sample KBSS44metaG_FD_81522 | JGI IMG/M metagenome (GOLD analysis project Ga0105249, IMG submission 81522) | Switchgrass rhizosphere microbial communities from Kellogg Biological Station, Michigan, USA - KBS S4-4 metaG | ecosystem: Host-associated > Plants > Roots > Rhizosphere > Soil | place... | reverse complement strand
GAAAAGGACTCGCCGGATCCGGAATGTAGCCGAATTGAAAATAGAACCGCAGCGCCTCGGTATCCGTTTCGAAAGGAATATCGAGGCCGCGAAAGCATTTGATCTCGCTCGCGAAGTAGATGCCGTGTGGAAGGATTGCGTAGTAAAGCGGCTTTTTCCCGAAGCGGTCGCGAGCTAGCAGGAGCCGCCGACTGCGCGCATCCCACAGAGCGATCGCGAACATACCGCGCAGCCGGGCTACAGCAGCGGGTCCTTCATCCTCATACAGGTGAACGATGGTTTCGGTATCACTGTGCGTGGCAAGACGGTGGCCGCGGGCGAGCAAATCGCTCCGCAGAAGGCCATAGTTATAAATTTCGCCGTTAAAGACTACCCAGTTGGACTGGTCTTCATTTGTGATCGGCTGATGGCCGGTACTAAGGTCGATAATGCTGAGGCGCCGCATCCCGATGGCGCAGCCGCCATCCAAATGAAAACCTTCATCGTCCGGTCCGCGGTGGCGGATTGCGGAGCACATTCGCTGGACGTCCGCTAGCGCGGCAGGCCTGTTGGGAAGGAAAAAACCGGCGATGCCGCACATTCGAACATTTTAACTCAGGCATGCTACGCGATTCGTATTCGTTCGTTCAAGCCTCTAAAGGCGACTGGCTGCCGCGGTTGATCGCGCGGGTGGGAAGCAGGGCGCCCAAACCGACCAGCCAGCTTTCGAACTCCAGCGAGGAATAGGCGCTGTGATCGATGAGCCTCGGCAAGAGAAGAGGATTGCTGGTACTGGTCGCCAATCCGGTATCGCAGGTGGTGGCCGAGAGCACACCTTGTTCCTTGAGCCAAGGCAGGAATTCTTTATGGTAAGCGCCGCAGGGGTAGCAGAAGTGTACGGGCCTTTCATGCGTCATTCCTTCGATTTCGATTCGATTGTCGACAATCTCCCGGGTGAATAGATCGTGGTCGAGGGGAGTACGGTGGCGATGAGTATGCAACTGGACGTCGATACCATCGCGCGCGAGGCAAGCTACCTCTTGCGGAGTCATCAGTTGTAGAATCCGCTGGGAGACGAGTGTTTCGTAAGGTAAACCGAGTTGCCTCGCCAGGCGTTCCAGAAGCGCATCGCGTTCCGCCAGCGGGAGACGATGCTCGGCTGCGTAGTGCTCGATCGCAGCGAGTGCGCTGGAACGTCCGGATTCGGAAGCGAGATCGAAGATGCCATCCAGATCCAAAAGACGCCCGCCAGAAAATGTGTTTCGCGCTTTCCACAAAAGATAGGAAGCGAACAACCGGAACACTGGCCGGTGGTGATGGCAATAGAACGTAGTCAGATACACCGTCGCGGGGAACTGGTACTGCTTTAACAGCGGCCGGGCACGATTGTAGAAGTCGAAGGTCCCATCGTCGAAAGTAATGACGACGCTCTTGGGAGGGAGTGTTCCGTTGTATAAACGCTCCAGGCCTTCCGCCAGGGGAAGCACGTTGAATCCACGGTCGCGCAAAAGGCGCAGACGCTGCTCGAAAAGGGCGGCACTGACAAACAGTGTGGGATCCCATTCGTGCTCGTCATCGATCGAAATTCCGTGATAACAAAGGATTAGGAGCCGCCGCCGCCGCCATCCACTCCCGGCAAACAAGCGGAACAGTCCGAAAGACTTGAAGGTCCCTAAGGCCATGCGCTTCAGGCTTTTCAGCACAACTATGGTTCCTGCGCCTCCTTCGAAGGGTGAAATGGTTCGTAAATACTCACGCGAGAAAGGGCCAACTCGCTATATAGCTGCAGGACGGCCAAACACTATTGTCGTTGATTTCGTGGCGAGCCTGAGGCCTTGCGGATTCTGATCCGTCCAGGACTTGCTCAACGATCCGACGGCATGTGTCGCAATCGAGGGGGGCGATCAGATTGACGCCGACCTGTGTGGCGATCACGAGCGTACCGAAACGCCGGGCTTCCCTGATGGCGAGCGAGTTTCCATCGTAAAATGGGTTCGGAGAAGGACACTGCGATCTGGAAATCACAGCTCCCAATCCGCCCACCAGCAGCCAGCACGGAAGAGTACCGCTGAAAGAAATCGACAATATTAGCCGCTGGTGACATACATGCGCTGGGCAGAACCCGTGCGGCATGAATCAGATGATGATTCGGCGGAGCTTGCTTCCCGTTTGCGCGCGGGACGATGCGACCGAGGTGAAGCCGTTGGTTTACGTTACAACCTGTGGTGGTGAACTACGATGAACATAATGAAGCAGTCCTGGCGGATCGTTAGATCGATAGTGCCTTTGTTAGCGGCGATCCCATTCGCGCACGGTCAGACCCAGGTGGACTTGGCAGCCCAGTCGAAAAATGTCGATTTTTCGGGAGCCATCTTCACCAAACCTGCCAAAGCGGGCACTGCTATTCCGCCCTCCTGCACCGTGGGCGAAGCATTCTTCAAGACGAACGCGTCCGCGGGCCAGAACTTGTATGGCTGCACATCCTCGAATACATGGAGCCTGATGGCGGGGATCACAGGGGCCGGGTTAGCCTCAGTGGGCGACTTCGCGGCGAGCAACAGCTCCGCTTCCGTGCAGACGCTCGGGGCAGGCTGCAGCAGCGCGATTCCGTGCCAAATCCGCATAGGGTCCGTGGTGTTTACATTGACCGCACCGGTCACGGGGACCCTCAGCGGGACTAGCGCGAGTGGGACTGTGTTCTGGTACCTGTCGCCATCGCAGGTGCTCACGGCTGGGCACAATTCCGCGGCTACGCTCACGTGCTCGGCAGGATGCTCGGTCGCTTCAGGCATCCTATATTTTCCGCCGGACGCCACGCCTTTGTGGCAAACCACGTTCACGGCCAATGTGTGGGGCGCGATCAATCCGGCAATGGACAAACGAGCCTTCCTTTCGCGGAACGTGATTGCTCCCGGCTCGGGAGTATCGTCGGCTTCAGATCCGACTACAGGCATTCAGACGCTTTCAACGGATCCGACCATTGTGCCGCGCTATTTCACGGGCTCCGGCGCACCAGCGAGCACTTGCACCGCGGGCCGAGATTTCTATACGGATACCGGCGGGGCTCATTTGTACTTCTGCTCATCCACGAATACATGGACGCAGGCCCACTAAACGCCATGAAACGAATTGCGCTCTTTCTCGCCGTTAGCTCACTGCATGCGGCAAGCTATTACGTATCGAGCACGGGGAACGACTCGACTGGCACCGGATCTTCAAGCGCTCCGTGGCTCACTCTCGCTCATGCCGTGAGAGCCGTCGCAAATGGCGACACAATCATCATTGTGGCGAACGGCAATAAAGTCACTTGCGATGCAGCTCTCCCGGCAACGATCACCAACATAACGGTTCAGTCATCGAAGCTCGCTATGCTTCAGCCGGTGGGATACCGCGTCAACCCAGCCACGGATTCGGCGAACTTTGGAAAGTGCCAATTCTCAGGCATTGGGATTATCGCGTCGGGCGAAGTCTACGGACATAATGCAGGACAAACCTATCAACAGGCTTCCGTAGATTTAACTACCAACACGTTCACGATCACCGGGCCCGGTTGGGTTGAGAACGGATACGCCGTTGCCAATGGCACACAGATTGAGCCCGAACTTTACATTGTGTTTGCCTACACCGCTGGAACAACTATGCCACCGACGACGGCGGTGCCCACCCCTCTTGTGGCGCTGACGCATTACTACATCGTGAATTGCGCTCCCAGCGGGCCAGCGTGCGGCCGTAACGGGTCTACATTCCAACTTGCCGCGACTCCGGGCGGGTCCCCTATCGATATTACGGCCTGTGATTCTGATTGTGCACTGAACACTACGTTTGGCTTGCCGGTTCAGGCAGATCCTTCTGCCGATACGATCACGTCAACCCAAGGACTGAGCGGCACCTATGTCAACGGGCTTGCGATCACGTTCTCGTCGGGCAGTCTTCGACTTCCCAGTAATTTACCGGCACCACTAGCGCAAGACACGCTCTACTATGTTTGCAACTTGAGCGGAAGAACCTTCAAACTCGGGACTACTTCCGGTTGCGGAACGACCATCAACATTACCGATGTTGGAACTGGTATGCAGAGTTTTTCCAATCAATTAGTTCCGCACGGCTGGAAATTTAGCGGGATCGAGTTCGCGCCCACCAGTGGTAACCACATGGGTTCCTTAGTTCAGGTGGGTAATGGTGGAGAAACTAGCGTTTTATCCATGCCTGATAGTTTTGAATTTGATCGTAATTGGTTCCATGACTACTCGGCAACCGATGACGGACCCGTACGCGCCATACTGGACAATTCCACTAACCTCTACGTGCATGATAGCTGGTTTGACGGGATAAAAGACACGAGCGCGGAGTCGCAGTGTATCACCGGAATCTCCAGCTACGGACCCACGCGAATTATCAATAATTTTCTGGAGTGCATGACCGAAAACGTGATGTACGGCGGTGGGGTTCCAAACTATTACCCCGTCACCAATCAGAATAAGACGATCACTGGGAACTACTTCTACAAACCGTTCCTGTGGAAGAATACAACTGGAGCATACGGAACACCTAGCGGAACCTGCCTGTACGATGCCGCGAGCAGTCCAGATCCGCGCCACCGTGGCGGGGAATATGTGTACGACACAGTAGGATCGCAAGGTTGGGTATGCGTTGGGGGAACATGGACAATGACCGGAACTCCACCATTTACCGGGACAGTCAAGAATCTGCTTGAGTTCAAGAGCGGCCGTATCTGGACCGTAAGCGGTAATGTGTTTGAGGGTAACTGGCTGGCTGGACAAGCAGGCCAAGCATTGACGTTTGGCCAAAATGACGATAGCGGCCCAGGAACAGCCAACGATCACCTGACGGTAACGAACAACAAGATCAGCAAAGTTTATCGGCTCGTCACTTGGGGATCGCATTGCACTGGCGGGGCTGGTGTAGGCAATAACCCTTGCGTTAATGGAACGCCGAACAATCAAAACCTCATTAATAATCTCTACGTCGGTGGAGGACCCCCTTACTGCACAGTTACCTTTAACACTGCGGGTTGCAATACTCAAATGTGGACTTCTCTCTACACGGGGTATGCGACGTTACAAAACAGGTGGGATCATAATACAATCGTAGAGCCCGACGGGTTGGCTTCCACATCACCTTATTTCCCACAAAGCTTCCTATATGAAATTACACCCGCAACTCCTCTAAACGATCAGGACACCTATACCAATAGTATAGATTCGTATGATTTTTTCGGGCAGAAAGCTAATTTTGCGGGTCACTGGACTAATAGCACCTGGAATCGAATGGTCTTAAAAGGTGCGGCAGGTGATTACACCTCGGGGGGATCTGGTTTAGGCAATGTGTTTTCAAATACGTCTCTCCCCGCGAACAATACTGCGGTTGGGTTCGTCAATCCTTCTGCTGGCGATTACCACCTTTCGCCGACCAGCCCCTACAGCGCCTCTTGCACTACCGGTTGCGTGTTCAAGTCGAGCGATGGCACGGACTTGGGTGCGGACATTGATCTCGTCAACATGGCTACTTCTGGTGCAGTGGCCGGCACGCCACCGTGGGATCAGCAAGCAGGACTGCAACTGACGGCGGGATCGACTCAGATCGTGTTCCGTTACAAGGCTCCGACCTCCACCGCTTGCACGGCAACAATTTACAACGCACCAGCACGTATTTCCGCAAATCAGGCGGCCTCAGTTTCCGACAGCTCCGCAAATTCCGTTTCTGACGTACTCGACCGGCAGCTTTACATCTCAGGCTTAACAGCGTCTAAGAACTATTGGTACAAGCTAGCCTGCGGGGGCGGCGTGCTCATGGTAGGGGATGTGTCTACGCGGGCCGCGGGTTCGGGCACCTCACAGTTTAGTTTCGACTGGAGCGCTCCCGTTGCAATGCAATACTCCTCATCGCGGAGCATGTCCGGCGCGGTATCGCTTCCGGCGGCGACACGGCAGTTCATACCAGTACCGGCCAACTCGGTGGTATATGCGCAGGTTGGCACAACAGGCCCAATCACGATACTCATCGCGCCATAAGTATCGTAGTGGGGCCGCGACGCCCTTGCGGCGCTTTTTGGCGTCCCCTGTCCGCTTGACAAGCCTACCTTGGCGGACACGCTCTCGCGCTTCCGAATTCCTCGGTTGCGGTCGCGTGGGCCTGATCGTAACCGATCACAACCCACTCCGGGCGGTCCATGCGGCAGGCCCAGGTGTCACGTTCCGCTGGCTCCGGATCAATTAAAAACATCTGGCTGCCGTTGTGCCAGTCGGCGCGGTTTGGGTTCAGATGCTTAGCCACGAACGGCTCACCATCGTGCAGGAACACGGTGTAGCGTTTGTCACCCAGGCGCTCAGTGGCGGCCAGAACCTGCCGGTAGGGCTGAATCCGCGTCCAAAATACAGGCGCAGCAAGCACGAACCGACCAATCTCGAACGCAACTAGCAGTCCCAAGACCGCGGTGAAAGCCCGTTGCCCAAACCGATGTTCGTTCATCAGCAGCGTAACCCCGCGCGCCGCGAGAATCAGCACGGAAAAAAAGCTTTCGAAATAGTATCGCTCGCCGATGAATTCGACGGACACTCCCGCTTGCACGAGGTATGCCAGCACCAGCACCAGCGAGAGGGCGCCTAGGACCCGGGCTTCCCAGACGTACTCTCTCTCCCGCCAGATGGCGTAAGCGGCCAACAGAAACAGGAACGGGAAACTGTAAAACGCCGTCTCCAGTACGGCCCAGCGGGTCTGATGGGTGAGGTTATGAACGAGTTGGAGCGGACGCAAATCGACTTGAGCGCCGGACGCGGATTGGAAATACAGGTACGGCGATCTCCAACTTCCAGTAGACAGCTTGGTATACGCGAAGAAGGATCCGACACAGGCCGCGCAGCAGAGGCCGCCCAGCGCTAACAGGTGAACGCGGAGCCGCTCCCTCCGGAAATGCCAAAGCGCCGCGAATCCCAGCGTGCCTCCAATTATTGCGGCAGTGAAGGGCCGGATTTGAAACGCCGCCGCGGTCAGAGCGAGCATCCAGGCGAAGGGCGCCACTCGGGCTGTACGTATGCCTTGCAGGTAAAACAGGCACGCCCCAGCTAGTAATACGCTGGTCGCGGGATGGGACATCTGTCCGATGCAGTTCGCTAGAAAATAAGGCGACATCACTCCCATCAGCAGTGCCAACATTCCCGTTCGGGCGCCGTACAGGCGCCCGGCGATGGCGGCGATGAGCAGCAGGAGCGCCGCTCCGAGTAACGGATTGGCGGCCCACGGAATGTGGAGCAGTTGCGCCACAGCCAGAACCGCCGGCCAGCCCCACGGATAAACCGTGAGCCAGCGATCTTGGTCCATGATGAGATGCTCGAAGTAAAGTGGAGCGGGTGTGACCGCCCCTGTCACCGGTGCGCCCGGCGGGGGTGCAGCCCAAAATTCGCCCAACGCGAAGATTTTGGCCTGAAATTGATATCCGGCCTCGTCCGGAATTAACTGTCCCTGGTTCTCGAACCAACTCGCCGTCAAAGCCACGGCCAGAAACCCAGCGATCAACCCGGCGCGAGACATCCGCGGGAGCTCGGCCGCCGCGCCGGTCCCGGGCGAGCGCAGAGCGTACATCACCGCGGGCAACAGGATCAGGTACTCCGCGCACAAAATGGCGAAGACGTGTTGCGAGGGAGTACGCCAATAGAATGCCGATAATGCCGTAACCAGCAAGGCGGCGACCGTGGCGATGCTAATCCGGTTCAAGCTCATAGTAGGTTTGTGCTCATGCGTAGTATTCTGCGATGGCCTGGGAACGCACGAGGCGGTACGTTCGTCGCGCCTCCCATGCTGTGAACATTTGTGAATTACGAGACCAGATTCTTCTCGGAGCCGAAGCCCAAGTCATCGGCCATACTGGGCCCATAGTTTATGGTAGTAGCATAATTGACAGGCTGGCCGTTTTCAGGCATACTCAGGACACTTTGGGATCAGCGAGCAGCACCTGTTCGGGCACCTCACAGTTTAGCCTCGACTGCGCTCCGATTCCAATGCAATACTCCTCACTTATCAAGCCATGAGTGTCGCAGCAGGACCCGCGACACTTCCGGCGAATCTGGAGAGCGGGCTCAAAGAATCCCAGTTAGCCGGTTTGGACGGGATGCGAGCCATCGGTGCTTTCCTGGTGGTGTTCTATCACTTTGGAATTCCGTACGTTTCGGGGGGCCTCGGCGTCCTGATGTTTTTTGTTCTGAGCGGATTTCTGATCACATGGCTCCTATTGAGAGAGAACGACGAGCGGGGCGTGGTTTCCTTGCGCAAGTTCTACATTCGCAGGTCGCTTCGCATTTTCCCTGCTTTTTATTGTTATGCCGCGGTGCTCTTCGCGGTTATTCTGATCCGTCACACCCCATGGGTTCCGGCGCAAGCGCTAGCCGCGCTGCTGTATTGCAGTAACTACTATCAGGCATTCTATGGCGATCCGAATACGGGCTTCAGCCATACCTGGTCATTGGCGATCGAGGAACAGTTCTACCTCCTTTGGCCAATGGCGTTCCTAGCTCTCCGCGGAAACTACAAGAGTATGAGCCGGTTTCTCGCAGGCGCAATCGTGGTGATCTGGATCTACAGGGAAGTCCTGGTATGGGTCTTCCGAGTCCATCAGGGTTACATTTACGAGGCCTTCGATACGCGCGCGGATCATTTATTGATAGGGTGTCTGTTGGCGGTCGCGTTACGCGCGAAACTGGTCCCGAAATTCTGGAGTTGGATCACCGGGCGGCCCTGGGCTGCGGCGGTAACGGCGGGCCTGCTGGCGCTCTCGAACCTGGGCGAAGCCGCATATGGATACCAATACCGCGATGGTGTGAGTTTCATTGTGAATCCGGTGTTGACGGCGATCTGGATTGCCCAGCTTATCGCCCTGCGCAATTCGCCATGGTGGAGTTGGATGAGTTGGGCGTGGATACGCTATCTCGGCCGAATTTCGTATTCGGTATACCTATACCAGCAACTCTTCGTCGACGTACCGAAAAAGCTGCTCCGCGATTACGCGGTGATATGGCAGTTGGCCGCGTCCGTGGCCCTGGTTGTGGCTATTGCCAGCATGTCGCACTATATCGTCGAGCGCCCATTTCTTCGCCTGAAGACACGATACAAACAAACGGCCGCGGGCACAGCTGCCTAAGGACTGACTAGAGCGGCCCGGACTGGGAGGGTTGATATTCCACGCGGGTCTGCCGCATGTAACGCTTAGACATCCCCAGGCATCTCCCAAGGCCAACCCTGAGCATGCTAGTTGGGCGTTGAACGGGCAATTCGTACTATTCCGGGAGTACTAGGCGGATGAATCGCTCGACTCATTCTGGGACCAAATGGCTTTGTTATAGTGGCGTACAGAAGCGAGCATAGCGTAAGCAGGCCGCGTATCGAGAGGCACAAACATGGGAAATCCAGCAGGCACCACCGTCGTCCAAGCCGAAGTAGATGCAGCGCCATTGCAGTTTGAGCCGTTGCCTGCTTTTCGATCCGCGATCCTGGATGACGAGGCGCAACGGGCGCAGAATCACGGCAAGCGCATCGGCATTCTTATCGTCACCTACAACGCGTTAACCACCCTGACGAAGGTTCTGAAGCGGATCACTCCCCATGTGTGGGCCAACATTGAGGAGATCGCGGTATTCGACGACGCGAGCCAGGACGCCACGTATGAACTGGCAATGGGCCTCAAATCGCTTCGACAGCTCCCTAAGCTGACGGTTGTCAAGCACGCGAAGAACCTGGGCTACGGTGGGAATCAAAAGGCCGGATATCAGTATTTCATGGACCGGGGATTCGATATCGTCGTGTTGCTGCACGGCGATGGGCAGTATGCACCGGAGATCCTGTCCCACATCTATTCGCCGCTGGTCAATGGAGATGCGGACGCGGTGTTCGGCTCTCGCATGATGAAGACCTACGGCGGCCCACTGAAGGGCGGAATGCCCTTGTATAAGTACCTAGGCAACCGCATTCTGTCGGTATTCGAGAATTCCGCCCTGGGGCTTAATCTCACCGAATTTCACAGCGGCTATCGAGCCTACAACCTGCACGCGATCAAGAAAATCGATTTCACGCACATGACCAATGATTTCCATTTCGACACGGAGATCATTATCAAACTACACCATCAGCGTTACAGACTTCGTGAAGTCCCGATTCCTACTTACTACGGCACCGAAATCTGCTATGTAAACGGGATGCGGTACGCCCGGGACGTTTTCAAAGCAGTGCGGCGCTATCGAAAAACGAAGCAGTCGATCGCGCAGCATCCGGAATTTATCGAATACTTCGTCCACTATCCCATCAAGCAAAGCAAGTACTCGAGTCATTACTACGTGCGTCAAATGGTGGGCAGCAACCATACCGTGCTTGACCTGGGGTGCGGGGAAGGTGGATTGGCGGCGGAACTGAAGAAATCGGGCAATTTGATTTCGGGTGTTGATGTTCTGAAAGAGACTCCGAATCCGCATGTCTTCGAGCAATATTTCAGCGCCGACTTGAATCAAGGAATCGCGGCTGTCATCCGCGACCTGGAGAAGAAACGTTTCGAGCGTGTCCTGCTGCTGGATATCCTGGAACACTTGAGCGAGCCGGAGAAGCTGCTACGACAATGCCACGAGGTTTTGGGACCCGACGGACAACTCATCATCTCCGTTCCGAACGTCGCCAATATTACTGTTCGCCTGATGCTTCTGGCCGGCCAATTTAACTACACCGCGCGGGGAATTCTCGATAGGACCCACCTTCGCTTCTTTACGCGGAAGACCGCACGCCGCTTTGTCGAGCAAAACGGATTCACCATTTTGGAAGAGCGGCTCACGGTGATGCCGTTGGAACTCGCCTTCGGCTGGTCGCCCGACAGCCTGATCGGAAAGACGGTCAACCGCCTGGTGGCAGGACTTACCGCCCTGATGCCCGGACTCTTCGGCTATCAGGTTATGTTCGTGGCACGTTCAAAGAGCTAGGCTGCCCTTAGCGGGGCATCCTATTTTGTCGCTTCCACGACGAAAGTTTTGCCGGCCGGCCCCGTTCCTCGACGGAACGAAGGACTGTTAAATCCAGCCCGATCCAGCGCGATTCTCATTCCTCGCTCGGTCTGGAATGATTCGGTCCTGCCGCGGAGGAATCCCACGGTTTTGCCGGTGCAATGGAAAAATAAGCCATTGGCTATAACGTAAAACCGAAAGAGAGTGGGAATTGGTTTTGGCAGGGCGTGGTGGAGAAGTTCAGCCATGGTGAAACTCGGAACGTGCAGGCTTAGCGACAAACGGCCACCAGGCACGAGGGTGCGGTAGATTTCCGAGAGCGACCTTTGGATGTTCATATAGGGAAGCGCAACAGCCGAGATCACCCGCGCAAAACTCGCTTCCTCGAATGGCAAATGTTCGCCAGTGCCCGCCAGGTAGATTCGGTTCGGGAATTGCACTTTGGCGATTTCCAGACTGCCACGGTCGATGTCAAGTCCAATGACCTCGTCAAAAGCGTTGACGCCCCATGAAGCCAGGTCCCGACCTGGTCCGCAACCTAAATCGAGGACCCGCATTAGAAACCGCACCTCCAGACTTTCCCAACTATCTTGCAAGCATGACACCACCAGGCGGATCGAACCTGGAACCAACCTGAACGGATCAACCAAAACTCCAAGTTAAAGAGAGTCTTATTGATGGCCAGCGGATACATCGATCAAGAAACGATCCGCATTCCGTAACGTGGCGTCTAGATACGCGCCATGCTGCGCGGCTAGACGCGAGTTTCGCGACTTTAGCTGATTGAAGCGTAAGAGAAGAAAGTGAACCAGCATAG
>Ga0105249_10004701_pt1 | contig 11790 bp, 8 predicted proteins | sample KBSS44metaG_FD_81522 | JGI IMG/M metagenome (GOLD analysis project Ga0105249, IMG submission 81522) | Switchgrass rhizosphere microbial communities from Kellogg Biological Station, Michigan, USA - KBS S4-4 metaG | ecosystem: Host-associated > Plants > Roots > Rhizosphere > Soil | place... | reverse complement strand
TCCAGGTCGATGCCGTCCACGGCGGTGACGTCCTCGAACCGCTTGACCAGCCCGACCAGCCGGATCTCGCCTCCGCCCACGCGGGGACCCCTTTCAGCGACGTTCCGCCGCTGGCATGGTAACCCGCCCAGCTGGGGCTCCGGATCAGCTGATCCCGGGGCCGGCCGGCACGGTCAGCACCAGGGTGGCGAACAGGGTCACGGCCGCCAGCACGGCTCCCCAGCCACAGCGCCTGCGATCAACCATCATGCTGCTTCCCCCTCCGAGGGCTCCGCGGCGGCGGCGGACTGCTTCCTTGTCCCGATGCATCGACGAGGTCCGCGGATCGGCCCATCGGCAGATCTGCCGAGGCGCCCTGCGTACTCGTCCCGAAGGGGCGGCCGGCCGCCGTCAGCGGCTGACGTCGTCGGCGAAGGCGGCGAAGTTGTCCAGGAAACGGTCGACGTCCTCGCCGGTGTGCTGGGCCGACAGCAGCCACTGCTCGGCCTTGCCCCATGGGGGCAGGAACACGCCGCCGTTGTGCTGGTAGAGCCAGTGGCAGTGGCTCCAGCGGTCGTCGATGGCCAGGAAGTCCCGGTAGTTGCGGACCGGGGTGGGGGAGAAGGTGACACAGCCCTTGGCCCCGATGGCGACCACGTAGGCGGGCAGGCCGGTCCGGTGAAGGACCCCCTCGACCCCCTCGACCATCCGCTGCTGGAGGCCGGCGATCTGGCGGTAGGCGGCCGGGGTGAGCACCTCGGTCAGGGCGGCCCCGGCGGCGGCCATGGCCAGGGGGTTGCCGTTGAAGGTGCCGACCTGGTCGTAGTGGCCGCTGGTGATGTGGTCCATGACCTCCTGGCTGCCGCCGATGGCGGCGGTGGACAGCCCGCCGCCGATCGCCTTGGCCAGGCAGATGATGTCGGGGGTGACCCCGTAGCGCTCGACCGCCCCGCCGGGGGCGGCGGTGACGCCGGTCTTGACCTCGTCGAAGGCCAGCAGGGCGCCATGGCGCCGGGTCAGCTCGGCCAGGCCCTCCAGGTAGCCGGGCTGGGGCGGGATGATGCCGGCGTTCATCATCACCGGCTCGAGCAGCATGCCGGCGATCTGGCCGGCGTGCTCGGCGAAGACCCGCTCGGTCACCTCGAGGTCGTTGTAGGGCACGATCGAGGTCAGCTCGACGATCTCGGCCGGGATGCCGCTGGAGGCGACCGCGCTGGCCGGCCCGTGGGCGGGGCCGATCTCCTCCAGCGGCTGGTACACCGACACCTGCACCGAGTCGTGGTGGCCGTGGTAGCAGCCCTCGACCTTGACGATCCGCGAGCGCCCGGTGATGGCCCGCATCAGGTGGACGGCGTCCATGGTCGCCTCGGTGCCGGAGTTGGCGAAGCGCCACAGCGGCAGGCCGAAGCGCCGCTTCAGCTCCTCGGCGACCACGATGGCCTCGGAGGTCGGCTGGGCGAAGTGGGTGCCCTTGGCGACCCGGTCGCTGACCGCGGCCACCACCGCCGGGTGGGCGTGGCCGACGGCCATGACGCCGTAGCCGCCGTGCAGGTCGACGTACTCGTTGCCGTCGGCGTCCCAGACCCGGGAGCCGCGGCCGTGGCTGATCCAGACGGCCTGGGGCCGGGAGATCTGCCAGCTCGAGGTGACCCCGCCGGCCAGCGACCCGGCGGCCCTCTCCAGCAGGGCCCGGGAGGCGGGCTGGCGGTCCATGAACTGCTGCTCCTGGGCGTCGATCAGCTCGTCAAGGCGGGTCCCGACCGACATCGACACCGTCATGGCTCTCCTATCCGGTCAGCGGGGCGACACCACGCTTGGCCAGCTGGTCGGCGATGATCGCCCGCTGGATCTCCGAGGTGCCCTCCCAGATCCTGTCCACCCGCAGCTCCCGGAAGAAGCGCTCGGCGACGTTCTCGCGCATGTAGCCGCGGCCCCCGAAGATCTGCACCGCCCGGTCGGCGACCCGCCCGGCCATCTCGGAGGCGTACAGCTTGGCCATGGAGCACTGGGCGTGCTGGACCTTGACGTCGAGGTCGCTGTCGATGCCGTGGGCGGTCTGGTAGGTCATCAGCCGGGCCGCCCACAGCTCGGTCAGCGAGTCGGCCAGCATGAACTGGATCGCCTGGTAGCCGAGGATGGGCTGGCCGTAGGCGTGCCGTTCGCGGGCGAAGGCGGTCGCCTCCTCGATCAGCCGCTCGGCCGCCCCCAGCGACCTGGCCGCGATCATCAGGCGCTCGTAGCGGAACCACTCGTAGACAAAGCGCATGCCGTCGCCCTCGGCGCCGATCAGCTGGCCGGCCGGGACGCGGACGTCCTCGAAGGCGACCACCGGGTGGTGGTAGGGGTAGGTGTGGCTGTAGGCGGGGGTCCGCACCACCCGGACGCCGGGGGTGTCGGTGTCGAGCACGAACAGGGCGTGGGCGCCGGCGTTGGCCCCGCCGGCCAGCTTGCCCTGGAAGAACACGTGGTCGGCGTGGTTGAAGGAGGTCACGTGCCACTTGACCCCGTTGAGCAGGTAGCCGTCACCGTCGCGGGTGGCCGTGGCCTTGATGGCGTCGACGTCGGAGCCGGCGCCCTCCTCGGTGATGGCGTAGCACTCGCGGCGCTCGCCGCGGATGGTGGGGACGACCCACCGGTCCAGCTGCTCGGTGGTGGCCACCTCGGGCAGCCAGGACGCCGGGGTGTGGACCACCCAGCCGAGCGCGTTGGTCACTCGGCCGATCTGCTCCTGGACCAGCACCTGCTGGAAGGTCGTGAAGCCGCCCCCGCCGAGCTCCTTGGGCATGTTGATGGCCTCGAAGCCCAGCTCGGCGACCCGGCGCCGGTGGGCCTCCAGCTGCCCGTCGGGCAGCTCGCCGCCAGCCAGCTCGGCCTCGACCTCAGCGGGGATCAGCTCGTCGGCCAGGGCCCTGGCGGCCGCCTGGATCTCCCGGTCCGCCTCCGACATCGGATAACTTTGGCCCACGAAACGGACTCCCCGGGACGGCGCCGGAACATTGACTGAACGTTCAGTTTATTGTAATTTTCGGCGCATCTGCAAGCTCAGGAGGCAGCCATGGCCGAGATGAGCCGCCGAGCCTTCCTCTCCCGCTCCGCCGCCACGGCGCTGGCCGTCTCCGGCGGCGTGCTGCTGTCGGCGTGCGGCAAGCGCGACGCCACCGGGGCCGCCCCCGGCGCCGGCGGCCCCCAGCTGGCCAGCCCCGACAACCCCGTCACCTGGCCGGTCCCCGCCGAGGCGGGCCGGATCGCCGACGGTATGACCCCCGAGCAGGGCGCCACCCTGCGGGTCTACAACTGGTCCGAGTACATCTACAAGAAGGTCGTGCAGGACTTCGAGAAGAAGTACAAGAAGTACGACGTCAAGGTGCAGGTCTCGACCTACGGGAACATGGACGAGGCGGTGGCCAAGCTCCGCGGCGGCCAGGTCGCCTTCGACGTGCTGTTCCCGACCTACGACTACCTGGGCAAGCTGGTCCAGGGGAACTTCCTGCGGCCGCTCAACCACAGCTACATCCCCAACATCGAGCAGGTCTGGCCGGCGTTCCAGAACCCCTGGTACGACCAGGGCTGGAACTACTCGGTGCCGTACACCATCTACAGCACCGGGATCGCCTGGCGGGTCGACAAGGTCACCGACGACATCGCCAAGCTGCCCAACCCCTATGAGGCCCTCTGGGACGAGCGCTACCGCGGCAAGGTCGGCATCCTCGACGACTACCGCGAGGGCATCGGCATGACCCTGCTCAAGAACGGCGTCACCGACCTCAACACCGGCGACCAGGCCCAGCTCAACATGGCCCGCGACCAGCTGGTCGCCCTGGCCAAGGCGGTCCGGCCGCGGGTCAACACCAACGACTACATCGACCTGCCCGAGGCCAAGACCTGGATCACCCAGGCCTGGTCGGGCGACATGGTCAACGCCCAGTACTACATGCCCAAGGGCCAGAGCGCCGACGTGATGCGCTACTGGTTCCCGGCCGACGGCAAGGGGCCGGTCAACAGCGACCTGATCGTGCTGCTGCGCACCGGCAAGAACCCGGTGCTGGGCCACCTGTTCATGGACTTCCTGCTCGACTACGACGTGGCCGTCGAGAACATGAGCTGGAACGGCTACCAGCCGCCCCTGAACAAGCTCGACCCGGCCGAGCTGGTCAGCCAGGAGCTGCTCCCCAAGAACCTCCAGAGCGCCACCGTGCTGCCCGCCTACTTCGACACCGGCTACCGCTACCTGGAGCTGCCCGGCGAGGTCGACGACCGCTGGCACGCGGCCTGGCAGGAGTTCAAGGCCGGAGCCTAGCCGGTGGCGACCAGCGAGGCCCCGCCCCGGCCGGCCCCACCGCCCGGCGACCCCGGGCCGAAGCTGCCGCACGGGCGGGGTGCGCGCCGCGCCTCCGCCCGTGCCGGCGCCTGGCGCCCCCGCTGGTTCTGGCCGGCCTTCGCCGTCCCGGGCATGGTCTGGCTGGTGGTCCTGTTCCTGCTGCCGTTCTACGTGGTCCTGTCGATCGCCTTCGGCGCCGTCGACCCGCTGTTCCGGACCCCGGTGCCGGTGTGGAACCCGGTGCAGTGGAACCCGTTCCAGTTCCAGCTGCTGTTCGACCGGGTCTTCGGCCCCGGCGGCTTCCTGGGACCGGCGTTCGTCCGCACCTTCCTGTACGTGGTCGCGGCCAGCGCCCTGTGCCTGCTGCTGGCCTACCCGGTCGCCTACTACGTGACCCGCTACGCCGGCCGCCGCAAGGGCCTGCTCCTGGTCGCCCTGCTGGCCCCCTTCTGGGTCAGCTACATGATGCGCATGCTGGCCTGGGTCAACCTGCTGGAGAACGACGGCATGGTCAACCGCCTGCTGGTCTCGACCCGGCTGCTGGCCGAGCCGTTCCCCTGGCTGGCCGGCCAGCCCGTCACCGTCACCCTCGGGCTGGTCTACGGCTACATCCCCTACATGGTCCTGGCCCTGTACGCCGGGCTGGACCGGGTCGACCAGCGGCTGCTGGAGGCGGCCCGCGACCTCGGGGCCAGCCGGCGCCGGACCTTCGTGCTGGTCACCCTGCCCCTGTCCCGCCAGGCCATCCTGGCCGGCCTGGTCGTGACCGCCCTGCCCATGTTCGGCGACTACTTCACCAACGACCTGCTGTCGGGGTCGCCCCGGACCTCGATGGTCGGCAACCTGATCAACGACGCCATCGGCAGCCCCGGCCAGGGCGGCCAGGCCGCCGCCCTCGTCCTGGTCATGATGGTCCTGCTGGCGGTGCCGATGCTCGGCTACATCCGCTCCACCGGGCGGGCCGCCCGGGACGCGGGGAGGTGAGCCGACGGTGAGACGGTGGCTGACCGACCCGTGGCGCAAGCCACGGCTGCTGGAGGCGCTGGTCTGGGGCTACCTGGCCTGGTCGGTCCTGCCGGTGGCGATCGCCGTCTGGTTCTCGTTCAACTCCGGCCGGTCCCGCTCCAGCTGGCAGGGCTTCTCCCTGCGCTGGTACTGGGAGGACCCGGTGCTGTCGGTCTGGCACGACCCCGACCTCCAGCGGGCCCTGCTCCACAGCCTCCGCCTGGCCGTGCTCACCACCCTGGTCGCGGTGCCCCTGGGGGTCGCCTTCGCCATCGGCCTCGACCGCTGGCGCGGCCGCCTGGCCGCCGGCTTCAACTTCCAGATGCTGCTGTCGTTCGTGCTCCCCGAGATCATCCTCGCCGTGGCCCTGCTGTTCCTGTTCACCAACCTGCTCAAGGCGGTCCAGCTCGGCACCACCGCCCAGCTGCTCGGCCTGGTCACCTTCCAGCTCTCCTACCCAGTGATCATCTGCCGGGCCCGCCTGCTGTCCATCGGCAACGAGTACGAGGAGGCGGCCATGGACCTCGGCGCCAGCCCGGTCAAGGCGCTGCGCCACGTCCTGCTGCCGCTGCTGTCGCCGGCCATCTTCGCCAGCGCCGTCCTGGTCTTCGCCGACGTCATCGACGACTTCGTGCTGGTCCGCTACCTGTCGGCCGACGCCGCCTCCGAGCCCATGTCGGTCAAGATCTACAACAGCGCCCGCTCCAGCCCGACCCCGGCCCTCAACGCCCTGGCCACCATCATGCTGTTCTCCTCCCTGCTGGCCATCGCCCTCGGGTTCCTGGTCTACCGCCGCCTCACCCGCGGCGAACGCTCCCAGGAGTCGACCGTTGAGGGGTTCGCGGCCCAGATCTAGGCGTGTCAGCCGGATGTGACCGGCGTGTCAGCGCGCCCGCGCAGGATGCTCCCGAGGAACCAACCAAGGGAGCGTCATGGACAACACCATCGAGGCCCACGGCCTGGTCAGGCGCTTCGGCGACACCACCGCCCTTGACGGGGTGGACCTGGCCGCCCGGACCGGCAGCGTCCTGGCCGTGCTCGGGCCCAACGGGGCCGGCAAGACCACCGCGGTCCGCATTCTGGCCACCCTGCTCAAGCCGGACGAGGGCCGGGCCCTTGTGGGCGGCTACGACGTGGTCGCCCAGGCCCAGCAGGTCCGCCAGCTGATCGCCCTGACCGGCCAGTACGCGGCCGTCGACGAGAGCCTCACCGGCATCGAGAACCTCCTGCTGATCGGCCGCCTGCTCGGCCAGTCGCGAGCCGGCGCCCGGGGCCGGGCGGCCGAGCTGCTGGCGCGGTTCAGCCTGGCCGACGCCGGCGGCCGGGCCGTCAAGACGTACTCGGGGGGCATGCGGCGCCGGCTCGACCTGGCCGCCAGCCTGGTCGGCCGGCCTCGCGTGCTGTACCTGGACGAGCCGACCACCGGCCTCGACCCTCGCGCCCGGAGCGAGCTGTGGGAGGTCGTCCGGGCCCTCACCAGCGACGGGGTCACGGTGCTGCTGACCACCCAGTACATGGAGGAGGCGGACCAGCTGGCCGACGACGTGGTGGTGATCGACCGCGGCCGGGTCGTCGCCGTCGGCACCCCCGGCCAGCTCAAGGCCCAGGTCGGCCGGCAGGTCCTGACGGTCAGCCCGGTCAGTGCGGCCGACGTGCCGGTGGTGGCCAGGGTCGTCACCGACCTGTCCGGGGCCGCCCCCGAGGTCACCCCGGAGGCGGTGTCGGCCCAGGTCAGTGACCCGAGGCTGCCGCAGGCGGTGCTCCAGCGGCTGACCGAGGCGCGGGTGGCGGTGGCCGAGCTGTCGCTGCGCAAGCCCAGCCTCGACGAGGTCTTCTTCGCCCTCACCGGCCACCACGCCGTGGACGAGGCCACCGAACCCGACGACGACCGGAGTGCCGCATGACCACCATGACCACCATCACCCATCCCGCCAGCCCTCCGGCAACGGCCCTCCAGGACCGGGTCGGGCCGCTGGACGCCGCCCGCCACATCCTCACCCTGGCCTGGCGCAGCCTCGTCCAGATCCGCCACAACCCCATGGAGCTGGGCGACCTCAGCCTGCAGCCGCTGATGTTCGTGGCCCTGTTCGCCTACGTCTTCGGCGGGGCCATCGCCGGCTCGCCCAAGGCCTTCCTCCAGTTCGGCCTCGCCGGCATCATCTGCCAGAACGCCCTGTTCCTGACCATGAACACCGGCGTGGCGGTCAACACCGACATCACCAAGGGCGTGTTCGACCGCTTCCGCAGCCTGCCCATCGCCCGCTCGGCCCCGCTGGCCGGGCGGATCGTGGCCGACGTGGTCCGTCAGCTCTGGTCGATGGCGATCCTGCTGGCGGTGGGGACGCTGCTCGGCTTCCGCTTCCACACCAACCCGGTCAGCGTGCTCGGGGCCGTGGTCCTGCTGGTGGTGGTCGCCGGTGCCTTCTCCTGGCTCCCGGTGCTGGTCGCCATGCTGGTCGACGAGCCGGAGAAGGTCATGATGCTGGGGTTCGTGGTCGTGTTCCCGCTGACCTTCGCCAGCAGCGCCTTTGTGCCGGTGTCGACCATGCCCGGCTGGATGCAGGCCTGGGCGGCCGTCAACCCGGCCACCCTGCTGGTCGACGCCGTCCGCGGCCTGCTGGTCGGCGGCGAGGTCGCCGCCCCCGCCCTTGGCGCGCTGGCCTGGGCGGCCGCTATCGGGGCGGTGTGCGCTCCGCTGGCGCTGCGGGCCTTCCGGCGGCGGAGCTGACCTCGGCGGCCAGCGCCGCCAGCGCCTCCTCGCGGGGCCGCGCGGCCCCGCGCCCGAAGGCCAGGGCGAAGCCCCGGTCGCCGAGCGCGGCCCGCGCGGCCTCCCGCACCCGGCGCAGGTCGACGTCGGCCTCGTCGGGCATGCCCCGCAGCACCTCGGCCGTCCCGAGCAGCTCGCCAGCACGTCCGGCGTCGCCGCCGGCCAGGTCGATCGCGGCCGCCAGCCCGAGCACCCGGGCGATCACCGGCCGGTCGCGGGTGGCCAGGGCGACCCGGAGGGCCTGGTCCCGGCAGCCCCGCGCCGCCTCCAGGTCGCCCGTCACCACCTCGATGTGGCCGCGCGCGGCCAGGGCCACGGCGTGCACCTGCTCGACCGGGAAGCCGCCGCGCCGGTAGTCGGCGATGGCGCCGTCCAGCAGCTTCCGGGCCTCCTCGAACCGCCCCTGCCAGCGGGCCAGGTCGGCCCGGATGAGGCGGACGTACAGCTTCTGGTCCTCGGCGCCGACCTCGTGGGCGATCCGGTCGGCCGCCTCCAGGTCGTCCTCGGCCTGGTCGACCTGCCCGGCCCGGGCCCGCTCGCCGGCGGTGCGGATCAGGATCTGGCTCACGTCCTCGCGGTCGCCGAGCCCGGCCAGCACCTCCCGGGCCTCACCAAGCGCCGCCATGGCCTCCTCGGGGTGGCCGCGGCCGCTCCGCAACTCGGCCCGGGCGACCAGGGCCTGGCCGGTCCCCCAGCGCTCGCCCAGCTCCCGGAACCTGGCCAGGGCCTGGTCGAACTCGCGCTCGGCCGTGCCGGCCTCGCCGAGGTTGACCGAAAGGGCGCCGGTCAGCAGGTGGGCCATGGCGGCCATCCAGGGGTCGGGGTGGCCGTAGTTGGCGACCAGGCGGTCGTACGCGACCAGGTGGTCGTTGCCGAACATGGCCATCAGGGCGGGCAGGATGACGAGGACCGGGTGGGAGCGACGTGGCTCGTCCGGGGGCAGGGCGTCGACCAGGGCCACCGCCTGGGCGCCCAGCTCCAGGGCCGGGCCCAGGTCGACACCGCCGGAGATGGTGGTGAGGGACTGGAAGGCCACGACCTGGGCCCGGGCCGCGGTCCCGACCTCGCCGGGCAGGGCCAGCGCCTTGCCCGTCCAGTCCAGCGCCTCGGCCCGGGCGCTGGTCAGGAACCAGTACCAGCCGAGGGCGGCGGCCAGCCGCAGGGCCGTGGCCGCCTCCCCGCTGTCGACGGCCCAGCGCAGGGCCGCGTGCAGGTTGTCGCGCTCGGCGGCCAGCCGGGCCATCCAGCGCAGCTGGTCCCGGCGGCGCAGCTCGGGCTCGGCCGCCTCGGCCAGCTCCAGGAAGTAGCCGGCGTGGGCCCGGGCCAGGGCCTCGTCCTCGCCGGCCGCCGCCAGCCGCTCGGCCCCATAGGCCCGGACCGTCTCCAGCATCCGGTAGCGGACCCCGCCGCCGTCGAGCTCGGCCGCCACCACCAGCGACTTGTCGACCAGCCCGGCCAGCAGGTACAGCACCTCGTCGGGGGCCGGGCCGGCCAGGCCCGGACCGGCGCAGACCCGCTCGGCCGCCTCGAGGGTGGCCCCGCCGGCGAACACCGCCAGCCGGCGCAGCAGCACCTGCTCGGCGCCGCCCAGCAGCTCCCAGCTCCAGTCGATCACGGCCCGCAGCGTCTGGTGGCGGCCCAGCATGGACCGGCGGCCGTCGGCCAGGAGCCGGAAACGGTCGTCGAGGCGGGCCGCGACCTGCTCCGGGGAGAGGGCGTGGAACCGGGCCGCGGCCAGCTCGATGGCCAGCGGCATGCCGTCCAGGGCCCGGCAGATGCTCAGCACGGGCTCCAGCGTCGCCTGGTCGACGCTGAACCCGGGCCGCGCGGCCGCGCCCCGGTCGGCCAGCAGCCGCACCGCTGGATAGGCCAGGGCCTCGGCGGGGGAGACGGCGCCGTCGGGGACGGCCAGCGGCCCGACCGGGTGCAGGAGCTCCCCGGCGATGCCCAGCGGCTCCCTGCTGGTGGCCAGCACCGACAACCGCGGGCAGCGGGCGAGCAGGTGGTCGACCAGCTTGGCGACGGCCTCGACCAGGTGCTCGCAGTTGTCGGCGACCAGCAGCACCCTCCGGCCGCCGATCGCCTCGACCAGCCGGTCGAGGGGGGCGACGGCGATGGCTCCCGGGGCGGCCAGCAGCCGCTGCTCACGCGCCCCGAACAGTGACAGCACGGCCTGGGGGAGGTCGACCGGGTCGGCCACCGAGGCCAGCTCGGCCAGCCACACGCCGTCGGGCATCCGCTCCAGCAGCCTGGCCGCGGCCTCGGCGGCGAGCCGGGTCTTGCCCGCCCCGCCCGGCCCGGTCAGGGTCACCAGGCGGGCCCCGGCGAACGCCTCCATGATCCGGGTGAGGTCGTCGCCGCGGCCGACGAAGCTGGTGATCGGCGAGCGGAGGTTGGTGCGGACCAGGGGCGGGCCGTCGGCGGGTTCGGCCTTCGGCCCGCCGGGGGTGGCCGGCGCCGTCGGGGCCAGCTCGCCGCGGAGCACGGCCACATGGACCGCCTGGAGCTCCGGTGTCGGGTCGATGCCGAGCTCGTCGGCCAGCCGGGCCCGCAGCCGCGCATACGCCCCGAGGGCGTCGGCCTGGGCCCCTCGCAGGGCCAGGGCCCGCACCAGCTGGCCGCCGAGACGCTCCGACAGCGGATGGGCGGCCACCAGCTCCTCGAGCTCGGCCACCAGCCGGTCGGTGGCGCCGGCGGCCAGGTCGGCCTCGACCCGGTCCTCGACAGCCTGCAGGCGCAGCCCGTCCAGGCGGGCGACGGCCGGCCCGGCGAAGGCGGCGGTGGCCGCATCGGCCAGGGCCGGGCCCCGCCACAGGGCCAGGGCCTCGCCCAGCAGGGCCCGCGCCCGGTCCGGGTCGCGGCCCAGCTGCTGGCGGCCGGCCAGGGCCAGCGCCTCGAAGCGGACGGCGTCCACGGCCTCGGCGTCCACGGCCAGCCGGTAGCCGGTCGGCGAGGACTCGAGCACCCCCGGGAGCAGACGCCGCAGCCGGGAGACGAGCGTCTGCAGGGCGTTGGCCGCACCCGCCGGCGGGTGGTCGTCCCAGACCGCGTCGACCAGCTGGGCCGAGGTCACCACCCGCCCAGGGTCGAGGGCCAGGCGCAGCAGCAGCCGGCGCAGCCGCGCCCCGGCCACCTCGACGGGCAGGCCAGGACCGGCCCGCACCTCCAGCGGGCCCAGGATGGCGATGCGAAGGCCGTCGGGCACGCCCCCATTCTGCCGCCGGCCGGGTCGAGCGGTCGATCAGGCCGTAGCCGGCGTCAGGGCGTGGCCTGCTCCCAGGTGAAGGTGTCGTTGGTCAGCCACTCCGGGAGCAGGTTGACGTAGTACGGGGTGCCCGGGACGCCGCTGGTACCGCCGGGGAGGCTGGACTCCGCGTGGATGTCGCCGGGGGCGCGGGCCTCGCTGACGTAGCGGTTGGCGGGGCCGCCGCCGAAGCCGAACTCGTTCGTGGCGTCGGCGCGGATGTTGTGGGTGGAGGCGTCGACGGTCTCGAAGCCGCCGTCGGTGGGGATGCCGGGGAGGCCGGTGAGGGGCGCGGGGAAGGCGCCGAAGGCCGTGGGGATGTTGAAGGGGCCGCCCAGGGGGTGGTCGAGGGTGACCCGGTGGAGGCGGCCCCAGCGGTAGTCGCCCTGGTCGGCCGACCCGCCGAAGGCGGCCTGGAAGTCGGGGCCGGACAGCTTGGCCAGGGCGGCCTTGACCGCCCCGAGCAGGGTGACGTCG
>Ga0105249_10004700_pt1 | contig 11790 bp, 9 predicted proteins | sample KBSS44metaG_FD_81522 | JGI IMG/M metagenome (GOLD analysis project Ga0105249, IMG submission 81522) | Switchgrass rhizosphere microbial communities from Kellogg Biological Station, Michigan, USA - KBS S4-4 metaG | ecosystem: Host-associated > Plants > Roots > Rhizosphere > Soil | place... | reverse complement strand
TTGCAAAGTACGGTATATTTCTGCGAGCACACCGAGGGTAGCCGACTATGGAAAGCTCGCATGTTAAGGCGCGTCTGACAGGATTCTATGGCGCACTGCTGATGCTCGGTGCCCCGCCGGTGGTGGCGGCCGATGCCGCGGCGGGAAGGACGCTATTTCGGCAACAGTGCTCGGTGTGCCACACGGCCGAACCGGGCGACAACGGTGGTGCGCAAGGGCCCTCTCTGATAGGCGTCTACGGGCGTCACGCCGCGAGCGACTCCTCGTTCGGTTACACCAAGGCACTTCAAGATTCGAAACTCACGTGGAATGCGGGGACCCTGAATCGATTCCTCGCAGCACCGACGAAAGTAGTCCCGGGTACGGCCATGGTCGTAGCCGTGGACGACAAGGCCAAGCGGGCGGATCTGGTCGCGTATTTCAAGAGCGTAAGGGGGGCGAAGGCATCACCCGGAACAACAGCCACCGCATCGGCGTCCGAAGCCGACTGGAAAAAAGACGCGCCCGGGCGCAAACACAAAATTGACCTCGCGCATCTTCCGGCCCCCTTCAGTTCCTCCTCAGCGCGCAACTCTCCCAAGATGATTCCGCGGCCTTCGTACGCGCATCTCAACGTGCCGCCAGGCTTCGGCATTGGATTGTTCGCTTCCGATCTCCAGGGTCCACGCCGAATGATCGTCGCGCCGAATGGCGATATCTTCGTGACCGAAACGCGTGGTGGACGAGTGTCAGTCCTGCATCCTGCGCCGGACGGGCGCAGCTCAGCCGGAGCAGATGTATTTGCTGAAGGGCTCGACAAACCATTTGGGATAGCGTTCTACCCAAGTACAGATCCAACGTGGCTGTACGTTGCTGAGACCAATCGCGTCGTACGTTTCGCGTTCAAGAGCGGCGATGTGAAGGCGACTGGCGCTCCGGAAGTGGTTGTTCCTGAATTGCCCAACGGAGGCGGTCACACCACTCGGGACCTGGTGTTCTCGCCGGACGGCCGGCGCATGTTCATATCGGTGGGCTCCGCCACCAACTACGCCGAGGAAATGCCAAAGAAGACGCCGGAGGAAGCCAAGGAATGGCAAGCCACGCATGCGCTGGGCGCAACGTGGGGCCTGGAGGAAAACCGCGCCGACGTGTTGGTATTCGACGTCAACTCGAAAGGCCCGGGGAAGGTCTTCGCCACCGGCATCCGCAACTGTGTGGGTCTCACGTTGCAGCCGCAAACCGGCGATCTGTGGTGCACGACGAATGAGCGCGACGCGCTCGGTGATGACCTGGTCCCTGACTATTCGACACGAGTCAAAGAGGGCGGCTTCTACGGATGGCCGTGGTACTACATGGGATCGAACGAGGACCCGCGCCTGAAAGGCGACCGTCCCGATCTCAAGGACAAGGTCCTGGTGCCCGATGTCCCCTATCAAGCCCACTCGGCCGCGCTGGGCCTTGCGTTCTACACTGCGACCTCCGGAAAGTCCGCCTTTCCGGCCGAATACCTTGGCGACGGGTTTGCCCTGTTTCACGGCTCCTGGAATCGCGGATTCCGCACCGGTCACAAGGTGGTGAGGGTGCGCATGAAGAATGGAGCTCCAACGGGCGAATACGAGGACTTCGTAACGGGCTTCATCGTCGATGATGGTGATGCGTGGGGACGGCCTGTCGCGGCCGTTGTCCTCGGGGATGGCTCACTCCTGTTCAGCGACGACGGGGCAAACGTGATCTATCGAGTCTCGTACGAGAAGTGAAGCTGGGATCGTATCCTCAAGAAGCCTTAAGATAGGGGACTGGAGCCGCGGCAGCGGTGACGTCCCCTGCGGGGACTGGAGCCGCGGCAGCGGTGACGTCCCCTGCGGGGACTCGCTCTGCAATTAAATGACCGTCAGGACGGTCTACTGAGCCATGGAACCCATATCTCCAGACTCTCAGTCGGAACCGAACAGGGGCCGGCGGGCACTGTTGGCGTGCGGAATTGCCGTCGCACTGACCGGAGCCCTGATACGGCGCACCTGGTCCGCTGACCCCGCACCCTCGGCTGCAACACCTGGAGCGGCCCCTGGGGCCACCCCTGCCAAGGTGTCGATCGAAGGGTTTTCGCCGTCAGGCAAGAGCCTCGGGACAACTCAAGTCGACAAGATCGTAAAGACGGACGCGCAATGGCGGGCACAACTTTCGCCTGCGGCCTACTACGTTGCCCGGCAAGCGGGAACGGAAATGCCCTTCTCGGGCGAATATAATCACAACAAGTCCGACGGGCTGTACCGTTGCATCTGTTGCGACACCGCACTTTATGATTCGCGAACCAAGTTTGACTCTGGGACCGGTTGGCCGAGTTTCTGGCAGGCCATCTCGAGATTCAACGTCGTGAAGACCTCGGATCACACCCTCGGCATGGAGCGCGACGCGATCTCATGCCGTTTGTGCGACGCTCACCTCGGTCATGTGTTCAACGACGGCCCCAGGCCTACCGGCCTGCGTTACTGCATGAACTCCGTAGCGCTGCATTTCGTGCCGCGCGCTTGAAGCAGGAGCTGTAAATGCCATTCACCTCATTGCATTTCTCAACACCGCGATCCGCTCTCCTGCCGACACTCCTGGCAGTCCTCGGCATCAGTTGGCAACTGACATCCTGCGCTGCCGAAGCGCCTGTCAATGTTCCCGCGCCCGCGTTGGACAACCCGAAACAACCGGGCAGCCTGCAGACCGCGGTGCTCTCGGGCGGGTGCTTCTGGGGAGTACAAGGCGTCTACGAGCACGTCAAGGGCGTGGAGAAAGTTGTATCCGGATACGCCGGCGGTGACAGATCAACCGCACAATACGAGATGGTGAGCTCCGGTACGACGGGTCATGCGGAGTCAGTGCGGATCACTTTTGATCCTGCAAAGGTTTCCTACGGCGAGCTGCTGCAGATCTTCTTCTCGGTGGTACACGATCCAACGCAGCTGAATCGGCAAGGCCCTGACACGGGCACCCAGTATCGCTCGGCGATCGTCTACAGCGACGATACGCAGAAGAATATCGCCACCGCGTACATCGCCCAGTTGAGCCAGGCAGGCGTGTTTCACCGGCCCATCGTCACGCGCGTAGACCACTTGAAGGGCTTCTACCCAGCCGAGGGCTACCACCAGGACTACCTTGTCCACAATCCATCGAATCCCTACATTGCCTTCAACGATCTGCCGAAGATCGAAAACTTGAAGCGGGTGTTCCCCAACTACTATAGCGATCGCCCGGTGCTGCTGGCCCAAGCGTCCGCACGTTAGGCTGCCCCAGGCTCAGGCTTTAGGCACCAGGATGGCCGCGGTGGGGTGACCAGTGCTCACCTCTATGGCATCTACGGCATACCCAGCCGCGATCCATGCATCGAGCCCGCCATACAAGGGCCTGACTTTCCTGAAGCCGCTGTCCATCAAAAGCTTCGCTACCTGGGCGGCTGAGGCTTCGTTCGGACAAGTGCAGTAGGCAACGATCTCGCGATCGCGAGGCAGGTCCCCGAGGTGTTGTTTCACTTCGAGCAGCGGCACGTGCAGGGCGCCCGGGATCCGCCGCGGTTCGAGAGTCAGGGCCGTTGGCGAACGAACGTCCACAATCAACGGTGCCCGGCCGGCACCTATCAATCGGTAGAGCTCCTGCACATCGATGCGCGCCATCCGCAGTACAGAATAGAAGCGCCGCCGCTCCCACCACTTGTACGCGATATAGATCACGAGCACCGCACCGATCGTGGTCGCGGCTGCCACACCGAAGTCGGCGATGCGCGGCATGATCTGCTCGATCTGATGCCGGAACAGCATGCCGCCCGCAATGGCGATGGTGACCCACGCGGCGGAACCCACCGTGCTGAAGGCGAGAAAGCGCAACCATCCCATTTTCGTTGCACCGGCGAGCGGCGGAGCGATGAGCGCCAGTCCCGGCACGAATTTGGCGACCAGCAGCGCATTCGAGCCCCAGCGCTCGAAACGCGACTGCGTGTCACTGACACATGAGTCAGGGGTCAGTGATATCCGGCACAAAAGCTTCATCACGCTGTTGCCGTATACCCTTCCCGCCAGGAACCAGACACTATCTGCGGCAACGCAAGCGAAAATGGTGCAGAGGAACAATGCCGTGGGAGAGATCGTGCCTTGCGCGGCCCATGCGCCGGCCACGATCAGAGTCGGAATCACAGGGACAGGCAATCCCAGCTGATTTGCCAGGACGTTGGCCGTAATCATCAATATGCGATAGTCGATCGGCACACCGCTCCCTTTCTTCTAATGAGCCTGCGCCGCTTCCGGCTCAAAGCTGCGGGCTTCCCCTGCTAGCTTTGCAGGTGCGGACACTGTAGCCATGGTCTTTGGGCCGCTGCAACAGGATCCATTCATCCGGTGGGGGTGGTTCCCGGGGATCTTTTGGTAGACCCCCGGCAGGGCGTTGGCGCGATTCAGCCTCGAGGGCGAGGATCGCGCCGATGGTCGGGGTCGCGCCCAACGTGGGGCGGCTGGCGACGGCGACTGGCGGGGGCGTTTAGCGGCGGCTGGCGGCGGCGGCTCGCGAGCGCCCTTAGCCTGAGGGCTGGGCGCGCGGATGGGTTTCGCCAGATTTCACGAGGTTTCGCGAAGCGGCCATCTGCGACGGTCACCTTCCCGCGGTAACCGCACGCAGATGTCCGCCCCGCGAAGTTCGGCAGTTAAATTTGAGTGAATCGCTGAGTTTAGAAACCGAATGCCGCGATCCCGTTCGGCGTGCCCAATCCCGTCGGGCCGTCGTACCCAGCGACAGCAGTGCAAAGGTACGCGACATTGCACTGACCGTTGCTTCCCGACGTCACGTCATGAAGACTGGCCGTGTGCCGGTACGGATCGCCTCCTTGGTTTACCGCTGTGTCATTGACTCCGTATATGCCAGCGATCAGGGGCGCCGAGACACTGGTGCCACCGAACACCAACCATGCAGACCTGTTGCCGCGCCCGCTGGGACCAAACACGGCAACGCCCGTGTTGGGATCTGCTACCGCCGAGACGTCGGCGACCGTGCGCCTCGCACAACCAGCATCCTTCTGCCAGGTGGGCTTCGCATAAACGGCACTGCACCCGCTGCCGGCGCCGGCCCAGGTTTTTTCAGTAAAGCCTCGGGTCGTAGCACTGCTGCGAGTCAACGTGGTGCCGCCGACAGCGGTCACGTGTGGTGATGACGCGGGGAACTCCACTCCGAAGCCGTTATCTCCGGAGCTCGCCGTGACGGCGATGCCCGCATAGTTGTAGAGCTGCTCGGCATTCTGCGTGCCCGCCTCACCTCCACCGTAACTGTTGCTGATGGCATGCGCGCCCATCGAGGCGGCCGTGTTGACGGCCAACCCCAGGTTACTGAGGCTGGCGCTGTTCGCCTCCACCAGCAGAATCGAGCAACCCGGACACATCGCACTCGCCATATCCAGGTCAAGCGCAGTCTCCTGTGCCCAGCCGGTGTTGGCGCGCGGATAGTTGCCCTGAACACCGTTCTGATTCACCTTCTTGAAACAGCCGTTGGCAGTCGTACAGGCCGGCAAACCAAACTGGCGCCGGTAGGCTGCCAGATCGCTTTCCGCGTTGGGGTAGCCGAAGGCATCGACGATCGCAATGATCGTGCTGGAAGTACCGTTCCCGGTTACGGAGTACGCGGCGCGAAGATCTGCCGGAGCGTAGCCCGCCGGGCCCGTCGTAGCGAACGGCTGCCCGGTTTCGTCATGCACAATGTGCGCATGGCAACTTGCCGAGCCCGCCGCCGCCGCACCCGAACAGACCCGCCCATGCGACATGGGACGGTGGCCGCTGCCACGCGCCTGTCCTCGTAATTCCTGTAATTCCTGTAGGTGCTGTTCCCCACCTTGCATCAGAAAGCGCTGACCCTCCAGACTCAGCGCGGTTTCCTGCGCGAATCCGTAGGTTGTGGTCATGAGCGCAAGCAACAGGGAACACGCCTGGCCAGTCAGAATTGCCAATCCTTTCATTGCCGACTCCGTGAATGAGAATTCGTGGAAGCCGGCAGACTAGATCACATAATCAGCACCGGTCACTCTGTCCCCCTCTCGCGACGCGCTGAGTTGGTTCAGCGACACTGGGGTTGTCGTCAGGGAACCGGGCTTCGCGTCAGCCGTTCATGGGTTATAACCTTGGCGAGGGTGCAACGCATGCGTTGCACGGGCGACCCGCCAGGGAGCCCCGGATCGACGGTGAGCGGGCGAACGCCCGCGCAAGAGGAGAGACGCATGGCACGTGGAATTCTGTTGTGGCTGCTCGGTGTACCCATCCCGGTCATCCTGCTGCTGGCGATGTGCTCGCATCATTGACGGCGGCGCTGCCGCGGCCGCCGGCCTTTGGCGGGCCGGGCGGTCTCGACCTCGCTCCGCGCGAGCAGGTAGTCCAGACCGCCCACGCGGTACCACCGGTAGCCGTAGCCTTCCATGACGAGGCGATGCTGGCCCGTTGAGTCGGCGTGGCTGTGGTCGCTGGACAGTAGATTCACGAGCACCCGGCCCGCAGCGCCCACACCGGCCGAGAACACTATTTCCCGCGGCTTGGCGGCCAGATTGTGGACGAACAACACCGAGTTGTTGCGCCAGTCATACCTGATCAACAGCATGGCGTGATCCCGGGTTGGGATCACAACGTAATCGCCCCAGCCGGTTTCCGGGACCTCCTTGCGCATCCGGATGATGCGCTCGGTCCAGTTGAGCATCGAGTTGGGATCGCGGCGCTGCTGTGCAACATTCAGGTGCTCATAGCCGAACGCGCCGCCGCTGATGACCGGGACCCCTGGCCGTGACTTGGTGAACCCGCCATTGGGCTCATCAGACCATTGCATGGGTGTGCGGGCGCACTGGCGCTCGGGCAAAGACAGGTCGTCTCCCATCCCCAACTCATCGCCGTAACGGATGACCGGCGTACCGGGGAGTGTGAACATCAGGCTGTAGGCAAGCTCGAGGCGCCGCCGGTCACCCTCGAGCATCGGCGCCAGGCGGCGCCGGATCCCCCTGTCATACAACTGCATCCGGGGTTCCGGGCCGAACGCTTCGAAAACCACCTTGGCCTGCTCCGGCGCCAGTCTGCCAAGATCCAACTCGTCATGATTACGCAGGAACAACCCCCACTGCGCAGTGGCGGGCCGCGGCTTGGTCGCCGCGAGTGCTGTTACCAACGGGCGCGCATCACTGGCGGCGAGCGCATAGAACAGATTCTGGTTCACCTGGAAGTTGAACATCATGTGCATGCGGTCGCCATCCTCGCCGAAATACTCCATGTCGCTATCCGGGAGCACGTTGGCTTCCGCGAGGATGATGGCGTCGCCCTCCCGCCATTGGAGGAACTCCCGAATGGTGCGCAGCATGTCGTATTGCTCCACCGGTTTGCGCACTCCGGGCCCTTTCTTCGCGATGACGAACGGCACCGCATCCATGCGAAAGCCGCTGACACCGAGCTGGATCCAGAATCCCATGATTTTCAGGATTTCGGCCTGCACATGGGGATTCGAGGTGTTCAGGTCCGGCTGGAAGTCATAGAAGCGGTGGAAATACCACGCGCGCGCTTGCTCGTCGTACGTCCAGGTTGATTTCTGGATGCCCGGGAACACCATCCCGCGATTGGCAGCACGCGGCTTTTTCTTTGACCAGACGTACCAGTCGCGATACCTGGAGTGCGGATCGCGCCGCGCTTCCTTGAACCAGGGGTGCTGGTTGGAAGTGTGGTTCACGACGAGATCGATGATTACGCGGATGCCGCGTTGTTTGGCCGCATGCGTAAACTCAACGAAATCCCCCAGCGTGCCATAGCGGGAGTCGACGTTGTAATAATCAGACACGTCGTAGCCGTCGTCCTTCCCCGGGGAGGACTGGACAGGCATGAGCCAGATTGCGGTGACACCCAGTCCGTGCAGGTAGTCCAGCCGGCGCATCAGACCTTCGAAGTCTCCAATCCCATCGCCGTTGGCATCCATGAAGGTCGCGACCGACAGGCAATAGATGACCGCGTTCTTGTACCAGAGATCGTTAATCACGGGCGCCGTCCGTGCTGCTTGAGTAGCGCTATACCAATCGCTCCACGGGCGATAAGTTCCGCAACGCACACCAAGCGCTGCTGCTCAGACAGCAGCGGCCTTACGGCGGCACAGGCGCGTAAACTGTGTGGCGGTCAAGGGCTCGCTGAAGTAGAAGCCCTGGCCCTGCGGACAGGCCAACTCCTGCAGGCAAGTGAGCTGCTCACGCGATTCGACACCTTCCGCGACCACCTGCATTCCCAGGTTTTTCCCCATTCCGATGACGGCGCTGACGATGCTGTTGGCGCCCGAATCCGTGGTCAGCTCACGCACGAAGGACTGATCGATCTTGAGAATGTCGATGGGAAACCGCTTGAGGTTGCTCAGGGACGAATAGCCGGTACCAAAGTCATCGAGCGCCAGCTGTACGTCCAGCTCCCGTAACGAGCCCAGCATGCCCGCGGCGAACTGGGCGTCCTGCATCAACACCGCCTCCGTCAATTCGAGTTCCAGGTCGCGCGGCGCAAGACCGGTCTCATCCAGGATCTCACGCAGACACCGCAGGAAGTCCCGGTCGCGCAGCTCGCAGGCGGACACGTTGATGGCGATCCGCAGGCCTGCATTGCCCGCGGCCTGCCAGGCGCGCGCCTGGCGGCAGGCTTGACGAAGCACCCAGCGGCCAATCGGCACGATCGCCCCGCAGGCTTCCGCAACGGGGACGAACTGCGAGGGAAGAATGAGGCCGCGTTGCGAATGACGCCAGCGGACAAACGCTTCGACGCCGACGATATCGCCGTTCTGCAGATTCACCTTCGGCTGGTAGTGCAACACCAGCTCCTGGGCGTCGATGGCGCGGCGCAGGCCGCTCTCGAGCACCTGCCGCTCGAGTGCGCGCACGTTCAGATTGGGCTCGAAGAACTGGTAGTTGTTCCGACCCTGCTCCTTCGCGTGATACATGGCAAAATCCGCATGCTTCAGCAGGACGTCGGCCTGCGTTCCGTCATCAGGATAGACGACGATGCCGATGCTGCCGGTCACGCGCAGTTCATGGTCATCGATGCAATGCGGCACACTCAATGCCTGCAGCATCTTTTCGGCACTGACGGCCGCATCCTGAGGCTGCGCGACTTCAGAGAGCAGAATGACAAACTCATCGCCACCCTGACGGCTGACGGTGTCCGAGCGGCGCACGCAGCTCAGCAGCCGGCGCGCGACCGACTGCAGCAGTCGATCACCAATCTCGTGTCCGAGCGAGTCATTGACGTGCTTGAACCGGTCGATATCCAGAAACAACACCGCCATCTTCTTGCGCCGGCGGTGCGCCAGGCAGATCGCGTGATTCAGCCGATCGTTCAGCAAACCCCGGTTCGGCAGGTCCGTGAGACTGTCGTGTTGCGCCAGGTAGGACAATCTGTGCGACAGCGCGCGTGCCGTACTCATGTCCCGGAACACCATGACCGCCCCGGTCACTGCGCCGCGGCGGTTGTGGATGGGGGCGGCCGAGTTCTCATTCGTAGTTTCGGTACCGCCATCGTGGTCAGGTTTGCAGTTCGGTGTCAGGGCAACGGTGATGTCTTCGCGAACGGCAAGCTCCATGGCATTTCGTACGCCTTCGCCTGTCGCACCATCCACAGCCCGGAATACTTCGTCCACACCATGCCCCGCTGCTTCCCGCCGGGTCCAGCCAGTAATTCTTTCGGCAACCGCGTTCAGATAAGTCACCCGGCCCCACAGATCGGTGCTGATGACCGCATCGCCGATGGAATCGAGAGTTACACGGGCCCGTTCCTGTTCCTCGTAGAGGGCCTCCGCGCTGGCGGCACGCTCAATGATGGTGCGCAGAGCTTTCGGCAGCAGATGCCCGTCGAGGTGCTCTTGCAGGAAATAGTCCAACGCCCCCTGGCGCACTGCGAGCCGCGCGACATCCTCATGTTGTGCCGAAGTCAGAACCAGAATGGGGATTTGCGGCGCCGCACGAAACAACTGAGCAAACGTGTCCAGGCCGGAGCTGTCCGGAAGATAGAGATCGACCAACACTGCGACTACGCCGCCGCGCGCTTTCTGGCGCGACGCGGCTGTCACAGCGTTTGCTGCCGGCGCGCGGCTTCGGCCGGTCAGACGCTTGATGCCGTCGGAGCGGCTTCTCACCCATTCCACTTTGAAGGAACCGTCGCCGCTGTTACTCAGCGCGTCGCGCACTGCCCCCGCGTTCGGCGCGTCCGAGATCAACAGGATGTTGTGAGGAATGGACCTCTCCTTGGGACGGACACCCTTTTGCGCCTTATTAAAACACCTTTCCGAAAGCAACAGCTAACTTAGTTTGGGCGCGGCGTGCCATGTCACGAGGCAATGCAACGCAGCAGGGCTGTTGCCGTGCTATTTCGCGTTGCGGCAGCACTTCGCTGGTCAATTGTTGACGACGGCGTGCAGTTTTCCGTGATAGGGCGCTTTCTCCAGTGATCTACAGCGATGACATACAACGGGCCGAGGCACACGCGGCGCCGACAAGGCACACGCGGCGTCGGACAAGGCACGCGCAGCGTTGGGCCGCGGGGCAGCGCGGCGTTAGGCCGCGGAAGCAGCGTTGCGTTGGCCAAACGCATGCGCTGCGTAGCCTGCGCCTGCCCGTCCAACCTACGCCGACGCGTGAGCCTCGCGCGTTCGCGCCGCCTTCTTCGCCGCCCTGGATCGCTCTGCGGCGCCCTTAGTCCTGACAGCCCTTCTGGCGGCCGTAGATCGCTCGCCGCGAGTTCTCCGGCGCGCGGCGCCACTCGCCTGTTTGGCCAAGGCGCGATGGGATGCAGCGCTGCTTCCCTCACGTTTCAAAGCTTGGCTCGAAGCTCGCGACCGCTTGGCAGTGGACTTGCGGCGCGCCGGTGCGCCATGACCTCGTGCATAGTCGCGGGCGGCGCTCTTGCGAGTTCTCTCAGAGGACTTGCCTCTGCCCGGCGGCGGCAGCTCCACGCCCGCGCGGCGCGCCTTGGACAAACCGATTGCAATCGCTTGCCTGGCAGAGCGCGCTCCGTGCTTGCCCTCGCGGATGTGATCCATCTCCTCCTTGACGAACTCTCCCGCCTGCGTGCTGGCAGCCTTGCCCTGGCGCTTGTCCCGCCGCGCCCGCTCTACTGTCTCTTTCTCTGGCATATCCATCTCCTGCGGCTTCGGGTACGCCATAAAAGATAGAAGCCAACTGCCGGCGATCGCTATCGCCGGCAGACTCAGCCGCGCGTCAGTTGTGTCCTACACTCGCGCGCAGCGACACTTACTTGGAAACGATCTTCGAGGAATAGGATGTCAGCTGAAGCGGTGACTGAAACGAAGCCAGGGACAACAAGCCGCGCGGCGCGAGTGCGCTGACGATCTGCAGCGTCGAGGTTGTTGGCGCAGATCCGGAAGTCGGTCCCTGGCCGATGACCGTCACCCCTCGATCGAATCCCGAGACGTCAATGTAGACCACGGCCAGCGATGTCGTGCCGACTTGCTTCGTCGTGCCGAAAGCGCCACGCGAAGTTGATGCGAGGGCTAAATACGGCAGATGCTGTGGCAGCAGCACGATGTTGCCGGTGGAGTCATACCACCCGTAATATCCGCCACCTACCGACTGACTCCCCGCAGCGTCCACGACTGCCTCAGTCACCTGAGCTCCATCCGTATAGAGGAAGGCCTTGTCGTCCGGCCGCAGCCCGATGACCTTCGCGCCCGAGTTCTGGATGGCCAACCGCGGATTGGCGGCTGTGGAGGAAACCTCCGCCACATAGATACCGGGCGGATGTGTCACGGAAAGCCCTTGGACTTCATACACGACGCGGGAGA
>Ga0105249_10004694_pt1 | contig 11800 bp, 10 predicted proteins | sample KBSS44metaG_FD_81522 | JGI IMG/M metagenome (GOLD analysis project Ga0105249, IMG submission 81522) | Switchgrass rhizosphere microbial communities from Kellogg Biological Station, Michigan, USA - KBS S4-4 metaG | ecosystem: Host-associated > Plants > Roots > Rhizosphere > Soil | place... | reverse complement strand
TCCAGGACACGCTTGCCGTGCAACGCGCCAGCACTCGCGCGGCAGATCAGGCCGCCACGGTGTTCGGGCAAGCTGCCGGTCAGCGTGCGTCCGCTTGCGAGGGTAAGCGTGAACTCCTCAACGTGCGCGAGCTGCGTATCGCCCGCGTACGCGCGCGCGACGCGCGCGAGCTCGGCTGCGGACGCCAACGTATCCGCATACGCCTCGGCTCCGCTTTCGCCGACCGGAAGCAGCGCGCGCGCGCGCCAGTGCGCGATGTCGACCGCAGCAGATTCCGGTGCATTCTGCTTTTGCATCAATCCATCGACGAGCAGGTAACGGCCGAGCCCCCCAAGTTCCAGCGGATCGGCATCTTCGCCCGCATCCTCGCTGCGCGGCAGTTGCACGCCGAGCCGTTCGGAGAAAAACGCACGCGCAGGATTGCGCCAGAACCAGTGCAGCTGCTGCAGATGCAGCGCGGATTGTGCAGGTTGCGCGATGTTGGCATCCGGCAGCGCAGTGTCGACGAACGGCGGCAGAGGCCGCGTCTCGCGCGCACGCCGCGCGGCGTCGCGCCAGGCTTCACGATAAGTGAATACGCGCGCATCGTCGTTCGCGAACAGGCGCGGTGAGAACGGCTGCAACGGGTGCTTGACCACGAGCCGAGCGCGCGCTTGCGGATCATCGGCGAAGTAACTGCACCGCAACACTTCGAGCAGTTCGGCAACGACCGCGGAAGGCTCGCGCTCGGAGCCATCGCGCTGATCCTCGCCGATCCACGAGAGATAAAGCACATCGCCCGCCGAGGTCAGCAATTGCAGAAACAAATAGCGATCGTCATCGCGATCGGATCGCTGTCCGTGACGTTTGCTGCGATCACTGCGATCGAGCGCAGAGCGGCGGTCGCGGCGCGGAAAAGCCTCGTCGTTCATGCCGATCAAACAGATCACGCGGAACGGCACCACGCGCAGCGGCAGCATGCTCGTCACGCTGATGCCACCGGCGAAGAAACGATAGCTGCGTTCGGGCTGGCTCAAGTTCTCGCTGAGGAAGTCACGCACGCATTGCCAGTCGAGCAACGTCTCGACGCCGGCGGCCGCGTTCTCTTCGGCGAGCGCGGCGAGTGCAGCGCGTATCGACGCCAACGCACGCGTTTCCTCGGCTTGCTCGTAGTCGATCGCGAGCAGCGCATCGAGCACCGCGTTGAACCGCGCCTGCCACTGCGCCGGCGTATGCGTGCCGCGCTGAAACGTCAGCCAATCACGCAACACTTCGAGCACGCGCAGCACCGCGCCGAGCAGGGCCGCGTTGCTGCCCTCGACCGCGGGCAGCGGGGCGATGCCGGCGATATCGTCATCGCTGCCGCTCGCGTAGCCGAGCAGGAGGCGGTCGAGGCCGAACGCCCAGGAAAACTCGCGATAGCGGCCTGCACCCGCGTCTTCGTGTTGTGTCTCGTCGAGACCCCAGCGCACGCCCGCATCGCGCAGCCAATTTGCGAGCAGGTCGATGTCCTCGGTACCGAGATCGAGCTTGCGCGCGAGCGCGGGCTCCCCGAGCAGGTCGATCACCTCATTGATGCCGAAGCGCGACAGCGGTAGCGCGGCAAGTTTGAGCGCGAACGTCGTCAGCGCATGCGCCTCGCGCGCGCTACAATCAGACAGCGTGTACGGCAGATAGCGCGGATCACCGCGCGCGATCCCGCCGAATACGGCCTCGATATAAGGCGCGTAGGCACCGATATTGGGAGCCATGATCGCGACATCGCGCGGATCGAGCTTGTCGTCGTCCTGGAACAGGGCGACGAGCTGATCGTGTAGCACCTGCACTTCGCGCAGGCGTGATGCGCAAACATGAAATTGTATACTCGTATCGTTTTTCGTGATGCATGCCATCGGCGGCGCGCGATCGAGAATGTCGCGCTGTACGCGCCGCAGCAGAGTGTCGCCTGGGTGCGCGTTCCAGAGCTCGTCGTCTTCGCTCTCGAGCGGTTGCACGTCCTCGTAGGAAAACAATTGCGCGACGAACTGCTGCCCCGCGTAGCCGTAGCCGGCAAGCAGCGGATTCTCCTCGGCCGCGAACGCCGCAGCGCCGAATTCGCGCAGGCGTGCGCGTTCGCTCTTCACGTCGCCCCAATAGGCGCGGCACGGGTTCGGCATCAGGAAATCGAGTTCACAATGCCGCGCGACGAAGCCGTAAAAGCGCAGCAGGTCGGGCGAGATATTCGTGCAGGCAAATGCAGCAAGGCGCTGCGGCAAACCCGGCGGGGGCGTATTCGATGCCGCAAACCGACGCACATAGCCGTCGAGCAAGTCGGCGCGATGCGTCTCGTCGATCGCGGCGATCAGGCGCCGCCACAATTGCGCCTGCCAGTCCTGCGCATCGGCGCCACGCTGCCAGCGCGCGAGCAGATCGCCATGATAGGCGAGATAACGCTCGAACAACTGCGCAAGTTCGGTCGCAAGGTGGAGCCTCGTGCCCGGCTCACCGTCGCCGAGCAGCGCGTGCAGGCTGGCAAAACGTGGATCGCCGGCCAACAATGCAAGCTCGGCAAAGATACGCCAGCGCAGCAACCGGCGATCGAAGCGTGAGGTTTCGGACAACTCCGGATGCGCCGCGCGCAGCAGCTCCCATGCGTATTCCGCGGGGGCATAAAAATCGACGTTGGCGACAATGCCGAGCTTTTCCGCAAGCCGGATTTCGAGCCAACGCCGCAGCCCGAACTGCGGCACGAGCACGATCTCGGGCTCGAGCAAACTCGCCGCGGCAACGGGCGCGCGCAAGCGCTCCGCCAGGCGGTCGAGCAGTTTCTCGGCATCATTGCCGTAGATAAGTCGAAATCCCATCGCGCGAGGATACGGTTTGCGGTCGCAGGGCGCGAGACTTGTCCAGGCGAATCAGGCGGCCGAACCGGATTATCACGCGCGGTGGTCTTCAAGCAGATGCTCGCTGCCGCAACGACACATCCTCAGAGAACGACTGCATGCACCGTGTGTTGGTTGTCGGCGGCTACGGATTTTTCGACACGCGCATCTGCGCCACGCTGGCGACGGAATCTGCAATCGAACTGTACGTTGCGGGGCGTTACGACACGAAAGCCGCCGAACTTGCCGCGAAACTGAACTTGCCTGCAGATCGGGGGCCATCACTGATGCGTATTCAGGCGAATTCACGCGGCAACACGAAGGCGTGCCGCTTTCCGATGCGTATCACCATCAAGCCCGCGTTTGGCTCTGGTTAGGGGTGCCCGCCTTGTATCGTTGCTCGCTGTGTTCTGACTGATTGTGGCGAAGCCGTTCTAGAACCTCCCGTTCTCGTTCTGCTTGCGAGAAGTAGTAACATTAGAAACCAATTCGCCCAGAGCGCCGCCATGAACGCACAGCCTCGCCGCGTCGAGCATCAGCAAACCGACAAGGGCAACGTGCCCGTCTACACGACGGCCGTGGTCGAGCAGCCGTGGGCGAGCTACAGCAGCGACGACCACGCGACGTGGGCGACGCTGTTCGAGCGCCAGCGCGAGGTGCTCGTCGGCCGCGCCTGCCGCGAATTCATCGACAACCAGCAGCGCTTTGGCATGACGCAGGACGCGATTCCGAAGTTCGAGGACCTCAATCGCGTGCTCAAGGCGGCGACTGGCTGGGAATTGATCGGCGTCGAAGGCCTGCTGCCGGAACTGACTTTCTTCGATCATCTCGCCAACCGGCGCTTTCCGGTAACGTGGTGGATCCGCCGCCCCGACCAGATCGACTACATCAGCGAACCCGACCTGTTCCACGACCTGTTCGGCCATGTGCCGCTGTTGCTCGAACCGATGTTCGCCGACTACATGCAGGCCTACGGCGCGGGCGGGGTGAAGGCGCACGGCGTCGGTGCCGATGCGCTGGTCAACCTCACGCGTCTGTACTGGTACACGGTCGAGTTCGGTCTGATCAAACAGGACGACGGCCTGCGCATCTACGGCTCCGGCATCGTCTCGTCCAAGGGCGAGTCGATCCACAGCCTCGAATCGGCGGCGCCGAACCGCATCGGTTTCGATCTGCATCGCATCATGCGCACGCGCTATCGCATCGACACGTACCAGAAAACGTATTTCGTCATCGACAGCTTCGAGCAGCTCATGCGCGCGACCGAACCGGACTTCACACCGTATTACGCCGAGCTTGCCGCGCAACCGTCGATCCCCGCGGGCAACGTGCTCGAAAGCGACAAGGTCTACCAGCGCGGCAGCGGCGAGGGTTGGCTCAAGGACGGGGACGTCTGATGGCGGCGGCGATTCCCGCTACCGCCGATCTTTCTGATGCGCATCCCGAAGCGCAGGTCTGCGCGCCGCTGTTCCGCGACTACGGAGGCTGCGTTGTGTTCCACGGACCGATCGCAACGCTCAAGGTGTTCGAGGACAACGCGCTCGTGCGCGCGACGCTGGAAACGCTGGGCGCGGGCCGCGTACTCGTCGTCGACGGCGGCGGTTCGCTGCGCTGCGCGCTGGTCGGCGGCATGCTCGGCGAACTTGCGGTGAAGAACGGCTGGGCCGGCATCGTCGTCAACGGTTGCGTGCGCGACACGGCGGAACTCGCTGCGCAGGACGTCGGCGTGAAGGCACTCGCCGCGCATCCGCGCAAGAGCGAGAAAGGGTTGCATTCGGGCATGGCTGATCGCGCGGTCGAATTCGCCGGCGTGCGTTTCCAACCGGGCGCGTGGCTGTACGCCGACGCGGACGGCATCGTCGTCGCCGATCGCGCCATTCACTGCTGAACCGCACGATCCCGCGCGGATCGCCTGTCGATACCCGCGCCCGCGCTGCGCGACAGGCGCCGATCGCGCGCGCATGCTGGCCGCGCCAATCCGGCAGCAACGACGGGAATCAACATGAAAGCGCAACTGCAACGCCCGACCGCGGCCTTCGTCGGCGCCTCGTGGGCGGCGTTGTTCCTCGGCGTGATCACCTACCTGTGGGGCCTGTGGCACGCGCAGATGGCCCTCAACGAGAAGGGCTACTACTTCGCCATCCTCGTGTTCGGTTTGTTCGCAGCGGTATCGCTGCAGAAATCGGTGCGCGACCGTAGCGAAGGCATCGCCGTCACCAGCATCTACTACGGCCTGTGCTGGACCTCGCTGATACTCGCCATCGTGCTGCTGACTGTGGGCCTGTGGAACGCGACGCTGGCGCCGAGCGAGAAGGGCTTCTATGCGATGGCCTACGCGCTCGGCCTGTTCGCCGCGGTGGCAGTGCAGAAGAACGTGCGCGACCTCGCCGCGTCCGGTGCCGAGCTGCCGCTGCAGCGTGATGCGGACAGCATCTGATTCGCAGGCAGTGCAGGGGAGATGGCCTTCCCTGGCCTCGTGCACAGCGCATGTCCCGGCGTGGTGCCACGCCGGGGCCAGATAGTCAGAAGAAAACGATGCCGCCGAGCGAACCGCCCCACATTTTGGCAGTGTTGCCGAGATAGTCCTTCGATTCGGTGCGACCGAACTCGCCGACCAGGGTCACGCTCTTGGTCAGCTTGTAGTAGAGGCCGCCGGTGACATTGGCGTTGGACTTGAAGCTGCCGTTGAGCAGGTAGTTGTACTGGTTGTCGTCCTTGGTGCGGCTCTCGCCGTAGTTCAGACCGAACTTGAGCTTCTCGGTGAGGTTGTACGAGCCCTGGACCAGATAGTTGCGGCCCTTGACGTCGCCCTGGTCGCCATCGCTGAGGATGCCGATGCCGGTGCCTTCCTGATAATTGACCAGGAATCCGAACGGACCGCCCGAATACGAGGCGCCGATCTCGCCCGCGGTCTCGGTGAAGTTGCCGCCGCTGTTGTTTGCGCCGTAGAACTTTTGCGATTTCAGACCGACCCAGGCCTTGAAGCCGTTGCCCGCCCAGGCGAGCTGACCCTGGAACTGCGGATAGGCCTTGGACACGAACGGCGCCGTGTCGACCGGACTCATGATGCCGCCCGAGAACGTGAAACCTCCGCCGAGCACCGGCGAGGTATAGGTCATCTGGCCGTAGTGATCCAGATAGGTGTAGCCGGCGCCGATGTGGCCGAGCGTGACACGACCGCGCTGCGTGGCCTGCACCGGGGCACCCGCACCGAGCAGGGTCATGTCGCCGAGGATCGCGTTGGCACCGAAGATGCCGTAATCGCGACCGATCTTGAGCGTGCCCGCTTCGGCCGTGCCGATCGTGAAGAACGCCTGGCGCACGTCGACGCCGCTGTTCGCGGCGATGCCGGAATCGGTGGCCGCATGCACCATGATGCCGATCGTGCCGCCGATCTCGATGCCGTCCTGCACGGTCTTGAACTTGGTAATCAGGCCGCTGGGCAAAAGTCCGTTGCCGATCGTCGTCTTGTGATTCTCGCCGCTGCAGCCGAGCGCCTTGCCGGCCAGCGCGGGACCGCCGACGGCGTCGCCCGAACAACTCGTCGCCGTGTAGTACGCGTTGACGATGCCGCCGACGTCGACCGTCCAGTCTCCACTCGCCAATTCCACCGCGTAGGCCGGCGTCGCCAGCAACGCGGACACGGCGATTGCGATAATCGTGAATCGCTGGTCCCGCAACGCGAACGAACCCGTGCCGGCGTGCTTCGCACTGCCTGCCTGCATTTTTTCTTTCGACTTCGAACTACATTGCATGTTGTCCTCCCAATTGGGGCCGCTGCGGGCCCATCGACGGAACTCGAATCACCCCGGTCGGATTCGGCCAAACAACATCCCACCGCGGCCCGTTGCACGAAATCCGCAGGCTCCTTGCGTGTTTTGGTGGTTCCTGATTTCGTCCCCGCTACGGCCATTGCACAACGTTGCAGGCAGTGTAGTGACCGGGTCGCAGGCGCCAGTCGTTTGAAAGTGGCAGTCAACCGCGCGCGCGCTGGAAATCGATCCGATGTTGCGGCGCAAGGCAACCGGAAAGCCTGTTCAGTGCGGATCTACGGCTGTGGTATCCCGCAAGCGCAAAATTTCCGCTGTCCGGCTTTGGAGCAATTTGACCGGGTCAGGGACGTGACAGCCTGTTTCAGGATGGAACAGGCACTCGCCGACATTACTGCGACAGCGAAACCGGGCGCTTCGATTCGACGCGATTGAGCCGGCTCGACGGAAGTCGCCGAGGAGCTCAACCCGCCTTGTTCTGAGCGATGTAGGCGTCGATGTGTTGCTCGAGCACCGGCAACGGCACCGAGCCTGTCTCGAGCACGGCGTCGTGGAAGCTGCGAACGTCGAATTTCTCACCGAGCGCTTTCTCCGCGCGCGTGCGCAGCTCGACGATCTTGATCTCGCCGAGCTTGTAGCTCAGCGCCTGCCCGGGCCAGGAAATATAGCGGTCGACTTCGGTTTCGACTTCGTGCTGCGACAACGCAGTGTGGCCGGCGAGATAGTCGATTGCCTGCTGCCGCGTCCAGCCCTTGTGGTGGATGCCGGTGTCGATGACCAGACGCGCGGCACGCCACATCTCGTAAGTCTCGCGGCCGAAGTCGTCGTACGGGGTGAGATAGATGCCCATCTCCTTGCCGAGCTTCTCGCAATACAGCGCCCAGCCCTCGCCGTAAGCGGATATGTAGCTGTGCGAGCGGAATTCGGGCTGCGCCTTCGCCTCCTCGGCGAGTTCGCCCTGCAGGGCGTGGCCAGGTGCGGATTCGTGCAGGGTCAGCGCGGTGAGGTTGTACAACGGCCGCGATGGCAGATCGTAGGTGTTGACCCAATAGGTATGCGCACTGCCGCGGCCCGCGGTCCAGAACGGCGCGATCGCCTCGGGCACCGGCACGATGCCGAAACGGCCGCGCGGCAAAGTCTTGAAGTACTGGCCGAGCTTGGCGTCGACGCGCTTGGCGATCCACGACGCGCGCATGAGTAGTTCGTCCCCGGTCTTGGGATAGAACTGCGCATCGCTGCGCAGGAACTTGAGGAAGGCCGGGAAGTCGCCCTTGAAACCGGTCGCGCGCATCGTCGCCTGCATCTCCGCATCGATGCGCGCGACTTCCTTGAGGCCGATCTCGTGGATCGCGTCGGGATCGAGATCGAGCGTGGTGTATTCCTTGATCTGCTGGCGATAGAACGCTTTGCCGTCCGGCAGCGCTTCGGCCGCGAGCGTGGGGCGCGCGCGCGGCACGTATTCCTCGCGGAAGAACTTGAGCAGCTTCGCGTAGGAAGGGATGACCTTCTCGCGGATCGCCCGTGCCGCGTCGGCACGCAGCGCGTCCTGCGCATCGGCGGGAATTGTCGACGGCAGCGCCGCGAACGGCTTGTAAAAATCGCTGTCCTCCGCTTTTTCCACTTTGGTAAATGTGGAAATGGATACATCGCGGCCGGCCAGCACCGCGCGCGGCACGGAAAACCCGCGCTTCAAGCCGGCGCGCATGTTGCCGATCTGCTCGTCGAAGTAGCGCGGCACGTCGTTGAGGCGGGCGATGTAGGCCTTGGCCGCGGCCGCATTTTTCAATGGCCGGTCGGCCATAAAGCGCAGGTCGGACCAGAACTGCGAATCGCTGTTGAGCGGCATCTCGTAGTCGCGGAAACGAACGCCGGCGGCGAGATTCTCGAGCTGCGGCTTGTACACCGCGTAGTTGACCTTGTTGCCGGGGGAAAGCTCGTCCGGCTTGATCGAGGCGAGCTTCTTCAGCACGTCGTCCCAGTAAGCGAGGCGCGCCGCCTGCGCCTTGGCGTCGACCGCGGGCAGGCGGTCGTCCTTGTCGGCCGCTTCGCGATCTTCGTTGTCGAGGCCGGGGAACTGCTGCTGGCGCCAGGTCCATTCGGACTTGTACAAATTCTCGAAGCGCTCGTCGGCACTGCCTTGATCGGGACTTCCTGCATGGACCTGCCCCACGAGCGCGGAAGTGAGCAACAACGCTATGCACAGACGCTTCATTCGAACATTCCCGGATTGTGTCATTTCTTCGGCTTCTTCTTGCGCGGCGGTTTCGGCAATGGCATCGGCAGCTGCGCCGTGGTGATCGCGACCAGACGCGCCAGCCACTCGCGTTCGTCCCATTTCTCCTCGGCAACAAGATACCAAGGTTTGGCCTGCGGGTAGGGTTGGGCGAGCTCCACTTCGCCGAGGAATTCGCGACCCGCCTCGGTCGGCTTGACGAACAGGCGATCGTCGCAGACCAGCGCGACGAGGCGACCGTCGCAATACAGGCCCCATTCGCCGAACATTCTGCGCGCCGAGACAGTGCCGGCGCCGGCGATCTGTTCGAGGATGAAATCGACGTTGCGCTGCGACGAGGACATGATCATTACACGCGGCAATACTGCCGCGTGCCCTTCGGGCCATTCGCTGCGCGAATATTCGCTTCGGCGTCCATGCCTTCTCAGTCCCTCATTTCGGGATTGGCGCTGGCCGCGCGCAGATACGCTTCAAGCCCACGCTCGGGCGTTTCGACGAAGACCTCGCCTGTGGTCTCGAACACGGCCATGCGGTCAGGACGAAAACTGCGGAAGTCGCGGCGCAGCCGGCACCAGGCGCCGAGGGTCCACGCGCCGCCCCAGAACGCTAGGCACAGCGGCTCGATCTCGCGCTCGCTCGCGCGACCGGCGCCATCGGCGTAGTCGAGGCGCAGTACGCGATGCTCGACCACGGCTTCGTGCAGGCGGTCGATCACGCTCGCACGCTGCATGCGTTCGCGCCAGGTCGGTGCGAAGATGCGCGAGCGTTCGCTGCGTTGCTTCAGCTCCGCCGGCAACACCGCTTCGATTTTGAGCAGTGCCGCCTGCGCACCCTTGGCCAGGCGTGCGCCGGCGAAAGCACGCACGAAACGCGTGCCGACGACGAGCGATTCGAGTTCGTCGGCGGTGAACATCAGCGGCGGAATGTCCGCGCCCTTGCGCAGAACATAGCCGACGCCGGCCTCGCCCTCGATCGGCACGCCCGAAGTCTGCAGGTCGACGACGTCGCGATAGACCGTGCGCAGCGAAACGCCGAGCGTTTCCGCGAGGCGCCGCGCGGGCAGCGCCGTGCGACGCCCGCGCAAGGCGTGGATGATGAGGAACAAACGATCGGCGCGGCGCATCCGCACATGATAGCGCCGCCCCGATTCATCCGAACCTCACACCGGCGAGAACAGGCCGACGCGATTGCCTTCGCTGTCGATGAACTGAGCGAAGTAGCCGATGCCGTCGGGCAACTCAGTACGCGGCACGATCGTGTCGCCGCCCTGTTCGTGCACGCGCGCGAGCACGGGGCGCAAATCCTCGACGTTGAGATAGATCGTGCTGCCGAGCACCGATGGCTCGAGTTGCTCGTGCTGGATCAGCGCGCCGCTCGCATTCGGCCTGCCGCCGTAGGGGAACACGGCCATCTCGCCGCCACCCATGTTTTCGCGCTTGAGCTGTACGCCGAGAATGGTTTCGTAGAACTTCTGCGCACGATCGAGGCGATTGGCGGGAATCTCGAACCAGGCGGGGACATTCGGATTGAGCATGACGGTTTCCTTGTTTGCGGTTGGGGTGCCACTGCGCAGCCATCATGCGCGGGGGCTGCTGCCAGCCTGATGTCAGCAGAGATGATCTGCGCGCAGGCTGGCGCGGTCCGGCGGCAATCGCGACAATAGGCATGTTTTGGATACATGGAATGGCGGTGAGCGTGCCCGACTTCATCGAGGTCTACGACAACGCATTGCCGGCTGAGCAATGCCGCGGCCTGATCGCGGCATTCGAAGCGAGCGACAGCATCGCCCGCGGCGCGATGGGCGGCGGCGTCGAGACTTCGATGAAGAACAGTTGGGACATCTGCATCTCGGACGACGCACGCTGGAAGCAGGCCGAGACCCAGCTCAACAATGCGATGCTGCGCAGCCTGCTCGCCTACCTGCGCAAGTACCCGTACACGATCCTGGGCCCGGTTTGGCTGCGCATGAAGGATCCGCAGACCGGCGCTTCAACCCTGCTCGACCCGGACCGCCTTGCCGCATTGGACGACACACGCCTGACTGCGCTCGTCATGAAGGCATTCCGTCCCGGCCAGATCAACGTGCAGAAATACGTTGCCGACGAAGGCGGCTATCCACGCTGGCACTGCGAGGTCTATCCCGAGCGCAAGCCCGACACGCTGAGTCGGACCCTGCTGTGGACGCTCTATCTCAACGACGATTTCGACGAAGGCGAAACCGAGTTCTATCACCAGCAGCGCAAGATCACGCCGAAGACCGGCAGCTTGCTGATCGCGCCCGCAGGTTTCACCCACACGCATCGCGGCAACAAGCCGAAGCGAGCGCACAAGTACATCGCGACCTCGTGGGTGTTGTTTCAGAGTGCGGAAGTCCTCTACGGCAACGCTGCGACGACGGGCTAGATGCGCGTTTACGCACAAAACGGAAGTTGCGAGCGGCCTATGCTGTCGCTCGCCGTTCCGCACCGCGACCCGTAAGGTCCGGCGTGAATTTTCTGCCAACGGTCGTCTCGGATTCGAACGATGCGATATTTGCCTGATCTGCTGTGCGCACTGTTGTTGACCGGCGTCGTCGCGCCTGCGGTGCAGGCGACCCCGCGTTTCCCGCCCGGCGCGATCTGGAACCAGGACATTTCCACCCAAGCCGCCGATCCGAATTCGGCGAAGATGATCGCCGCGAGCATCGGCTGGGGAACGGGGACCACCCAGTTCCAGCTCGACTTCTCGATGCACACGCTCTACACCGCCGGGCAGGCAACTACGTCGACTGCATTGGTCAAGGAACCCGGCTATTACCTGCCCGACTGCGATACCGGCGTGAGCGTGCCTTTGCCGGCCACCGGCGCGATCGAAGGTTCGAGCAACTACAGCTGCGATATCGCCAATAACGACTGCCACTTGTTCGTCGTAGACGGCAACACGCTGTACGAGTCCTATCAAACCACCGTGGACACCGC
>Ga0105249_10004692_pt1 | contig 11800 bp, 7 predicted proteins | sample KBSS44metaG_FD_81522 | JGI IMG/M metagenome (GOLD analysis project Ga0105249, IMG submission 81522) | Switchgrass rhizosphere microbial communities from Kellogg Biological Station, Michigan, USA - KBS S4-4 metaG | ecosystem: Host-associated > Plants > Roots > Rhizosphere > Soil | place... | reverse complement strand
GAGTCCCGATCCCCGAGCCCCGAGCTCCGAGTCCCGACCCCCGGTATTGACCAGCTCAATGGCATCCTGCAACACCGCCATCATGCCAAGCCCGAGCAGGTCGACCTTGACGATGCCCATGTCGGCGCAATCGTCTTTGTCCCACTGGATGACCACGCGCCCGGGCATGCTGGCGGGCTCGAGCGGCACCACCGTATCCAGTGCCCCTTGCGACACCACCATGCCGCCGGAATGCTGACCGAGGTGACGCGGCAGATCCTGGATGGCCATCCACAACTCGGCAAACGCGCGCACGCGCGGCATATCGAGTGACAGGCCGGCCGCTTCCATGTTGCGCGCCAGTGTTTCGTTCGGATCGGTGAACTCGAAGGCGTGCATCACCTTGGCGAGCCGATCGATGCGCTCCTCGTCGAGCGACAGCGCCTTTCCTACCTCGCGTGCCGCGCTCTTGCCGCGATACGTGATGACGTTGGCGGTCATGGCGGCCCCGCGCTGACCGTACTTCTCGTAGACGTGCTGAATCACCTGCTCGCGCCGATCGCCGCTCGGCAGATCGAGATCGATATCCGGCCATTCGCCACGCTCTTCCGACAGGAACCGCTCGAACAGCAGCTCCATCCTGATGGGGTCGACCGCCGTGATCCCCAGGCTGTAACAGACGGCGCTATTGGCCGCCGATCCTCTGCCCTGCACGAGGATGTTCTGCTGACGGCAGTAATTGACGATGTCCCAGACGATCAGGAAGTAGCCGGCGAGATCGAGCTTCTCGATGAGATCGAGTTCGCGGGCGATCTGTGCCCGCGCCTTGTCGTGATACGGGCGATAGCGATCGCGCGCGCCCACCTCGGTGATGTGACGGAGGAATGAGGCCGCAGTCTCACCAGGCGGCACGGGATAGATCGGAAACCGATATCCCAGATCCGCCATCGTGTACTCGAGCCGCTCGGCCAGCGCGATCGTTCCCGCGAGCGCATCGGGAAGATCGGAGAACAGCTCCGCCATCACCTCGGGCGACTTGAGGTAGCGCTCGGCGTTGCGTGCCAGGCGTCGCCCCGCTGCATCGAGCGTCGTGTGATGACGCACGCACGTCAGGACGTCGAAGAGGGGGCGCTCGGCAGGCGTCGCACACCGGACGTCGTTGGTCGCCACGATCGGCACGCGAAATCCGCGGGCCAGTTCCGTCAGCGCAGCGTTTTCACATTCCTCGTCGCGCAGGAGATGGCGCTGCAATTCGACGCAGACGTTGCCGCGTCCGAAAAGACCGACGAGTCGATCGAGCAACCCGCCGACGCCGTGATGCCGGGTATCAAGAACGGGGCGACCGGCCAGCGCCACAAGACCAGTCGTGAAGCCATCGAACTCTTGGAGCGTGAGCGCGCCTTCGCCTTTCGGTGCGCGCAGCTTCATGCGGGTGACGAGGCGACAGAGGTTCTTGTAGCCGTCGGCGGAGGCGACGAGAACGGGTAATCGCCATGTCGATCGACGTGGCGATTCCGCGTCGGCGGGTCCTAAAGACAGGACTCGCCCTACACTGCCGATCTGCTGTTTATCGACAGCGTAGGGCGGATCCTGCTTTGTGGATCCGCCAACCTGCTTTGTGGACCCGCCGACTTGATTCGCGGACCCGCCGATCGTGTTCTCAATCGTTAATTCCGCCCCGATGATGGCGCGGAGTCCTGCCTGCTTCGCCGCTTTATGAAACCGCGGCGCGCCGTACACGCCATCGGCATCGAGCAGCGCCAGCGCCGGGTAGCCGAGCGCCGCCGCGCGCTCGATGAGTGTTTCGGGCAACGAGGCGCCCTGAAGAAAGCTGAAGGCCGAAGCGGCATGAAGCTCGATGTACACGACTGAACTCTGTCAACTCCCAACGACTGTCGCTCGACCAACTCCCAACTCCCAATGGCATCAATCAACAACCCCCTCGAGGAACCACTTGTCGGAGTGGCGCTCGCGGAACAGCCGATACGTCGGCCCCTCAGCAAGCGCGACGTCCCATTCGTCGCGATCCCAGGGGGTCGGGACTCGGGACTCGGGACTCGGGAAACGGGACTCCGTCCGGCTTTCCCACCAGGCGCCAGATGTACGCCAGGGGCCGGCACACGAATCGACGACTCCCCCATTCAAACCGCGCCGCATGATCGACACGCTCATAGGCTGGCCATGTTTCATTTGCACGCGGATAGGAATCGGATGGCGAAATCGACGAAGCGCGACAACTGGCAACTTCGACGCATCATTCACCTCCACGACACACCGCTCTTCGACGCTGCTCAGGGCGCCCCGAGCGCAAGTCGAGGGGCGAGGCACTGAGGCACCGAGGCTATGAATCAAAGAACTTGACGATTTGTTCTCTGTGTCTCTGTACCGCTGTGTGTCGTAGCGCTGGTGACGAGCGTTGACATCGAGTGGCATGAAACTCTTCATCGCAAACGCTCCTGGCTCCCACGAGTCGACCATCGCCGGCGATCCACACCGTGTCTCTCCCATGAGCGCCTGGAGACGCGCCATGAGCGTGGCGACTTGCTCCGGAGAGGGCAATGGACGCGTCAGCAGCGAAAACTGGACGATGCGCCCGGGGGTGGGATCCACCGCCACCGTCACGCGATCGATCGCTGCGGGCGGGGGATGTGATTCGAGATCGAGCAACGCGAGCGTGCGCAGCGTACGCGCGTCGCGAATCGCAACCGGCAATTGCAACGACCGCTCGTGCACCTCGCGCGTCGTGCCATCCGTTGACCTTTGACCTTGGACGTTTGACCTTTTGATTAGATGCAGGCGCACGTGGAGGACAGCCGCGCCGCGGTCACGCTGCTCCAGGTGAGCCTCGAGCCGATCCATCAGGCGCCCGAGCACGAACGACAGCGGCTCGAGCTCCTCGATGGGCCACTCGAGATCGAGCGACTGCTCGAACCGCTCTTCGGGTACAGCGGGCACCAGCGGACGGGCGTCTTCCCCGCGAGCCAGACGCTGCCAGTCCGTCTGCTGACGGCCGAGGCGCGCGGCGAGATCATCTGCGGGCAATGCCGCGAGATCGCCAAGCGTTCGCAGGCCCCAATGACGGAATGTGGCGATCTGGTCCTTGGTTCTTGGTTCTTGGTCCTTGGTCCTGTGGTGTGGGTCCTTGGTCCTGTGGTGTGGGTCCTTGGTCCTGTGGTGTGGGTCCTTGATCCCTGATGTGTTCGACGATAGTTCGTCGAGGAGCGTGATCGGCAGCGGGGCAACCGCAGCAGCCTCGTTGCCAGGCTCGACGATCGTGAGACCGGCGCGATACCGCACGAGCAGTCGCGCAGCCATTCGCGTGCCGGCGATCGCGACGCGCACCCGTAATCCGCGATCGGCGGCGGTTCGTCGCAGTTCCTCCGCAATCGTGCGCGCTTCACCGAACAATCGCGTCAGCCCGTCCAGATCCAATACGATCTCGGTGGGGCTGCACACCTCGATGCGCGGAGAGAATCCGCGCGCGACCTCCTCCAGCACGCCGGAGGGAGCGCCTTCTACTGTCGACAACGCGCCGAACACAGATACCTCACATCGACGCGCTCACGCGCACGTCGCCATCAATCCGCTTCCGTGGTGACACGACACGCACACGGAGATCGATCCCCTGCAACACGTGACTGCGATCCGACATACCAGCCCACGTCGATCGACTTGTCAGCGACAACGTCAGGCCACCTGCACTGCGCGCCAGTGGCTCCGGCGTCACCAGCACGCATGCCGTGTCGCTTCCTTCGATCACGCGTTGCACGCGCGGCCACGTCGTAAATGGGATCTGTCTGAGCGTCACAGCGGGCACGTCAGCCAGATCAATCGCGACAATGCCGAACCCACCCGCCTGGAGCACCAGATTGAGCGCCTTGAGGGCGCGATCGATTGCCCGATCGACGGAACTCGGGATCCGGGACTCGCGATCCGGGATCCGGGATTCCATGTTCCGACTTCTTACGTTCTGGGTTCTTGTGTGCTGCGTTCCCGAGTCCCGAGTCCCGAGCCCCGAGTCAGACCCTCTTATCCACAGCAATCGATCGAGATCCACACCCGCCGCTGCTGCAGAGGCGACGTCGAAGCAGTCGAGCGTATCGACGAGAGCCGCAATCTCTCCCCGACGCGTCGCGGCCGCCATGAGCTGCAGCAACAGCGTCATCCGCCCGGATGAACAGGCTCCCGTCAACTCCGACAACTGCCCGCGCGGCAACCCGCCTCGCAGGCAGGCATCGACGAGCGGGATATCCGTCGGCAGCAGACTCGAGGGATCCGTCCATTCCCACGACGGCAGCGTGGTCGTCAGCGTGCGATCGAGCTTGCGGGCACGAAGGGCGGATTCGAGGACGGCAACGGCTGGGTGCGCCATGGATTTTCGCTCTATCTTCGCCAGACTATATGATCGAATGGCAATGGCGATCAAGAGGCGAAAGTCACTCGATTTCATCGACTATTCGCCATGCGCGATGGCTGCGGACCAGTCTCGCAGTTCAGAAGGCTACAATTGGACCGCTGTGCGGCTCGTTGCGTGAACTGTGTATTCGTCGTGACCCGCACAGCGGTCCAAGTCGCGCGGAGCGCGCCGAAAGACACGGGACCAGCCAAGGGGGCGCCGAGATATCAGAGGCGGCGGTCTTGGCTGGTTCTTCCAATCCAGACAGGCCAGTAACCGCTGCGCCTTCCACTTCCAAGGACCATGCACCGAGATGACGCAAAGAATTGAGTTGGGTCTCGATACGTTTGGAGATGTCACGGTTGATCACCAGGGGAAACAGCTGACTCAGGCAGACGCGCTCCGCCAGGTCGTCGAGCAGGGCACGCTCGCCGATCAGGTCGGGCTCGACTTCTTCTGTGTCGGCGAACATCACCGCAAGGACTTCTCCGTCTCCGCGCCTGAAGTCGTCCTCGCTGCCATCGCCAGTAAATCCGCACGCATCTACCTGGGCTCCGCGGTCACGGTCCTCAGTACCGACGATCCGGTTCGCGTCTTCCAGCGGTTCTCCACACTCAATGCGATCTCCAATGGACGGGCGGAGGTCATCGTTGGCCGCGGATCGTTCACCGAGTCGTTTCCACTCTTCGGTTACGACATGTCCAACTATGAAGCGCTCTTTGAAGAGAAGCTCAATCTCTTCGCGGAACTGCTCAAGGGACAGCCGGTGACGTGGAGCGGCCGGCTACGCACGCCGTTGTCGAATCAGACTGTGTATCCACCGATCGAGAACGGGACGCTGCGCACGTGGGTGGCAGTGGGAGGAAGCCCCGAGTCGGTCGTGCGCGCCGCGCACTACGCTTTGCCTCTCATCCTGGCAATCATCGGAGGCGGTGCGCAGCGCTTCGCCGGGTACGCGCAGCTCTATCGCCAGATGCTCGAACGATTCGCGAAGCCGGAGCTTCCCATCGGCGTGCACTCGCCGGGACACGTGGCCGCCACCGACGAACAGGCAAAGGAAGAATTGTGGCCCCACTACGCCGGACTGATGAATCGGATCGGCGCCGAGCGTGGATGGTCGCCCATCGGCCGCGCGCACTTCGATCGGGAAGCGGGACCCGACGGCGCGCTGTATGTCGGATCGCCGGAGACGGTCGCCGCCAAGATCGTCAACACGATGAAGCTGCTGGGTCTTTCCCGCTTCGAGATGAAGTACGCCAACGGGACGATGCCGCACGACAGGCTCATGACGAGCATCGAGCTGTTCGGGACGAAGGTCGCGCCGATGGTCAGAGAGCGAATGGCTTAGGAAAAAAGCCGCACTGTCAGCGCGCGGTCGCGCGGCTGATCCGGACACCGCCGCCGCTCGAACGCAATCGGAGCACGGCTCCCCCGCCGTTAAGATCGCCACGCAGTGAATGCTTGTCGATTCGACCCTGAACGGTCACGGGCACATCAGTGCTCACGCCGCCACCAGACGAACTGGCGTCGATCGTCAGCGCGACGCTCGGATCGATCTCGGTGCGCACGCCACCGCCCGACGTACTCAGATCACCTCCGCGATTGTTGCCAGCCGCGAACCAGACCGTCACCGGACCTCCGCTGCTATGCGCCTCGACCCGGCCGCCGGCTTCACGAATCTCCACGCCACCGCCGCTGGTGGACGCGTACGACTCACCTGACACGTTTTCGACATCGATTCCGCCGCCGCTGGTCGTCGCCCGCAGGTTGCCCTTCACATCGACGATGTTGATGCTGCCGCCTGAAGTACTCGTCGTGACGTCGCCGCGTACGTCGCGCATTCTGATCGAGCCACCACTGGTCTTGCCATCGACGTTACCCTCGATCGATTCAACGTGCAGGCTGCCACCCGAGGTCCGCAACCCGACCTGGCCCGCCAGGCGCGACACGTCCAGCGATCCTCCCGAGGTGCTGAGGTTCACGGCCGCCCGCGCGGGCACATGAATGACGAAGTGCGTGTTGTCGTTGGACCAGTCACCATTCCAGAAGCCTTTCGGCCAGCTTCCCCGTCGCTTGACGGTGACTGACGCGCGCCCCGCGCTCTCTTCGAAGTGCAGATCGAAGAGCTGTTCGAAGTCGTCGCGCCGGGACGTCACGGTGACCGTGACACCTGACGTCGAGTCGCCAGTCAGCGTCATGGCGCCCACGTCGGCGCTCAATGTGAACGTGCCACCTGGTTCGAGAGCCATATGCCGCTCCATCCTGAAATCGGCCCACGCCGGTGTGGCAAGAAGAACGATTCCAACTGATAGCGCCAGGAGAATCTTGGTGCGCGTCATCGGTGACTCCTTGAACATCAGCTAGTCCTCAGCGTCTCTGGGCGCGCTTCGCGCGCCGCTTTATCAAGAGGCGTGCCGCTCGAATCCGTGCAAATTAGACGAGACCAGCACGAGATCCGTTCGCGGCCGGGACCAACCGTCCCACGAGCGGTCGGCCAAATCCCATGCATGGATTAAGATCGAGGGCGCCCGTGAGCACCGCACCTGCGCCCGTCACCGAACCTCCACCCAGCATTGCTGAACCGGCGCCGGTACCCACCGGGCTGAGCCGTATAGCCGCAGCGCTGACATATCGCGACTTTCGCGTCCTCTGGTCCGGCGCGTTCCTGTCGACCATCGGCACGTGGATGCAGAAGGTCGCGCAGAACTGGCTGGTGCTGACCATCACCGGGTCCTCGGCCTTCTTCCTCGGCCTGGATTCGTTTCTCGGTGAGCTTCCGATCCTGCTCTTCACCGTCGTCGGCGGCGTCTTTGCCGACCGGCACGACCGGCGCCAGATGCTGCTGGTTTCGCAGTACATCCAGATGACGGCGGCCTTCACGCTGGCGGCACTCGTGTATTGGGATGTGGTGCGCATCTGGCACGTGCTCGCGTTGTCGGTCATCACCGGTCTGGCCCAGGCGTTTGGCGGTCCGGCTCACCAGTCGCTCCTGCCCTCGCTGGTCGGCAAGGATGACGTGCCGAATGCGATCGCATTCAACTCCATTCAGTTCAATCTCGCGCGTGTCATCGGACCGCTGTTCGCCGGCGCGGCCCTTGCCGCTTTCGGCATGGTCGCCTGCTTCGGCCTCAACGGCCTGTCATTCCTGGCGGTGATTGCCGCGATCATGTCGCTGCGCGTGCGCCACATTCCGCCGGCCGCGACCACGCGGCTGCGGGAAGAATTCCAGAGCGGCTTCGCGTACGTGCGCAGCCACCCGGCGCTTCTCGGGCTGGCGGTCCTCGGCTTCGCCGGCACGTTCCTGGGCAATCCGCTCCTGACGTTCCTTCCGCTCTTCGCGCAAAACGTCTTACACGGCGACGTCACTCAATACACGCACTTGATGTCGAGCGCCGGTGCTGGCGCCGTCACCGGCGCGCTCGTTGTCGCATGGCGCGGACGCTTTCCGCACATGGGGCGGAATGTCCTGTTGATCCAGATCGTCTTCGGCGGGTTGATGGTGCTCTTCGCGATGACGAGGTCCTTCTGGCTGAACGCGTTCCTGCTCTTCGCCGGCGGCGCGTGCATGGTGATGGTGTTCGCGACACTCTCGTCACTGGTGCAGCTGAACGCGCCGAACGAGATGCGTGGACGCGTGATGAGCCTCTACATGGTCGCGTTCCGTGGCGGGATGCCGCTCGGCAGCCTGCTCGGCGGATGGCTGGCTTCGCTCACGGGCGCCGCGACGGTCCTGACCCTCAACGGGGTCCTGCTCAGCGCCGTCGCCGCGGTGTTTCTGCTCAAGAACAAAGAGATTCGGGAACTTTGACCTGCGGACTCGCTTGTGTCGGTATTTTCGTCTACGCTCGTCATGAGTGAGACCGGCCGTCTTGTCAGCTTGATCCTCTCCGGAACTTCCCGACATAAGCGAGCACCAGTGTAAACATGAGTGTCGACGCCTGGGACGACGGGCCGGCCTATGAGCGATATGTCGGTCGCTGGAGTCGACCGGTCGCCAGACAGTTTGTCCGGTGGGTTGGCGCTCCCGCCGGGTCGGCGTGGCTGGACTTCGGCTGCGGCAGTGGCGCGCTCACGCACACGATTCTCACCGGCGGCTCGCCTCGACTCGTGATTGGCTGCGACCGTTCGGCCGTCTACGTCGATCAGGCGCGCCGGCAGGCCTCGGATCCGCGAGCACAGTTCATCGTCGCGAATCTCGGCGACTTGCCCCGCGTTGATGGTGGCTTTGACGTGTCGGTGTCGGGGTTGGTACTGAACTTTCTGCCGCACCCCGGCGATGCCCTCGCTGCGCTCGCGGCGCGCGTTCGCCCGCGTGGAACGATCGCCGCCTACGTGTGGGACTACGAGGAAGGCATGCAGTTGATGCGTGTCTTCTGGGACGCCGTGGTCGCGCTCGACGCCAGCGCGCAGGCACTCGATGAGGGTGTGCGCTTCCCGCTGTGTCGTCCCGATCCGCTGCGCCGACTGTTCGAGAGCGCCGGCTTCCAGAACGTTGAGGTCACGAGCATCGACGTGCCGACTGTCTTTCGCAGCTTCGACGACTACTGGCAGCCGTTTCTGGGTGGCCAGGGACCAGCACCCGGTTATGTGATGGGTGTGTCATCAGAGCACCGTGAAGCGCTCCGGACGGCTGTTCAACAGCGCTTGCCAGTCGATGCCGCTGGGCAGATTCCGCTTACCGCGCGTGCGTGGGCGGCTCGCGGAGTCGTCTCTTAGAACTGATCACGTGAACGGAGTTTTTCGGAGCCAACGGCTCGACACGGAGACACGGTGCAACGGAGGACGAACGGAGAAGAGCCACGCCAGTGACGCGCTTCGCGCGTCTCTGGTCGAGTGGCCCGGCCATAGGCCGGGCGCTGGCGTGGCCTCCGTTCGTGCCCCGTTTCTCCGTTGCTCCGTGTCAAGCCGTTGCCTCCATAACCTCCGTTACCTCGCCGATCCAAAGACAAACCCGATCGATCGCTCGATCGGGTTGTACGCCGTGCCGTAATCCGGGGCGGTGATGTTGTTCTGAACGTCGCGGTCCGCGGATGAACCGAAGATGTTGTAGACCTTGAGGCCGGCGCGAAACCGGTACTTCTTGTATCGCCAAGGACGAGACAACTGGAAGTCGAGCGTTCTCACCACGGGAAGCCGTCCGGCGCGATTGCGGTCGCCCACGAAGTCCTGGTACTCGTTGACAGCCGAATAGGGAAACCCAGATCGCAGCTCCAGCACCGGCGCAAAATCCCACTGCCCTCCGACGCCAAGGTTGCCGCGCACGATCACACGGTGGCGCACGTCGGTCGGCGAGTAGTTGTTTTGATTGGCTCGCACGAGCGGATTGCGGAAGTTGCCGTAGAACTGGTCGTAGTTGTTGAGATCGGCAGTGCCTCGTGCCCAGACGTAGGAGAACGTGAGATCGCGACGCGCCCCGCCGTTATACCGAGTCGTGGCTTCGAGCTCGCGGTAATGAGAGGCACCGGTGCTCGACAGTTGCAGTTGTCCGAGCGCGGGTTCGGGATTGACGATGTACTCGTGCGATCCGCTGCGTCCGAGGAACCCGAGCTTGAACAGCAGCCGGCGGCCGAATCGCTGGTCCCACTCGACGTTGCCGACCACAGCTTCCGGAGTGTGCAGATCGCCAGCGATCACATTGGTGAAGAGCGTTGCCGGCCCGAGCGGCAATCCGGTCGGACCGAAGCGTGACACGACACGAGACTCGAACTGGGGAAACGTCTCGATGTTGAGCGGCGTCCGCTGGACGAACTTTCCGAATCCACCGCGAATGATCGCGCGCCCTTCCGGCAGCACACTGATGCCGGCGCCGGCACGGGGCGAATAGTTGTAGTGCCTGACGATCGGATCGCGGTCCACGCGGAACCCGAGCTCCAGCGTCAGCCGCGACCCGACGCGCCACCGATCCTGTCCGAATAGCGCGACCTCCGTGCCGGCAGACTCCTGCTCGGTGGGACCGTTGAACACGGTGCGCTCCGCCAGCGACTCGTCGATGCGACGAACCTCTACCGGTCGCGCAAAGCTGCTCCCCTCGTATCGCGCCCACTGGACGTCCGCGCCCGTCTTCACGACGTGCTCGCCTTTCCAATTGCGAATGAGGCTGATGGTCTCGACCCACTGAAAGCTGCGGACGTGCCGCTCCTGATCGTTGAAGAAGTCGCCGCTCTCGGTTTGCGGCGCGATGACCATCGGCGCCCCGCCCTCGTCCTTGACTTCGACCTCGAATCGGCGCCCGGCGACCGTCGTCTCGAGAACAACGTTCGGTGACAGCGCCAACCGATCGAGCAAGCCGGCGGACCAGCCTCCCTGATGGAAGTCGGGCGTGACCTCGGGCGGTCGGAACGTATTCATCCCGACGCGCTTGATATCGCGCGGAAACATGATCAGCCCGCCGGTAATCGTGTGGCTCCCTGAGATGATCGAATCGAGGCGCGTGAACGAATCGAAGCTGGTGAGCTTGATCTGCGGCTCGTCCGGCAGGCTCTTCACGGGCGTCCCGACGACGCGGTACTGAAAATCCTGGGCGAGGAAGATGCGATCGCGGCGAATCGGCCCATGGACGGAGAAGCGCGGCTCGAAGCCGCGGATGCCGCTGAAGCCTTGTCGAAAACGGGGCAACAGGTTGCCCGGCTTGATCTGCCAGTCGTTGGTGCCGCGGCGCGTGCGAATCTGCGTCACGCTGGTCGAGAACCGTCCGTACTCGGCCGCAAACGGGTTGGCGAGCACTTCGACCGATTCGACCGCGGGCGCCGGAAGCTCGAGATCGAAGTCGCCCGTTGAAGGATCGATCAGGCTGGCACTGCTCACTTGCAGGGCGGCCTGCGTCGGCTGTCCGCCCTTCACACGCAGACGGCCATCCTGACCACGCACGACACCAGGCAGCATCGGCAGCAGACTCTGGAAATCATCGCCTTCGAGCGGTGACGACTCCATCAACGAGCCGTCCAGCATGTCGCTCATCGAGACCGGCTGCACACTGTCGGTCGGCGACGGGCTCTTACCCCGCACGTCGACGGTCGGCACGCTGAACGTCAGTTGCACGTCGAGCAGAATGTTGGCGGATTCGTTGGCGCGGACGTCGAACGGCGGGGACACGCTGTCGAGGAAACCGGCCCGGACGGCGACGAGCGTATATCGTCCCGGAGGCACATCCGGAAACATGACGTGGCCCGCGCCGTCGGACAGCGTTGATGCGAGCACGGTATTCCCGGGTTGCTCACGCAGCTCCACCTGCGCACCGGGTAGCTGAACGGTGCCTTCAAGTGTCGTCACCGTTGCGACGACACTCCCATTACCTTGCCCCGATTGATTGCTGGCTGCTGACACACCTGCAGCGAGCACGAACAGAAGGACTGGAATCATGGGTAATCCGAAAGGGACGTCCGAGGAAGCTACGTCATTATCCGGCCCGATGTCACTTCAATTCAT
>Ga0105249_10004688_pt1 | contig 11807 bp, 7 predicted proteins | sample KBSS44metaG_FD_81522 | JGI IMG/M metagenome (GOLD analysis project Ga0105249, IMG submission 81522) | Switchgrass rhizosphere microbial communities from Kellogg Biological Station, Michigan, USA - KBS S4-4 metaG | ecosystem: Host-associated > Plants > Roots > Rhizosphere > Soil | place... | reverse complement strand
TCCTCGGAGCCTTCTTCATTTTCCTCGAATTTTTTCTCGAGTGCGGACGAGGGAAGTTTCGGTCCCTCGAGCACATCGATGCCTTGCGTACCGATCGTGGTCAACAGGTCGTCGAGGTCCTCAGGTGAGTGCACATCGTGCGGGATCAGGTCATTGACCTGATCGTATGTGAGGTAGCCTTTTTCTTTACCTGTGTCGATCAGTTTTTTTATATCGTCGTACTTGTCGTCTAAAGCCAAGACGGATTATCCTCGGTTGCGTCCTCGTAGAGGACGGTAGTACATTTCAGTGGTGGGAAGTATGGACAGGCAGACGTGTGCGCCCGCACAAACCTTTCAAGTATAGCACTTTAGAGCAAAGCTCTGCCAGCGCCGGCGACGTCATTGCCGTATCCCCGATTTCGTCCCGAATCAGGTGTATTTCTTAAGCATTTAGATGTCCGAGCGGCCTATTTTGTTTCTTTTATAGAATCTTGCGCGGATGCTAGTCCTCCGACAGCGCAGGATCCATCGAAGCCTGCTTGAGCCGAACTCTTTCCTGAAGCAGACTCTTCATGCGCTCAGGGTCTTTGCAGGCCTGTAGTTCCAATTGAACGCGCTCGAATGTGCGACGTAAGTGCATTCTTCTCAGCGCGCGAACCGCTCCTTCAAGCCTTTCAGCACTCAGTTCCTCAACTTCGTTCATTAGGACGGCGGCCATCAGGCGGCGATCCGATTCGGAGATCGGGAGGTCCATCGGGTCGGTCGCTTCCGGCCCGGCTTTGAGCAAAACTTCCAGAAGCGACTCGGTAGCCATCCCTTTGTGAAGAGGTTCGTTGCTCAGAGCAAAGCGGGCCTGCCGAGCCGGGTCGAATTCTTCTTCCGCCCCGTCGCGAGCAGAACTGTGGCCCTCTCCGGTCTGCATCTGAGTGGCGGAGGCTAGCGCACAGATCAGGATCTTTTCGGCGTCTGTGATTTGGATTTCCGACGGCGCTTTTACCGTTGCGGCCGAGCGTGTCGCCGCAACATGTTTGAGCTCTTGCCGCAGAACGGCGGAATCGATACCGAGCTTTTGTGAGATCTCGTGCGCAAGCTCATCGCGCACAATACGGCTGGGCACGCGCTGAATGTGCGGCAGGAGGTGGTTCACGGCTTTCACTTTTCCTTCCGCACTGCGCACTGGAAACTGCATGCGGGCGCGCTCGATCAAGTAATCGAAATATCGCTGCGAGTGCTTAAGAGCCTCAACATATGCCTCTTTGCCCTTGCGGCGAATAAAGAGGTCGGGATCGAATCCGGTGTCGAGTGTCAGCACCTTGATGTTGAACTCTTCCTCGACGAGCAGCGCCAGGGTTCGTTCGGTGGCACGGGCGCCAGCGGTGTCGGGATCGAAGTTGACGACCACGTTTTTCGAAAAGCGGCCGAGAAGCTTCGCCTGGAGTTCGGTGAATGCCGTGCCGGAGCTGGCAATTACGTTATGGAATCCGGCTGCGTATAGCGCGATGCAATCCATCTGCCCTTCGACAAGAATGGCGTAGTCGAGTTTGCGAATGGCGTCCTTGGCTAGATCAAGGTTAAACAGCACGCGCGACTTCGAATAGATCGGCGTTTCGGGCGAGTTCAAGTATTTCGGCCCAACCTTCTCGTCGGTTGTGAGCGTGCGACCCGTGAAGGCAATCACGCGACCCTGATCGTTCGCGATGGGGAACATGACGCGGTTGCGAAACTTGGAATACATCGCTTGAGCGGCCGTGAGTCTTTGGTTGCTTCCCAGTGCTCGAGTTTCAGCCCTCGGGTGTCGGCTTTCCACGAGTGCGTCGGCAACAACTTTGTCATCCGGAGCAGAGCGATGGGCCTGATTTTGTGGGTTCCGGTCATCCTGCTTCCACGAAAACAACCCACTTTCCTTCAACAGTTCTTCGTCGAACTTCTCCCGAAGGGCATCGCGCAAGAGAAAGCCGGAATCGGGCGAATAGCCGATACGGAAGCGAGCGATGGTTTCGTCATCGAGACCACGGTTTTTGAGGTACTCGCGCGCATGTGCTCCTTCCGGGCGTTTCAAGCGTTCCTGGAAAAACGTAGCGGCGAGTTCATGGATCTCAAGTAGTCCAGTGCGGACTTTCGCTTCCTTTGCTTCCGCCGGGCTGGAGAAGGTGACCTTCGGCATGGGGACGCCGAGTTTCTGCGCGATGAGGCGCACAGTTTCGGGAAAAGTAATGTTCTCGATTTTCTGGACGAAACTGAAGACATCACCCGAGGCGCCACATCCGAAGCAGTGATAGAACTGCCGGATGGCGTGTACGGAGAACGACGGCGTCTTCTCGCTATGGAACGGACAGAGGCCAGAGAAATTCTGGGCGCCGGCTTTCTTGAGTTTGACATAGTCTCCGACGATGCGGACGATGTCCGCCTGCTGCTTGAGAGACTCTTTGAAATTGTCGGAGGTCATCAGCCAATACTGTCCGCTTCGATTGTGGGGCAAGCAAGCCTGAAGAGGAATATAGCAGGGCTGGCGTGGGCGTGGAAAAACTGTGAATTACACCAGTTATCGTTTGAGAGAGTAGGAAAACGTGGATTGTTCATCTTGACCGGACCGTCTGTTCAGGTATCACAGACCGTTCTCTGACAAAGCAATTACGTTCCCAGGCATGGCAGTTCGCGCCATTGCAACGACAAGATCGACCTCCGATCTCTACATTCCGAGTCTGGATGGAATGCGCGGAATCGCTTTCTTGGTGGTGTTTGTTGCACACTCGATGCCGCATCGCGTGCTCCCAGGTGGCTTCGGCGTTGCGATCTTTTTCTTCCTCAGCGGATATCTGATAACGACACTGCTACGCGCCGAGGCCGCGAGGACGTCGTCGATCTCGCTCAAGGATTTCTATCTGCGGAGGGTGCTGCGCATTTTTCCGCCGTGCTATTTGACGATTCTGATTGTTACCGCTTTGGCGTTGTTTGGCGTCGTGTACAACACCGAGAGCTACAAGTCGCTCGCATCGGGGCTTCTGTATTGTTCGAACTACTGGAACATTCTTGGATGGGGAAATCTTCCGGCAGGATTGGGCATTCTCTGGTCACTGGCCGTGGAGGAACATTATTACATCGTTTATCCGCTGCTGTACGCGTTGTTCGTGCGGAGATCGATACGGCGGAGGCATCAGGCGGCTGTTCTGCTAGTGCTGTGCGGACTCGCGTTGGCGTGGCGATGCTATCGCGCGATGTTCCTGCACTCGTCCTGGGAGAGCATTTACGAAGGGACGGACACCCGCTTCGACGCGATCTTGTTCGGGTGCGTGCTGGCAATTGTTGCGAACACCCGGTTGGGTGATCGCGTTGGATGGTTCGAGAACCATGCGAAGGCGCTGTCCGCGTGTGGTCTGGCGCTGATTGTCGCGACATTTACATATCGCAATCAGATGTTTCGCGATACGGTGCGCTACACGCTGCAACAGATCGCATTAATGCCGATTTTCTTTCTGATCACGTTGCCCCAGCGACGATTGCTAACCCGCTGTTTGGAGTGGCGGTGGCTGCGGCATCTTGGGCATCTCTCCTACAGCATGTATTTGATTCACCACACGTTGTTTCACCACTTCTATCACTACCACAAGCCGAGCGTACAGTTGGCGTGTGGGATTTTTGTTTTGTCGCTGATGTATGCGGAAGGAATGCGAACGTTGGTGGAGTTACCGATCCAGAAGTGGCGCGGTCGAAACAAGAGCAGAGGTGTGATTGGAATGAGGCACGCATGCGACTCGCCTCTGCGCATCACTGGATAAAACGTGCCTGTAATTCTCCTTCCATCAATCGATTGATGTCGCGGGGCGAGAACAAAGGCTTCGGCGCCGTGGCGGTTATACTCTCAACTCCACCACAGTCGCGCCACCCCCACCCTCATTTTGAGGCGGCTCGGTGACCGCTATCACATGCGGATGCTTTTGAAGATACTGGCGGAGCGCCTTGCGCAGAATGCCCATACCGCTTCCATGAACTACGCGGACACGAGGCAGCCCAGCGAGGAATGCACGGTCAACGAACTTTTCCACTTCACTGGTGGCATCGTCGACGGTTCGTCCGATGACGTTGATTTCCGACGGGGCGTTCGAATCCTCTCTTTCGAGCGAGACAGAGATGCCACGCGCGCGCGCAGCTTTCACCGGCGATTCGGCGGAGCGAGAGATCACCTCGGCAATGTCGTCACGTGCGATCTTCATCTTCATCGCGCCGATCTCGACTTCGAAATGGCTCTCGTTGATCTTTCGCGAAACAAGTGCCGGTCGGCCAACGGATTTTAGCTTTACCGTGTCGCCTTCGCTTACATGTTTCACGAGCTGAGGTTGCGCGTGCGGATCCCCGCGATCCGCTCCAGTGGCATGAGCAACGACCGTTGAATCGAACTGCTCGCGGAATTCGCGACGCATTTTCGAAATACGGCGCTCGGCATCTTTGGATAACTTCTGTGCTGCAGCTCGATCTTGGACGGCATTGACGGCCTCCCGCGCGTGGTACTCGAAGTCCTTGAAGAGGCTCTCGAGTTTCTTTTCCATCTCGCGGATCTTGGACTGTTGCTCGATACGTCCCTCAGCGGCGAGACGCTTTTGCTCTTTCTCGAGTTCTGTTTCCTTGTCACGCAGGCGAAAGCGCTCCGCTTCAGCCCCGCGCAACTCCGCGTGGAGGCGGTCGAGAAATTTTGCGACGTCATGCGTCTGTGTGGTTAAGCGCCCGCGAGCTGAGTCGATGATTTGCGGATTCAAGCCGAGGCGCTGGGCGATGTTAATGCCGGCGGACGCACCGGGCACTCCGATTTTCAATTCGTAAGTCGGCTGCAAGGTTGCTTCGTCGAACCCGACTGCCGCGTTGACTACACCTGAAGTGTTCACGCCATAGACTTTGAGCGAGGTGTGATGTGTCGAGATGACGGTGACGCACCCGATTCGTCGAAAATGCTCGGCGATGGCAACTGCGAGTGCAGCGCCTTCTTCAGGATCCGTGGCAGACCCGAGTTCGTCGAGCAAGACCAATGAATCGTGTGTTGCGGTGCGAGAAATGAAATCGATGTTGGTCACGTGCGCAGAGAACGTCGAGAGATTCTGTTCGATGGACTGGTAGTCGCCGATATCCGCCAGGATTGAATCGAAGATCGGAAACTCGGCGCGATCGGCAGGGACAGGCATTCCCGCTTGCGCCATCAATGCGAGGAGCCCAACGGTTTTGAGCGTCACGGTCTTGCCACCAGTGTTGGGTCCAGTAATCACAAGTTGGCGGCGCTCGCCTTCGAGCTCCACCGTAATGGGGACGACCTTAGCGCCTTTGATCTTAAGATTGCGTTCGAGCAATGGGTGGCGGGCATTGTGCAGAATGAAAGGCGCCGACTCCGCGCGTAAACTCACGGCGACGCAGCCGTAATCTTCCGCAAATATTGCTTTGGCGAACTGGAGCTCAAGCTCGGAGAGAACGACGGAAGCGATCCGAATCGCCTCGGCACTCTCCGAAATCCGCCGAGTCATTTCAATCAGGATGCGATGAATCTCCGCCTGTTCTTCGTCGAGCAAACGCACCAGTTCGTTGTTCTGCTCAATTGTTTCGAGCGGCTCCAGGAATACCGTTTGTCCGCTGGAACTCGCCCCGTGCACCACTCCTTGCACACGGCGCTTCTGCTCGATCTTGACCGGGATGACGAAGCGTTCGCCGCGGATCGTGATCAGTTCGTCCTGAACCGACCCGCCCTCGGAAAGCCGTCGTAGATAGCCGCGCAGCGATTCCTGGATCTGGCGTTTCTGCTTCTCAATTTCTCGACGGATCCGCGATAGCTCCGATGATGCGCGATCGTCGAGAGTACCGTCGGGAAGAATCTTGTTGCGGAAGGCACGCAGGAAATCTGCAAAGTCTTCGATGCCATTCGACAGCTCATTGACCGCAGCCCAATCGCTGCGCATCGCGGCCGGAGGATTGTTTGAAATCTCACGCCACTCGGCAGCTCGATCGGCGATCAGGATAATGTCGCGGATTTCGGTCGTCTCCAACGCCGCGCCGGCAATGCGCGATTTGCTCAGAAGATCATCGATATCGAGCAGTTGGGAGAACTCGAAACTCCCTCCGACGCGTCGATATTCGCGAATTTCCGTCGTCAGTTGTTGCTGGCGGCCGATCCACCCGACGTCGCTGGATGGCACTAGAGTCGCGACGCGCTTTGCGCCGAGAGGCGAACTGGTGTATCCGCGTAGAAGATCGCGCAAAGGTTCAAACTCGAGGACTCGCGCGCTGGTGTGCGCAAGCGGATGATTCGCTGAAGACATCAGGAGTTATGGTACACCGCCGAGGTTGGAGTGCAGCCTAGCGCTAGGCGTTGGTTGCGGCAGCCGTCATGGCTGGCAGTGCAGGGAGCCGAACGATGAAGACTGCGCCGCGATCGGGGTTGTTGAAGCAGGAAATCTGACCGCCGTGATCCTGGACAACACCGTAAGTGGCGCTGAGACCTAGGCCGGTACCCTTCCCGATCGGCTTGGTCGTATAAAAAGGATCGAAAACACGTTTTGGATCGCGAAGCCCCGGTCCAGAGTCTAGAAACTTGATAAAAAGAGAGTCTCCATCGCGTGTTAAGGAGACGACCAGCTTGCCGCCACCGTCTTCTTCAATCGCATCAATCGCGTTGTCGACGATTTGCAGACAGGCCGTAAAAAGCTGGTTCGCGTTACCCATCACTCTCGGCAAGTTTGGTTCGGTCACGAACTTGATCTCGATTTTCTTCCCTTCCACTTTGATCATTTGTGTGTGCACAACCCGCTGCAGAAGCATGCTCAAATCCAAGGGCGACTTCTCTGCCGGAGCCTGCTGTGCGAAACGTAATAAGTCGGCAACCAGATCTCGAGTACGGCGAGCCTGCTGACGAATCTTGACGACCATCGATCGCTGGCTTTCGTCGAGGGTGGCTTGCGAAGAAAGCAATTCGGAATATCCCAAGATCGCAGTCAGCGGATTGTTGATTTCGTGGGCTGCGCCGGAAACCAGCTGCCCCAGGGAGGCAAGCTTTTCCTGCTGCACAACTTGGGTTTGCAAGCGTTGAAGGTTCTCGAAACTATTATTTGAGTCGTCGAGCAGCCGAATCAATTCCCGGTCGAGCAAGAACTGCTTGAGGAATACAAACGTTCCCAAGGACAGAAGAGCAACAAGGATGACAAGGAGTCGAAACTTGCGAAGCGGCCACGGGGAGATATCGAAATAGATTGCCCAGAATCCCATCACTGGTAGCGATAACATTGCGACCATCGCCAATCGCGGAGCGAGACGCTGCAACCCGCGTTTGGCCGCAGGCACAGGTTCAAAATCCTGCCCGGGTGCCCGCGCAACAAGCGTGGCCCAAAGGAACCACGAGATCGATGCGAGAAACGGAATGTCATAGAGACTGCCAGAATAATATTGACCACGAGTGATGGCAGCATTCATCGATTCCGAGCCGAGCGTATAGAGCGAGCTCGCCAGGAAAAGATTCCAGTAGACACGGCGCCAACCCTTTTGTGCGCGAACTGAGGCGGAACCGAGCACCGCGAGCAACAACAAGTTTTCCGTCAGGTAAAGCAGGTCATAGCTCCGGCTGTAGGCCTCCACATTCATCGATATGTATTCGTCGGGAAAGATGATGAAGGCGTACAGGAAGACCCACCACAACAACAGCATCAGAAAGCTGAGCGTGCTGAAGTAAAGCTTGTGTTCATCGCGACGACGATGCGGACGCAGTGCGACCGCAGCCATGAATGGTACGAGATGAACAAAAAGGATGACGTCCCCAATGAAAGGGTCAGGAATGGGTTTACGAAGTAGAACCTCGTACCAGGTCCACAAACCTTGATTGATGACCCAGAGCATGAATCCGGACGCCATCAGCGACCAGAACAAACGCGCTTGGCCTTGAAATCGCTTCGCGTTGATCACCATCGCAACCGCCGTCACGGACATCCATGCGAGTGCGGTCACATCGCCAACGACAAAGGCCTGTTGAGAGTTGCCGAGCCACATCGACACCACGGCGTAGGCGAAAAGGAGCGCGCCAGTCCCAGCAGCCCACCAGTGTCGTTTAAGGCCTTCCATGGCTAATGATCCAGTCTAACTTCCGCGGACAAGCGCGGTTAGATTACAGGAGGGAAGGAGAAAGTTACTTTCGTACTCGCCTGCGTGAAAACTGGCAAAAACGTACCTCAGATGGCGTATGCCAGACGAGGTGACGTTAATCACTTCAGCATGTGAGCTTGCCCGATGGCAAAAAAGTCCATTCGGATTGCTCCTCGTCGACTGTTAGAATGTGAGTGTTATGGCGTTCCCCGTGACACGCCTCCGCCGGCTGCGCCGCACCGAGACCCTTCGCTCGATGGTGCGAGAAACTCGCCTGACCCCCGAAAACTTCGTCTACCCGATGTTCGTATGTCCGGGCCGCGGTGTGCGCAAGGACATACGCTCGATGCCAGGAGTATTTAATCTTTCGGTGGATGAGGCCGTGAAGGAAGCGACCGAGGCGCACGCACTCGGCGTGCCGTCAGTCATCTTATTTGGGTTACCCGAGTCGAAAGACGAGGTGGGCACAGGCGCGTGGGCAGATGATGGGATCGTGCAGCAAGCAGCCCGCGCCCTAAAACAGGCACTCCCAAACCTGGTGATCACGGGCGACGTTTGTCTGTGCGAGTACACCTCCCATGGACACTGCGGCGTGGTGCAAGCTGCGCCGCAATCGTTAGGCGCTGCTGTCGCCAATCCTCCAGTTACGACAGAATACGAAATCGTCAACGACGCGAGTTTGGCACTGCTCGCTCGCACAGCGGTGTCGCAAGTTCGCGCGGGCGTTGATATCTCAGCGCCATCGGACATGATGGATGGTCGCGTGGCCGCGATTCGCAAGGCGTTGGACGAAGCCGGATATTCCAACACTCCGATTCTGGCCTACGCCGCGAAGTTCGCCTCCGGATTTTACGGACCATTCCGCGAGGCGGCCGATTCAGCTCCACAATTTGGTGATCGACGTTCCTATCAAATGGACCCAGGAAATATTCGCGAAGCCATGCACGAGATCGAACTCGATATCGAAGAAGGCGCCGACATGATTATGGTCAAACCGGCCATGCCCTATCTCGATGTGATCGCCGCAGCGCGGGATCGGTTCGATTTGCCTCTCGCGGCCTATCAGGTATCGGGCGAGTACGCGATGATCGAGGCTGCCGCGCGCAATAACTGGATCGATCGCGACCGCGTAATGATGGAGTCACTGCTTTCGATTCGCCGAGCCGGCGCCAGCATTATCCTTACCTATTTCGCGAAAGACGCTGCACGGTTGCTGGGATAAAACATTCGCCGCTACCAAAGTCCCGATCCTCGATCGGCAATTTTTCAACTTTCGATTTGTGTTTAGCTCGCTTCTTTAATCGACAATTGGAAATCGCCCATTACCAATGATCTCTGTTCTCCAACTCGGCACGATCGACTACGCCACCGGGCTAAAGCTCCAGCAGCGGCTCGTTGAGTTGCGCAAAGAAGGTCGTATCGGCGATGTGCTCATCCTGCTTGAGCACGCGCCCGTGATTACCCTCGGCAGAAATGCGAAAGAGAAGAACATTCTCGCATCGCCGGAAACGCTGGTCGCACGTGGCATCGAGGTCTTTGAAACGAACCGCGGCGGAGACGTTACGTTTCACGGGCCTGGGCAGATCGTCGGATACCCAATCTTCGACTTGCGCGGTTTCGCGTTGCCCGACGGCAAAAGAAAAACTCTTGGGGTTGTCGACTACGTACGTCGCTTGGAGGAGGTTCTGATTCGCACTTGCGCTGATTTTGGTATTCCTACTAGGCGCGTGACAGGGCTAACCGGTGTGTGGACGGAGGTGGAAACCGGAGACGAAGCCAAGATCGCGGCGATCGGCGTTCACATCTCGCATTTCGTCACATCTCATGGGTTCGCTATCACCATAAACACCGACCTCAGCTACTTCGATCTGATCGTCCCTTGTGGAATTACGGAGAAGCCCGTGACTTCGATGGCGAAACAGTTGCGGAAGGACGTAGACGCCGCTGAAGTCTACAAATCGATTTCGCGTAACTTCGGCACAGTCTTTCAGTCGGAGATGTTGTGGCTGGAATCGCTGGATGCCCTGCTGGGACCTTCCGTAGGCGTTCCGCTCAAAACTCCTGATGAGTTGCGCAAGATTCGTGGCGAGGACGACGCGAGTTGGGCGTGATTGCCTGACAAGCAAACGCTGGGTTGATGATTGGGTTCCGCTCACCTTACTTCGAGGAAGAGATGCCGTGTTTAGACCCACGGTCCGCGAAGTGATGCTCTCCCGTCATAGCCAGATGACAGCAACCACACGTCGGGGTTAGCATCTCCCCTGTACCGCGCCCATGCCGAAGAAGACCAAACCTTTCCGTAAGACCACGCACAGCAATTCCAGCAATTCCAAGCCGTTGAAACCGGCGAACGCTCAGACGCGCACTTACGAGATTCCTGACCATCGCTTGGAGCGGCCAAACTTCACCGTCCGCCAAGTGCGCAAGGACGACCAGGTACGATACGAGGTAACGGGCGATGTCTCCGCTCCGGTTCCTCCCATTCGCGAGTCTAAATATTTGACGAAGCCACAACACATCGAGATTTATCGCTGGATGTTGCTTAACCGCAAGATGGAGGCAGCGCTCGAGAATCTGTATAAGCAGAGCAAGGTTGTCGGTGGCGTGTACTTCGGCTTGGGGCAGGAGGCTTGCTCGTGCGCGTCGGCGTATGCGCTTTCCAAGGACGAATGGCTCGGCCCGATGATCCGCAACCAGGGATCACTGCTCGTTCGCGGGTTTCCGGCTCGAGACGTGATGATGCAGTACATGGCAAAAGCGGGATCTCCCACCAAAGGGCGTGACGCTTCGTCCCACTTCGGAGACATTCAAAACCGCAACGTAGTGGCACCGATTTCTACGCTGGGCGATTTGATTCCGGTTCTCGCTGGTGTCGCACTGGGTGCTCGTCTACAGGGCAAGAACATTGCGGTGATGACCTACATCGGCGATGGCGGACAGTCCACCGGGGTGACCTACGAAGGATTAAATTTTGCCGCAGTGCAGAATTTGGGACTTGTTCTGTTCGTTGAGAATAATTTGTGGGGTTATTCAACGCCTTCTGACATGCAGTTTCGGGTGAAGGATCTTGCGGAACGCGCTATCGCTTACGGAATCCCCGGGGTGATCATCGATGGAACTGACGCGTGCCAGGTGTACGACGCGGCGCATGAAGCCTGCGAACGCGCGCGACGTGGAGAGGGGCCAACATTGATCGAAGCAAAGATGATGCGCATGAAGGGACATGCCATTCACGACGCCGCCGAATATGTTCCCAAACCACTTTTCGAATATTGGAAGAAGCGCGATTGCATCACTCGGTTTGAAAACTACCTTGTAAATGTCAAAAGATGGCTCACTCCCGAAGAAAACCGCCAGCTTGTCCAGGATGTCGATTGCCAACTCGAGGCAGACCGCGATGCGGCCGTGAGTTCGCCAATGCCCGCGCCGGAAACTGCCGTGCCTGGCGCATATTGCGAGAACGGTTGCCACACCATCAAGCCGAAATATGCGATGCCGAAAGTGCGTTTGGGAAAATCAGGGCTGAAGAGGTCTGAGGCAGCTGTGCACTTAAAGTGAACCGAACCGTTGTGCAGCAATCGCAACTAGAACCGCCAGGAGCCACATGCAACTCACCTATCTCGAAGCGATCCGCCAAGGCATCTGGGAAGAAATGGAGCGCGATCCTTCGGTGTTCTGCATCGGCGAGGACATTGGGATTTATGGTGGCGCGTTCAAGGTTAC
>Ga0105249_10004687_pt1 | contig 11809 bp, 10 predicted proteins | sample KBSS44metaG_FD_81522 | JGI IMG/M metagenome (GOLD analysis project Ga0105249, IMG submission 81522) | Switchgrass rhizosphere microbial communities from Kellogg Biological Station, Michigan, USA - KBS S4-4 metaG | ecosystem: Host-associated > Plants > Roots > Rhizosphere > Soil | place... | reverse complement strand
GGCTTGCTCGACCGTTCTGATCCGTTGCTTTTTGTGTAGGTCGAGTTTTCCGCTTCGGCTGCAAATCTATTTGTGACCCAGCATCTTGTTGATTCATCTCCTCCGTAGGGGCTGACCGCTCGGGTTCACTCGATGCTGCAGAGTCTGCATCCGGATCGGAGTTTTGGGATTCACTCGAAAGATCCACATCGGCTTCGTAACTGTCTTCGACGGGTTCTACTTCAGGCAAGTGTTTGTAGCAGTCTCCCATTGGCACAAACTGCCTTGCGACGCTAACTGTCAAAGACGTAGGGCAGTTTGGTCCAGCCAGGTACCCGGTTTCGGGATCAACCTTCACGGTGTAGATCCCGCTCGGCTTGGGAAAAGATGTCCCGCCCAGACTTGGTCGAATGGCGAGAGCTTCTTTCATGAAATCCATCCATGCCGGAAGTGCTGCCTCAGCACCGGTCAGCCCCAACTGCTTGTTGTCGTCAAAGCCTACCCAGACCGCGCAAACAAGATTGGGCGTATAGCCAACGAACCAACCATCATGTGACGTACCGGTCTTTCCGGCGATGGCCACATTCTTAAAGCTGTCTTTTGCTCGACGCGCCGTTCCACGTTTGGTTACATCCGACAACATGTCTGTAATCATATAAGCCGTTGTTGGCTTGATGACCTGACGGCTCGTCCTAGCGCGATCGACAACCATTTCACCGGTACTTTTATCGACAACTCCGGCGATGACGGTGGGCTCAAACATTACGCCGCCATTAGCGAAGGCAGAGTAAGCCGCAGCCATCTGCAAAGGAGTCGTTTCCGAAGTACCAAGCGCCATCGACGGATAGACATCTGGTGTTGGCAGTCCAAATCGTTCGGCAGTAGCCGCAATTCTTGACAGCCCGATTCGCATAGCAAGATCGACTGTGACAACATTAAGGGAGCGAACCAGACCCTCACGCAACATCACATCTTCCATCGAATATTGTTTACCGTAGTTGGCCGGCGAGTAGCTGGCATGATCATATTCAAACGTTTGCGGCGCGTCTCGATAAGTTGCGAGGGGTGAAATGCCTGCTTCGAATGCAGTCGCATATACGAAAGGCTTGAAAACGGAACCGGGTTGTCGTTTCGCGTCCGTTGCCCGGTTTAGCTGCGACTCCTCATAACTGCTACCACCAACCATCGCCAAAACCTGGCCCGTCCGCACATCTATTGCGACCATCGCTCCCTGGGGCAGCGCCTTTCCCTTAGCCGACTTGGCTAGAAGATCCAACTGCTGACGAAGTGCATTCTCGGCTGCGGTTTGTAAGTCAGGATCGATTGTGGTTAACACACGGAGACTGTGATCAGCATCGGGTTCAACCGCCGATTGAGCATTGTCCAGAGCACGGTTAACCGTGTCGATATAGTAAGGTGCGAGCTCACTGCTACGGCCCTCGAAGACTGCGACGTTTACTGGTTGAGTGCTCTCTCGTTGCGCTTCCTCGCTATCAACCACTCCGTCGCGACTCATTGCCGCAATCACCATGTCGCGACGTTTCTTGGCGGCATCCGGATGGCGGTCAGGTGCATATCGAGCTGGACTCTGAATCAGGCCAGCGATCGTTGCGGCTTCCGCTAGCGAAATGTCTTTCAACTCCTTACCAAAGAAGATTCTTGCTGCCTGTGCCACTCCACGTATTCCCACACCATTCCTTTGACCTAAATATATCTCGTTACAATAGAGCGCAAAGATGTCCTGCTTTGAGAGCCGCTGCTCCAATGCCAACGCGATCATGGCTTCGTTAAATTTACGCTTTAGAGTTTTTTCGGAAGTCAGATAAGTATTCTTGACGAGTTGCTGGGTAATGGTGGAACCGCCTTGACGAAACTTCAACGAGCCACTGGTGGCCCAACTCAAGAAGGCGCGGCCCATGCCTCGAATGTCCACGCCGTTATGCTCAAAGAAACGTTTGTCTTCAATAGCCAGAATTGCCTGGACCAAAACGGGAGGGATATCTTGATAGGTAAGCGTTTCCTGCTGACCTATTTTGACTGTCGCATCTTCGGTTAGAAGTTCGGGCTCCAGTGCATAAGACGAAAGCCCCGAATAGTCGTTTGCCGACAAAGAGGTAACGTGGTTGTTATTATCAAAATTTACGTCAACCCACTCGTGCGCTTCACTTCCCTGGCGCGGCAAGATCCTGATGCTGGTTTCGCTCACCTGGAAGCTTCCGTTCCAAACGTTACTTGCCTTGTCCCTGGCGTACCCTGCTTTTTGCAAGGAGTTGGCAAGCTGATCCCTGGAAACGCGCGCGCCTTTTTCAATGATACGTGGCGCAGCATAGAGTCCTTCATGGCTTCTCAAGTAACCGCCGGCAATTTGCTGATCAATTAGTTGGGCGAAACTGCTATATGACTTGTAAGTAAGAACAGCAAGGATAATGACGACTACGGAAAAGAAGATCGCTGCCACTTTGGAAACGATCCGGACCCTGCGACCGAAAGCTTTTCCTTTTGGTTCACCGTAAACGACTAACGCGCCGCGTCTCGTGCTCACGGAAGGCTGGATTAAGGTAAGTTGTGCCGCCATGACAGGGCGGAATCGCAATGGCCGTGCCTCAACTCACATTGCTGAAAGATCGTTCTGTCCAAGGAGAACTTGCGAGGGAAAAGTCCATTTCACACCAACTCAAGCTTCTGGTTATTATTCAACAGAAGTCTGATGTGCATTGAAAGCAGGCAGGATGCTGATTGTGCTTTCCGTACTTTTTTGAATCAGCGAAGGTGTCAGATTAGCGGATCGAAATCGGGGTACCCAGCCCACAACCAACATCACAGACTGAAGTCTGTGCCACGCTGCTTCCCTTCAGCGTTCGCAGACCTCATGAATCGCACAAGCAGGGACGCCACAACCCGATCACGCCATATTTACAGAAACCCGACGGACACTGAGCGACCAAACAAATCCTTCAGTTGTGCATACTGATGCTCGCACTGCTACCTGAATGACGTTGTAGAAACGCGAGTGTCTTCTGATTGAACTCATCCACCACTTCATAAATCGGAGCGTGCGAAGCGTTTTCGAAGACGATCAATTCCGTGTTTCGAATGTTGTCAGTCATCGGGGCGGCGAAGCGAGTAGAAGTGATCATGTCGAGACGTCCAAACGTGATTTGCGTTGGTGCAGTGATCTTGCTGACGTGCGACTCGACGTTGTGCGCGATGACGGCATTCGAATGTTGTATGAACGCCTCAATAGGTTGCGAAGGACGTGACCTGACAAACGCTGAGAGTGACTCGATGTAATCAGGTTTGTTTGCGTAGAGATCAGGAGTGAAGCACCACGGAAAGATCCCTCGAATTACCAACTCAGTGACACTCCCGAACGCCGGGGCCATCACTTGCCAGCCCTCGATCACAGTCTTGATAAAGAGATCCGTCTTGGTCCAACCACTGTGTACCGACAATGACTTCACTTTCTCCGGATACTTGGCCGCGAGCCACAACCCAATCGCTCCTCCGAGCGACAAGCCCATCACGTGAGTTTGCTCAATGCCAATCGCCTGCATGAAGGCGCTGACGTCGTCAGCAAAGAGTTCGGTGGAATAGACGCCTGCCGGTTTGTCACTCTCGCCGGTACCTCTTAGATCGACGGAGATACATGTGAAGTGTTTGGCGTACTCAGCAACTTGAAAGGCGTAGCAGGCGTTATCGGCAGTCAGAAATGGCAGCAGAATTAGCGGCTCGCCCGATCCCTGTTGGTCGTAGTTGATGTTGATGTCGTTTACTTTGACCCTTGGCATGGCTTCCCTCCCTTTGCAGAATTATGAATAGATCAGGGGGCGGATTGATAGGTCGTCAATTCAAGCTCTTGATTCAACACGAAACTTAATCGTCGCGACAATACCGAGCAACACGAAAAGCACGAGCACCCCCAGTTGTGTGACCGCGAATGGGGGTTCGGATTGGGTCGGGGCCAGCGCTTTCAGTTGCGGCACTTTTTGGAAGAGCTGGGCGATTAGAACAAAGACATTGAGATAGAGTGCAACCAGAGCAGACACAACGTAGATCCAGCGCCAGCTGCCGCGGAGATGTTGCGTGTAGCGCGCGAAGATTGCAATTGCGAGCACGACCACTGAGATGATACCCACCACAATCCCAGGCGTGACCCCGTGAAATGGAAACAAAAAGCCCGTCACACTCGTCGCCACGGTGCTCAGTAGAAACAAAGCGGTCCAACGATCGAAACGCTGTGCAGCCAGCATTCCGAACACGACGATGAGACCGGAAGCGATTCCGATCAGACTTATCACTACGTGCACTTTGGTAAAGGCATCCATGTTGTTGTTTACATCCAGCTATGGAGAAGTTGAAGCTGTGTTGAGGATACTTTCGATCACTGTCGACTTGGCCTCCGCGTACTCGTCCATGTCTGACCACTCTTTCGCCGCCAGTTCGCGCTTCCTCTGCTCGTAGCGGCGTCGGTCATCTATGTTTCGTCGCAGTCGGTCCCGGAAGATCAAGTTTCGCTCGATCTCAGGGCAGCCGGATGAGTAGATATGGACGTGTACATCCTTTTCCTGGGTGCGAAACATCCGGTGCTCGTTCCATTCCGGCTCTCGCACGCGCAGGATATAACCGACAGCTTCCAGTTGCGGACGGTAGGCTGATTCATTTGCTGAATCCTGGACCACAACAAGGATGTCAATGATGTCTTTGGCGGCTAGACCAGGTACAGATGTGGATCCGATGTGTTCGATTCGAAACGCGGAAGCACCTATCGCATCGGCGATGACACGAGCGTTCGCCTCGTATTTCTTTGGCCAAGCCGCGTCGTAGTTGACGATCCTGATCTCGCGTTTTTCCTTGCCGCCGATTAGCACTGTTTCAGTTTGTGCTGCCATTACAGTCCTTAGCTATCGGTGACGAACCGGAAGGGATCACAAAAGTGACGTCTATATCACATGGTTACCGCAGGTACTTTTTGAAAAATTCGAGCGTGCGCTCCCATGCCAGTTTCGCCGCCTCCGCGTCGTAACGTGGTGTCGTGTCGTTATGGAAGCCGTGCTGTTTACCCTCATACATGTGCAGGACGTACACCTTGTTGTTGGCCTTGAGAGCGGCTTCGTAATTCGCGATGCCTGCGTTAACGCCCTGATCATTTCCTGCGTAGTGCAGCAACAGCGGTGCAGAAATTTTGGGGACGTCATCAACACCTGGCTGGCGCCCATAGAACGCAACGCCCGCATTCAGATCAGCGCCCAGGCGCACTGCTAGTTGGTTCACCATTCCACCGCCAAAGCAAAAACCAACTGCGCCGAGTTTCCCTTTTGAATCAGGGCGTGCCTTGAGCCACTTGGCCGCAGCGACGAAGTCTTCCGTCATCTTTTTTCCATCCACCGTGCGAAAAGCAACTGCGCCTTTTTCATCATTACCCGGATAACCACCAACCGAAGTAAGTCCATCCGGCGCGAAGGCAATGTAGTTGGCGAGCGCGAGACGACGCGCTACGTCCTCAATGTAAGGATTGAGCCCGCGGTTTTCGTGAATCACGAGCACAACGGGAAGCTTTCCCTTTTTAGCCGGACGCGCGAGATAACCTTTGATCGATCCGTTGCCATTCGGAGATTGCACAGTCTCGTATCCAACCTTGATGCGTTTGTCATCCGGAGGCACTTGCTGCGCCCATGCGTAATTAGGTGTCAGGCTCTCGAAAATTGACGCTACAGTAAGCCCACCGATTGCAAACTTGGCGGCGCGATCGAGGAAGGTGCGACGGTTGATGTCGCCGTGCTGATATTCGTGAAAGAGGTCTAACAACTCCTGCGGATACTCAGATGCTGTTTTACGTTCCATTTGTGCTCCTTGGCTGAGACTAGTTGGTGCGGATCAATTCTACTATTCAATGAGCTGAATTCGGAATTTGTAGAACGCTCTCGGCGTCCATTCTTCTCGGCGGGAATGTAGGTTACCAGCGATGGTTACCTCAGCTTGTTTTCAACACTCAAACATTAAATAAAACTTTGGCAGGCTGTGCGGCTTTGCCGCCTCCCGTGCGGAAAGCCTCTGGCTTTCCGTCCAGCCACGACTCTTTTGGCGGCTACGCCGCTCGAGACGAAGACCTCTCGTTCATTCTAAGATCGAACGAAAGCCTGAGGCGTTCCGAACGGAGCGCGGCAAAGCCTCACAACCAATTTGATATCGACGAACTCACGAGTTTTAGAAGATAGAGAACAGAGAAGACAAAACTCCCGAATCGGTGGAACACTAACTACTGAATCCACTAACTTGACACCCTTCACGACGCTACCTAATATCTTCGACAACCGCGTGGGGCAGTAGCTCAGTTTGGCAGAGCGCCGCGTTCGCAATGCGGAGGTCAGGGGTTCGACCCCCCTCTGCTCCACCAATTAACTCTAATCTCTCCTTCAACTTAAACTCTCACTCTCCTCCATGGTCCATTTTCTCATGTGGCCAATATGTGGACAGAAATAACAGCACGCAATAACACAAAACCGTAAGCAATGGTAACGGATGTCAAATAGTCCGTTGGTTTAGATTCTGCAACTGTTGAGAACAGTGTTAATAGCTTGTTTGTGTGTTACGCGGAGGTCTGGTCACGGATTTCGATTCAAGTGCGCCGACGTCCATCATTGATGCAGCAATTTGCTTGGCCCGCTGGTTGCCACCCCCAAGCGGGCTCATCACGCGATGTATAAGGTCGAAAACTCGCTGAAGGAAGCGCAACTGTTCTTCGACTGGTGGGACGGATAAATGCGCGGCACCTTGATGAATTGAGCGGGCTAATCGCTGATGCGAAACCGACCGCTAAGTTAGACCTGGCTGAGGTGACGTTAGTTGACGTGGACGTAGTTCGGTTTCTTGGCAATAAGGAGCGTGAGGGCGTGGAATTGGCTAACTGTTCGCGATTCGTCAGAGAGTGGATTGAGAGAGAGCAATCGATCAACGCAGTGCAGTAGAAATGACTCGGCATTGATGCGGAGTGAAGCAGGAGAATGAAGTGGCATCGAAGAAAATCACAGTCGAGAGGTTCAACATTACTTCCGCAAAACCTTTTGCAGGTAGTCAGCGCGATTTCAGCACGAGTCGATCATCCAGACATCACGCAATTTTATTCAACGGTTCAGAGCGCTAACGACGATGAAGAACTGCAAAGTCTGGTAAAGAGCCCTGTTGGCCCAACTGACTTGATGGAGTTTCTACGCCTCGATCATGGCGGCGTCCTCCGCCAGGAGCTTGGGCCTGCGGCGCCCAACGTCATTCGTTTGTTAATCGGCAATCCAGTGGCCGCGTGGGTGCCGGCAATCAACGCGAGTCTTCCTTGTCGATTGACGCTGCGACTGTTTGGTCTGCAGACGACTGGGCCAAGTCTTCCCACCAGCGGGAGAAGCGCTGTTGCCGATCATCAAGCACAATGGGCGAGCCAATCATCGGCGTGAGAAGCCGGTAGCTCCGTTCTTCACTTGCGGCGGTGATGCGTCTGAAGGGTATTGTCAGGTTAATTGACCAGAGTGTAAAGAGACTGTTCTTGCGGCATACTTCACCCATGCACCCCGTCGCTTTCTACCTCGCCATCGCTTCCCTGCCGAGATCATCAGCCATTGCGTCTGGTTATATTTTCGCTTCGCTCTGAGCTTCCGCGATGTCGAAGAAATGTTAGCGATGCGCGGCGTCTCCCTCAGCTATGAGACTGTCCGAGAATGGTGCCTTAAGTTCGGTCAGACTTACGCTAACGCCCTACGGCACAAGTCTCCTCGACCTGGCGACCGATGGCATCTTGACGAAGTGTTCCTCAAAATCAACGGTCGTCTCCATTACCTTTGGCGTGCAGTAGACCAGGATGACGATGTGTTGGATATCATGGTTCAAAGCCGGAGGGATAAGAAGGCAGCAAAGAAGTTCTTTGGCAAGCTACTAAAAGGATTGCGCTACGTTCCGCGTGTGATCGTCACCGATAAGCTGAGAAGCTACAGTCTTCGCACTTCAATGTTGGGAGACATCTGTACAGCGCTCGTGGTTACCGAGCGGTGATGAAATTGAGACTCGCCGTGTGGGCACAGGCGATTTGTTCGAGATAGTTGTTTATTGGCTTGGTTACAAAACTTGGTTTGATCTTGAACGTGTAGGTACTGTTCTTTCCGCCTGAGTTAAGTTGACAGTGCCTTCGCGAACTCTCGCTTCGTTTAATGACGGAGCATCAAGCACTCGTCACCCAAGTTGGTACTGATCTGAAAAGGCCCGTCAAGTTACGGGCCTTTTCGAGTACCTCCGCGGCCTCTCAACCACGGTCATAGTTGGGGCATTATCGGGTACAGGGTCAGGGAGGAACTCAGTTGCCTGTAGTCACAAACTTTACACACTGGCCTTGGTTTCTGAACGGTGCGCCCGCCCCATTTACAACTAGCTTCCAGCCGTCCTTCTTGCACTGCTCCTTGTCGGCTGGTTGGCTCAGGATGTCAACGCGACTGCTATTATCGATTGCCAAAGGTGTCAACTCCTGCTGAGCAAAGAATCCATAACGGTTCGAACCAACAGTAGTGTTGATGACGTCAGTAGGATCGCTGAGGTTCCAAGTATGTAGCGTAACACCAGCAGCATCCTTGATGGTTAGTTCGACCGTCAACACACCCAAACCGTTGTCAAGAAACTTGTGCTGAAACGTATACCAGCCGTCGTCGATAATCGTGAAAGGATCCCTACCCGGGTTCCTCGGGAACGAACTGTCGCGTCCAGCGTTGTTGCTCGCACTAATTACGAAGCGAGGACCGGTTCCAGGAGCCACGGCGTCATTATAAAACCCGGCGTTGAAGACGAAATCACGACGATGGTTTCCGGCTGGGTCATTGACCGCCGAACTAAAATCAAAGCGCGTGTCGTTTCCTCTTGTTATGCTTTCCGCTTCGAGATAGATGTCGATCGAGGTGACGTAGCCATTCTGAGGAAACGGCGCAGCGCAGCCAATTGAACATCCTGGGATTCCGCCGTAGCCTCCCCATCTGGTAAATGCACCATTAGCTACCTCTGCGTGCCAGCTCCCGCTAGCCGATATGATAGCGTTGGTTGTAGAAGCTACTCGAGTGGCGCCAGTCCAACCGCTAGCGTCTGTTTCAAATCCCTGGAAGTAGGAAACGCCGGCAGCGAGTGCCAAGGTTCCGAAGGTCGTTACTGATAACGCGATGGTTAGCGTGAGGATTGCTAATTTGTACTTCTGCCAAAAGTTTCTTGGGTTCACTATTGAGACTCCTTATTAAGACTGCGTGGGAGGTCGCACTAATCGACCAACTGCTGGCGAGACGGACTTCAACGCCAGTGGTGGGCCTAATATCAGAAGATTGTTGAGGCGTGAATCGGGAGGCGAAAAAAGCTAAGGAGGCTCAATTCGTTCGAAACACCACGCGCTACCTCTTCGGGTTAAGACTCCAAAACTGGCAGCGTGCAGAAAGCAATCTGGTAAGCTCGCGCTGAGTCTATGTTCACGAACTGAACCTGTCAAATCAAAGCGCAGGCATTATCGACGGAGGAAGCATCAAAGGGTCACTTAGACCGGTCAAACTTGTTGGCAGTCCGCGATCTGCTTCTCACAAAGGCCTTGCTATTAGTGGTGAGGACATTGAGTCTGAACGTTTCCGCCAAACCTTGAAAGCAATCTGTACCTGTGACAGCTCAACACCAAAAATGAAGATGGGGCTAAGAAGGTGACACTCTAACTCGCCTTTTTGAATTGGACGTACTAATCCTCTACCGTGGTTTTCTTCTCTGCCGTCGCAGCTGAAACCACTTGATTGCGAAGTACGTTGCGGGCGTGTCGCCGGCGTTTCGAATAGTGTGCAGTTGGTTTGGCGCCTGGAAGATTATTGAACCAGGTCCAAGCTTCTTGAACTCACCATTGACGAGTTCCTCGACCACGCCTTCCTTCACGATGATCATTTCCTCGTTAGGGTGTTGATGCGGCACGTGTGACGTGATACCTGGATTAAGGGTGGTCACGTGAACTTCCAACTGTTCGAGCGTCTCGGTGCGGGTGTCGAAGAAGTTGCGCAAGCCGCCTTTCTCGGTCTTCACCATTTCGATCTTGTTCCAATCAAAGACGGACGACTTCATCGTAGGCAGTTTTGACTGCGAGAGCACAGTAGCGCAGAAGGTGAGGGCTATTGCTATTTAAGCAACAACTAGATCTCGTCTCGAAAGCTTGAACATGTTTCCACTCCTTTGGATTAGATGGCCTCGGACTCGCGTCTTAGTGCTAATTCAAGAATGGTAACACCCTTGTGCGAGTGTTTACCCAAAGTCCGCCAAGCTTCACCCATGCACCGGGGTTTGCTCTCACCGACTAAACGTGTAGGTGATTGTTCCCTCAGTTCCGCGTCCTCTCAACTTCTCGACCGAGAAAGTTGATCTCTTTGCTGCTTCGATTGCCGCTTCAAGCAACAACCGATCGCCTTCAGGACTTGATGCCGACACGACTCGACCACGTTTGTCAATTTTGACGCTTACCGTGATGGTGGCTGTCTGTTGGAGGGTTCGTGGCGTTATCTCTGCTGCAGGTAAGGTGACTGCCTTGCGAACGAGTGTGTTTCCGAGCACTGGTATGCCCTGCCGAGTTGTAGTTACTGCAGGCGCTAATGAATCAAGACGATCGTTGTTCTGATAGAGGTAGCCACTTAGAAACATTCCCACGACGATAGATAAGCTCAGAGTGATCAGCACCAATATCCAAAGCAGCGGGGACGGCCTCTTTGCGTTATGAGTGACAATCGGCGCATCCGCATCAACCAGTGGAACAATGTGATATGCGCAATAAGCGAGTAGCTCGTTGTTGTAGAAGGTATTGCACTTTGGGCAGCGTTTGCGGCTGCTCGAAGGTTTGCTCGGCAGCGTTGAGGCTAACGGAATTCCGCGTGCGGTCGCCGGGGATATTCCGGCAGTTGTTTGTGGAAAGATTTCTGGTATAGCGTCGTGAGTAAGGAAGGGCGCTTTGCTAATTTCCGGCGTGACCTGGTCGGTGATGAAGCCAGCTTTGTTGTTCTCCGCAGTAACCTTGTCGATGAGGGGAGGCGCTTTGCTAATTTTCGGCGTGACCTGGTCGGTGATGAAGCCAGCTTTATTGTTCTCCGACGTAACCTCGTCGATGATGGGAGGCGCTTCGCTAATCTCCGGCGTGACCTGATCGGGAATGGCGGGCAGCGTGCCGCCGGACCTCACAATGTTCGATTGATTTGACTGGCTGGGGACCGACTGAGATTTCGTTGTTTCCTTCGCTGCCTTCTCATCTAACCTCCGTTTTATGCCTGCGAGCCACTGGCGAGATTTTTCATCGGAAGATAAAGACCTACCATGGCGCTGCTCGTCGAGGGATGGAGGAGTCTTCTTTTCCGCTTCGAAAAGTTTCTCATTCAGGTTCCTGGTTGAAGAGTTACTTGATTGAGTGGTCCTGGCAAGCAATTGCGTTAAGTCGCCGCGGCCTTTCCTTTCGGCCCAGTCGACCGCATTGAGTTGTGTATGATCGCGCAACGAGGGGTCGGCCCCGGCTTCAAGCAACAGTGTAAGGAGGTGATCTTGTCCAGAAACGATGGCGAGGATGAGAGGAGTTTGCCCACTGTTGTTTCTTACGTTGACATCGGCACCTTCGGAAAGGAGTGCTTTTACGGCGCCCTCATCTCTTGAAGTCACAGCTTGAAGGAGTGAAAGACTTTGAAAACTCAAGGTAGACCCCTGCGTCTAAACTAAGTCGCGTCGGGGGTGAATGTCCTGATTCTAAATTGGATTGGTGAAATGGGGAAGGTATTGTCAGGTTAATTGTCTAAAAGGCGATCCAGCAGTTGGT
>Ga0105249_10004686_pt1 | contig 11814 bp, 10 predicted proteins | sample KBSS44metaG_FD_81522 | JGI IMG/M metagenome (GOLD analysis project Ga0105249, IMG submission 81522) | Switchgrass rhizosphere microbial communities from Kellogg Biological Station, Michigan, USA - KBS S4-4 metaG | ecosystem: Host-associated > Plants > Roots > Rhizosphere > Soil | place... | reverse complement strand
TGCCGGACACGGCGCTGGCGCCCGACCCGACCTTGAACGCCTTGGTGGCATCGGCGACGAGGAGCCGGCTCTGAGCCAGTGCCGCGAACCCCGCCGACGCGATCGAGCTCCACACGATCATCAGCAGGCCGCGGCGGTTCTCCTCGGCGCCGCCTGCGCCCGTGCCGACCTTCAATACTTCTGCGGCGGCAACGCCTTCGGGAAAAGGGAGGTCGGTGCCGGTGACCAGCGCGCGGCGCAGCGGCACCGAATACATGACGCCCAATATGCCGCCCAGCGCGATGGTGAAGGCGCTCAGCCAATAGGGAAAACCCTGCCACCAGCCGATGATGACCAGCCCCGGCAGCACGAAGATGATGGCCGACAGCGTTCCCGCCGCCGACGCGATGGTCTGGACGATGTTGTTTTCCAGAATAGTCCCGGTAGCGAACAGCCGCAGCACTGCCATGGAGATGACTGCGGCGGGGATCGAGGTGGCGAAGGTCAGGCCGATCTTCAGCCCCAGATAGACGTTCGCCGCCGTGAACAGCAGGGTGATGAGTGCGCCCAATATGACGCCGCGAAGCGTCAGTTCCGCCATTGGGGCCGGTTGGGCTGAATCGCCCGTCACTGCATTGCTCACCTGTCTGTCCCCTTGCCTGCGCCTGTTTTACAAATGGCTGGTAATAATGTTGCTTGGGCGTGGATCAATCGGAAAGTGCGGGGAACCGCTTTCAGGAAGGGAAAGCGGGCTTGAGATCGGTGGCGGCGGCTTCGTCCAGCCAGGCGTCGACCAGCCGGGTCCAGAGCGTATAGCCGCGGGGATTCATGTGCAGCCCGTCGGGCCGGAACAGCGAGGCGTCGGGCAGGCCGTCGGGGGCAAGCAGCACCCGGCCGACATCCAGATAATCGAAGCCCGACACCCGCCCCCGCGCGGCCACGGTCATGTTGACCGCCGCCATTTTCGGCCAGAGCGTCCAGCGGATCGGGCTGGGTTTCAGGGAGAGATAGGCGATATGCGCCTTGGGATAATCGACGCGCAACTTCTTGAGCAGCACGAGAATGTTGGTGGCGACCTCTGCGGGCGTGGCGCCCGCCGCCAGATCATTTTCGCCGACGTAGACGAGGATCGAGCGCGGCTTCGCCCTGGGCAGCAGGCGCCTGTAATAATGCAGCACATCGGGCGTGGTGGCGCCGCCGAAACCGCGGTTGACCGTGCCGATGTCCGGGAAGCTGCCGGAAATGTCCCACAGTCGGATGCTGGAACTGCCCAGAAACAGCGTAGCGTCGGCGACCGCCGGCCCGCTTTCATTGGCCCTGGCAAAGGCCTCAATCTCCTGCGAGAAGGGGAAGGCGGGGTCTGGATTGACCTTTGCCGGACCCGGCAGGGCCGACGGGGCAGGCGGCTGCGCGGCATGCAGGACGCCCGCCGGCGCAAGCAGCAGGGCGGCCGCGATCCATGCGCGGCGCGGCCGTCGCTTAGTGCCGGTGGAGCGGACGCAGCTGATATTTGCCGTCTGCATAGGTGTCGAACATACCGGAAATGGCGGGATGGTCGACAGGTTCCTCGCTGTCGTCCGCGATCAGATTTTGCTGGCTGACATAGGCGACATAGCTGGTCTCGCCATTTTCGGCGAGCAGATGGTAAAAGGGCTGATGCTTGTCGGGCCGGGCCTCTTCGGGAATGGCCTGATACCATTCTTCGGTATTGGCGAAGACCGGGTCGATATCGAACACCACGCCGCGGAAACCGAAGCGGCGGTGCTGCACCACATCGCCGATGCTGAAGCGCGCATGGGCGATGGGCGGGGCGGCAACATCCTGTCCGAAAATCTGATTTGTATCGTTCATGCGGTATAATTTAGGATGGTTACGGCGCGAGACAAGAAAAATGCTCCTCGCCGCTTGGCAAGGGAGAAATCATTCGCTAATGGCCGCCGCTCGACCGGGACGGCACGCGCCGGACCTTCTGCGGAGAGGTGGCAGAGTGGTCGAATGCACCGCACTCGAAATGCGGCGTGCCCGCGAGGGTACCGAGGGTTCGAATCCCTCCCTCTCCGCCACCTAGCTTCCCTTCCACATCCGTTCCGAATCGTGAAAGCCTAGCTTTTCTGGGGCTTTCAACGTGATTCGCATCCACGCTCATCCCTGCCAGTCCATCGGTGACCGATTGGAAATGTGGGAAAGAATGTGGGAGATTTGATGGCATGGGAAAGCTCTCCGCGTCCGCTGTGAAGGCAGCAACACGTCCCGGTAGGCTAGGGGATGGCGACGGCCTGTTTCTTGTGATTCAACCTGGCGGCGGTAAGAGCTGGGTGTGTAGGGTGCAGAAAAACGGCCACCGGCGCGACTTCGGTTTGGGAAGCGCCTCAAAAGTCTCTCTGGCGACGGCCCGTGAGCGGGCGCGGGAAATCCGCACCTGGGTCGAGCTCGGGCTGGATCCGATCTTCGAGCGGCGCAAGGCGCGGGGCATTCCGACATTTCGTCAGGCCGCAGCTCGGGTGATCGCGGCGCACAGCAAGACATGGCGGAACGAGAAACACGAAAAGCAATGGTCGCAGACGCTCGACGCTTATGTGTTCCCTCACATCGGCCATGTGCAGGTTCACGAGATCACCGGCCCGATGATCAGGAACCTGCTGTCGGACATCTGGCTTACCAAGCCAGAGACGGCCCGGAGGGTCCGGCAGCGGATCGGCACCGTGCTCGACTGGGCCTATGCTTCGGGCTACCGCGAAAGCGAGGCTCCTATGCGGGCGATCACCAAAGGGCTTCCCCGCCAACCCAAGAAGGAAGGGCATTTCGCGGCTATGCCTTATGCGAAGGTGCCGGCGTTCATGGTGCGGCTCGCGGAGCGGGAATCCTTCAGTCGGCTTGCACTGCGATTTGCCATCCTGACGGCCGTGCGATCCGGCGAGGTTCGCGGAGCGGCGTGGGAAGAGTTCGACCTGGACGAGAAGCTCTGGACAATACCGGCCAAGCGGATGAAGGCGGCGCGCGAGCATATCATTCCGCTCTCACCGCCAGCTCTCACCATTCTTGAGCGTTGTCGCGAACTGCGGATTGGATCGCGTTCGCTCGTGTTTCCCGGAGCGAGAGGTGACACGCCGATGAGCGACATGACGCTTACGAAACTGCTTCGCGAGATGAAGGAGGATGTGACCGCCCACGGCTTTCGCTCTGCGTTCAGGGACTGGGTTAGTGAAGAAACCGATCATCCTGGCGAAATCGCGGAAGCGGCACTGGCACACCGGGTGAGGGACAAGACCGAAGCGGCCTATCGGCGGGGGAGCCTGCTGGAGAAAAGACGCAAGCTGATGGATGAGTGGGGCGCTTATCTGGCTACGACTATTGCTGGGACACCTTAATGGGAGCGCGACCTATTTCGGCCGTTCAGCCTCGAATTTTCGGTTCCCAAGTCTTCTGTCCGATTTCCGTCCTGTATTTCCCCGATGGCCGAAAGCCGACCGTCAGCTCATGGGGACTAGAACGCGAATAGCTAACACGAAGACGTCTCTACCAAAGACGCGCCGGTCGCGCTTTGCTACAAGTGCGCTCGGGGGGACCGCCATGCCGGAAAGACGCAGCTTCAAGACTTTGCTCAACCAAGAGCGAGACAACCTCGCCCTGGTGATCGGCAACGGCATCAACATCCACGGCGCAGGCAATCGCAACTCCTGGGAACGATTGCTCGTCCAGATTGCGCACCACTGCGCCGTCGATGTGCCCAGCGTCCCCAAGGGCACCGCGCTGACCGAGTTCTACGATGTGCTTGAAATGAAACGCAGTAGCCCGACCGCCGACGACGATGACCAGACCGCAACCCTCAACCTCCAGGCCGAATTTTGCCGTCTGATGGAACGCTGGGAGCCGCTCCGGCACCATCATACCATCATGAATTGGGCGGTGCGCCATGACGTGCCGGTCCTGACCACCAATTTTGAAGAGGTGCTAAGCGATGCCGCCGGGTGCGACTTCATCAAGCCGCCCGAGCTGCCCTTCACCGATTTCTATCCGTGGAGCTGTCGCTTCGCCAACCAGCTGTTCGATGATCCCTGCAACGGCTTCGGCATCTGGCATATCAATGGCATGCGCCGCTACCGGCGCAGCATCCGCCTCGGCCTCAGCCACTATATGGGCTCGGTCCAGCGCGCCCGCACCTGGCTCCACCGCGGCGAGGCCAATCTTTTCAACGCCAAGAACCGGCCCGACTGGGACGGGGCCCGCACCTGGGTCCATCTCATGTTCAACAAGCCGCTGCTGATCTTCGGCCTTGGCCTCACCGAAACCGAAGTTTTCCTGCGCTGGCTGCTAATCGAGCGCGCCCGCTATTTCCGCAAATTCCCCGAGCGCGCCCATCCCGGCTGGTATGTCTATACCCACAAGGTCGACGACACCTCCGAGGCCGGCAAGCTCTTTTTCCTTGAAGGGGTCGGAATCAACTGCGTGAAAGCCGACTATGCCGAAATCTATGAAAGCCCTTCCTGGGAGGCCTGATCTCTTACGCAGGCTTGGCGCCCGAGCCGGCAAGAGAGGGGGAAAGCCTTCCCTTGAGGGCAAGCTCATGGTCTCGCCCTACCCCTTCTGCGGGAGGGATGGGCCCCCGCAACGCCCCGCTTGCGGGCTGAACCATCCACAACCTACAGCGGCTCGAACGCCTCGCCGTCCGTCTCGCGGATATGGAGGCACGCGTCGCAGAGCCGTAGCGTGTCTACGCCGGCCGGCGGCCGCTGATCGACAGGAAGGCGATAGTCGTGGGCGGGGTCATCGCCGCAAATCGAGCAGACTTCCGGGCTTCCCGCGGATTCCACGACGTGGCGCGTCATCGCTGCCTGGGCTGGCGACCAGTGCGCGCAGGCAGAAAACCATTCTGGTGTATGCGGCACCAGGGGGTCGGGCTCGAACGCTGGCAGGTCACCCGCCGCCTCGAGCCAGCGCTGCGCGACATCGACACGCGTGGCATGCAACGTCGCCAAATGCTGGTGCAGGTCGGCCATGATCCGGAAATACTGGAGAGGAAACTGCCGCGCATAGCTGTCATAGATGCCGCGGTTGCGGATGTAGCGGTTGGGTTCCTGCGTCTCGTTCCGCAGAACATCCCAGCAATAATCGGCTATGCCGCCTTGCGGTTCGCCATTCATCAGGCGGAGGTCATATTGCCAGGGATTCTTCTCCTGCTCGATCCGCCAGACCTTGAGATAGCCAGACCGTTCGATCGCGGCGCAGATCGCTGCGTCATGCTCGGGGTGGCTCGCCACCAGATCGGCAACGTCTTGGAAATCCTCGATCTCGGGCGCGATCGTGCGGACACCGGCCAGAAAGGCATTGGTCGTGTTACGCATGATCTGCGGAAGGTCAGGGATCGTCTCGAAGAAATCCATCTCCTCTTCCGATACCGACATGGTCGCATTCGAGACGGGTTCAAGCAGCGCACTACGCTTCAGCCTGCCGGGCGTGCAGGAGTCGGGTTTTGCCACGAGCTTGATGCCGGTGGAGGCGAAAGCCTGCGCCACCAGGCGAGAACAGAACTGCCTGCGGCCTGCGCTGATCTTGGCCGGCACCAGCGTCGCCAGCACCTGCGGCACCGAATATCGGGTGCCGATCTTGGCGCGCAGGTCGAGGATGATCGCCTGCAGCTGTTCGGCCGTCGGCGGCGTCTTCAGGCGCAGGACATGGACCGGTCGGTCGGCCTCGAACCAAAGGCGCTGGGTGTTGCTCGCCTGCACGCCGGCAAAGGTCGCGTCGATCACCGATCGATCTTCGACATAGACCATCGCGTGGGAAATATCGCTCCAGGTCATTAGCCGGATCGAGGCGCTGATGGTCGACGATTGGGTCACCAGGATGATGTCGCCTGGGCGAAGTGCTTCTTCGTTGAGCCGGACGTATTCCGTGTTGGGTTTCGGGGTACTCTGCATGTTTCTCCTATTCTGCTTGGGCGACTCGGTGCCGCTCAGCTTCCCTTCTACAGCACACCCACCCCTCGGCGCATTATTCGCGAGCAGACGAAGTGAACGGCCGCTTTTGGGATCGACGCAACAGCATCGAACGTCCGCCATAAGGCGCGAAGCTGCCATCTCATACGCCATTTGTCTCTTCACCCCTTACCTGAGGTGCGCAAATCTCAGATCCACCGAGCTTACGCGGCCCGCTGATCGAACACAGAGAACAAGCCCGGTTCACGTGAAAGCCTGATCTCGTCATCCCAGGTGAATTGCTTTACCGATCTCCGCAACGCACCATCTTTTGCGGTGATGATCACATCCTTCGCCGCCCGCAGTTCCACCAACGCCGCGTCCACGATCTCACCGATCACCGGGGCCTCGTTGCAATGGGATGCGAAGAGTTCCTTTTTCGTCAACGGTCCTTTGCCGGCGACCGCCCGCGCATGCAGCATCCGGGCGAGTTGATCGACGACGGCAATCTCCGATCTAGTTCGTGCATTGTCATTGAAGCCGAAGTCCAGCATGTCTTTCCGGACGTCCTCGCCGGGATTGAACCCGAGCGAGTTGAAGCCAGCCCGACCAAAATGCTCGAACGTGTTCTCCATTCCCCAATGGATCTTACCCATCTCCTCACGGGCTTGATGGTGCTTTGAAAGGTGTAGCAACCAGTAATCCCGGTTCGACCCTCCTTCGGGATGGATGAAGAACGGTGTGTAGTAATCCGCCCCTGTGTTGCGCTGTATATGCTCGTATAGCGTATTCTGAATGAACCGCTTCCAGCCGCGCATCTGCTTCATTTGCAGCATGTCTTGAACATCGCTGCGGCTCAGATCGACCGCCGCGAGGCCGGCGGTATTGATCATCCTGTCGTTCAGCAGATTCACGAGATGATCGACCATGAAGGTCAGCACCACCTCCGGGTTCTGAAGGGCGGCCATGATCTTGCGTATCGTGGCAAACGTAACCGCGCTCCACCCATATTGATCCAGAAAAAACAACGAACGGTGAGCCCGTCCTTTCGCCTGGATACGTGCGATCACATCACCGGCCACCTCTTCGAACTTCGAGGTAAGAATATGGATGTCACGACCAATCCGAGATCCATGGCCTTCGCGTTCTAGAAGGTCGCGAAGAAAGTCGATGTGGTTGCAGTTCGCGTCGATGAAGACGAAATCGACATTGATGGCGATGCCCAACGCGCGCGCAGCAGCCACCTCCGTTCGCACCCGATCGACCGCAGCTAACATCCGGAGCGGCGATCCGTCGACCTGCGTACCATCGAGCGTATATCGGCCGCCACCGCAGAACCCATCGACGATCGTGAGGTTCAAGACCCGCGTGCGGTGGCTCTTCGTTAATGTGCGGATGTATGCCCCAACATAGGCGTCGAATATCTCATGCTTTGCCGCGCTATGGCGACCGAGTTCGGGCAGACTGCCACCCACGATCCAATCGTAACCCAGATTACCTGCCATGGATTAATGCCTCGTTGGCGCCCTGCCGCCATAGATGAGTTATGAGTAATACTTACGGCGACTGTCCATCCCCTTCTCATTCATTTCGTTCGTATTTTCCAATTTTGGCACCGAAACTCGTTGCTCCGCGATTCGCGATATGGCAAGATTCACGGTACGTTCTAGGGGCGCTTGAATATGGCCGACGGCAGTGCGATCGAGTGGACAGATGCGACGTGGAATCCGGTGACGGGTTGTACAAAGATTACTGCCGGCTGCGACAATTGCTATGCCGCCCGCTTCTCCGAGCGGTGGCGCGGCATCCCCGGCCACCCATTTGAGAATGGTTTCGACCTGACCCTCCGGCCTGAACGGCTGGCACAGCCGCTTGCTTGGAAGCGGTCCCGGATGATCTTCGTCAATTCGATGAGCGACCTCTTCCACAAGGAGGTGCCGCGGGCCTTCATCGATCAGGTCTTCGACACGATGGAGAAGGCAGATTGGCATGTCTTCCAAGTGCTGACGAAACGCAGTTCACTCATGCGCAACTACCTCAAGCGTCGCTACCGTGACGTGGCGCCGCCAGCCCACATCTGGCTTGGTGTTTCGGTCGAGGACAACAGATCGAGCGCCCGTATCGCGCACTTGCGCGATGCGCCTGCCGGCGTGCGCTTCCTTTCTGTAGAACCGCTGATCGGTTCGGTCGGGAAAGTCGACCTCACGGGCATTCATTGGGTTATCGCGGGTGGAGAGAGTGGACCCGGCGCCCGGCCGATGGCGATCGAGTGGGCGCGCGAGATCCGCGACCTATGCGCAGATCAGGGCGTCGCCTTCTTCTTCAAGCAGTGGGGCGGCATCCGCCCGAAGACTGGCGGCCGCGATCTCGACGGACGCGAATGGAACGAGCTACCGGTTCCCGTTGCGTCGCGTGCGGCATAACAATGGACATTCGTGGACCGGACGAGATCAACGACGCCGTTGAGGCCTAACCGAGACAACCTGACATGGCCGATGTGGAAAGAACGGAACACACCTTTGGCGGCGGCTGGACCGAAATCAAACTCAACGCCGTTTCCGATTATCTCAACTTTTACACCCGGGCGCTTCAAGCCAGCCCGTCGCCAACCAACCCTTTCGAAACCTGGTACATCGACGCATTCGCCGGGACAGGCGACCGCACCATCGAAAGCAAGACGGGCGGCCTGTTCGGCCAAGGGCAAGGCGTCATGGAGCGAGTCCGCCTTGAGGGTTCCGCGCGCCGTGCGATCGCCATCGATCCGCCGTTCCGTCATCTCGTCTTCATCGAGAAGGATCAGCAACGTTTCGCCGCCCTTGAGCGCGTGAAGTCCGACTTCCCCTCCCGCGATATCCGGTGTGTACCCGGGGACGCGAACGAGGAATTGCGCAAGATCTTCTCCAATAGCCCGTGGACGCAATCAGGCCGGGGCGGCCTTCAACGCGCTGTAGTGTTCCTTGACCCTTACGGCATGTCGGTCCGATGGGAGACTCTGCGATATCTAGCGGACACCCAGCGTGCGGATGTCTGGTATCTCTTCCCGCTCCACGCCGCCCTTCGCCAGTTGAGCCATGACCATGCAGCTCTAGATGCGGGCAAAAGAGCCGCGCTCAATGAGGTCTTCGGTACCCCCGACTGGGAACAGCGCTTCTATCGGTACAGCCCCAAGCCCACCGACCTCTTCGACTTCGTCGCGACGGCAAGTCCGAGCCGAAGCGCCGACCCATACAAGGTCGAAAGATTTGCGGCTGAGCGCCTGCGCTCCATATTTAGCTTCGTATCCGAGCCGATCCCGATCCTGACCCGGCACAAGCTGCGCCAATTTTCACTCTTCCTGCTGAGCGGGAATCCGAACGAACGGGCTGTGTCACTTATCCAGAAGGGAGTCGCTGCCCAGATCAAGAAGTTCGGAGGGCGGACATTGCCGCCCCTCCGACCACGCTGACGGACACCTGCACGTCGGTCCAACTGAGTGTACCGAAAGCGCCATTATCACATGACGTTCGTGGATGACCGATCATAAGGTACAAAGCAGACACGGAGATTTGCGCCGCCATCGTCTTTTATTCAAAAAATGCCAGAAGCCGACAGCTGGGGATGTCCCCGGTCCGACGCTACTGACCCGAATGGAGCCGGACAGCGGCGATAGTTTCCTAACGACTTCTAACCCCTTGTTGGGAAGGGCATTACCCTTTTTTGTTCATCGGGGCACGTTGAAATCGATGCTCTGCCGTCATGTTCCTGCGCCTGCGTTCAGGCGTCCCAGCATAGCTGGATCATGACCATAGAATCTGGAACTTCCTATAATGCCAATAACAACACGCCGAAGTAACGGCGACAGGGATCAATCTGCCTCATCCAAGCGAGGCCGCAAGGCTCTACCGATTGTGGAACGTCCGGTTCCCAGCTTCACCGACTGGGTCGATCCCCCCTCCTTTCGTGAGGCACTCGTCCTCCATCTGAAGCGTTTTTCCGAAAGCTATTATCAACTTCACCGATCCATCATCCGGCCCGGGGAGAAGCTTGATCGTGCTACTCTGCAATCATGGGTCGAGGGGCGTCGTAGCCCTCGGAGCGCCGCCAGCCTGGAAATCCTCGCGCGTATCGAACGCCGCTACGATTTGCCTTTGGGATATTTCAAGTCGAAGTTGCCCAATCCAGCCCGCGCGCCTTCAGGCCTGATCGTAAAGGACATGCCCAGGGCCGAGCAGCGTCGGCTGGCATGGCATCTGCCCGACGATTTCAATTCAAGGCCACTGAAGGAGCAAGCGAAGATTCTGGAATGGGTTCAGAATGTCGTGATCTCCGGTGCCACCGACTATCGCCGCTTCCAGGCCCAAGCCATGAAGATGCGCTATGCTATCCGATTTCCTTCTCTGACGGGCACGAAGAGGACCGTTTCGCTACCGAGCGAAGAAGCATATGATTTCGATGACCAGGCTGACCATGTTGGCGTTGTGGATGCACCGCCTCGACTTGTGTCGGAACTGGCTGAGCTTGTCCGCTTCAAGACCGCCACGCTGACAGACATCGGCTTCCAGCGCATCGGTGTCTGGAATGAGGAAACAACAGCCCAGAAAATCGAGCATTTCGGCTTGATGTTCGGCGCCTTGGCGGCCTCTCCCAGTGGAGCCGTCCATGGCCATGGCGTGCCGCTCAAGGACATGTCATTCGCCATGCTTATCTTCCCGCGAGTCTGGGATTGGTACGTCCAATGGCGTGAGCGTCGGCGCGGTTTCTTCACGCGCTGGGAATGCGATATGCTCCGCAATGCCATGGCGCTGGTTCGTTCGGAAACCGGCTGGCTGCGCCAACATCCGGAACTTGCTTCACGCCTTGTTCCGGTAGCAGGCCTCATATCGGCCGGGGAGGTCGCAGCCGCACGTGCCGATTGGCAGGGTGCGTGCGATACCCTCCATGCGCATGCAGGCGCGCGAGTGAAGGAAGTGGACCGGGTAGCGCGCATCCATCGCGACCCGTTCGAGCCGATCCTGCCAATCCTTGAGGCAGCCAGCCCAGTGGCGGAATATCTGAAGATTGCCGACGAGATTTTGAAGCTGCGTCCAGACGCGCGGCGATATCCGCGCGCGGCGGCAGAAGTGGCCCGCTCCTACCTCCTCATTCGTCTGGGTCTTCATCTCGGATTGCGGCAGAAAAATCTGCGGCAACTGATGGTGTGCCCGCCCGGGCATCTGCCTCGCTCCGAACGCCAGTTGGAGACGCTGAAGCGGGGCGAAATTCGCTGGAGCGAACGCGATCATGGCTGGGAAGTTCTTGTCCCTGCCGTCGCGTTCAAGAATGCCCATTCATCCTTCTTCGCTGGCAAGCCCTTCAGGCTGCTCCTGCCCGATCTCGGCGGCCTCTATGATCATATCGGCGCCTACATCGAGAGACATCGTCCGGTTCTGCTTAACGGGGCGGAGGACCCCGGTACCTTCTTCGTCAAGACGGTCAAGGCAACCAGCCGGGATGCGTCCTATAATCAATCAACATTCTACGAGGCGTGGCGGCTCGTGATCCAGCGTTATGGGGTCTACAACCCTTATACCGGGCGAGGGGCGATCAAGGGCTTGCTACCGCATGGACCGCATAATGTACGGGACGTTCTAGCTACGCATATCCTCAAGCATACCGGCTCCTATGAACAGGCAAGCTATGCCATCCAGGACACGCCGGAGATGGTCGCCAAACATTACGGTCGGTTTCTTCCCCAGGACAAAGCAGCGATGGCCGCGAAGATTCTAAACCGCGTCTGGGAAGCCGCTTGAGACGATAAACGGGGTGAGGGGCGGCGTATTGCCGCCCCGGTCTCTTCCGTTTGGATCGCTCGCCGACAGACTGGCTTCCTGGATTGGACGGTCACTGAGGTATGTGGATGATCGGCGCCTGAGGCTCGAACATCCGAAACTTAGCGCCCGGG
>Ga0105249_10004681_pt1 | contig 11815 bp, 11 predicted proteins | sample KBSS44metaG_FD_81522 | JGI IMG/M metagenome (GOLD analysis project Ga0105249, IMG submission 81522) | Switchgrass rhizosphere microbial communities from Kellogg Biological Station, Michigan, USA - KBS S4-4 metaG | ecosystem: Host-associated > Plants > Roots > Rhizosphere > Soil | place... | reverse complement strand
TCGGTGTTCTCGTCCATCCAGCACAGCACGCGCTCGAGATCGTCGGCGTCGTTGAACCGCACACACCCGAGCACGCCGAGTCCGCCCGCCCCGGTGACCGCCGCGGCGACCTTCTCCGATGGCGTGAAAACGAAGATCGGATAGTCGATGCCGAAGCGGTCACACAGCTCGGTCCGCATCAGGGCGCTGTCCCCACATGGCTGGCGTGCACGTCGTCGGCAGGCCGCTCCTCCGTCTGGTCCTTGGCCCACCGGTAGTCAGGCTTGCCTGCGGGTGAGCGCTTCACCTCGTCCACATACCAAAGACTGCGCGGCACTTTGTATCCCGCGATTTCGCTGCGCACGAAGCCGTCGAGGTCGGCCAGCGTCGGCCGTGCGCCTTCGCGCGGTTGGATGACGGCGGCGACGTGCTGGCCGAAGCGCGGATCCGGGACGCCGACGACCAGCGCGTCGAACACGTCAGGGTGACCCTTGAGTGCGGCCTCCACCTCTTCGGGGTAGATCTTCTCGCCCCCGCTGTTGATCGACACCGACCCACGGCCCAGCATCGTGACGGTTCCGTCCGCCTCGACCTCCGCGTAATCGCCTGGGATCGCATACCGCACACCGTTGTAGGTGCGGAATGTCTCCGCGGTCTTCTTCTCGTCCTTGTAGTAGCCAACCGGGATGTTGCCCTTCTTCGCGATGACGCCACGCACTCCGGAGCCGGGCTTGACCTCGTTGCCGTCCTCGTCGAGCACGACGGTGCGATGGTCGATCGTCACCCGCGGACCACCCATGTGGTGCTCACCCTTGGCGACGATGCTCGTGCCGCCGAAGCCCGTCTCCGACGAGCCGATCGAGTCGGTGATAACCCGGTTCGGCAGCAGTTCGAGCAGCCTCTCCTTGATGCTCGTCGAGAACAGAGCCGCGGTGCTGGCCAGCAGGAACAGCGACGAGAGGTCGTACTCCTCTCCCAGCTGCTGTGCAGACTCCAAGGCATCGAGCAGCGGTCTGGCCATCGCATCGCCGGTAAAGAACAGCAGGTTCACCTTGTGGTCGTGAATCGCCTTCCACACCTCGTCGGCGTTGAATTCCGGTGCCAGCACGGTGGTTTGACCGGAAAAAAGCGACATCCAGGTCGCCGACTGCGTGGCGCCGTGGATCATCGGCGGGATCGGGTAGCGGATCATCGGGGGATTCTCCGCGGCGGCCTTGGCCAGGTCGAACTCATCCTTGACGAACTCACCCGTGGCAAAGTCGGTGCCGCCGAACAGCACTCGGTAGATGTCCTCGTGGCGCCACATCACACCCTTCGGGAAGCCGGTGGTGCCGCCGGTGTAGAGCAGGTAGATGTCGTCGGCGTTGCGCTCGCCGAAGTCGCGCTCCGGTGAACCCTGCGCGATCGCCGAGTAGAACTCGACACCGCCATATTTTCCGAAGTCGCCGGCTGGATCTTCTGTGCCATCCTCGACGATGAGGACGGTCTTCACCTCCGGGGTCTCCGGCAACACGTTGGCGACCCGGTCGGCGTACCGGCGCTCATGCACCAGCGCGACCATGTCCGAGTTCTCGAACAGATACTTGAGCTCGCCCTCGACGTAACGGTAGTTGACGTTGACGAGGATGGCGCCTGCCTTCACGATGCCGAGCATCGCGATCACGATCTCGATGCGGTTGCGGCAGTAAAGTCCGACCTTGTCGTCCTTCTTCACACCTCGGTCGATGAGGTAGTGGGCGAGGCGGTTGGCCTTGTCCTCCAACTGGGCGTAGGTGACCTGCTCGTCGCCGCAGATCAGGGCGACACGGTCAGGCACAGCGTCGATGGCGTGCTCGGCGAGATCGGCTATGTTCAGGGCCACGAGACCTAAACTAGAACGTGTTACATTTTCATTCAAGTCTGTGGCATCGACGCTGGAAGGCAGCTGTTCCGTGAGTGACGTAAAAAGCGCAGAAAAAGGTCCCGACGCCCTCATTGAGCAGCGCGGACATACTTTGATCTTGACGCTGAACCGGCCGGAGGCACGCAACGCGCTTTCCACCGAGATGCTCTCGACAATGGTCGAGGCGTGGGACCGGGTCGACAACGATCCGGAGATCCGGACCTGCATCCTGACCGGCGCGGGCGGCTACTTCTGCTCGGGCATGGACCTCAAGGCGGCGACGGCCAAGCCACCGGGCGACTCGTTCAAGGACGGCAGCTACGACCCGTCGCGCATCGACGCGCTGCTCAAGGGCAGGCGGCTCACCAAGCCGCTCATCGCGGCGGTTGAGGGCCCGGCCATCGCGGGCGGCACCGAGATCCTGCAGGGCACCGACATCCGCATCGCGGGCGAGAGCGCGAAGTTCGGCATCTCGGAGGCCAAGTGGAGCCTGTACCCGATGGGCGGGTCGGCGGTGCGGCTGGCGCGTCAGATCCCGTACACGGTGGCCTGCGATCTGCTGCTGACCGGACGTCACGTCACGGCCGCCGAGGCCAAGAATATGGGCCTGATCGGCTACGTCGTCCCGGACGGTACGGCGCTGGCGAAGGCGCTTGAGATCGCCGAGGTGATCAACCGCAACGGTCCACTTGCGGTGCAGGCGATCCTGCGGACGATCCACGAGACCGAGGGGCTGCACGAGAACGACGCGTTCAAGATCGACACCAAGATCGGTATCGAGGTGTTCCTCTCCGACGACGCCAAGGAAGGCCCGCTGGCGTTCAAGGAGAAACGCGCGCCGAACTTCAAGATGCGCTGAGGTACTCATCACGGCACGCCCGCCGGGCAAGCTTGCCGCTGGTGGTGCGCGGGATGGCACCCGCGGGCAGGAAGCGAACGTCGAACACCGTCAGCCCGTGTTTCTCCGCCACCGCCTTGCGAATGGCGTCGATCGCAGGTCGCGGATCCTGTCGGGCGGTACCCGCCGCGCGCTCGGAGACGATCACCAGGCGTTCGCTGTCGTCGGTGAACGCAGCCACGTATCCCCGCCGCACCATCGGCGACGCCTCCCCCGTGGTGGCCTCGATGTCCTGCGGATAGTGGTGCGCGCCGTTGATCGTCACGAGGTCCGCGATTCTGCCGGTGACGTAGAGCTCGCCGTCGAGATACACCCCGAGGTCCCCGGTGCGCAGCCAACCACCCTCGATCGCAACGCCTTCCGTGTGGCTGGCCTCGAGCAGTCGGGCGTGCAGCCGGGCGCCGAACGTTCGACGGGTTTCGTCGGGTCGGCCCCAGTACCCGCGACAAATGTTGTTGCCGTGTAGCCAGATCTCACCGACGTGCCCGTCGGGCACTTCCTCACCGGTATCTGGATTCACGATCACGGCCCACTGGCTTCGCGCGACCTGACCGCACGACACATGCGCGACGGCGTTGGGGCTGTCGGCTGCGGTCCGCACCGCGCTACCGCCGGCCAATTGTTCACGGTCGAAGTAGCTCACGGTGGGCTCTGCGCTCGGCGCGATCGACGAGACGAACAGTGTAGCCTCGGCGATTCCGTAGGACGGCTTGACCGCCGATCGCGGTAAACCGAAGGGCGCGAACGCCTTTTCGAAGACGCTGATCGCATCCATGCTCACGGGCTCGGATCCGATGATCAGCACCACGTTGCTCAGATCGACGTCATCACCCGGATCCGGTAGGCCGCGCTGAGCGGTCCATTCGTAGGCGAAATTCGGCGCGGCGGTTATCACGCGGCCGTCGCGGGAGCGATCCGATAAGGCGCGAATCCATCGCTGCGGCCTGCGGAGAAATGCCGTCGGTGCCATCAGTGTCGAATGGCCGCCATAGACAGCCGGAAAGCCGATCATCGACAAACCCATGTCGTGGTATAGCGGTAACCAGCTGACGCCGTGGGTATTTCGGTCCAACAGGTCAATCGAGAGGATCATCTGCAACAGGTTGGTGCCGACGGCCCGGTGGGTCACCTCGACGCCGACAGGGGGCCGCGTCGCTCCCCCGGTGTACTGCAGGTGAGAAACGTCGGCAACATCGATCGTCACCGGGTTGAAGGCCTCTCCCGCAGAGTCCGGTATCTCGTCGATGACGATGACGTGCGGCCGGCCGGCAGTCGACATCGTGGCCAGGAACGCTTCCACCACGTCCCTGGCGGCCACGGTGGTCAGCACGACGGTCGGCCTGCAGTCATTCAGCGCGGTTTCCAGACGGTCGACATGGCCCGGCAACTCGGGTGCAAACAACGGCACCGCAATGGTTCCCGACTTCACCGCCGCATAAAAGCCAGCGATGTAGTCGATGCTCTGCGGCGCCAGGACCGCTACCCGATCGCCTCGGTTGGCGACCCGCTGGATGTGCGCACCGATAGCTTCCAGCCGGACACCGAGTTGGGTCCAGGTGACCTCGGTGGGCTGCCCCGCCTCCGACCGGGTGAAGTCCAGGTAGCGGTAGGCCACCGCGTCGCCGACGTTGGCGATGTTGCGGTCGATGAGCCCTATCAGCGTGACCCCCGGTGGTAGCACGATGCCGCCGTCGGCGTCGAGGCAGTCCTCGATCTGCAGCAGCCCGACCATGAGCGCAGTGTATGCATCGCTACGGGTGGTGGCCGCCACCTGTGACGGACCTCGCGCCAGGCGGCCGGCCCAGGTGCGTATATTCCCGTCACGTGCCGGACACGCTCGTCGCGAGGGCTCGCGACCTCGCCGCGCCAATCATGCGCGAGTACCCCGACCGCCTCCGCCATCTGGCGGCGGTGGCCGCCCGGGCGGACGCGCTGAGCGTCACGGTTCCGACTGACACGGTGGATGCGCTCGTGGCCTCTGCCTGGCTTCACGACATCGGGTACGCGCCTGCATTGCGGCAGACCGGTTTCCACCCGCTGGACGGTGCGACGTATCTCCGTCAGGAAGGCTGGCCGGACGACGTGTGTGCTCTCGTGGCGCATCACTCAGGCAGCCGCTTTGCCGCGCGGATCAACGGCCTCGACGGTTCATTGCGGAAGTTCGAGTTTGCCGAGGATGCCGCGTCCGATGTGCTCACCTCGGCAGACAACACTGCCGGCCAAGACGGCTCGTTGGTGAAAATGACTGAGCGACTTCGCGAGAAGATGCAACGCCATGGGCCCGATTCACCGGGTGCCCTCGCCAACCCCGAACGTGACGACTACATCCGCGCCGCGGCGCGCCGTGTGGTCCACCGGCTCGCAAAGGTCGGTCGCACCGACGCCTATCTGGATGTCTGAGGGTAGTCCCGCCGTTACGCCTGGACCGGCTTCGTCGGCGTGAATTTCACCGGCATCGACTCCAGGCCGCTGACGAAATTCGCAGGCCGCAGCGGCAACTCAGCATCTTCGGCGAGCCGCAGATCGGGCATCCGCTGCAGCACCCGGCCAGTCATGTTCACCAGCTCGATCCGGGCCAGCTGGTTACCCAAACAGAAGTGCGTGCCGAAGCCAAACGCTAAGTGGCTGTTGGGGTCTCGCTGAATCCGGAAGTTGTCGGGATCGCCGAAAACGGCCTCGTCGAAGTTAGCCGACTCGAACATCAGCATCATCTTCTCGCCAGCATGAAGCTGGGTGCCGTGGAACTCGGTATCCGCTGTCAGCGTGCGGCACATGTTCTTCAGTGGCGACGTCCAGCGCAGCATCTCCTCGATCGCGCTGGAGACCAGGTCCGGATTCTTCTGCAGCAGATCCCACTGGTCGCGGTGGCGTAACAGCTGTTCGGTTCCACCGGAGATCGTGTGGCGGGTCGTCTCGTCGCCGCCGAGGAGGATCAGCAGGGTCTCCTGCAGGATGTCGTCGTTGGACAGCCGTTCACCGTCGACCTCGGCGTGCACCAGGACACTGATCAGGTCCTCGGTCGGCTCGGCGCGGCGCTGTTCGATCTTGTTGCGGGTGTAATCGTTGTACGCGACAAAGGCATCCATCGTGGCCTGTATGTCCGCCTCGGCCACAGTGGAACTGAGTCCGACCATCATGTCATCGGACCACTTCAGGAACATCTCCCGTTCGTCAGGGAGCACACCGAGCATGTCGCCGATGACCGCCATGGGCAGGGGTGCGGCGATGTCCCGGACGAAATCACATTCACCGCGCTCGCAGACCGCGTCGATGAGCCAGTCGCACAGCGCGCCGATGGACTCGTCTTGGACCTTCAATCGCTTTCGGGTGAAGCCGGCGTTGACGAGTTTGCGGCGCAACAGATGTGCGGGATCATCCATGTCGATCATCATTGGCAGGGCATCTTGATCGGGGCGGATGCCGCCTGCGTTCGAGAACAACTCGGGATTGCGTTCGGCGTCAATCACGGCCGCATAGGTCGTCGCCGCGGCCAACCCATTGCGGTCGCGGAACACCGGCTCGTTGGCCCGCATCCATCGGTACGCTTCGCGCGCCCGTGGTCGATCGGCATAGAAGGCACCGTCGGACAGATCCACATCCGGCTTCGTCGTGGTGGTCATCAGATCTCCTGTGCGTCGTCGAACGACATCTGTACGTTCGCAGCAGAACTCGACACGAGGGGGCGTTTCGGTAAGCCGAGCGATGCAAGTTCCTTCGCGTACGGGTGATCGCCCAGCGTCACGCTGGCCCCACCCAGCCGGTACCGAACACCCGAAAGGGTCGTATGCCCGAGGGTTTCGCGCGTGACGCCATCACGATGTGAGTAGGTGCTGTACACCTGCTCGCGCGAGGTGAACGCCGACGGAATCGGCAGGCCCCGTTGAAATTCCATGCCGACCGCCAGTTGGCCGTCGATGCTGACGTCGAAGCCGAACTGCCCCCCGTCCCGCACGGTGAAGTCGGCCATCACCTTCGGATAGCCCCAAATCGTCTGTCCCGCTTCCAATGTGAACGCCTGGTTGACGGGGAGATGATGGACGAAGGCGCCTGCACCCTGAAGGGCGCGTGGCCCGCCCGCAGTCGAGCCTGGCGGATTGACCATGACGTTGGTGCCGTACTCGAGGTACTCACCCAGGTCGCCGTCGATGTAGTGCATCAGCATCAGGACCAAGATGGCGCGGCCCGGTGGCCGACGCCGCGCAGCACTTGATCGACTACAGCGGCCTGCAGGTCGTCGACCGAGAACATGGCCATGTGCTGATTGGCCTTGCGGATCTTTACCGGCATGGTCAGCACCATGCCTGCGATGGTGTGCTGCGAAGCGGTCATCCGGCCAATCTAGAACGCGTTCTAGACAACTAGCAAGAAGTGTTCACACCAGCGTGGCCACTTCCCTGATCTGCTCCGGTGACCGACCTGCAACCACCATCATCGTCACGCCGACGGCCTCCCAGGCGGCTACCTGCTTACGCACGTAGTCGATATCACCGACGATCGCGGCGTCGTCAACCAGGTCGTCGGGGATGACCTTGGCCGCCTCGTCCTTGCGGTCGGCGCGGAACAGCTTGGTGACGTCGTCGACAACCTCGGCGTAGCCCATCCGGCGATACACGTCGGCGTGGAAGTTGGTGTCCTCCGAGCCCATGCCGCCCATATACAGCGCCAGGTGCGGCTTCATCGCGGCCAACGCTGCCGTCCGGTCGTCGGTGATGACGATGTTGGCGGTCGGGCAGACTTCGAAGTCGTCGCGGCTGCGTCGCGCACCCGGCCGGGAGAAGCCCTCGTCCAGCCATTCGTTGTACCTCTGGCCGAGCCGCGGCGAATAGAAGATCGGCAACCAGCCGTCACAGATCTCGGCGGCCATTGCGACGTTCTTGGGCCCCTCGGCGCCCAGCATGATCGGAATGTCAGGCCGAAGCGGGTGGGTGATCGGCTTGAGGTTCTTGCCCAGGCCGGTCGTGCCCTCACCGGTCAGCGGAAGCGGGTAATGCGGGCCGTCGCTGGCTACCGGCGCCTCGCGGGCCAGCACCTGACGCACGATGTTGATGTACTCGCGGGTGCGGGCCAACGGCTTGGGGAACTTCTGGCCATACCAACCCTCGACGACCTGCGGCCCGGAAACGCCCAGTCCAAGGATGTGCCTGCCGCCGGACAGGTGATCCAGCGTCAACGCCGCCATCGCGCAGGCGGTCGGGGTGCGCGCCGACAGCTGCACCACGGAGGTGCCCAGCCGCAGCCGCTTTGTCTGCGACCCCCACCAGGCCAGCGGTGTGTAGGCGTCCGAGCCCCAGGCCTCGGCGGTGAACACCGCGTCGAAGCCGGCCTCCTCGGCGGCGGCGATCAGTTCAGGCGCGTTCTCCGGCGGCTGCGCGCCCCAATATCCCAGCTGAATCCCAAGCTTCATTAGCTCGCCTCCCTACGCGTCCTTGAAACCATTCTTAGAACCTGTTCTACTCGATGCCGTGACCACCAGCCAAAGCAGCCCGGTGCAGATCGATAAGCATGAGCGGCCTCTGTCAGCTCCGCTGAGGCTCTCATTCGACTACACCCGTTCAGTCGGCCCACTCCTTAGCCAGTTCTTCACCGCCCTGCGCGAACGACGCATCCTCGGGGTGCGCGGTTCGGACGGGCGGGTGCACGTGCCACCTGCCGAGTTCGACCCCGTCACGTATGACCGACTGACGGAGATCGTACCGGTGGCCAGCGTCGGAACAGTGGTGTCGTGGACATGGCAATCCACGCCGCTGGAGGGCCAGCCGCTGGACCGACCGTTCGCGTGGGCGCTGATCAAACTCGACGGGGCCGACACCCCGCTGCTGCACGCAGTCGACGGGGTCACCTCCGACGCGATCAGCACCGGAGCGCGGGTGCACGCGCACTGGGTCGACGAACCGGTCGGCGCGATCACCGACATCGCCTGCTTCGCGCTCGGGGATCAGGCCGAACCCGAGGGCGAGCCCGACGATCGGGAGCCGGTCAAGGTGCAGGTGGTGCCGTCGGCAATCGAAATCCAGCACACCGCATCGCTTCCCGAGACCAAGTTCCTGCGTGCGCTCGAGGAGGGCAAGCTGCTCGCCGCGCGCACGAGGCGCGGACGCGGCGAGAAACCAGGCCCTGTGTACTTCCCGCCCAAGGAAGCCGATCCGGCCACCGGCCTGGAACTCGATGAGTTCCTCGAACTTCCGGACAACGGCACCGTCACCACCTTCGCGATCATCAACATCCCGTTCCCAGGGCAGCGCATCAAGCCGCCCTACGTGGCGGCCTACGTGCTGCTCGACGGCGCAGACATCCCGTTCCTGCACCTGGTCACCGAGATCGATCCGGCGGATGTGCGAATGGGCATGCGGGTGGAAGCCGTGTGGAAGCCCCGCGAGGAGTGGGGCCTCGGCATCGACAACATCGACTACTTCCGGCCGACGGGCGAGCCCGATGCCGACTACGACTCCTACAAGCACCACCTGTAAAGGCCTGTAAATGACTGACATTGCTGACATAGCAGTTGTGGGCTTCGCCCACGCGCCCCATGTGCGCCGCACCGACGGGACCACCAACGGCGTCGAGATGCTGATGCCGTGTTTCCACCATCTCTACGACGAGCTGGGGCTGCAGCAGACCGACGTCGGATTCTGGTGCTCGGGGTCGTCGGATTACCTTGCCGGCCGCGCGTTCTCGTTCATCTCGGCGATCGACTCGATCGGCGCCGTGCCGCCGATCAACGAGTCGCACGTCGAAATGGATGCGGCGTGGGCGTTGTACGAGGCCTACATCAAGCTGCTGACCGGGCAGGTCGAGACCGCCCTGGTGTACGGGTTCGGCAAGTCCTCGGCAGGCACGCTGCGTCGCGTGTTGGCACTTCAGACCGATCCGTACACGGTCGCGCCACTCTGGCCTGACTCCGTGTCGATGGCCGGACTGCAGGCACGCTTCGGCCTCGACGCAGGCAAGTGGACAGCCGAGCAGATGGCCCAGGTGGCGCTCGACTCGTTCGCCGTCGCCGAGCGCACCGACTCGGAGAAGCCGGCCAAGAACATCGACGAACTGCTCTCCCGGCCGTACTTCGCCGATCCGTTGCGCCGCCACGACATCGCGCCGATCACCGACGGCGCGTCGGCGATCGTGCTCGCCGCGGGCGATCGGGCACGGGAACTCCGCGAAAATCCTGCCTGGATAACCGGTTTCGAGCACCGCATCGAGACCCCGATTCTTGGCGCCCGTGATCTGACGACCTCCCCGTCGACCGCGGCGTCGGCCAAGGCGGCGACCGGCGGCGACGTCGGCTCGATCGAGGTGGCCGAGATCTACGCGCCGTTCACCCACCAGCAGCTGATCCTCACCGAGGCGATCGGGCTTCCGTTGTCCACCAAGGTGAACCCGTCCGGCGGCGCGCTGGCGGCCAATCCGATGTTCTCGGCCGGGTTGGAGCGCATCGGGTTCGCCGCGCAGCACATTTTCAACGGCTCCGCACAGCGCGTGCTGGCCCACGCGACCAGCGGCCCTGTGCTGCAACAGAATCTGGTGGCGGTTCTGGAAGGGAAGAATTAGATGGCGGGGCAGGTGGCCGCGGTGCTGGGCACCGGACAGACGAAGTACGTCGCCAAACGACACGACGTGTCGATGAACGGCCTGGTGCGTGAGGCCATCGACAAGGCGCTGGCGGATTCCGGTTCGACGTTCGACGACATCGACGCCGTGGTGGTCGGCAAGGCGCCCGACTTCTTCGAGGGCGTGATGATGCCCGAACTGTTCATGGCCGACGCAACCGGCGCCACGAACAAGCCCTTGATCCGCGTGCACACCGCAGGCTCGGTGGGCGGTTCGACCGCGATCGTCGCGGCCAGCCTCGTGCAATCAGGCAAGTACAAGCGCGTGTTGACGATGGCGTGGGAAAAGCAGTCAGAGTCAAACGCCATGTGGGCGTTGAGCATTCCCGTGCCGTTCACCAAACCGGTCGGTGCTGGCGCGGGCGGCTACTTTGCCCCTCATATCCGTGCCTACATCCGCCGCTCCGGCGCGCCCAACCATATCGGCGCGATCGTCGCTGTGAAGGATCGCCGCAACGGCGCCAAGAACCCGTTGGCACATCTGCACCAGCCCGACATCACCGTCGAGAAGGTGATGGAGTCGCCGATGCTGTGGGATCCGATCCGCTACGACGAGACGTGCCCGTCCTCGGACGGCGCGGCGGCGATGGTGATCGGCAACGAGGAGATCGCTGACAAGCGGGTCGCCGACGGTCATCCCGTCGCATGGATCCACGCGACCGCGCTGCGCACCGAACCGCTGGCCTACGCCGGCCGCGACCAGGTCAACCCGCAGGCCAGCCGCGACGCCGCCGCCGCGTTGTGGAAGGCCGCCGGAATCAAGAGCCCGATCGACGAGATCGACGCCGCCGAGGTGTACGTGCCGTTCTCCTGGTACGAGCCGATGTGGTTGGAGAGCCTCGGCTTCGCCGCGGAAGGCGAAGGGTGGAAACTCACCGAAGCGGGCGAGACCGAGATCACCGGAAAGATCCCGCTCAACGCCTCCGGCGGTGTGCTCTCGTCGAATCCGATCGGCGCCTCCGGCATGATCCGGTTCGCCGAGTCAGCGATCCAGGTGATGGGCAAGGCCGGCGACCACCAGGTTCCTGGCGCCAGAAAGGCGTTGGGTCACGCGTACGGTGGTGGCGCGCAGTATTACTCGATGTGGGTCGTGGGGGCTGACAAGCCGTGAAGTACACCGTCAGCGTGGCGATGAGCCCGATCGAGCAACTCATCGAGCTCGCGAAGACCGCGGAGGAAGTCGGCTTCGACTCGATCGCATTGCCCGATTCGATCTTCTACATGGAGAAGCAGTCGGCGGACTATCCGTACACCGCCGACGGCTCGCGGATGTGGAACGAAGACACGCCTTGGGCCGATCCGCTGATCGTCGCAGGAGCTATGGGCGCTGTCACGTCGACGCTGCGGTTCTACACCAACGTGATGAAGCTGGGGTCGCGCAACCCGCTGCTGCTCGCGCGCCAAGTGGGCTCGGTCGCGAATCTCACCAACAACCGGTTCGGGTTCGGTGTT
>Ga0105249_10004679_pt1 | contig 11819 bp, 8 predicted proteins | sample KBSS44metaG_FD_81522 | JGI IMG/M metagenome (GOLD analysis project Ga0105249, IMG submission 81522) | Switchgrass rhizosphere microbial communities from Kellogg Biological Station, Michigan, USA - KBS S4-4 metaG | ecosystem: Host-associated > Plants > Roots > Rhizosphere > Soil | place... | reverse complement strand
GACTCGCATCGGGATGAAAAATAATTTTTCTATTGCTATCCAATACATACATATAACTGTCTTTATAGTTAAAGCTCAGTGTTAATAATTCGTTAATGATATTTTTTTCTTTTAAATAAATTGCCCCACCAATAAAGCCCAGATACTTTTTGTTTTTATCAAAAATAGGCTGTGAAATAAAAACAATTAAATTGTTTTTGATTGAGTAATATGGGCTTGTGATCACCGTGTTTTGCATTTCAATGGATTGTTTAAACCCAAGTGTTGTATTCACCACATTTTTATTAATGGCAATTTTTGACGGTGAATAATTCAGTACATGCCCGTATTTATCTGAAATAATCACACTGTCAAAGTAATTCGATTGAAATTTAAGTCGATCTACTTCTGACTGTTTAAATTGCTCATCATTAAATGAATCCCCCAGCAAAGTGGCACTATAATTTAACTGCTTTAACACAGTCTGAATTTGAGAATCCGTTTTTTGGGCAATCTTAGTGGCATATTCCATATTTACTGAAAGAGAAGTATCTAATAGTTCTTTTTTTTGAATAGAATAATTCACGAAAAGTGAAGCAATAAATAGAATGGCGATGCTGAATATTGCTAAAAAAAGAATAAGTTTTCTCAGATTTAACTTTAAACAAAATATGAGTTTTTTCAGTTTCATGAGGTCATTTGCAAAACAGCATTTGATTGAATTTTATTCTTTTTTACTTAGTATTACTACAATATTTTTATCATTGTTTAATTTATTTTCATGATTTTTAAATAGTTTCCCTTCGCATAATTTTTAAGAAAATTTCTTGAAGATAATCATCTGGCTTTGGTCAATGGTGTTTTAACGACTTTAAATCAGTATATAAACCATGCGAAAGTGTGCAAATGACGAATATATTGTCCCATAAAAATAAACTGAATATGCTGTAAATTAAACCAAAAAAATACCTGTATTATTTTATTTCCCCATGGCTATATGCCTTTACTATAGGCACTACAGATATCATGAGGCTAACTAAAAATTGCTTGAAGTTGCACATCATTTTAGCGTATTTCGGAAGTCATATTTTCTATTGAGTGAAATGCTTAAAATGATTTAAATCACACCATTATCTTTATTTTAACTGTTCCACCCTAGGAAAATTTAGGGAAAATAAATAGAAAATGCATATGAATAAGAATTATTTTACTGAATTGATGTATTCGCCTTTGAACAGAATATTTTGATCATGTTGTCTTCTAAAAATGATACTCTCACCAACCGTACCTGACAGTTATCCATTTTATCGTATATCTGTCAGATTAAAGCTATATTTGGCTTTTAAGGATCACAAACCATCTTTGCTCTGTTTACATCCGATCACCATAATACTCGTAATAATATCACCTGGACCCGTCAGTGCTGTGATATTACAAAGGTATTGAGCATGCTCTTGTACAGCATTTTGATAGTACCCTGTTGGACGATATTGATTTTCATAAATAGCGCCAACAACCCCTTGTCCGCCGGTTTGACCCACGACACGCTGACCTGCATATTCAGTTCCCGTTTGTACAAATTGCTGTACGACACGTTGTGAAACAATCGAATTTTCCCACATTGCAGAGCCGCCTAATTTACTCGCTGGGACGCGATAAGTTGGTGAGCCAAAGATTCCGATTGCTTTATTTACATGTTGCCCAACCAATTTATCAGCAGCCTGTTGTACAGGATTAGGTGTTGAAACACAGCCCGTGAGTAACAAGCCGAATGTGAATACAGCCCAAATAGCTGAGGCTCTATGTTTACCCCCTCTATTCTGGTGTTGTCGGCTATTGCTTGTACTGGTTGTCAGTTGTTGTTTACTGATCATAAGAAAGTTTCCTTTTGCTTACGCTGGTGATTTATCTACACTAAAACCAATAAAATTTTTTTATAAAACACTTCGATGCTTTAGACATCATGCGCAATCATAAATTATGGATCAAGATAATACTCAGCCCGCACATTGCCTTGTTCCAATTCATAAGCGCGTTCAGCCACACGTTCAAGCGACTGTCGGTCACAATCCAATACGGTCAAGTTTTTACCCGAAGGTTTAACTGCATTTTCATCATCAAATGCAGCTTGATCACATTGATCATCTTTAAAATTTTGCAAAGATCGCCACTCTGCTTGAGCATCAGTTAATCTGCTTTGTTGATATGCTGAAAGCTTAGGTGCTAGTTTTTTTACGGCCTGATTTAATCTTTCATTCTGACCTAAATGCTCTGCACTGATACAACGTTGCTTGCCCCCTGTGGTTTTTGCTGTATTTATACAGCTTTGGTAGGTTTTTGAGTATTGCAATGTCGGTGCAGCTGATAACAAAGTCGCAAAGCTACATAAGCTACCAATGCTCAAAATATAGATGTATTTTGAGTATATTTTATTCATATTCTTAACTACTTTCTAAAAAGGTTTATTGCAAAAGTGTCTATAATTTATTCACATACTAGCTATACTTTATAGTTTAATTCATGTGAAATTAAAACCATAAAAAGGCAAATACTTTACAAAATTTAAGACATTTTGTTCAGGCTATATTTAGGTTTGTCCATACAATTCGACCTTGCTAAAATTAAGGCTATGAATTTTTATTACATTGCATGCTGAACGAGAACAAAGTTTTTCTTTGCTTAAAACACAAGTAGTATCTTAAGGTTAGAATGTGTTTCTATAGTCAACCTGTTAGAAAAAATCAGACGTATAAATATAATTTCTATTAATTAATTTTTTAATTAAATCAATTGTATGGAAAAATAAATTATTTGATTGTAAGAAGGCTTACAATGCCACACCTTACTTTCAAAGTTTAAATACCCTTGCGTAGGCGATGCCTCACTTTTCTTAGGAATGCCAAACCTTGAGCTGCAAACAAAGCTGTGCTTTTTTTTGCTCATGTTGGGCAGGGGTAGAATAACCATCTAGGATTCAAAATTACAAAAAAATGAATTGATAACCAACAGTTTCTAAAAGTTCACACCAAAACATAATCCTCTTTTATCAACAAAGGTTTGATAGAAATAATTTGTATGAACAATGAGGTGGTTTGACTACTCTATCTAATTAACAGCACAAATCTATATACAAAATAAGGCAGTACAAAGTTGATGCTAAGATGAACTCAGATTTTTGAAATGCTATTACTGTGCAATACAAGACGCTATATAAGATAATTATTATTCAATAGATTCTGTAAAATTCACTATTTAAATAGACCGTTAAAATACATTTTAAACAGATAAAAAATGACCTTAGCGAAGATACGCTAAGGTCACGTTTACAACAAATAAATTAGCCTGGGAAAATACCGCGTTCCATACGTGCTTTTAAGATACGCTCACAACCTAAAATAAAGGCAGCCGTTCTTAAACTACATACTTTGTCATTTGCAGTCTGCCATACGTCATTAATCGCTTGAACCATTAATTTATCGAGTCTTTGGTTGATTTCTTCTTCCGACCAGAAGTAGCTCGACATATCTTGAACCCATTCAAAATAACTGACCGTTACACCACCAGCATTACAAATCACATCAGGTACAACCGTGATACCACGTTGGATTAAGATATCATCTGCTTCTGGATAAGTTGGACCGTTTGCACCTTCAAGTACCAATTTCGCTGTTAATTTCTGTGCGCGTTCAACCGTGATTTGACCTTCCAATGCGGCAGGAATCAAGATATCCATTTCAACATCCCAGAAATCCTCATCGCTAATCGCTTGAGCACCCGCAAAGCCACCCACACCTTGATTGCTTTCTAGATAGGTTTTTAAAGCTGCTAAATCAATACCTTGAGGGTTGTAAATCGTCCCTGTATGGTCTTGAATCGTTACAATAATAGATTTTGAATCGGCAAATAGATATGCAGCTTCACTACCAACGTTACCAAAACCTTGGACAGCAACTCGTGCGCCCTCTAAAGGAAGTTTAATTTTTGCAGCAACTTGTTGACCAGTAATAAATACACCACGACCTGTTGCTTTAATGCGTCCTAAAGAACCACCTAAATGAATTGGCTTACCTGTAACAACACCTGTTACGGTATGGCCTTGACCCGAAGAATATGTATCCATAATCCAGCCCATAACGTTGGGATTGGTACCAACATCCGGCGCTGGAATATCTTTTTGTGGGCCAATGATATGGCTAATTTCACTGGTATAACGACGTGTTAAGCGCTCTAACTCACGAGGAGAAAGCTGACGAGGATCAACACGAACACCACCTTTTGCACCGCCAAAAGGTAGATTTAAAACCGCAGTTTTAATGGTCATCCATGCAGAAAGTGCCATCACTTCATTGAGATCTACATCTGGATGGTAACGAATACCGCCCTTACCTGGACCACGCGATAAGTTATGTTGAACGCGATAGCCTTCGAAATGACGGATTGTGCCATCATCCATCACAATCGGCACATCGACAATCAAAGCACGTTTTGGTCGCTTTAACGTGTCGACATAATCTTTCAGATGTTCTAAATATGGTGTAACTCGCTCGATTTGTTCGAGGTAGGTAGACCATGGACCGTTATTTTGAGAGATATAAGATAAATTAGACATACTTTGCTTATCCTTTTGATGAAGTCACTTGAATCATCAATCAAATATGTAGTTAAAAATGATATAAGCGGCTAATTTGGCAGTTCTGTTGTCCAAATCAAACCGCGGATTACATTCAGCCACATCAAAAACTTTGATCTTGCCAGTTTTTTTAATGGCTTCTAATAATGGGTCAAAAATAGATAAATCGATTCCTTTCACCGCAGGTGCGCTGACACCCGGCGCAATGCTAGCGTTAAATACATCAAGGTCAACCGTAATATACAAATAGTCTACTTTTTTAATAAAATTATTTATTCTTAAGATTAAATTTTCAACATTTTGCAGTTTTAATTCATAATCGTAAATATAATTACAGTTTAAACGCTCTGCTGTATCAAACAAAATTTTAGTATTTGAATGCTTGGCAACACCGATACACATGTAGTTAAATTCTTGATGAAACTGTTCTGATAGTTTAGCTGCATTTAAAAAAGGTGTGCCTGAAGTGACCTGTTCAGCTTCACGCAAATCAAAGTGTGCATCGAAGTTAATAATGCCGATTTTCTTATTCAGATGATTATTTTGAATGTATTGAAATAAGCCAGAAAAACTGCCAAAGGCAACTTCATGCCCACCGCCTAACGCAATCGGCTTCATATCGGAATTTAAACTACGTTCGACTTGATGCGCCAATTCTGCCTGTGCTATTTCAAGTTCAGCATGATCACAAAGCACTGTGCCTAAATCGATAATGGTCATAGGTTGATGTACAGGTAAATTTGCCAATTGCGCACGAATCATATCTGGTGCATCAGCTGCACCTAAGCGTCCATGATTGCGTTTAACACCTTCATCTGAACTAAAGCCAATAAAAGCAAAAGATGCCTGATGACTGGTATTGATCACTTGATGGAGACGAAGATGAGCATCACCTTCCCCATCTTGTCGTCCTTGCCACTTAAATGAATGATTCATTATTAATATCACTCTATAAAAATTAATCTCAAGCTGAGATCAAGATTTCATTTCCATGTTGGATGATTCGTTTTGATAAATCACCGCCAAGCCAATACACAATCTCAGAAGGATGCTCAATATCCCAAGCAATAAAATCCCCTACTTTACCCTGTTCTAATGTGCCATGCGTGTCTTGTAAGCCAAGTGCATAAGCGGCATGGGTTGTGACACCTGCGAGTGCTTGTTCTGGTGTTAAACGGAATAATGTACTGCCCATATTCAGCATTAAACGTAATGACAAGGCTGGTGATGTTCCTGGATTTAAATCACTGGATAATGCGATACGCACACCATATTGCTGCAAACTGTCTAAAGGTGGATACTTGGTTTCTCTTAGAAAATAGAATGCCCCCGGCAATAACACAGCAACTGTGCCAGAAGCAGCCATGGCTTTGGCATCAGCTTCGGTCATGTATTCCAAATGATCTGCGGATAAAGCATGGTAACGCGCAGCAAGTGTTGAACCACCGAGAGATGAAAGTTGTTCTGCATGTAATTTAACCGGTAAGTTTAATGCTTGAGCTGCTTTAAAAACACGTTCAACTTGCGCAGGAGAAAATGCCAAATGTTCACAGAAAGCATCGACTGCATCGACTAAACCTTCTTGATGCAGTTTGGGTAACATCTCGGTACAGATATGCTCAATATAAGCATCACTTTGATCTTGATACTCAGGTGGCAAAGCATGCGCTGCCAAACACGTACTTTTTACGGTCATCGGTAAAGTTTGAGCGACTTGACGAATCACACGGAGCATTTTACGTTCATTGCTATAGTCCAGACCATATCCCGACTTGATTTCAATGGTGGTTACACCATCTTTAAGCATACAACGAATACGTTTGAGTGCCGAAGCAAGGAGCTGTTCCTCACTTGCTTCACGTGTTGCCCGTACAGTGCTTGCAATACCACCGCCACTCGCTGCGATTTCCGCATAACTGACACCTTGCAAACGTTTTTCAAACTCAACACTGCGATTTCCACCAAATACACTATGCGTATGACAATCAATTAAACCGGGAGTCACCCATGCGCCATTGAGGTCAATGATCTCAGCATAGTCATCTACAGGAACATCTTTTTCTGCGCCAATCCAGTGAATATGTTGTGCTAAAGTGACGATTGCAGCAGATTCAATACTGGAATATTGCCCATCTTGCATAGTGGCAATATGACAATTTGTCCAAAGTTTTTTCATTGACATTTCCTCTTGCTGCCCATGCGTTAATCACGCTTGGGCAGCTTCAGTATCAGCTTTCCATTTCGACGTTTTGTTGAGGCTCTGATTTTTCTTTTACTGAGTTTTGCTTGGGCTTCACCCATATCGTATAAGCAATCCAAAGTAGAACTAACCATGTTATACCGACATAAAGTGCAGGTCGTGAGTCTGGGAAATATCCCATCATGGCTAAAATAAACAGCATAAATACAATGGCAAATGCAGGTGCATAAGGCCAGCCAATCACGGGGAAATCTAATGCTTTAATTTCTGATTTAGACAATTTACGACGCATACCCACTTGAGAAAGTAAGATCATCAACCACACCCAAACTGTTGCAAATGTTGCAATTGAGGCGATGATAATAAATACATTTTCAGGGATCAGATAGTTAAGCACGACGCCGACAAGTAACACACCAGCCATCACTACAACAGTCATCCAAGGAACACCATTACGTGAGAGTTTCTGGAACACTTGAGGTGCTTGTTTATGCTTAGACATACCATACAGCATACGCCCTGCACCAAATACATCACTATTGATTGCGGAAATTGCAGCTGTAATGACCACAATATTTAAAACAGTTGCTGCAGATTTGATGCCTAAGTTTTCAAAAATTTGTACAAATGGACTGCCTTGGCTACCAATTTGATTCCATGGGAAAATCGACATCAATACAAAAATTGTCAGAATATAAAAAAGTAAGATACGTACAGGAACCGCATTAATTGCACGTGGAATCGACGTTTTCGGATCTTGTGACTCACCCGCTGTGATCCCAATGATTTCGATGCCACCGAATGCAAATACCACAACAGATAAACAGGCAACTAAACCCATAATCCCATTGGGCATAAAACCCTCATGAATCCATAAGTTTTGAATACCAGGTACAAAGCCTGTGTGATCTGCATTAAAGCCATAGATCATTAGACCAAAACCACCCAAAATCATGGCGACAATAGCGCTGACCTTGACGATGGATAGCCAGAACTCGACTTCACCAAAGACTTTAACGTGGATCAGATTAATTGCACCTAAGAACATAATCAGCGATAAAATCCAGATCCATCGTGGCACATCGGGGTACCAAAACCCCATATAGATACCAAAAGCAGTCACGTCAGCCAAGGCGACAATGATCATTTCAAAGACGTAGGTCCAGCCTGTAGTAAAACCAGCTAAAGGGCCAAGATAATTCGAGGCATATTCACTAAAAGAACCTGATACGGGGTTATGAACAGCCATTTCCCCTAATGCTCGCATCACAATATAAATTGCAATCCCTGCAACCATATAAGCAATTAAAACAGACGGACCTGCCATTTTAATTGCCGTTGCTGATCCATAGAAAAGCCCCGTGCCAATCGCTGAACCCAATGCCAAAAAGCGGATATGACGGGTGTTTAACCCCCGCTGTAATGTGGAGTGTTGTGACATTATAATCTCCAATCCTTGAGGAAATTTAGTTAGATTCGGTCACTCCATGTGACCGTTTTATTGATCACACTTCAGACAAGCTCGGTAGTAGCTTCGCAATCAGCAGTTCGTTCAGACAACCACTTGCGAGCAATTCACTTGCTTGTTCGATATCTGGCGCGAAGAAACGATCTTCACTGTAATACGCCACTTGATCACGCAGAATTTTGCGGGCACGTTCAAGTTTAGGAGAGCTTTTCAATCCTTCACGGAAATCAAGTCCTTGACATGCACCTAACCACTCAACTGCGAGAATGCCGCGAACGTTATCAGCCATATACCACAAGCGTTTTCCTGCATTAGGCGCCATGGAAACATGGTCTTCCTGATTTGCAGAGGTCGGTAAACTATCAACACTGGCAGGATGTGCAAGTGCTTTATTGTCACTGGCCAACGCAGCGGCTGTTACTTGAGCAATCATAAAGCCCGAATTCACCCCACCATTGGCAACCAAAAATGGAGGAAGCTGTGACATATGGCGATCCATCATCATCGAAACACGACGTTCAGACAGTGAGCCAATCTCAGCAATCGCTAAGGCCAAATTATCAGCAGCCATTGCTACGGGTTCAGCATGGAAGTTACCTGCTGAGATTACGTCACCTTCTGCCGCAAACACCAATGGGTTATCTGAAACTGCATTCGACTCAATCGCTAATACTTCTGCTGCTTGACGAATTTGCGTTAAACATGCCCCCATCACTTGAGGTTGGCAACGCAATGAATACGGGTCTTGAACCTTGCTACAATCTTCATGTGAATGTGCGATTTCACTTGATTCAGTCAATAAGTCACGATATGCAGCGGCAACATCAATTTGACCACGCTGACCACGAACTTCATGGACACGTGCATCAAATGGTGCACGTGAACCGAGCATAGCTTCAACGCTTAATCCACCACAAACGGTCGCAGCAGCAAATAAATCTTCTGCTTCAAATAGACCACGTAATGCGTATGCTGTTGAAACCTGTGTACCATTTAAAAGTGCCAAACCTTCTTTGGCCGCTAAAGTAATGGGTTCTAAACCTGCAATTTTAAGTGCTTCAACTGCTGGTAACCATTCCCCTTTATAACGTGCTTTACTTTCACCGAGTAAAACCAGAGACATATGTGCAAGGGGTGCTAAGTCACCTGAAGCGCCGACTGAACCTTTTAATGGAATATGCGGATAAACTTCTGCATTGATCAAAGCAAGGATTGCATCAATCACTTTAGGACGGATACCAGAAAAACCACGTGCCAAACTATTGGCCTTTAACAACATAATTAAGCGAACCATCGCATCATCTAAAGGTACGCCCACACCAGCGGCATGAGAAAGTACCAATGAGCGTTGTAACTGTTCTAAGTCTTCAGGGGCAATTTTAGATGAAGCGAGTAAGCCAAAGCCAGTATTGATACCGTACGCTGTACGTCCTTCATTCACAATTTTTTCGACACATGCAACACTTGCATTAATGCCAGCATAAGCACTGTCATCCAGTTTAACTTTGATTGGATTTAAATACGCTTGGCGAAGATCTGCGAGTGTGAGCTTGCCTGGTTGAATTAAGAGTTCCATTTTGACGTCCTGTTTTGCGCTATATTGTTCTCTTAAGATGCTGTTTACACAATTGCAAAAAGCATCGTAATGTCCTTGTCTTTTATTTGGTGATCATCGGCAAGTTCAAACCTTGCGCTTTGGCACATTCAACAGCGATATCATAACCAGCATCTGCATGACGCATTACGCCTGTTGCTGGGTCATTGGTCAACACACGAGCAATACGTGCTGCTGCTTCATCTGTACCATCACAAACAATCACGACACCTGAGTGTTGAGAGAAGCCCATTCCTACACCACCACCGTGATGTAATGAAACCCAAGTCGCACCACCTGCTGTGTTAAGTAAAGCATTCAGCAATGGCCAATCAGATACAGCATCAGAACCATCTTGCATTGCTTCAGTTTCACGGTTTGGACTGGAAACTGAACCTGAGTCTAAATGATCACGACCTATGACGATTGGCGCTGAAAGCTCACCACTACGTACCATTTCGTTAAATGCCAGACCTAATTTTGCACGCAAGCCTAAACCAACCCAGCAAATACGTGCTGGTAAGCCTTGGAAGCTAATCCGTTCTCTTGCCATGTCTAACCAACGATGTAAATGTTCATCGTCTGGAATCAATTCTTTAACTTTTGCATCTGTTTTATAGATATCTTCTGGATCACCTGAAAGTGCAACCCAACGGAATGGTCCAATACCACGACAGAATAATGGACGGATATAGGCAGGTACAAAACCTGGGAAATCAAATGCGTTTTCTACGCCTTCTTCCTGCGCCATTTGACGAATATTGTTGCCATAGTCAAAGGTTGGAACACCCATTTTTTGGAAATCCAACATCGCTTGTACATGCTTTGCCATAGATTGTTTTGCAGCTTTTACCACTGCTTCTGGCTCAGTTTTGGCACGTTGACGATATTCGTCCCATGTCCAACCAATTGGTAAATAGCCATTGAGTGGATCATGTGCGCTGGTTTGATCCGTTACCATGTCCGGATGAACGCCACGGCGAACCAATTCAGGTAAAATCTCAGCTGCATTGCCATGTAGCGCAATCGAAATCACTTTGCCTTCTTTGGTATAACGGTCAATACGCGCCAAAGCATCATCTAAATCTGTGGCTTGCTCATCGACATAACGTGTACGTAAACGGAAATCAATACTGGCTTGCTGACATTCGATATTAAGCGAGCATGCACCTGCCAATGTCGCAGCTAAAGGCTGAGCCCCTCCCATTCCACCTAATCCAGCAGTCAACACCCAACGACCTGTTAAGTCACCATTGTAGTGCTGGCGACCAGCTTCAACAAAAGTTTCATAGGTACCTTGTACAATGCCTTGGCTGCCGATATAGATCCAAGAACCTGCGGTCATTTGACCATACATTGCCAAACCTTTGGCATCTAACTCGTTAAAATGTTGCCAATTTGCCCAATGTGGAACTAAGTTTGAATTGGCAATAAGAACACGTGGTGCATCTTTATGTGTTTTGAACACACCAACGGGTTTACCTGATTGAACCAATAAAGTTTCGTCATTTTCTAAAGTTTTAAGTGTTTCAACAATCTTGTCATAACATTCCCAATTACGTGCAGCACGACCAATACCACCGTAAACAACAAGCTCTTTTGGATTCTCTGCGACATCAGGATCAAGATTATTCATCAACATACGCAGTGGAGCTTCAGTCAACCAACTTTTTGCATTGAGCTTAGTACCACGAGGTGCGCGAATTTCTACATCACGAAATTTTGTTGTCGTTGTTGTCACAATAGGACTCCTTCCTTTGAGTTTAAACCAGCAAATTAAACTGCATTCACTGTATAGCAATGTACTAACTTGTATATACATCTATATACTACACAAATCTTTAATATTGAAAAGATGCTTTTTAAATTATTTTTAAAAAATTTATAAACATATAAAATAAATAGATTTATTTTTCATAAAAACAAAAAAACGCAGACAACTTCAGGT
>Ga0105249_10004677_pt1 | contig 11821 bp, 22 predicted proteins | sample KBSS44metaG_FD_81522 | JGI IMG/M metagenome (GOLD analysis project Ga0105249, IMG submission 81522) | Switchgrass rhizosphere microbial communities from Kellogg Biological Station, Michigan, USA - KBS S4-4 metaG | ecosystem: Host-associated > Plants > Roots > Rhizosphere > Soil | place... | reverse complement strand
TTTTCATTTTCTTTCTTATTATAAAAAACGTATTCTACTCTTTTATGATCCCTTGTTTCTTTTGTGCACATGGTAGCATATTCATCAGCGTATAGTACCAGCACGCGACCATCGTTTATTTTAAACCTAACGTACTCGTTTTTTTTGCCTCCGATATTTTTATCCTTAACCTTTAAGGTATCTGTAGTTGGTTTTTCTCCTGCACCATTGCTTTGCCGATGCAGTAAAATATAATTCTTTGTTACTTCAACCTGCAGCGGCGTGGTCCACATATCTATTCTACTATTGTGTTCACTAGAAAATGTAATAATTATTTGCCTATTGAATTTATATACCTGGCTAAAAGATAGTAATGGTAGCAGTAGTAATAGTAATAAACTAACTTTCATAAGCGACTGTTATTGGTTGTGTTTTGAGTGGACACCATGTTGGCGTTATTGGCCTGCCGTTTAGTTCTGCCAAATAGATATCTTTATCATCTACCATGCAAATGAAATCAGCAAATGCAGTATTACAAAACGGGCAATCATTGCATCCCGTTATTTTCTTGATTATCGGCTGGTTCATTTTTTAGGTAGTTTAAAATTTCTTTTTTGCAGCCTTCGTAAGTGAATAGATGCTTTACTTCAGACGATTTGTAATACGCGGCAAGATCATTGTATTTTGGCTCTATTTCATTTTTAATTATCTCATCTATTGTTGCGGATTGTATTTCTTCAAAAGTTATGTCCTGAGTAAGATTTACGTTTCCGTATGGGTATATGTGTTCATCGCTTATGTAAATTGGTATCGCTCCAAAATCAATTGCCTCTTGTATGCGGAAGCTACTTTGACCATAACCGCGAGGACATAATACATACTTGCTTTGCGCAATGATTTTGCAGTATTCATACAAGCCATGTTTTTGCGTACTTATATAGTAACCTTCTTTTCCAGATAATTCATTTATTATTTGCGCGCGTATGGCATGTGTTAGATTTCCGACGAAGCTGGCTTTATATATCTTTTTTATTTCTTTTTGATCGTAATTAAATTTATGTGGCGTGCATAATAACGGTAAGGCAAAATCAATGCGCGGGCCACTCATGGCGCATACTTTAATATCAAGATGATCTATGTTATTTAATATGCCGTCATCATACTGGACAATGGTGTAGTATTTCTTAAACCGATCTAGTTCATCTATGAATTTTTGAATACTATGTTTTATTGTGTGATTACCGTATCCATTATTGCAATATAATGCAGTCCATTGTATAGGTAGATACAATCTATCCCGCTCATCTGATTTATTCCAATTGTTATAGTACCAACGCTCAAATGTAACAGCGTTATCAGCAGGATACCGACCAAACTGCATTGGCGTTAGGTAATTAGGAACTTGTACAATGTTCTTGCCTCTTGGTGCCATTCTAGTTATCTGGTCTACAATGCGTTTGGGCTTCATTTAATTTCGGTATTGGTTGTGAGATAATTATTTGCGTTTGCATTGCGCCCATTGCTGCATTTATTGCTAACATCGCCTTAGCCATAAAGCATTCGCGCGCCCGTGTGCGCCTGTATTTATGCGCACGCATAGGTATGCGCTTTAATATGCGCTGGCGCTTGCGTGGGTATGCGATTGGGGCTAATCTTTTTACAGTTTCAGCTTAGTTTGTTGCGACTCCTGCAATTGCGATTGCCTTATTAATCCTATATTGTCGTTGCTCTGGCTGCATAGTATTTCTAAAAAATTTACTGCCGCCTGATTTGCGGTTTCATGTATGGCTTGCATAATTCCATGATCTTCTGGGAATGCCCAACGATGCCTATATGCATCATAAAAACACATAGCAATATTACATTGCCATGTATGATAGTAGCTGCCTGGTTGTTTATCTTTCTGTAATTCTAATCGAATACGGTTTATCGCATCCTGCAGCGTGAATTTATCTACCATATCTATCATTACTTTATTCAAATCAGCATTTGATATTTCTTTTGCATTGCCACTTTCTGATGCAATATTTTTAGAATCTGGCATTACTTGATTTAATGCGCGCTCAAATGCATTATCTAATTTTTGGTCTGGCGTTTCACCATATTTATTTTCCATAAAAAATTATTTTAATTCTAATCCGTAGCAGTCCTTTGCTATTGCCAAAAGTTCTTCTTTTCCACGTGTGCAATCATCCCATATTACATAATGACCTTCATTGCCTATAAAATCGCTGTAGTAAGTCCAGCCGCCAATCTCATTTTTCTTTTTATATACTTCAAAGCCATCGCCGGTGTACACTAATGTAAATCCGGCTTGTGCATTATGCGCTATTCGTTCTTGGTTTGTCATAATAAAAAATTGCTGGCCGTATCGCGCCAGCACGTAACGCGTTTAATCTAAATTTTACGTCTTATGCTTGCTTGTAAAATGTCTATATTATAGAATCTGCATCCCATCCTTCATATACACCACTGCCCTTACAATAAATTTCATAGTCGCGCCAGTTAAGGTCTCCTAAATGAAACCCAATTTTTACTTGTTGGCTTACTCTTTCCCTGTATTGCCGGTATGTTTCTTTGCCAAAATTTGGAGATGGATATGCGACATCGTAGCCAGAAAATAATTCACCTTGTATACTGCCGTCATTATTTATTGTCATTGCATGTATTTTGATTATTTTCTTTACTATAGTCAATCCAACTATTTGCATATTTAGCAAATTCTTCTGTTATTCCAAGAGCTGCAACAATGGCATCTGTTTCAGCAAACAATAAAGGTCCGGCGCGCATTGCTTGAGAAAATAAAGCAAAAGCAATCATTTGTTTTTGAATAGCAGTTAATTCATTCATTTATTATTAGCATTCAATTTAGCCTTGCGAATATATAAAGCATCACCCCATCCTTGTTCTGTCCAACTGGTTTCAATTCGTTCAAAGTCCTTTAGTAAGTCGTCTAGTTCTGTTATCTTTGTTGCGTTCTTATAAAGTTGCGCGCTATCTTCATTTACTTCGGTATAAATATAATCAATATGCTGCAATGTTTCTTTACCGCCAATTATTACAGCGCCTTCCGCACCCTGTACATCCATGTTGATCATATTATAGTTGCCGCCACTTATAGCAGCCATAACCGTATCTAAGCGATGCACTTTTACTTTTTCCGTACCCTTAAATTGTATTTCAGGGTAATGATGCAAATGTTTAAGCGGTTGTAATAGGCTATTACTTTGCCCGTTATTTGCGGTTTCGGTAAACATTTCAGCTTCACCATCTACTGCAGCACAGGCGCAATGTAATAATTTAATATGATGGTGCGCGCCAAATTTATTTTGTAATTTTTTAAAAGCAGGCGCGCAAGGCTCAATAAGAATAATATTCTTTATACCATTGCGAATATATTCTGCAACTTCTTCGCCATAGTGCGCGCCTACATGAATGACGCCAGTAATTTTTAAAGAGTATTTTTGAATTAACTGTGTAATGTTAAGCAACATACAATTATTTATTTATTTGCGAGCATACGCCATGTCTATACCAATATTTTTTATGCCTACCGAAGTCTAATAGTTTCTGAATAAAATTCCTTTTATCTTTTAATTTTATTTTAAAAATAGCATGTGAATATGGTAGTAAAGATTCTATTCTTTTAAATAATTTAGTAGCATACGTAATCGTGTTGCCATTTTCTATGAATTGGCAGTATACAATATCGTATTCAAATATTGGACGCTCTATGTATATTTTTCTATTGAATAACATGGATACAAATTATTTTTTGATTTTGTGAAAAATTTATATGCGGTGGTGCCCCATCTTGAAAATTCAAATTCATAATGTCGCCAAATACATAAGCAGCCCGAAGTTCTTCTGGCAATCCTTGAGAATAAAATTCCTCGTTATTACATTGCAAATCTTCAATAAAATAATGCTTACCATTGAACAGTCCGAAAAACGTCATCATTTGATCGCGACTATTATGGCTACCATCATCTATAATTACGTCGAAATCGTACTTGCGTAGTTGTTCAAGTATAAGATAGTCGCATTGGTTGCCTTGATGCAAATGGAATACTCTTGATTCTTCAAAATTCATTAAGCCATTTTGCCATAATAAATCATAGGTGGTCTGCTTACCTGATTCTGAAAATAAATCAAGCCCATGCACTTCTGTGTTAGGGAAATACTCTGCCCACATAGCCAGCGACCGCCCTTCTTTTACACCTATCTCCAAAATGCGCTTAGGCTCTTTAGGCAGGTGTTTTTCGTAAAACGGTATATAACCATGATTCAGCTTATCCGTGCCATACTTAGCGGCTAATGCTTCTAGATTCATATGTTATTTATTTCATCCCATGAAAGATTCTTATCCCTGAAATAGTTATGCCAATTAGTAACGGCTTGTATAAACCCTAGCGGAAGTTGATCAAAGCCGTGCCACATACAATTGCTTAATGCTTCTAATCTTATTCGCTTGTGTTTTTCTATACTATAATGCCCTTGCAATTCAGGTATTTGATTTCCAAAAATATCACAAACCGCTAATGTCCCAGTTGGAAATAAAAATACGTCGGCCACGCGCTTAATTAACATTATTACCAGTTTTCGTTTTTGTGCAATGCCATCATTTTTACAAAATCCTGAGTCGCATAAAGATTGCCAAGTATATCGCGATCTTTAGCATCTTGAATATCTTTTTCGGTAGCTATTCGTAACTGAATTTTACCATCAATGTCTACGTACCTATTAATAGATGCACAGTATGCGCATACGCCATAATCTAAATGCTTTGGCATTCGCTCTGCACCAAGAGCACCGTCTTGCTTTCGGCTGCAATTTGGGCATATAGGTCTATCTGGCAAAAAATACGTTTGCATAAATGCAATTTACAATTAATTATAAAATAAAATCCGGATCAAAACGGTTCTTAAATTTTCGTTCATCACATATCGTTATTCCGTTCACATCCGTAAACTTCCATCCTTTTGGGCATACACAAAGCGCAGGAATGTTAAGTAAAACAGCAGCTTTTAAACCGGCTTCATCAAAACCGCTTTGCCCGCCGCTACGAATAAGCGTTATTTCGTTGTTTAATTCCTTTCTTAAAAATAGCATTCTAAGAAAATCATAAACCAATTCGTCGCATCTTTTTTGTTCGCAATTATATTTAAGACATGTAGCGAGTTGATTGCCTGCAATATTTATGGTTGTTGTAAATTTTGAATTTAATTTTATAATAGCTTTATCTATATCAATAGTTCTGAATAATGGTTGCGTAGGTATGTATATTTTCCCTTGCGTACTTACTGCTTCTTTTGTTAGTTTCTCACCAGGTGTATTAAAATCAAATGCAAAAGCAATTGTTGCGTCTGCGCTTGCGTTTTCGTATGTACGTGGAGGATATTTTGCACTGCTATGTTGTAGGAATTTAATCATGGTAGTAATTTTATTTAGGTCTACTTTTTACAAAATCAACCATTTGCTCAATCTGATCCCATAATCCAGATTGGTGGGCAAAATCTAAATCTTTTTCTTCTGGCCTACGCAGACTCACAACTCCTTCTTTTATAACATACATACATACACCAGCGCATTCGCAGCATATTGTAAAATGCCCATCCATTGGTTTATTATCAGGATGCGCGGCTGCTGCTGTATCTAAAATACTTTGGCAATGCGGGCATATAAATTCATTTGAGCTACGGAAGTTCATTTGTTATATTTTTATAAATCGTTCAGGCATTAAATCGCACGTTTCAAGGTGTGCGTTACCGGAGCCGTACCAACGACTTTCAGCCGGTGCAATAGTAACCGGATTATCTAAACGCAATAAAGCCGGGAAAAGACTAAACGTACTATTAGCAATAATAAATCCAGCGGAATTATACATATTGCGCATATCGGTAAGGGGGTCTTTGATGTTGCTGAACTCCATATCGCCAATCCAGCCGATTTGCCTGAACATTTTTAAACAGTATTCTGGATCGTCGCTATAGACCATAAATTTATGATACCCTTTGGCCTGTAACATTGCAATAGCTTGATCATAGTAGGCTGGCGTCAACGGCGGGTGCTTATCGCTAAACTGCGTAACAAAATCGCCTCTACGCACATGTACAGCGATATAATCTTGTTTGTTACAATGAAAGCCCAATGCATTGCCTATTTCTTCTTTAGCGTCTATAAAATATTTTTCACTTTGAAAGTAACCGTTAATTGTTAAATCATTCTGCAATGGTAGCTGGTCATACGAGTGTCGCATTTCCAAATGCAACGCGCGGGCATAAGAATTTGTCCTATTATTTAATGGCACTTCACCCAAAAAATAATTAGGCCAATATCTTGCATCTTCTGTACGCCTTGGTATAGCCCATTTGGTACCCATCTTTTTGGCATGGGCAATGGCTGCGGCAATCTGAAAGCATTGATTGCCGAGCCTGCCGTAAAGTTTGGGTACAATCATAGATCGTCGGTTGCTTGCTGTGTAACTTTTTTACCGCCGCGCGTACGTTTTGGTGTGCTTGCTTCGGCAACCGGTTCTTCTTGTGGGATTTCCCCATTTTCCAGAGCAGCTAATTGTTTTCTTAGCTTTTCAATGTTACGAACTTTTTGGTTTTCCAATAAATCAGTTAACCCTTCTATTAATTTAACAATATCTGCAACTTCTGTGTCTTGGTAGCGATCTACGTGCGCCTTGATGTTGATGTTTTTTGGCATAAAAAATATTGATTTATAATTGTTGAATTAGTTTGCGAACTTCATCCGCTTGTGCCATATTATATTGCGCATCTTGCATAAATCCACTGCCGTCATGCACTCTATGGAAGTATTGCATATTTGGCACTACTATAAAATCTCCGCCGCCTTTTAAATGATTGTAATTATGCCAAATTGTATCGCTGGCTTTATGGGCTGGATTATACTTATAAGTTGCTAAATAAAAATCTCTGTGAACAACGTAATTGCAAGTGTTCATTAAACAATTAAATTCATCTTCTCGTATCAATTGAGAACATTCGTCTTTTCCGAATAAGCCATGCAATGGAAATTTAATATTGTATGGGTTATATTTACGATAATCGAACTTAGGCTTTGCGAAGTCTGGGCAAAAAATAGTATTATGATTACTAGCGTTTGTTAATAATTTGCAGTTATCGGAGTCAGAGTCGGGGACAAATTTATAAAATGCATCCAAATAATCAGGGCATATTATATTGTCACTATCGAAAAGTATACACCATTCATTTTTAGCGTGGCTTATGGCATCGCGTTTATTAAGCGACATGCCGGTATTCTTTAGCTTGCGAACTATACTTATTTTTTCATTACCATAAAACGAACCCATTAACGCGGAGTAGCTTCCATCTGTGCTATGATCGTCACATATAACAATATCGTCTATGCGTGGATCATCAATAACTTGCGCAAAACTTTCAATGGTCATTTCGTACCGATTGTACGTAGTAATGCAGAGACTTAATTTCATGTTATGAAGTTCTATTATTTTTTTCTTCTTCAAACTTGCGACACCGTTCAAACTCTCTTATTATTTTATAAATAGTCTGCTCAAGGCCAAACTGGCCCTTGCACTTATTTATTTTTTCTTTATGTTGTTCTATTAAAAGTATTTTAAAAACATCCGGAGGTATGCGTCTTAACGTCAATGCTTTCATTCAGGTTTTCTCCTAAAAAGTTGCTATCAATTGCTACTATTTTGCAAGTTTAAAGCATTTTTTATAATTACCAAAAAATTAATTTTGACGCATGGTATTTCAAGGAAACTATTTACGGGTTACCAGCTTACGCACGGTTGACGGAACTACGCCTTTAATTATAGATGGGGAATTGCAGTACAAGGAAGATTTTTTGCCACTCAGCGCAAAGCAATTCATTGAAACGCAGAATAAAGACTTGCCTGAAATCCTCAGGAAAAGAATAGAAGTTGTAAAAGGCGATCAGCCAGCCAAAGAATCAAAAACTTCTAATAAAAAATAGTTGTATGAATTATTGTAAAGGCTGCGGCACAAAGCCAAGAGGCGGAACAACTAAACCACGCGGCGGCAGATAATAAACGTAAGTATTAAAAAATATATGGCAAAGAAGATAAGCGAATTCATTAAAAGCCTAATCGTAAAGGCTGGCGTCAATGCAGATGACGAAAAGATTAAAGCTGCTTTAGCTACAATTAATGCAGAAATAGAAGTGCAGGATGATTTGATAAATGCTATTGATCATGGGTTAATTAGTATTGACAATGCAAAGAATAACCATCCGGATATAAAAAAGCATTATACTGCTTTGGCTTTAAATGGTCTCGATAGCGAACTTGAGCGCTTAATGGAAGAAGAAAAATTCGGCGAAGATGTTATTACCGAATTGAAAAATGAAAAAAGCAGCACTAAGCGCGCCGCTTTAATCGCCAAAAAAGTAAAAGAGCTCGAGGCTGCAAAAGCAAATTCAGGTAAAGAAGCCACTAAAGCGCTCAATGAAAAGATAGTAGAACTAAATGGCGAGCTCCGCAAAATAAAAGATAACGAGAATAATATAAAATCAGAGTATGAAAAAAAATTGCGTGACAAGGATAAAGGCTACGCAATGCGCAATATGTTAAGCGGTTATCAAACTATCTATGATAAACTTGATCCAGAAACTAAGAGTATTACCATTAATGCTATTTTAGATAAAAACCTTCGCAGCAAGGGGTATAGCTTGGATGTAGATGAAAACGGAAATCTTTTTATTGCAACCAAAGACGGCAGCAACGCATTCACCGACGACCATCGCCCACTTACTCCAAAAGTATTCTTTGATAAAGTAATGGCAGACGAAAACCTGCTAGTGGTTTCGGAAAATCAAAACCGAAACAACAATAATAATAACTCCGGCGGTAATAATAACCGCAACAATAACAACAATGGCGGTGCCAACCGCAACAATGCTAACAATAATCAGAACAATAGCAATAATAATGCTAATGATAATGGTGGCAATAAGAGCAATTTTGTGCTAAAAGATTTACTTAATCGTGCAAAGCAAGATATGGAAAAGTCTAACGGCACAAGTTTATTTTAAGATATTCTCCACATTAAAAAGTTATAGTTATGGCAGACGGTTTAGGTTTCTGTCCAGCTATCATGTATCATATTGAACAGATAGCGGAACAGAATGCGCCCGGCAAAAAAATGCATGTCGCAGGTTTTCTGGCAATGTTATTCTGTTGCCAGAATAGTAGCGTAACTCCGCTTAATGATCAATATCAAGGCGGGCATCAGCGCGGGTTAACTGTTACGTATAGGCGTAGACCTGTATTAACAGATGTACAGAACGAAGACAATTGCGATATTAATACACAGCCAGGCAGATTAGAATGGAATGTGCCAGCGTTGAGTCACAGGCAGTACAGCTTCCATATCTCGGACGACCTTATACGTAAGTATTGCCAAGACGCAAGCCAAATGATGAGCGCCGGTGCACCGCCTACGCAGGTAATGCAGGAAGTGTATGACCTTATTGTTGATGGGGCTAATATTTTGCTTAAGTCAATCAATAGAGCGTTAGTTACTGCTCAGGCCACTGAGTTTGGTGTAAATACTACCACCGGAAGTTCAACCGGCAAAGTAATTAATATCAATAGGAACGGCAATGATTTTGCGTTAGACGATGGTATTGTGGAAATGATGACCGATATCGTAGAGAATGAAATATGCGGCGACCCATGTATGGTTGGCGGCGGTTTATTCAATGCATACACAAAGGCTAGGGCTATTGCTTGTTGCAATAACGCCGGTTTAGATATGGGCGCTGCAGGCATTCCGCAATTCTTTTTCGATAAAGATACGCAAAGCATATGGGGTAATAACACCGTCGGTTTGTTTGCCCCCGGTAGCGTTAAATTCATTGGACGTAATCGTTATATAGGTAGCTGGGCAGGTGCGCGTGGAACTAGTTTCTTCACAACATTGCCTTTACCTGTACAAGAATTTGGTTGCGCCGATGATTGTTTGCGCGACCTGGTGCTTGATATGCAAATTAGGTATAACGATTGCCCGGCTGATGATGGTCAGGGCGGTACTATCGATAGAGGTGTACAGGTTATCCTGAGCAAACAATTTGCATTATGGAGTCAGCCAGATAACGCATTCCAAGCAACCGACGAACTGTTTGGGACAAACGGTATCTTGAAATACTTTATAACAAACACATCTTACACAGGCGGCGCTTACGCTTACCCTGCGTAAATACAAAAAGCGCAGGCTATTTTGGATTCTGGTTTCCGGAATCGGTAGCTTGCGCTATTTTTTATGGAATGCCTAATAGATTATATAGGGTTTATTAATTGTTCTGGTTCTGATGAATCGCCCAGCGGAATGTATATTAATACATTGCCAGGTATCACGCTTGAAAGTGTTGATAAAATCGCCACAAACGAGCAAGTAACTTATTTGCAAGTATGGAAAGATGCACAGGTAGAGGCGGCTTTACGTTTCAAGAATGATTTTATTAAAGAACTTAATAAATGTTATACAATTAGCCGCAAATGCGATTACGAAGATATGATTTGCGATAACCTTGAATATCTAACTGTTGCATGGCGTTATTTAGTCGGAAATCAGTTGATGGTGTATAGAATGAATAGCAGCCGATTAAATAGATTCACAACTATTGACAAAAAACAGGCTGAAGAACTTGCCGCATATTATCAAGTGCAGTATCAAGAAGCCATTGAAATAGCCATGAAAATTGTAGATGTAAGCGGCTGTTGTCAGCAAGAAACAAATAATAATCCTCAAAGAGTCTGGTGGCTTCCATAAAAGTAAATACAAATCTTGCAGAAGTTAGCGCTAATATACAACGCAAACTTGAACGCATAAAAGATAAAGAATACCTTTTACGGCCTGTATGTTTTGATTTATTGGAATTAATGAAAGTTCGTATACACGAAAAAGGGCAAAATTCATCCGGATCGCAAATAGGCACGTATAATATTGCATATTTAAGAGAGAGACAGAAAAAATATAAGCGTGATAGTAGCTCTAAAATAATTGTCAGTTTAACACGTCAGCTTGAAAATGATTGGTCTGTTATTGCTACTGAAAAAGGTTACGGCATAGGATTTAAGAATCCATTTAATTTGAAGAAAGCAAGGTGGGTAGAAGTAAAAAAGGGATTAATATTTAGCTTAACGCATCAAGAAAATAAATATGCTGGCGACCTAATTAATCAATTAATAAATTCCGGATTGCATAATGATCAATGACATAATAGACGTGCTCAATAATTGTTTTGATGGTATTTGCAATGGAGAAGTAGTTATTGGGTTAACACAAAAGGTCTACAGAGAACAATCAGAAAATGTTGAATATTTTCCTGGAGTAGTTAAGCCAGATGGCGAAATAATTCTTGTTGACGTTGATGATATTAGTAGTTTACTTATATACCATAGAGTTAATGCAATGGCATTATCATATTCGCAAAGGTCATCTTCTGGGTATGGCGATGCAAAAATAATTGAAGATAGTATAGGATTGAGTTTAATATCGATATGGGATACACGTAAATTAAATGTTCAGCATGTTGATTTAGGTCTTATTTTAAGGTCACGGTTTCCGCAAGAAATAAAAGGTATTAAAAACATACAGCAAGCATTAATAATTCCTGTTAGCGTAAACATGAATAATAAACAAATTTTTGAATCAGAATTTTCGTTATCAAAACAAACATTACTTCCTAATTTTATAAACCTTATTCAAATAAATTACAACATTCAATTAAAGTACGATCAGCAATGCATGAAAACATGTATTGATTGTTAAAAAATAAAAAGTATTTAAAATGGCATACGCTA
>Ga0105249_10004676_pt1 | contig 11822 bp, 10 predicted proteins | sample KBSS44metaG_FD_81522 | JGI IMG/M metagenome (GOLD analysis project Ga0105249, IMG submission 81522) | Switchgrass rhizosphere microbial communities from Kellogg Biological Station, Michigan, USA - KBS S4-4 metaG | ecosystem: Host-associated > Plants > Roots > Rhizosphere > Soil | place... | reverse complement strand
GTCGGACACTCGGGCTTCACGGTCGACGCGCAGGCCATGGCATCGCTGCTCTACGACTTCGCCACACGCGCCGACTACCGCGCGCTCGTGAAGCGGGAGTTCGACGGCCTCAAGGCGCTGCATGACGAGTACCTCGAGGCGCTGCGCAAGGTCTACGTCATACCCAAGGTTGTCGGCGAACGCCCGGCACCATGACCATGGTGGGTTAGGCGCCGGACAGGACGCTGCGTCTCGGAACGACGCAGCGATCACCTCCGTGTCGCTTCGCCGGCAAAGAGCTCGTCCTCCGGCTTCCCACCAGGAGAAACCGCGCCGGGAGCCAAGTCGTTTGCGCGGCGAGTGTTGGCGCACTGACCCCGCGCCCTGAAATCCCCCGCGTGATCACGGCGTGATATCGCCGTGACGCCCCCTCGTTGATTCACGGTCGCCAACTCGACGCACCCCGCGCACTCAGGCGCCGGTGCCGTGCGCGAGCCGGCTGACCGATATCACACGAGGAACTCCGACCATGTACGACGCTCTGCCTTCATTGAACCGCCGCGCGCGCCGACTCTCGTCACTCGCCCTCATGGGCGTGGCGCTGGTCGCGGCCTGTGACACCGACGAGACCGTTGCCCCGAAGCCCGCCGCCCTCGCTGCCATCCCGGCGGCCGCGCAGCCGCAGCTGGGCCCGGGCAAGACCGGATCGATCGCCATCAAGCTGTTCGACCAGAACCAGGCCCTCATCACGGGACAGTACTCCACCGGCTTCGAGATCAAGTCACCGTCCAGCACGATCTGGTGGGCCAGCGACAACCAGGCGACGGTCGACGCCGATACGTCGTGGGGCGTAATCGTCCTCAAGTCGCTGGTGCCGGGCCAGTACCGGGTGTGCGCGTTCTCGACGCCTTATGGATACGGCGTGGTGGGTCAGACGTGCCGGTACCCCACGGTGTACGCCGGCTCCACGACGGCCGCGTTCTTCGACTATGCGCCGGAAGCGATCTTCAAGTGGGACGTCAAGGACGACGCCGGGAACCTCATCGCGGGAACATCGTTCAAACTCGACTCGATGAACGTGCCGTTCGTGCCGTTCGGGAACATCACCGACAACATACCGGCGGACGTCGATCCCGTTTCCGGCCAGTACACCATCCCGATCCGATTCGAGAGTACCTGGAAGATCTGCCTCGACCAGATCCCGGCGGGGTACGTGATCGGCCCGAACCAGCCCACGTGCGTCAGCAAAGACGTGAAGATGCAGACCGGCTGGGGCCTCGGCACGTTCTGGCTCGTTCCGATCCACAGCGCGAGCTGGAACGTGACCGACGGCGTCACGTCGATCGGCCCGTCGGCGTTCAAGGTCATGAGCGGCGCGATCAGCATCGACGTGGTGGACAACGGCCTGAACGACTACAACCCCACGTTAGGCAAGCTGGCCGTGAAGCTTCCCCAGGCGGGGCCGTACTCGGTGTGCGAGATCGTTCCGCCCGTGAATCACTGGAACGCGAATCCGTCCTGCCACCGCATCACCGTCGACGCCGGGATCCCGGCATCGGCCGGGATTTTCGTCAACCCTGAGAAGCAGGTCTACTATCCCGGGCCAAGGGGGTGACATAACACTGCTGCGAAGGGGGTCAGACTCGATTCAGCATTCGGTCGAGTCTGACCCTCGACCAACACATCATCGGTCGCAGTTTCCATGGCAGCCATGGCGTATATACTATGTATATACCAGATGGACGATCCTACGCGCCTTCGACCCGGCCCGCGGATTCCTGGGAGCCAGCCATGCGAGCAACCATCAGCAAGTGGGGCAACAGTCTCGGCCTTCGCATCCCGCGAGGTCTGGCCGAAGATGCCGGGCTCGCGGAGGGGTCGCTTGTCGAGCTCCGAGTGGAAGACGGTCGCCTCGTCGCCGAGCCGGTCACGGTGGAGAATCTCGAGGCCCTGCTATCGAAGGTCACGGCGAAGAATCGCCACGATGAACTGTTCATCGATTCGCCGCGAGGACGCGAGGCCTGGTGAGCTCGCGCGCCAGAACCCCAGTCCCCGACCGCGGCGATGTCGTGTGGCTCGACGTCAACCCACAGACGGGACACGAACAGGCAGGCCGTCGGCCCGGTGTCGTCCTTTCCCCACGCGCCTATAACGCGAAGGTCGGCCTCGCGCTCGTGTGTCCAATCACGAGCCAGGTCAAAGGCTACCCCTTCGAGGTCGCGATCCCCGAAGGGCGGCGCGCCACGGGCGTCATTCTCGCCGACCAGGTGAAGAGCGTCGACTGGCGGGCAAGGCGCGCCAAAGTCGTCGATCGGCTCGGCGCGGACGTCGTCGCGAAGACGCTGTCACTCCTTCGAGTGCTGCTCTGACGCCGCGTCGTCGATCCGCTCGACTGAGGTGAATCGCGCTGGTGGCGCGCGGCGCAAGGCGGTCACCGCGCCGGGTCATCTCATGAACCGGCAGCGTTGGCCTGCCAGCGTTTGACCGCGTTTGAGGTGAGTTTGATCGCGCGTCCTAAAGTCTTCGTAAGCGCAACACGCTCGGTGTCGCGCCTCGCACGGCAGTTCCGTGCGCTCTCAGTTGCGACTTACGGAGATTACGACCATGCCCTATGCAGCCACCGCGCGAATCGCGAAGCGCGCGACGAACCTCGCTCGTGAACGGCGGAGCCTCCCAGGCCGCGCCGTTCTTGCCCTGATCGCCGCCGGTACGCTCGCGGCCTGCGCCGACGAGCCGTCGGCACCCGGAGTCACCGTCCCCACCGTTCCTAACCTTGCAGTCGCCGACGTCATCACGGTCACCAACGCGAGCGGCGGCACCGAGGCGGGGTCGCTGCGCTGGGCCGTCGCCCAAGTCACCGACGGCGGGGTCATCCGCTTCGCCCCGGAGCTCGCCGGCGACACGATCACGATAGATGCGCCTGTCATCGTGGCTCACCCCGTCACGATCGAGGGGCCCGCGGACAAGGGCGTCACGATCAGCGGTGACTTCCAGTGGCACATCTTCGACATCCAGGACTCGCTTCCGTCGGCGACAACGCTGCGGAACCTCGAGCTCGTGAACGGCGTGGTCGGGTTCGGCACGCCCGGCGGCGGCGGGGTCATCGCCCATTCCGATGTGGTGCTCGAGAACGTCACGATCGCGAAGCAGCGCGGAGACTACGCGGCACTCTTCGCCTTCGGCAAGGCGACGCTCATCAACACCACGATCAGCGGCAACCTCTCGGACGGCATGGCGGCGTTCGTCGATGACCAGCTCGTCCTCGTCAACAGCACGATCGCGCACAACAGCAACGGCGGCATCTCGCTCGCCCACAACACGTTGATCCGCAACTCGATCATCGCCCTCAACGGGGCGGGGCCGAACTGCGACCGCTTCTTCTTCATCGAGTACAGCGGGCGGAGCCTGTCGAACGACGCGACCTGTGGCGACGCGCCCGCCGTGCTCGTGGGCGGCGTGAAGATCGACAGCCTCCGCTACAACGGCGGCCCGGCAAGGACGCACGCGCTCACGCATGTCAGCCCGGCGATCAATGCCGGGAAGGACTGTTCGGTCAAGACCGACGAGCGCAACGTCGCGCGCGACGCGTCCTGCGACATCGGCGCCTTCGAGTTCACGGACTTTACCACGGCCACGGTGACGACCAACGCCAGCCTGAGCGTCGACCCGTCCACCGGCTGGGTCATGGCCGCGGGGTCCGTGAAGTGCTCGCGCAGCGAGAGGTTCGATCTCACGGTCGAGGTCAAGCAGGAGCAGAGGGTCGGACGCGCTACGGGTGTCGCGCAGGCGGCCGGCCAGCTCGTGGTCAACTGCACCACCACCGCCCAACCGTGGGGCATCGCGCTCGCGCCGGTGAGCGGTGTGTTCGCGAACGGGAGCGCCGTGGTGAAGACGCAGACCGAGAACTCGCCAGCGTCGATGACGCCAAGCACGGTGTCGACTCCGGTGAAGCTCTTCTGGGGACACAAGTAGCCGGGCGCCCGTTAGGCGCACCCGTCGCTCACCGCGAACGGCATGCGGGGGCTGTCTGACCCCTTGCATGATGACAGGGCGGCACCTCCGCATCGAGGTGTCGCCCTGTCGCGCCTAACGCCCGGATCTCGCCCCCGCTGTGATCCCGAGGAGCCGAGGCGACGAGGGATCTCGCCGGCGTCACTCGTGGACCGGTTGGAAGTACCACCTTTCCCCGCTCTAACCGGAATGCCGCCGTCGATTTCGTCCGCGTGCACTCGCGAGCGTTCGAACGATGACCGCCTTCAAGGGTCTTGAACCCAGAGTAGAGCGGGCTGGAGACGGCCGCGTCGCCGCGTGCCCAGGGACGTCAATCTCCCCGGCAGCGGACACCCTGCTACCCGCAATGAGCTTGACCAGATCGCGCCGCTTGAACATAGTACTTGGTACTATACCTCGCGCCGGCGAAACGCCAACGTTTCGCGCGATCGTCCGCCTCCCGTCCTTCGAGCGCAGCGCCAAAGACGTTCTCGGCAGCGAGGAGGAAGCCTGGCTCGACAACACGCTCGCGCGACGTCCGGAGCTGGGCGCCGTGATTCGAGGGACGGGCGGCGTGAGAAAATTGCGTGTTGCTCTACCCGGTCGCGGGAAGCGCGGTGGCGCGCGGGTCATCTATTACTATCACGGCGGCGCGGACCGAGTCTTTCTCATCTACGCATACGCCAAGAACCGGAAGGACGATCTGACGGGAGCCGAGAAGTCAGAGATGCGAAAGCTCACAGCGTTGCTGGAGGCAGAGCGATGACTCGAAAGAACAGGCGGTCGACCGTCGGCGCCGAAATCATCGACGGACTTCGCGAGGCCATTGCGTTCCAGCGGGGCGAGCTGCGCGGCGTTCGCGTTACTCGCGTGCGACTGACTGCGTCGGGGGCAAAGGTGAAGCCTGCTCCTCGCTACTCCGGGGCTCGTATCGCGCGCCTTCGCGCACGTCTCGCGCTCTCCCAGACGGTGTTCGCCAAGGCCCTGAACGTGAGCGCCGAGACCGTGCGTTCGTGGGAGCAGGAAAAGCGCGTGCCCGATGGGGCCGCGCTGCGGCTCCTTCAAGTCGCCGATCGGCATCCCGAGGTCATCCTCGAGAACATCGAGCGGCGCTCGGCCTAACCGTCAGCGGCACCTGACTCGAGACAGGGGTACCGCCCTGCCTTTATCTGGTTGCGACGGCGGCTGGCCATCCAGAGTATGTAAACGGTTTCATAAATACTCTGATCGGAAGGCGCAGTGCTCGAGCTCAAGGTCTTAGGTGGCCTCGCTGTCCAGCGCGACGGCCGTGCACTCTCCGGCGCGCTCGCCCAGCCCAAGCGGCTCGCGATCCTCGCGCTGCTCGCTCGCGGTGGTCAGGCCGGACTACCGCGCGATCGACTGATCAGCACGCTCTGGCCGGACGTCGAGGAAGAGCGCGCTCGCCACACGCTCAACCAGACGCTCTACGCCATCCGTCGGGAAATCGGCGACGACGAGATCATCGTCGGGGTACGCGAGCTCCGGCTGAACACCGAGATCCTGAGCGTCGACGCGCTCGAGCTACAGGCCGCCATCGCCGAGGGCAACCTGCAGCGAGCGGTCGATCTGTACGACGGGCCGTTCCTCGACGGATTCCATCTTCCCGGCACCGACGAGTTCGAGCGGTGGGCCGAGCGGGAGCGCGGGCTGATCGAGCGCACGTACACGAACGCCCTCGAGCAGCTCGCGCGCGATGCGACCGCGCGTGAGGACCATGCCCGCGCCGTGATGTCGTGGCGCACTCGCGCCGCTCGCGACCCGCTCGACGCTCGCATCGCCGTTGCGCTCATGCAGGCGCTCGACGCCGCCGGCAACCGGCTCGCCGCAATCCAGCACGCGCGAGTGTATGAGGTGCTCATCGCCGAGGAGCTTTCGCTTCCGCCGGATCGTGATGTCGTCAGGCTCGCCGAGGAGCTTCGGCGTGAACAGGTCGAGGAGGCCGCTATCGCTGCGGAGCCGCCCACGCCATCGCGACCGGAGCTCACGATCGCCGCTATTCCGAGCGAGGAGCTTCCGCCGGCCGTCTCCGAGATGGACGCGACGGCCGGCGAGACCCCGGTGGATGTGGACGAGACCGCGGCGCCAGTCAGCCAGGCGTTGAGCACGCCCCGGCTTCGCACTCGCTTGTTGCGCCGCCGGTCCGCCTGGCTCATGGCCGCGTCGCTCGTGGGCACCGCGGCGTTAGGCGCGCTTGCCGCACGCGATGGCAACACCGTCGCCGATACGACGGCTCGGGTCATCGCGATCGGCCGTGGTGCGCTCGCGGACAGCACGGGCGCCGTAACGACGGTGGTGCTCGCGGTCGCCGACAGCGGCACCCTGCGTCGCATCGCTGACCTCGGCGCCCAGGCGCCGCCCGGCCGCGCCGCCAGTGCGACGACACGATCGCCCACCGCGTATCGCATGTACGAGCGCGGGCTCGAGGCGCACTACCGCGGCGAGCGGACGGTGGCACGCACGTTCTTCGACGCGGCGGTAGCCGAAGACTCGCAATTCGCGTTTGCGCAGTACTACGCGGCCATCGATGCGTCGGACCCGATCGAAGGCCGTCGCGGCCTCGAGCGCGCACGCCGGCTCGCCTCGACGGTGAGCGATCGAGAGCGCCTGACGATCCTGGCCGGCTGGGCGAATGCCATGTCCGCGCCATCGTTTCGCGCGATCGCGGAGACGCTGGCCGTCCGCTACCCCACGGACGTCGCCGGACACCTGAACCTCGGGATGGCGCTCGTGTCGGACGGCGAGTACCTGGCGGCGCTCGGTCCGCTCGGACGCGTGCTCGAGATGGACTCGCTCGGACTGCGCGGCGCTGTACCCAACTGCGCCGCGTGCGAAGCACTGCGCTCGATGGTCAGCGCCTATGGGTTCGCCGACTCGCTCGCCGCGGCCGAGCGCGTTGCCCGGGGCTGGGTGCGCCTGCAGCCGCATTCGCGCGTAGCCATGCACACGCTCATCGAGGTCCTGGACGCGCAGGGGCGCGGCCCCGAGGCCGACTCGCTGTTACGGGCGAAGGACTCCCGACTCATCGAGCACGCCGACGCGCTCAACCGCCGTGCCGCCTACCTCCTGCGTGCGGGAGACTACGGTACGGCCGACCAACTGCTCACGAGCGTGCTCGAGGCAGGCGGCGTGCACGAGCAGATCGACGCATACTGGATGCTGGCGATCAGCCTGCGGCAGCAGGGTCGCCTCGCGGAAGCGCTCGGCGCGACGCGCCGCATGCGAGCCATCACGCCGTATACCGGACAGGCGATCCCGGGCGCTGCCCCACCGATTGCAGTGCTGGAGGCGCAGGTGTTGCTCGAGCTCGGTCATCCGCGCGCTGCCGCCGCGCTGTTCGATTCGATCGCGGCGGCGCGTGACCAACTCGACTCCGACGCGACGGCCGCCAGGCGCGCCGCGTGGCACCTGACGCACTCCGCCGGGGCGCGCGCCGCCGCCGGGGACACGGCGGGGCTGGCGCGCCTCATCGATTCGGTTCAGTCGTTAGGCGTGCGCAGCGGGACCGGGCGCGACCGCAGGCTACACCACTACGTTCGTGGGTTGATGCTCGCGGCTCGGGGCAACGACGAGGGCGCGGCGGTGGAGCTCCGCCGTTCGATCCTCTCGCAGAACTTCGGTTACACGCGAGCGAACTACGCGCTCGCGCGCGCGCTGATGCGGCTCGGTCGCCCCGCCGAAGCCGTGGCAGTGCTGCGGCCGGCACTGCGCGGCGGGGTCGAAGCGTCGAACCTGTACGTGACGCGTACGGAGATCCACGAGCTGCTGGCGCAGGCGTGGGAGGCGACGGGCGCGCGGGACAGCGCCGCCGCGCATTACCGCATCGTGGCCAGTGCGTGGACGCGCGCCGACCCGGCCCTGCGCGCGCGCCAGACGCTCGCCGGAGCAAGGGCGGCCGCGCTCGCGGGCCGTCGGACGGAGCTGGCTGTGGGCCGATAGCTCCGCCGATTCCCGTGCGGACGACGTCGATGCTGGGCCGCCGCCACCGCAATCAAAGGGGTCAGACCTTGGTCCGACCCTTTGACGCTTCGCTCTCGAGCGATCGCGAGGGCTCGCGTTAGGCTCGGCGGGTCATTTGCGGCTCCGGTACAGCTTGACGGCACCCGAGGCTGACGCGGAAGCGACCCAAGGCTCGGCATCGACGGTCTGCGCGGTGGCTGCGGCCGTCCCGATCTGGAACGCACCCTCCGTCAGCACCATGGACGCACTCCACGGGCGCGCGGTCGGACCACACGCGACGGGCTCGGTGGCGGCGGAATGGATGTCCACGGTCTCCTTGCCGACGCGCTGCGCCTGGTGGAGCTCCAGCGCGAGGCTGAACGTCTCGCTGCGCGAGCACGTCACCGTGCCGGTGAGGGTGGCCCACCCGTTCTGATTCACGGCCGACGCTCGTGCCCGCGTTGATGGCCGGGAGCCACGCTCGAGAAAAGCCGGCGCGCACAACCTCGCCTCGCCGCACAGGCTGAGGTTGCGGTCGCGAGCCTGTCTCGGTAAGCGAGAGCCGGTCGGCGTACACGAAGCCCCTCGTCGGCCGAAGGCGAACGAGCGCCGCATTCCAACCTGCAACTCCAGTCCTCGTTGATGGCTCCCAGGGTGGGCTAACTCGCCTCGAGCTCTCATCACCCGAAAAAACAGCCCCAAGTGATCGCTGCGTGGTGTCCGCGTGACGGACCCTCGTTGTATTGCGGTCGCCGATCCGGCCCGGCGCACCAATGCGCGGCACCCGGAGACGGCTGACCGATATTCAACGAGGAAACGGACAATGCGTACGACGCTGCTGGCGATATTTCGCTCACCCCGGTTGTCTTCAATTGTTCTGGTCGGCTCCGCCACGCTCGCGGCCTGCAACACCGATCAGCCAGTGGCGCCGAAAGCGCCCGAAATCCCTGCCGCGGCTCAGCCGGCATTGCTGCCACAGAATAGCGGGTCGCTGGTCATCAAGCTCGTGGATGGCGCCAACGCCATCATCCCGCTTAGCGGTGCGGGGTTCATCGTCGAAGGAATCGGTAAGACGACGTGGACCATCATGGACGCGGGCCCGAACGACCAGAAGTACGACGCCGATCCGGCCGGGGGTGTGATCCTGATCAAGAGCATGAGCCCCGGCCAGTACAAGTTCTGCGAGCGCATCCCGCCCACGGGGTTCGGTATCGTCAACCCGTCGTGCCAGACGATCGGGATCTCCGTCGGCCAAACGTCACAGCTGGTGTTCCACCATCTGCCGGTCGCGCACATCAAATGGAGCGTCAAGGACTACGCGGGCAACTATATAAGTGGCGCGTCGTTCACGCTGGACTCGAACGACGTGGTAGTGGCCACGATCGGCGACGGCACCGTGCTGGATAGCGACCCGGCGCCCGGGAAGTTCGACGTGAAGATGCCCTTCGAGTCCTACTGGAAGCTGTGTGTGAAAACGCCCCCGGCGGGCTATGTCTTCCCGGTGAACCAGATTACGTGCGCGGCGAACAACCTCAAGCAGGGGACGACGCTGGACTTCGGCACCTTCTACGTGAACCCCGTCTACAGTGCGTTCTGGGGCGTGTCGAACGGCGCCGTCGACCCGGTACAGGGCTACTACCTGATCGGCCCGTCGACGTTCAAGGTCACGAGCGGTGATCAGCTCTATTCGTACGATGTGATCGACAACTCGGTCAACGACTTCGACCCTGTCCTCGGCAAGATCGCGGTGAAGCTTCTCAAGGCCGGGGCGTGGTCGGTGTGCGAAACGCAGCCGCCGTTCAACCACTGGAACGCGAATCCACCGTGCACACAAATCTCGGTGGCGTCCGGCGAGCCCGCGAATCTGGGGTACTTCATCAACCACGAGAAGCAGGTGTACTACCCTGGTCCCAACCCCATCCGCTGATCCTCGGCGGTGGGCAAGACTGCGGGCAATACCTAACGTGAGGCGGGGCGCCAGCTCGAAAGACGCTGGCGCCCCGTTGTTATCGGGCCTTCGTCGTGCCGATCGCCCGCTCTGCCTCGGCCACGACCCACGCGCGCACGGCCGCGGCGCCATCACCGTCCTGCATCTGCCGCACGATCTCCGACCAATCGAACGGGCGCCCCACGCGCACGCCATCCACGACCACGAACAGCTCCCGCCTGACGCGATCGCCAGCGAGGCAGGCCCACACCGTGCCGCCCCCCACGAACTGGAGAGTCCCTGTCACCACGAGGTCAAAGGCGTGTCGCGTCTGCTCATCGACAACGACCATCCGCTCTCCTTCGCCCGTCACGTACGCCTGCCGCCCGCCCCGTCCGAACACGAGGTCGGTGATGCCCGGCGCCCGCGCGGCGACGCGCCCGTCCACGATCACCGACACGGAGTCGCCATCGCGCGCGACGTAGCCCCATCGCCCGTCGGGAGAGAACGCCGGTGGCTCCACGGAGTCGTGCCAGCCCTCGATGCGCCCGCCGCGAACTACGCCCTCGCGTTCGCCGAGTCGTGCGATGAATGCGATCGCCTCGCCGTTAGGCGGATGGACGAGCGCGCGCACGGCGTCGAACGGCTCGCTCGGGTTCCCCTCGGCCACCACGCGCCACCGCGCGCTGTCGCGCGCTGCATACGCCAGACGCATAGCCGCACGGGAGTCGGCTCCGTCGGCGCCGTCACCGCGTAACACAGCCGCGGAGCCGAGCACGACCTGGCCGATCTCGTCGTGCTCCGGCCCCGGTTGGTCGTCGACAATCACGCGCCACCGCACTCCCCGCCGCGCCGCGTAGGCGACGTGCGCACCCTCGCCGTCGAGGGCCAGGCGACCGACGCCGCTCCAGCCGGGCGACGTCACCCCGTCGACCACCACATGTACGCTGTCGCCACGCGACGCAGCATACACGACTCGGCGCCCCGTCGGGTCGAACGTGAGCGTACCGGAGAGAATGGCGTCGAACGCGTCGCCGGCGACGCCCTCCACCACAACGCGCCAGCGACCGTTCTCGAGCGCCGGGTAGGCGAGGCGCGCGCCGTCGCGCGAGAGCCTCGGCGCGCCGACGCCGTCCCAGCGCGCACCGGAGATTCCATCGCGCACCACGGTCCATCGGTCGCCGACACGAGCCGCGTAGGCCACGTGAGCGCCGCTCGAGTCGAACGCGAGCGTGCGCACGGCCATCCCGTCGACACAGGCATCTCGGCGTGTTGCCACCACCACGCAGCTCCGTCCTCCACGCGAGGACACGGTAACCGTGGTGCGATGGTCCGGGGCCATCGCGCTCCACCTCGCGGACGAGCGGCAACCTAACGCGGCGAGCGTTACCGTGACCACCGCGGTCACGCGCCACAGGCGCACGCCCACGCGGCACGCCGGGCTCATGGCTCGACGGGCGGAGAAGCCGTCGGCCGTCGCAGCCTCACGCCGGTCATCGTGCCGGCGGCGACCGTCTTGCCATCGACCGACGCCTCGACCTCGAAGCGCATCATCTCTCCCAGGTCGCGCACCAGTGTCGCCCGGTAATCGAGCCGCTGCCCCGCGAAGACCGGCCCCGTGAGCTTGACGTCGACCGCCGCACCCGCGGCCACCGAGCCGTCGTCGCGCGCGCGGAAGGCGGCCAGGAACCGCGCCGCATCGTCCGGACGGTAGCCGGGATGCATGCGATAGCCGAGGTCGAGATTTCGCAGCGCATCGAGCGCGCGGTCCGCATCCTCGCCGGCAGCAACCATCCCCTCGCGGACGGCGAGGACGGCGACGAGCAGCGCGCCCGTCTGGCCCATTCCCTCGATCGTCAGGCACCCGGGCCAGAGATGCATCCCGGGGAAGTGGCCTGCGAAGAAGATCTCGTTCGCGCTGATGTGGCGTGACGCGCGCAACGTCGGGGGCGGGCCGGCCTCGAACGCT
>Ga0105249_10004675_pt1 | contig 11822 bp, 8 predicted proteins | sample KBSS44metaG_FD_81522 | JGI IMG/M metagenome (GOLD analysis project Ga0105249, IMG submission 81522) | Switchgrass rhizosphere microbial communities from Kellogg Biological Station, Michigan, USA - KBS S4-4 metaG | ecosystem: Host-associated > Plants > Roots > Rhizosphere > Soil | place... | reverse complement strand
TGTGTGCACTCCCGAACCGTTACAGTTGCGTTTGCATCGGCGCGATCACTCGTATCGAAATTACCTTCACTGGTATTGGGAACAACGCCAGTCTGCGATAAAACCAGCGTTTGGCCAGCGCCAACAAGTACTCCGCCGGCTAAATTCCAGGGTCGTACGGCCCCAGCAGGGCATGTCGCGAGTGCAGTGTCGCACCACACTGCTGTTTTGCTTCCTACACCCGATATGGTCACTTTTACAGATGAAATCGTGACCTGTGCGTTCGCAACTGCGGGTACAAGCCACAGGGCCGCCACGCCGAGCATCGACGTGACTAATCTTGTTCTATCTTTCATTTATTAAATCCTCCAAGGTTTTGTTGAGACGACCTAAGGCCGTGGCCCTGGTCGGCTCTTACACCCCCCAACTATAAGAGGGTAAGTGGATATGAGCAAGTATCTTTCGATACTCTTTCCGGCGACTTGGTACCAGGAGTACTATCCAGTGCTGGCTGTTACCAGCAGCTTACTTTTTCGAACATGCACTGCCTTCACGGTTTAGATCAGAAAAGATTCAGGTTAACAACGACCTGGATCCATATCTAACCCGCGAAAACGGAAATACCGTCGTGTAGCCCGCCCCATGATTTGGGAGAGAAAAACGATCCTTATCTTGGCCGTGGGCGGAATCGAAAAAAAAGGGCTAATGCAAAATCTGCAGGCGATGGTTTTATAAGATAGACAAGTTTCCTATTTTCGCTACCGCCTCTCGAAGTGCCGACTTTTCCCGGTCGCTCAGTACGTTTAGGCTCCAAACCAGAATTCCATACGTGAGCGCTCCGACGGCTGTCTCCGACGCCAGCATCAAGGGAATCGCGCGATCAGAGAGTTCGTATCGGATCCCCCAAGCGACGGCACCTGCTGCGATAGCCATACCTAGAAACGTCATTAGCCTGCGCCATGGAAGAAGCTCCATCACACTGACGTGCAGGAGCATCTTGACTCTCAGGAGGCCGGCCATCTTAAAAACAGTGTTAGCCAACACGACGACAAGAGTCCCCGCCACCAGCCCGTATTCCAAAGCCCAGGGCATCACCGCGGCGATGATCGATAGCCGAACCACGTTCAAGATAAGCAAGATCCTGGTCTGGGCAAAAACACGTAGCACGCCCTCCACAGAGACTGGGGCCAGTAAAGCCATGCTCGCCCAAATCATCAAGATCGGCACGCTGGCAAGATATCGATCCGTATAGACGAGCACAATGATTTCGTGTGCCGCCACGACAACCAAAGCAACGATCGGGAAAAACAACAGGGCAAGCTTCGCCGTGGTCTCGTGCCAAAGCTCCAACACAACGCGACTGCGGTCCATTGCCAGCGCCGCCTGCATTTTCACCATCATCACGTCGCCGGCGGAAGTACCCAGCAGTTCCACGAGCGGGTTTTCCAGGCATCCTACCGCAAAGATCGCCAATATGACTGGATCGAAACGGTGGGAAACAAGATACTGAGGAAAGCCAGTCTGCAGTACTTCCACGCAAACCGCGAAGCCAAACGGAAGGGAATATGCGAGTTGCCGCTTCAGCAACGGGAGATCCGGCGTGAAGGAACCTCGGAACCTCCTCCAGAGATATCCCAGGGCGAACAAAGTCCGAAGTAATGCCACCGCAATCGCGCCTGCGAGGAGCCATCCGATTCGTTGGAATAGCAGCGCCGGCAAGATGAGTGCTGCTGCCCGCATTACGTCCGACAAGCCGTAGGATGCCGAAGCGTATGCGTACTTGCCCTGGACGATCAAAACAATCTCCAAACAGGATGAAAGCATCGCCAAAAGCGCATACAGACCAATCCATGGAAGATATGCTGTCAACTGGGGATTGTCGAACCAAACGGCGAGCTTCGGCGTCGCGATCACTAAGGCGCCGGCCCCGATCAGGCCTATCGTACCCAGCGCCAACAGTGCATTCGCAACACACTCACCGCGCCCTTGAGCGGTGGAAGGAAGAAAGTAATACAAGCTTGACGCGATCCCGAAGGGCGCTATTCCATAGAAGGTGGAGAAAACCAGGAAGAGTTGCTTATAAGTCCCGAACTGGGCCGGATCAAATACGCGAACCAAGACTACTGGAATTAGAAATGTGAATACGAACGCCAGCGTCCTTCCGCTCATCAACACCAGTGCCGGCCTAACAACGGACTTAGTTTCGGACGACTCGCGGCCGAGGCGAGGTAGCGTTTCCAGGGCGGACCGGATCGCTCCAGCAACACCTTTTTGATTGGGCGGGTTCGACGCGGAGTTGTATGGTGAACCCATGGATCCCGAGGCTTTCTGTTTGGTCTCCGCCGAACTCATGGAGTTTCGCCGCCCTCTAGCCTAACAGACTTCCGCGCATAGACAGTGTTACAAAAGCATGCTTTTTTCGAAGAATGGGGCCGGCGCAGCAGCGTAGCTTGGTAATAAGTACCGGTACTTCCGCTGAACCCGCCAGACTTTACTTAGGCGCCCACCTAAGAGCTCGCTTTCAATCTTTGCATGGACCCCGGGAATGGAAAGCCGTCCTTCTACTTTGGAGATGGCGGCTCGCACCTGCGCTCGCTCAAAAGGAACGTTAGCCCCCGTTACGGGAGGGTTCTTCGCGATCGGCGGCCAGAAATCGCTGTGATGGAAAACCTACGGCTCCGGCGGTGATCAATCCTGAGCGGTTGGGCTCAGAATGCAGGTACACGCACTCGTCAACAATTCCCGCACCACCGGAATATGGGTAACTAAAGGCAGGCCGCGGGTCGCGTAGTTACGTAAGTATTCGATACGCATACCACTAGCCTTGATGATCCGCTCGAATCTCCGGACCGTCATTCGATTGACCGCGCCGCCAAGGCCACAGGTCTCATAGCTCATCGCGCCATCGTCGCGGTAAAGGGAGCGCACGAGCATCACCGACCGCTCGGGGAAAAGCAAATTCACCCAGGGAACATAGGTGAAATTACCCATGTGCGACCCGTCGTGCGAGAACCACGGCTCTGCCCAACTGATGATGAGTTTCTGGCCAGTGAGCCTCCGCATTTTGGCAAACTCGCCTTCCGGATCGGCGAAGTGCTCGAATGCGCTGGAACTCAGGACGATATCGAAGCGTTCCGCCGGCACCTCGGTCGTAAACTCAACACCATGCTGTCCCGCCGGAAACTTCGGAAATACATCGAACCCGACGACGCGACCCGCGCCGGCACGTTTCATGGCAAGCACTTGGTCTCCGAGGCCACAGCCGTAATCGAGCACCGACTTTCCTTTAATTACTTCCAGGAAACCCGGCACGGTTTGGAGCAAAAAGTCGAGGGCATGATCGCCGACGTGGCGCTCCGTACCACCCGCCGCCTCAGTCGGCCGTGAAAACGCCTTCAAAATCCGCGCCGAAAGCGGCCACGATGCAGATTCGGCCTTATTTAACTCCCTCCGATCAACCATGAACTCTTGAATATAACATTCGTTAGCAAGCGGCCGCGTCAGGATCAAGTCAACGCTGGCCCGCGCGCGCGAGGAGTTCCGTGAGCCGAATTTTAAAGGGATCTCATGCGTCATGTTATAGTAAATAACTGTTGTTCGCGCGTCGTCCTTGATGAAACAGGTTATCCGCAAAGGGCTCAAGCACATCATTGTCGACGACGTACCCGACCCGGTCGTCACGCCCCACCACGTTCTGGTTCGCCCGCTCTATTCGCTGATCAGCAGCGGCACTGAAACGGCCAGCATTCACACGGATAATATCCTTAAGGAAGTCGCCGACAACCCTTCTCACCTCCGCAAGATTTGGGAAGTGATGAAGGTGACCAGCCCCTTAAAAACTCTGGCCGAGGTCCAAGCCAAGTTCAGCGAGTATGCCGCGCTGGGATATTCCGGAGCGGGTACGATTGCCGACAAACATCCCACGGTTTCCGATCTCGATCTTGGCGATGTCGTCGCTTACGGCGGCGAAGGAACCGGTCACGCTGAAACCATTCTGACTGGCCGCAACCTGGTGGCAAAGGTACCCTCGGGAGTCTCCTGCGAACACGCTTGCTTTACCACTTTGGGCAGCATCGCCATGAATGCGGTCCGCACCGCGAATCTCAGCCTGGGCGATGTGGTCGCGGTGATCGGATTGGGGTTGGTGGGACAGTTGATCGTGCAATTGGCGCGGCTGCAGGGAGCCATCGTCATCGCGCTCGATTTGAAGCCTGACCGAGTGGACCTGGCCATAGCTTTGGGCGCCGAGTATGGGCTCACCGGCGGTCCCGCTGCGAGCGAGCAGATCAAGGCCCTCACCAATGGACGAGGAGCCGACTGCGTGTTTATCGCGGCTGCCGCCAAGTCGCCTGCGCCTTGTCTGCAATCCGTGCAGATTTGTCGCGACCGGGGGCGGATCATAGTCGTCGGGGCTGTGGAAATGAGCTTCCCGTGGAACGACATGTACCTGAAAGAAATTCAGGTCTTCATGTCGCGCGCATATGGTCCAGGCAGTTACGACGCCACCTACGAGAAACAGGGTCGCGACTATCCAATTTCCTACGTGCGCTGGACCGAGAACCGCAACATGGATGAGTTCCTGCGGTTGCTATCGCTCGGCCGCCTGCAAGTCGAGCCGCTGATCACACACCGCTATGCATTGCAGGAAGCGGCAACGGCGTACGAGACGATTCTCAATCCGGCATCCGGCAGCCTGGCTGTGCTGCTGCGCTATCCGGCATCCGAATCGCCAGTCGAGTACAAACCTGTCAGAAAAATACAAGTGGTGCCGGGAGTTGGAACAGGTTCCAAGGAACTGCGGGCAGCATTGGTGGGAGCAGGCAACCTGGCACGCTGGGCGCACCTTCCAAACCTGAAGAAGATTCCGGGCGTCACCCTGCGGGCAATCCATTCTGCCAGCGGAGTTCGGGGCAAGAGCTATGCTGTGCGCTTTGGCGCCGAGTACTGTTGTTCCGAATATCAAGAGATTCTGCAGGACCCGCAGATTGACGTCGTGCTCATCGCGAGCCGCAATCAGGACCATGCCAGCCAGTCGCTGGCTGCGCTTCGTGCCGGCAAGCACGTGTTCGTTGAAAAGCCGATGGCTATCACCGAAGACGAGTGCAGTCAATTATGTGAGGCGGTGGAGCAGACCGGCAAACAACTCACCGTGGGTTTCAACCGCCGGTTTGCACCGTACTATGTGGAGCTGAAGCGACAACTCGCACGGCGCAAATCGCCGGCGGTGATCAATGCGCGCGTGAACTCCCCGGGCATCTCAGGTGCGTTCTGGATGGCCGACCCAGCCATCGGCGGCGCGATCCTGGGAGAGGCCTGCCATTTCGTGGACTTGATGTACTGGCTGCTGGATTCCGAACCGGTGGGAGTTTCGGCCTACTCGCTTCCCGTGGGCAAGAAAGACCCCATCGGCGAGAACAATCTGGCGGCCAGCTTCCGATTCGCGGATGGATCCATCGGCAACCTGACCTACTGCACGGTGGGCAGCAAGACATCAGGTGGGGAACGCGTAGAAATTTTCGCGCAAGGCGTGGGGGCCACCACCGAGAACTTCAAGCAACTGACGATCCTGGGCGGCACACGCGGGAACCGCTCCCGGTGGTTCGCGGACAAAGGTTACGAACAACAGCTCTCGGCTTTTCTGAACGGAATTCGAGAAGGGAAGCCGCCCGAGGTGACAGTGCAGGACGGGGCTCGCGCTACGATGGGGTGCCTGCTGATGCTGGAGTCGGCGCGTACGCTGCAGTCCTACCAGATGTCTCCACCATGCGGGTCCTCCAGCTAGGCCCTTATCCTCCTCCCCACGGAGGCGTGCAAACCAACCTTGTGGCGATCCGCCGGTGTCTGCTTGAGCAGGGCATCCCGTGCGAGGCCATCAATCTGACCCAGTTCCGAAAGCCCGATGCCGATGGCGTTTACTATCCGAACAACGCCGTCGAGCTGATGTGGCTGCTGGTGCGCCTTCCCTATGACATTCTCCATCTTCATATTGGCGGCAACTTATCGGCACGGTTACTTGCGCTGAGTTTGCTGTGTTGCTGGCTGCCTGGACGGCGGGCAGTACTGACGTTTCATTCGGGAGGCTATCCGTCGTCGCCCGAAGGACGCGCCATGCATAGCCGGTCCTGGCGTGCATTCGTGCTGCGGCAGTTCGACGCGGTGGTCGCGGTCAACCAGGAAATCGTCGAATTCTTCGAAAAGTGCGGTGTCGAGCGTTCGCGAATCCGAATGATTCCGCCGCATTCAATGCCGGGTTCGCCGGACAGAAGTAGCTTGCCCCCCGGATTGCAGGAATTCTTCGACTCCCACCAGCCATTGCTGCTCACGGTAGGATTGCTGGAGCCTGAATACGATCTGCCTTTGCAAATCGAACTTCTGGGCGCCGTGCGGCGACGCTATCCCAATGCGGGGCTGGCGATCATCGGATCCGGAAGTCTCCAGGCGCAGCTGGAGGCGCAAATCAAAGCCGCATCGTATGCGTCCCACGTCCGGCTCTGCGGCGATGTTGAACATAGCGTCACGCTGCGTGCGATTCAGGCTTGCGGCGTATTCCTGCGCACTACGCTCTATGACGGCGATTCAATCTCGGTGCGGGAAGCGCTGCACCTAGGCGTTCCTGTGATCGCAACTGATAACGGCATGCGCCCTGCCGGCGTCCATCTGATCGCCGTGTCGGACGCCGATGGATGTCTCCACATGATCGATAAGGTTCTCGCCGATCCGCCGCCGCAAGAGCCGCGCTCGCACGTCACGAATGCCGACAACATCCAGGCAGTCGTACAGGTGTATAGGGATCTGCTCACGTCCGAAAGCTAAGAACGCACGAAGACGAATTCATTGCATCCGAGATCATTGAACGTCTTCAGCTTCTCCAAGCGGAATCCCCGCTTCCGGTAGAAATCGAAGATCTCCTCAGGCTTGGCCACCTCGAACGGATACCCGCCTACCCAATCCACTAGGTCGCGCCAGGGCGACATACCGCGCAGCCCGGAGTAATTGCGAAATGTCCGAAACGGGCGAAACAGCACCAAATCCTTGATGATCGGGCGCCAATAAACATGGACGAATGCGGCCCAGAGTATCGGCGGCCTCAGGAATGCCGGTACACCGTTGTAGGTGCGCTTCACCCAGCGCCACCGTCGGCTTGCGGTTCCCTGATCGTTGTAAATAGCGATGAATAGCTTGCCGCCTTCCTTCACTAAGCTCCCGGCGTGCTCTAGCGCCAGCCACATCTGCCCGGTATGGTGGAGCACGCCCCATGAGTAGACCACGTCGAATTTTGGAAGCGCGTGAATATATTCCGCATCCAGAACCGATCCCGTCCCCACGGTCCAGTCTTCATCCTGGGGATAATAGCGGGTTTTCAGTTCGCGAGCACAGGCCACCGACGCCGGATCGTAGTCGAACGACCGAACCGTCGCCCCCAGGCGGCGAGCCGCCAAGCTGAACAAACCGCTTCCAGAGCCAATGTCCAAAAACGTCTTACCTTTTAGGTGGTCGGTCTCCAGCATGTCACGCAAAGAGTTTTCCGCGGCCGCTATCCGGGATTCATCCAGCAGCTCCAGAAACGCGGCCCAGTTCTCGCCAAAGGTGAATCGTTCACCGGCGGCAATCTCGGCAGCATGCTGAGTCATATCTTACTCATTTTAGGCGGTTAGCAGTTCTGTTGCAAAATTATGCGAAGTGAGTCCGACCCGGGCGGATCAGGTCGAGCGCCGATACGCAGGGCTTAATGGATGCCCAAAATCCCGATTTTCGCGATCGCCCCTCGAAGCGCCAACTTTTCGCTATCGCCAAGTACGTTCAAACTCCAAACCAGAATTCCATACGTGAGCGTTCCGAACGCTCCCTCCGTCCCCAGTATCAACGGAATCGCGCGAGTAGAGAGCTCGTATCGAATCCCCCAAGCGACGGCATCTGCTACTATTGCCATACTCAGAAACGTCGCTGGCCGGCGCCAAGGAAGCAGTTCGTTCACGCTCACTCCCAGGAGCATCTTGATTCTTTGGAGACCAGCGATCTTGAAAACGGCGTTAGCCAGCACACGACAAGAGACCCGCCACTAACCCATGTCCCAAAGCCCACGGCATCAGCGCGACGGTAACCCGTTAGTCGAACCACATTCAGGATTAGCAAGATCCTGGTCTGGGGAAAAACACGCAGCACACCATCGACAGAGAAGGGAGCCAGTAACGCCATGCTCGACCACATCACCACGATCGGCACGCTGGCAAGATATCGACCGGTATAGACGAGCACAATGATTTCGTTTGCCGCCACAACAAAGTAAGGCAACCATCGGGAAAAACAACAGGGCCAGCTTAGCCGTGGTCTCGTGACAAAGCTCCAGCACAACGCGACAGCGGTGTCGCCAGCGCAGCTTAGCCGCGAACCCTGAGGTAAACTAGTCAAAGTGAAATTGAGCGTAGCTTTAGAAATCCTTCAAAGCGCGCGCCACCAACAAGATCCGTTCACTGTCACGCTGGCGTGCGGCTTTACGCCGCTATACCTGCAGACTTTTCTGGGCGCCCACCTGCAAGCCGCGCTTCCGACCCGGCGGGTAGAAATCAAAACGGGACTATACGGCGATCTACCCGGTACTTTGGAGCGTCCTTCCGGCAGCGATGCGATCGTCATAACAATCGAGTGGGCGGACCTGGATGCCCGGCTCGGATATCGCGCACTGGGTGGATGGGGGCCCGCGGAAGAGAGTGACATAATCGCACACGTCCAAGCTTCGCTGCAGCGAATCCAGGCCGCCATCACAAAATTGGATGGCATCCCGGTTGCTATTTCGATGCCCACACTGCGGCCGGCTCCGGCGTTTCACACCGCGGGCTGGGAGGCTGGACCCTGCGAGCTGGAACTGGACCAAGCGGTCGCGTGTTTTGCAGCAACCGCCGCAAAATATCCGCTGGCGGCCATAGTGAACGGGAGGCGGCTGCTCGAAGACTCGCCCTCGGAGCGGAGGCTCGACCTGAAGTCGGAACTCTCCACGGGGCATCCCTACACTTTGGCCCACGCCAACCAGATGGGCCAAGCGCTGGCTCGCCTGATCCAGCGGCCGACTCCCAAAAAAGGCCTGATCACGGACCTGGACGATACGTTATGGAAAGGGATCGTTGGGGAAGTGGACGCGGAAGGAGTGAGCTGGGATCTTGCCAGTCACAGCCAGATGCACGGACTCTACCAGCAGATATTGCGCGCGCTGGCGGCCTCGGGAGTTCTGATCGGAGTAGCGAGTAAGAATGACTCCGCAGTAGTAGAGCGAGCATTTGCGAGGAAGGATTTGCTGCTCCCGAAAGACAGCGTCTTTCCGATTGAGGTGCATTGGGATGCCAAATCGACGTCGGCCGGAAGAATTCTGAAGGCGTGGAATATCGCCGCCGATAGCGTCGTGTTCATTGATGATAGCCCCATGGAGCTGGCCGAAGTGAAGGCTGCCTGGCCCGAGATGGAATGTCTCCAGTTCCCCGGGAAAGATGCAGCGAGCGCCGAAACATTTTTAAGGAAACTGCGCGATCTTTTCGGAAAACCTCGCGTTGGCGCCGAGGACGCACTGCGTCTGGAGAGTTTGCGGAGCTCCGCGGAGTTTCGCAACGGGACGGAGCATTCGGGCGGGGCTCCCGAAGCGTTCCTCGCGCAGGCAGGCGCAACTTTGACCGTTGAAATCAATCCCCCCGCAAGCGATGGAAGAGTACTGGAGCTGGTGAACAAGACCAACCAGTTCAATCTCAACGGGCGTCGCTACACGGAAGCAGACTGGCGCAGGCAGACCGAGCAATCCGGAGCCTTTGTCCTGGCGGTTTCCTACGAAGACAAGTTTGGACCCCTGGGAAAGATCGCTGTACTGCGCGGGCACAATAGGGACCGGACCATAGAATTAAGTGCCTGGGTCATGAGCTGCCGGGCGTTTTCCCGACGCATCGAGGACCGTTGTCTGGAGATTCTGTTTGACAGATTCGGCGCGGACGAAATCCGGTTTCAATTCGAGCCGACGCCAAAAAACGGGCCCACGAGTGAGGCATTCGAGCGCTATTTGCAGGCCAAACCGGCTGGCGAGTTCAATCTTTCACGCGCGCGATTTTCGGAACGGATGCCGTTGCTGTACCACCAGGTGCAGTTCATAGAGCGTTAGCTCGGATTAATGTTACGCGGAATGCGCTGGCTCGGCCGGTCTTTCCGAAACCGCCGTAGTCCATTGACGGAACCATACTTCGAGCATCAGGAGGGCCCATAAATGATTGCTATTGTCGAACCGCCCGCTCTGGTGCTCGTCGATCAAACGACGGACGAAGGCGGGTGACGCGATGCCGCGACCGGCGAACTGGGGGCTCAGCAGATGGTCCTGCACAAAGTCGCGCAACGGGCCGCGAAACCAGTGGCATAGTGGAACTCCGAACCCCATTTTCTTGCGTTGGCGAAGCGTCATTGGAAGACGATCGCCGATAGCGTCAAGCAGAATCGCTTTGCCCTTGCCGTTGCGCATGTTCCAGGCGGCCGGGATGGAAGCGGCCAACTCGGCCAATTCATGATCGAGCAAGGGACACCGCACCTCCAGCGAGTGGGCCATCGACATACGGTCCACTTTGACCAGCATATCGCCGGTTAGCTTAGCCGTCTCTTCAAAATAGAGAGCCTGGGAGAGCGCATCGGCGCCGATGGGCAGCAGGCAATGATCGAATGAGCGGAGCAGGAATCCCGCGTCGGCTGGAAGCATCCAGTCCGGGTTTAGTAGCTCCCGCCGGAGCATGAATGGCGTGTAGTTCTGTTCGAAGTAGCGTTCCAGCGCCGACGGGCGGCTCATTACGCGCAGACGATTCTTTCCATAAGCGGAGTATGGAAGAAAGTCGGCCAGCGAAGAAAGCATGCTCCGGAGAGCCCGCGGAATGCCGTCGTAGACGCCCATTTTCTGGACTTCGAAGAAACTCTCATAACCCGCAAAAAGCTCATCGCCGCCGTCTCCGGTAAGGACGACTTTTACATGTTCCGCAGCGAATTTGGAAACCAGGTAGGTCGGAATCGCCGCTGTATCCGCGAAGGGCTCGTCAAAGTGGTGAACAAGACTTGACACCAGGCCCACCGAATCCGGCCGCACGATCAGTTCGTGGTGGTCGGTGTGATACTGGCGGGCCAGCTCTCGAGCGTAAGGCAACTCGTTGAACTCTGCTTCCTCGAAGCCGATGGAAAAAGTCTTCACGGGATCCGGGGACTGGAGGGCCATGGAGGCGACCACCGAGCTCGAATCGATGCCGCCGCTTAGAAACGCTCCGAGCGGAACGTCGGCGATCATGCGGATGCGAACAGACTCGTCAAATACTTCACGCACGCGATCGCGGAGGCTGGCTTCGGTCGCACCCTGGGGAGCTTGCGTGGCGGGCGCAGGTAGAGTCCAGTAGCGTTCCTGGGTCACCTTGCCGTCGGAATCGTAGGTCAGCCAGGCGCCCGGCGGCAATTTACGAATCGCGCGAAAAGGACTCGCGGGGTCGGGAATATAGCCGAACTGAAAATAGAACCGCAATGCTTCTGTGTCGATCTCGAAAGGAATATCGAGATCTCGAAAGCATTTGATCTCGCTGGCGAAGTAGATACCCTGCGGAAGGATTGCGTAGTACAGCGGTTTTTTCCCGAAGCGGTCGCGGGCTAGCAGGAGCCGCTGGCGGCGCACATCCCACAGAGCAATCGCGAACATCCCGCGCAGCCGGCCCACAGCAGCGGGTCCTTCATCTTCATACAGGTGAACGATGGTTTCGGTATCGCTGTGCGTGGCAAGACGGTGGCCACGGGCGAGCAAATCGCTCCGCAGAAGGCCATAGTTATAAATTTCGCCGTTAAAGACTACCCAG
>Ga0105249_10004674_pt1 | contig 11823 bp, 11 predicted proteins | sample KBSS44metaG_FD_81522 | JGI IMG/M metagenome (GOLD analysis project Ga0105249, IMG submission 81522) | Switchgrass rhizosphere microbial communities from Kellogg Biological Station, Michigan, USA - KBS S4-4 metaG | ecosystem: Host-associated > Plants > Roots > Rhizosphere > Soil | place... | reverse complement strand
AAGCTCTTTTCCTGTTTTGTCAATATATCCCCACTTACCATTTTGTTTTACAGCAGCCAGCCCTTCATTGAACTCAGCACAATCTTCATACTTTGCTGCGATGATTTCTTTGCCGGTTTTATCCATATATCCCCATTTGCCATTTTGTTTAAACTGGGTAAGGCCTTCAAAAAAACCAATGATGCTTTCATATTTTACCGGTATGATCTCTTTGCCTGTTCTGTCAATACAACCCCACTTATCATTTAATTCAACTGTTGCTAATCCATCGCGGAAGTCACGTCCTGCCTGGTATTGAATAGCACATATTTCTTTTCCTGACTTGTCAATGAATCCCCATTTATTATTCAGGAAGACCATAGCACATCCTTCAATGAATCCCCGTTCACCATCATATTTTAGCGAAGCGATCTCTTTACCGGTTTTATCAATATAACCCCATTTTGAGCCTGACCGCACAGCGATAAAGCCTTCGTCTGATTTAAAATGACCATCATACTTTGGAGGACATACTTCTTTACCCGCCCGGTTAATAAAACCAATCTTTTTATTTAGTTCAAATAAGGCTAATCCTTCCCGAAAATCACCCAGTTCATCATATTTGGGTGAGATGATCTCTTTCCCTGATCTGTCAATAAAACCATATTTATCATTTGACATTACAACAGTAAGATCTTCATTAAAATCACTGGCAGATTCATATTTGAGCGGTACAATTTCTTTCCCGGTTTTATCAATAAAACCCCAGCGGCCATTTTTTTGTACGGGTGCTAATCCTTCTCTGAATTCACCGGCATCATCATAGCGGGCAGGAATGATCACATTTTTATTTTTATCACGATATCCATACTTGCCATGATCATCCTCGAAAGGATTCAGAACAACCTGGCCATGGACGAATGAAACCGGTAAAAGCAAAAAGAATGTTTTGAGTAAACAAATATTCTTTTTCATTTGAGTGATTTTAGGTGGACAAGTGCTATTGGTTCGTCAGCAGGGTAATGGGAGAATTTGCAACAGGGTGGATCTGTTTTGCTATACTAATATACACCAGTGCTGAATCATTTTCAAAAAATGAATCGCCGGGATCAAAAATGAGAAAAGAGATTAATATAAACCATCGGGTTGTATTCAATAATTTATGCCATAAATCTGATCCTAAGTTTTTTGCGAACAAAGCAAAAGCTGTCCCGGATCTTTTTATCTTTTGTAAATTACAGGTATGGAAGTACATCATCACTCGCATACCGAAAGAAAAAAGTGGGTTCATTATTTCTGGGAATTCTTTATGCTGTTCCTGGCGGTTACCGCTGGTTTTTTAGTGGAGAATCAAAGAGAGCATTATATCGAACACAAAAGGGAGAAACAGTTTATCAATACAATGATAGAAGACCTCAAAAGCGATACAGCCCAATTAAGACTGAATATCGTTTATAGGCGGAACCGGGAGATGATGAGTGATTCACTGATCATTTGTTTGAATGATCATAAGAATAAAGGAAATGATATTTATTATTATGCCCGTAATCTTTCCCGCCCTCAATATTTTTCTTCTAACGATCGTACTATTGAGCAATTAAAGAGTTCCGGTTCATTAAGACTCATTAGAAATTTGTCCGCGTCAGATAGTATTATGTCATATGATCAGCAAATGCGATACCTGACGATTCTGAGTGATGATGAAAGAAGCATACGTGATAATTTCAGAGAACTCGTTGGCACCGTGTTTGACGGTAAGGTGCTGTATTCACAGATCGATTCAATCGATTTTGCAAATTATAACAGGCCATCCGGTAATCCTGCATTATTTATGCAGGATGCTTCATCTGTCAACAAGCTCATTTCCTCTGCTCAATATCTCAAAACCGTGATACGCGGTGTCCGTGTAAGACAGGAAAGATCGAAGCTGGTCGCAGAACGTTTGCTTGCCTTTCTGAAGCATGAATATCATATTGAATAGTGTGCTCAGCATAGCTATTTGCTGAAAACCTTATCCATAATTTTTTTTGCATCAGGCTAAGTTGTTGCCCCGACAAACAATAACGGATAATATATCTGCCAGGCGATGGTGTCAGCAATAACAGCCTGCATAGTACTTACGGTGAAATCTTCTATTTTTTGTTCATGCCTCACGTTCATGAAGAAGCATCCATGAAGTCCCGAATTTATCCCGCAGCATGGCAAAACGGGATGCAAAAAAAGTTTCCTCCATTTTCATAAAGATCTCGCCGCCCTGTGAAAGCAGCGCATAAACTCTTTCGGCTTCTTTGGCGCTGTCCAATGTAAGCGTAAGATAGGCGCTGCGCATGGGCTCAGCATTCGGAATGTCGGCTCCCATGAGCACGGTATTTCCTATTTCGATACGGGCATGAAGAATAGCATTCTTCCAGTCAGCAGGAACATTCGCAGCACCCGGCTGCTGTTGATGCGTCAGCATCATCGTGACCTTGCCGCCAAGATGTTTTTCATAAAATTGAAAAGCATCTTTACAATGTCCCGGGTAGTTCACATAAATGTCGAGTTGTATTGAATCTTTTTTACTCATGACTCATCATTTTATTTTTTCTATTTCAATTGATGATACAAAAATGAACAAATGAAATCAATTGCAGAGGTTGTTATTACGGCAAGTTGAGGGGTGATCGCGTCAATTTGTTGCTGATGATACTTCGCTAACATCAACAGCAACTACGTAACCTAATCTGTAATTTTTTTGCTTACAGGCGACTGGTCTGCCACGTCTTTCTCTGTATTTGATCGCACCTAATTACATCCCGGTGCTGTACTCATTATGTAGGTCCATGCTCCGGAACCAAATACAGCAGCATAAACATATCTTGTATCGATAGGATCAACCTGTATATCCGATACAGGTGATTGATGTATGTCAAGTCCTGAGGTGATGGAGGTAAAACTATCACCATTATTACTGCTTACAAGCACACCACCCCGATGCTGAATGAAACCACTGATAAAGCCTTTTGAAACATAGACCCTTGCGGCGCATGATGGATCCGCTTCCACATCTGAAACAACATAGGATGCATCGCCTCCCGTTGCAACATAAGCAAAGCTTCCTCCCGGAAGCTTGCGATATAAACCTTTTGGTGTTGCTGCAAAAAAAGTTCCCTCCGGTCCTCCGGCACTTGTATGTATCACTTTCGATACAATTTTAAAACTGCCATCATTTAAACCGAATGCTGTCCATGAGAAACCATTGTCAACGGATTTATAAATACCATTATCCATCGTACCAGCATATATGCTATGGTCGGTGTCAATATAAACACATACCGGCTTGCTATTGTTTGGTAAACTATGTGCTTCCCACATACCTCCGGCATTCGTACTTATGGTGATGTCATTTGATCTTGCAATACATACACGATCTGCATTTGTCGGATCGACTGCAGTCATCGCGTTTGACCATGCAAGCGGTGATGTATGACCACCTGCCGGTGTGAGTGTTGTCCATACAATGGCAGCGGGTGTGGCAGCACTTAATACATTATCTGAACGTCCCATCACTGTCCCATCACACGATCGTATATAAGCCCTGTTTGGATTATTAGGTGCTATGACCAATGACATATAATCTCCACAACCTCCAACAGCACCTGCCGACACCCAGTTCACACCAGCATCATCAGATATCATAAGACCATTATCCAGTGAACCTAGAAAAATGCGTTTACGGGTCATACCTGCTTGTGCAGTAACGGCCATAAAATAGGCTTGCCATGTTTTCATCCCATTTGTATTAATACCAACAGGTGAACCTGGTGTATTGCCCGGAGTAAAATTCCATCGGAGAATGTTATGATAAGTACCCGAAGATGTACTTCCGTCAGTTGTGGCCCATAAATAACTATTATTTGGATAGCTTCCCCAATAAAAGGATCTCACATCAGGATGCATGCCAGCCACACTTATATTACTCCAGCTATTACCCCAATCGTTAGACAGGTAAGGCAAAACAGTGCCGACTATTAACTGGTTTGTTGCAGGTGAAACCATTGGTCGCGGATCCCATGAGGGTGATGGCGGTTGATTTAATGCAGCTGACCAACTGGTTCCATCGGTTGTCAGGTAAACTCTTGTATAGGGTGAGGCAGCCACCCGCAGGCATGCAGCTAATCGATTGGCGCTGCCACCATAAACGATTGACACCACTTGCGATTGGATCGGGAATCCTGTATTGACAAGCTCCCATGTTAAACAGGGCGTCGTTGCTGTCCATGCACAAGTACTGCGATACAAACGTGCAGGTTGAAGATCGAATGTCATCGTTGCAAAATAGACACGACCTGTTGCTTCATCAGCAGCAATCGCCTGGATATAGTTCTCCGGGTTGGAAGCGCCGCCGGGAAATGGAAAATGTTGCGTAAAGTTTGTTCCATCATAAGAATAATAAAGACCATAACCCTGCTTTGACCAAAATACAGTGCTTGCCGTGGCTGAATATTTCAATTGGGCAAACGGATTTGGATCACTTATATGTTCTGTTGATGGCATTAGTTTAGGAGGATATCCACCTGTGTGTGACAAATTATTCCAGTGCTCACCCAAATCGGTTGAAGCATATACATCGCTATAGGTCGATGCATATAATCTTCCGCTTCTGATCTTGTCCCATTGAAGGGCAAGTACAGAAAAATCTGCCAGTGAATAATTAAGCGGCTTCACCCAGTGAGCTCCGCCATCTATTGTGCGCCAGATACCTCCGCCCGGCGAGGCCGCAATTAATGTATTAGGATCGGCAGGGCTTGCAACAATAGCAGATAACCGGCCTCCCAAAGATGGGCCGTTGTTCGTCCATGTGCCGGTAGTAGTGCATGCACCTAAACAGATACATGTGCTGATGCTAAGGATAAATCGGTTCATAGCTGTTAATTTTTAATTGAGATCATAATTGTTGTTTACATAGGTATGCGAGCGGTTGAAGAACTCATTACTAAATATTGCTACTGGTTCAGAGAGTGAATTAATAGGGGAGGAAGAAATAAATAGATCCGGAAAAATTAAAGTTAAGTGGTCACAAGGTCTGATACAATACCACTTTAGTAGTAATCGGAATTTATGAAGCAAGGTTTCAGTTGTAGATTTTTGCTAGTAGGCCACGGGGTCTGTGTATATCATTCTTTGTATTTGTAAGCCATTATGGGCAAGATCCGCGTGGACGAAAAGTTTATAATACCGGTCTAAAATTTTTACTTGCAGGTCAGGCTGGCGTTCGTCTTCTTTTGTTTTGTAAATTCAGGTATGGAAGTTCATCATCATTCGCATACAGAAAGAAAAAAATGGAGTCATTACTTCTGGGAGTTTTTTATGTTGTTCCTGGCAGTTACTTTAGGCTTTTTTATGGAGAACCAGCGGGAGCATTTTGTAGAAAAAAGAAGAGAGAAAAATTTTATAAAAAGTCTCATTGAAGATCTGAAAAGAGATACAGCAGTTTTTCAGGCGACCTATTTGAATAATGATAGTTGCCTGAAAAAAATGGACTCCCTGATCATTTTATTTAAATCTCCTGATCGAAATAGCCACACTTCTCAATTATATTACCTGGCAAGGATGGTGTATGGAGTTACCCGTGCTTACTTATCAACTGACCGTACATTTAGCCAGATGAAAAACTCCGGGAATCTGCGCCTGATTGACAAGAATAAAGTGACTGACAGCATTACCAATTATTATTATACAAAAACGGAGATATTGCAGGTCCAATACAATGCATGGACAGCACATATGGAAGAGTATTTTAAAAAAGCATCGATCGTATTTGATGCTTCGATTTTTCAACAGATGCATCATGAGCGGATTAAAAACAATTCTTTGGACCTGCCTGTTCCTCCCGGTAATCCGCCTCTTGCAACGGAAAATAAAGAAACGATTACTGCTTTTATAGGAGCAGTTCACTTTCTCTATACACGAACAAAAGGCATGGGATTAAATGCCCTCAGCGCAAGGAACGCTGCTATCAACCTTATTAATTTGCTGAGGGATCAATATCATTTGAAAGATGAATAAACAAATGGGTCTTATCAGTAAATTTTTGGCTGCTGGTTAGGGCTTGCTTTTATCTTCTTTTGTTTTGTAAATTCATATATGGAAGTTCATCATCATTCGCATACAGAAAGAAAAAGATGGATACATTACTTCTGGGAATTTTTTATGTTGTTCCTGGCCGTAACACTTGGTTTTTTTGTAGAGAACCAGCGGGAGCACTATGTTGAAAGCAAAAGAGAAAAACAATATATCAAATCATTTTATGAAGACCTCACTGCTGATGAACATGATCTTCAATCCAACATAAATTTTTTACGGGAACAAATGCTGCAGGCCGATACATTGCAAAAACTAATGCTGGATATAAAAATCACGCAGCCTGCTAACCGCATTTATATGTATTTACGGGGAATCACCAGGAGTTCTGCAAGCCGGGTATACCCCAATGACAGAACGATTGTACAACTCAGAAATGCAGGTGGTATGCGGCTGATCAAAAATAAAAATGTTTCGGACAGCATGGTTGACTATTATCGAACAGCGGAGATCATTCAATTTCTGACAGAAGAAGGTTTACAGAATAGAAGAATGCTACGGGAAATGTATATGCCATTATTAAATGCCAAAGACTTCATAAAAGTTTTAGATACCACAAATGTGATTGTAAATGTGCCGGAGAATTTATTCCTGCGTAAAACAGACCCGGATATTATTAACGCATGCCTTATCGAAGTTGACAGAATTAAAACATTAAATCTTGCTCTTGCCCGAAGAATACAAGGTTTAAAAGAAAAGGCTGCCCGGATAAAAGAGTTTCTTAAGAAAGAGTATCGTTTGTAACGACGCGGATGAATCTTATTCGTAAATTTTTTGCTAAGAGACTATATGGCCCGCGGTTTGCGTCTTTGTAAACGACCCATGGAATGATTAAACTCGTTGGCGCGACGCCAGGGTGATAATTAAATATTTTATTATGCTTGAGTTATTAAAAGATATTCCTTCAACCGCTGTCGGTGTAAAAGCGACAGGCGATGTAAGAAAAGAAGATTATAAAAAAATATTACTGCCGGCCCTCAAAGAACTTTATGCACGGAACGGAAGAGTGAGTTTGTTATTACTGATCGAAACAAAACTTATAAACTATTCTATCGGCGCATGGATCGAAGATGCTAAAACCGGTTTAAGGTATTTTTCAAAATGGCATAAGGTAGCAATTGTATCTGCACATAAAGGAATAAAAAGATTTACAAACACATTTGGTTTACTGGTGCCCGGCCAATACAAAGGATTTATGACTGAAGAATTCGACAATGCCAAGGATTGGATAGGATCATAGATTGCCGGATAGGAAGATAAATTTTTCGATTACAAGCTACAGGTCTGCCTTTATTATTTCTTTGTAGCTATAATTTTTTATAGCAGAAAAACACCCTTCTAAAAAGGGTGTTTTTCGTGTGTTACGATTCTACAGATCCGTATAGCTTGCCGGTGTTATAATTCATTTAGCTCTTTAAATATTTATAAACACTAAAAATCATAATTCATGTTACAAGCAACAATTACCTCCGTTTGCTCATTATGTAAGTCAGGATTGATTATTTTGGTATTTCTGACTTCATTTCCTTTGTTATCCAAATCACAGAACGCAGCTGTTCCTACTGGACAAAAAGTTTTTGTTACCAATGATAAAAGCACTCCTGTGCCGGTTGTTGTTACGAATCCTACCGGAAATAGCAACCAGACTGCGGTTATTCCTTATCGATTGAACAAAAATGTGGGCCCGTTACTCTCTAATGCTTACGATATTAATGATTCAAAAGCTAATTATATGTGGACGATTGAATATATAGCATTATCCTCATCGCAGGGAGTCGACCATTTATTAGTTGAGGTCTGGTCAGGCGTTCCGCTTTTAAGTTTTAAAATTACTCCAGGAGCTGGATTAACAGCTTTTTTTACGAAAATTAGGATTGCTCCGGGAGAAAGGCTGAGGATTAAGGCCGTTGGAACTGCAGGCCAAATGACTAATCCCGTCAATGTTCATGTTTCAGGTTACTATGAACCAATTCCACGCTGAGTGATGAAGAAATTCTATTAATAATTTCTCTGCCGTTCCCATTTAATGGGACGGCTTATCACAGCTTTGTTGATATACAGTTCAGCTTTTTGTGTATCGGCTTACCAACAAATGGCCGGGTTAAAATTTCGGTTGTTGGTAAGCTGGGCTCATTTTAGTACCTCATATCAACAATCGCCTAATACGATAAGTCCACCGGCAACTGAACAAAAGTTATATAAGCTTTACGGTGAGACTTATCGGCAAAGAAGATTGGTCAATCCATTTCTATATGTTGGACTTACAAGAGAAAATAAATACCACTTTTGAACTATTGGCTCCTCTATAAAATCAGTGTAACTTGAATAAAGTAAAATATAAATTACCAGGCCGGTGATGTATAATTACTTAGATTTTTTGAAATAAACATTTTGTTATATGAAACCAATATTCTCAGTTATCCTGATATTATTCCTGGCAACATTACAATTTAACTGCAAAAGCGAAAAGGCTTTATATGATCCGCCTGATAGGCGTCCGGTCCAAAGCATTCAAATTGGGGATGCTGAAGAAGCAGCGCTGTTGCAGCAAGAGTTAAAAATAGAAATACAGCAGGTAAAAGATAAACGCCTGTTTTATTTTTCCGGGAATAAAGATCTTGACGCAAGATTAAAGGAATTAGGTTACTCAATACAACGGGAAGATCTTATGCAGATTTATTATAAATATGCGCAAGTAACAATAAAAGATAAAGTCCCCGATTCATCAAAAGCTGCTGAATTGGAAAAGCTCGGCGTAATTATTCTTAATAAAGAAGAAAAATTCTGGATCATCCGTGGCACACTTGAACAATTAAAACAAGTAAAAAAGAAAGGATACCAGGTAAAAGAATTGGAAAAAGAACCTCGACCGAGATATGTGGAGATTGTTGTTACAGCACAAACGGATATTCAAAAAGTAAATGAAACCGGGGTAGATATCTATAGTGTAGAAACCAAGGACAAAACTTTTATAATACATGCCGGAGCCTTCGATAACCAAATTGATCTTATCCGAAAATTAGGTTTTACTGTAACCCGCAAGTAAATTATTTATTCACCACTAACCTCTAAAACCATTGCCATGAGATCAGTTTTTATGATCACCTGTTTTTTCTTTTGCACGGAACTGCATAGTCAAATACTTAACTATACGAATTTCAGAACACCTGCACAGATGGATGCAGATCTTAATACATTGGTTTCTACTTATCCTTCACTTACAAGCATTGTAACTTTAGGAACAACCCCCGGGAGTCCCGGCATGCCGGGTATACCCATCCGGGCTTTAAAAATTTCCAGCACACCTGCTGTGAATGATCCAACGAAAGGTGATGTGGTATTTATGGCCTTGATCCATGCCCGTGAATGGATAACGGGAGAAACAGTAATATATATCGCAGATAAATTGCTTTCCCAATATGCCGTCAATACAGCAATAAAAAATGATATAGACAGACTCCAGGTATGGATCATACCCGTATGTAATCCTGAAGGCTTTGCCTATACACATACGGGGACCAATTGCAGCAGTACGTCAGACCCGAGGATGTGGAGAAAAAACCGAAAGGACAACGGGGACGGAACATTCGGAGTTGATCTTAACCGCAATTGGGGTTATCAATGGGGATTGTTAAGTGGTTCTTCTGATATTACTTCTTATGATACCTATCACGGAACCGCTGCATTCAGTGAAAAAGAAACACAAATCCTAAGGGATTTTGTGACGTCGTTAAGTAATCTTAAAACATCGGTTAGCTATCACAGTTTTTCTGAACTATACTTAAGGCCCTGGGCATATACCACGGCTGATCCACCCGGCGAACCCACCTTAAAAAGCATAGCACAAAGAAATATAAGCGTTATTCAATCTGTGCATAATCATGTTTATTCAGAAAATATTGGATACACTTCATCTGGTGAAGCATCTGATTATATATGGGACCGGAACAGGGCCGCTGCTTTCAGTCCCGAACTTCGACCAACTGCGACCGGTATTGGAGGCTTTTGTCCACCTGCTTCAGAGATACTTCCCTGTGCCGAGGAAAATTATCCCGCAGCTGTTGCTCTTATTCATGATGCAGCAAGACCACAAGTATGGATAAAGGATAATGCAGGCGACACGGGTGCCGAACCTTCAACCGGCTATACATGGGAGAGTCCTGATATCTGGACAGTACCTGCAGTGTTGAACCAGGGTGCTACTGTCACTTTACATGTTCATGTAAATAATAATAGCGGGGGACCTGTAAGTAATGTAACCGTTGAAGCCTACTATACCGATCCCCGCATCACTCTTGAATTCCCCAGTCTTACTTCTACGCTCATCGGTACTACAACGGTTAATGTACCACCGGGCGGGAAAGATGTAACCTTTTCGTGGGTCACACCGATTGGAACAAATTCATGGGGTGAACGACATTGGTGTGTCGGTGCAGTAATAAAACATGAAAATGATATGCCCCTTACAACGATAGTCAGCAGATCGAGCAATATTGCCTGTCATAATTTTAATACCACTGAAGTTGTAGATGGCGGCCTTTTTGGAATAATGGCTACAAATTTTTTAGATGAACCTGCTGAGTTAGAGATAACATTTAATCAAAGCGATCTGCCCGGTGATTGGAAGCTTGAACTGCCGCGGGTAGAAGAGCTTCAAAGAAGTCTGAAGTTAGACCCGTCAACTATCCGGAAATCCAGGTTACTAAAGACCAGCAAACTGATCCTGGAACCCGGGCAATCTATCAAGATTCCAATAAAACTACGGTTCGATAAAGTGCCGCCTACTGATATTATGGTTCGTGTACAGGGAAACCTGATACCGTTGGTTGCAGGAAAAAGAATTCCCGTTGGCAATGGATATACGTTCCAGGTTAAGGCAAAGAAATAATCAGGCGATATTCAACTTGCAGGTATTTCTATGCTTTATAAATTCTTTGGAGCAAGACACCGGTGGAGGGAAAAACAATTACTGTGTTTTTTTTAATTTAATACCTCCCCGGCAAAATTGCGGGGAACACTACTGACAACAGGGCAAGGATAATGATCCTGGTTTTTTATTTATCAAAACAACTTTTCAGGCGGCGGTTTGATACCTAACAAACGAATATAGATAGTAGTTTGTCCGCGATGATGTGTTTGATGCTCGAATGCTTTTAATAACCAGGCAAGTCTTGTTTCTTCTACAGTTCTGACTTTGATTTTTTCTTCCAGTTTCGATGCGTCTATGTTTTTGATAGCATCAATGGCATAATCATAACTGGTCGTTACAAAATATCTTACTGAATCAGCAGATTGGGCTGAAGTTCTTGCTTCCAGGTTTTGTCCCGCCCAGATCCTTTCTTTACCCGTTCCGTAGGAAACCATAATAATGATGTCTTGAGCAAGGTGTAGCATTTGCTGGCTGAAACTCCGGATGCTGTCCTGTGCTTTAAATCCAAATTTATCTTTTGGCATGACATCAAGGTATTCAAGCGTAAAAGCTTTGCCCCTTTCCCAGTCTTTTACAAATTGAGATTTTACAGTTTCGGCAAATTGAGCATGAGTTAGCAGGCAAAAAAGAAGAATATAACTGCCTGTAAGCAAAAATGATTTTCTCATAATAGGTATTTGGAAGCCAATACTCTAATTTATGATATAAAACGTTACCTGTAAATTTTAAATACTTGTTCCGGGTTAGTCCCGATCATTTCGGGAAACTCAGGACAACAATTGAGCTTTCTT
>Ga0105249_10004672_pt1 | contig 11825 bp, 9 predicted proteins | sample KBSS44metaG_FD_81522 | JGI IMG/M metagenome (GOLD analysis project Ga0105249, IMG submission 81522) | Switchgrass rhizosphere microbial communities from Kellogg Biological Station, Michigan, USA - KBS S4-4 metaG | ecosystem: Host-associated > Plants > Roots > Rhizosphere > Soil | place... | reverse complement strand
TTACTCTTTCAATGGTTAACGGGTATTGCTTGGTACTTTCCGGTAGGCTATACCACATCAGGTTTCTGAAAATATCTTTTTTAATAAGATAAGCATTGCCTTTGGCTACCTGTATGCTTTCGCAATCATCGGGGAAATGCTGCAAAGCATCTAGATAAGTGTCCAATTCATAATTCAAACAACATTTCAAGCGACCGCATTGTCCGCTTAGTTTGGTTTGATTAATAGAAAGATTTTGGTAACGGGCAGCAGCAGTGTTCACCGATTTAAAATCAGTGAGCCAGGTAGCACAACAAAGTTCACGACCACAACTTCCGATACCACCCACTTTGCCTGCCTCTTGTCTTGCGCCTATTTGTCGCATTTCCACTTTTACTCTGAATTCGGATGCATATACTTTAATAAGTTCCCTGAAATCAACACGGCCATCGGCTATATAAAAAAAAGTTGCCTTGCGGCCATCTGCCTGCATCTCCACCTGGCTTATTTTCATATCAAGCCTCAGTTGACGGGCAATAGCCCGGCTTCGTATAACAGCTTCGGCTTCTCTTGCTTTATTTTGTTTCCAAATATCGATATCACGATCACTGGCCCGTCGCAATACTTTTTTCATTTCAGGATTATCTTCTCTTACATTCCGTTTCTTCATTTGCAACCGCACGATTTCCCCTGTTAGCGAAACTTCTCCTACATCAAAACCACTGATACCTTCTACTGAAATAAGATCACCCTTTTCAAATAACTGCAACATCGGGTTGCGAAAAAAATCTTTACGGGTACCTTTATTAAAACTTACTTCTATCACTTTACATACACTGTCGGCATCAGCTACCGGCAGGTTCCGCAGCCAATCATAAGTATTCATCCGGTTACACCCACCAGTGCTGCAGCCGCCGTTACTTTTACATCCATTCGGTGTGCCCGTTCCGCAATTAGTGCAAGACATGAGATCAGTATAAAAAATTAATCGTTATAAAATTGAGAATAGAGATGATGAACCCGGCTGCAGTAATTCTATTAAGCTTCTGTTGCGTCGCACTCTTCAGCGTTCGGTAATTCTACTGAGCAATTATAGCAGTAGTCCGCTAAGTGTAAGCAAGTTATATTTAGAAAAAACAAATGAAGCATTTTTTAGAATTCAGCGTCGGATCATCTTTTCAGCACTATTCATTTATCACTCACCATCCTCAATCCGTCAAAAATACAATTTTGTCCTGAATGATATGATATAGTTTAATGGTAAGAGCATGAAAGAGCATCTTGGCGTTCGCATTACGTTCTATATAATAACTGGCCTTATCCAGTTCTTCAATAATAGTCTGTTGCTGTTCTATCCCGGCAATTTTGTTCAGCCTTTCAGCAAAGTCCTTCTCTGTTTCGCCGATCATTAATTGAGAATCGCCATTCACTGATAAAGCAGATTGCGATGATGCGACTCGCAATTTCACAGCCTGCTCTAATAAATGATTAAAATAGCGTAAGAATTGTTTTTGTTTTTCCCGGCCCAACCGGCTGATTTCCTCTACCCATTTGGTTTGTGCTATTGGCCCTGTCTTTAAAATAGCATTAAGCCATTCTCTAAGTAAAGTTTGCCAATCTTCTTCTGCATGTTGCCCCAATTGCAAAGCTTCCCGATAATTGCCGGCACTTATTCCGGCAATCTGCCTCGCAGTTTGAACAGAAGTATTGTTGCGGTTGATGAGTGCATTTTCAATTTCCTTTATTTGTAATGGAGGAACTTTGATCAACTGGCATCGGCTGACAATTGTTGGCAATACCAAAGATTCATTCTCAGCAACAAGTATAAATAACGTATCGGGTGGCGGTTCTTCTATCAGTTTTAATAATTTGTTTCCTTCAGTCCCTAGGTATTCAGGCATCCACATGATAAGTGTCTTATACCCACTTTCAAAACTTTTTAAATTCAGTTTGCGAATAATATCGTTGCATTCTTCTGCCGTTATTTTGCCCTGGCTATTTTCTTTTTCTTTTATCATTTCTATCCAATCAAAGGAATTACCATAAGGAGTTAGTTTTATAAACTCTCTCCATTCAGTAATGAAATCAGCAGCTATTGGTTTTTCACCTGGTTTTTTTGTAACGGTAGGATAAGAAAAATGAATATCGGGATGAATTAGTTGTTGAGCTTTGATACAGGAAGGACATACTCCGCAGGAATCAGTTAAGATTTGAGGTTCGATGTTTGAGGTTTGAGATTCTTCTCCAAATAATGAAGCTGATTGCTGCTTGCCAATTGCCAATTGCCGATTGTTTACTTTGTCGCAAACAACAAATTGAGCAAAAGCCAATGCCAATGGAAGTGCTCCGCTGCCTTCTTTTCCTAAAAATAATAAGGCATGGCTAAGGCGGTTATGTTGGACCAATTCAGCCAGTTGATGTTTTATTTCCTGTTGACCTATAATATCCGAAAATTGCATAGAATCACGTATTGGATTATTTAGGATTATAAGGAAAGTTAAGGATTGGGATTTAATTTTTTTTGAACACCCGGATCAAATAAAAAAGGAAATCATTGCTGATCTCCTCTAAATGTTTTTATCCTGATAATCCGGGTTCTTTAATTTAAATACTTCAGCACTTCTTCACTCATCGGATTTACCTTATTGTGAAATACAGCAATGAGCTTTCCATTTTCATCCAGTAAAAACTTAGTGAAGTTCCAGGTTACAGGATTTTGTAAAAAAGCTTTCCAGGCGAGATCTTTTGAGTTATCAGTTGGGACACTCTTCGCCAACTCTTTAGATTGATCTACCAGCCATTTGAATACCGGATCAGTATCATCACCCTTTACAGATACTTTATCCGCCATAGGAAAAGTAACACCATAATTTTTTGTACAGAATTCTTTTATCTCCGAATTTGTTCCAGGTTCCTGTTCTCCAAAATTGTTTGCAGGAAAACCAACAATCACCAATTTATCTTTATACTTTTCATACAACTTTTCGAGGTCAGCATACTGCGGTGTATTACCACATTTGGAAGCTGTATTAACTATCATAATCTTTTTGCCCTTGAATTTAGAAAAATCAATATCGGTTCCATCAAGTCCCGGCACCTTAAAATCATAAATAGGACCACCAACAAGTGTTGTCGATAATATCAGGCTTAACAATAATGCTTTCATGATATAAAATTTGAATGTGTTGAATGATTAATTTGGACAACAAATATAAGACCGTTGTGCGGACTTGACGGTCATATATTTTTAAAAGTTGCTTATTGTTTTTCAAAACAGCCTAGGTCTGGTTTTAGCCCGAGGGGCCTGGTCTTTCCATCCAGATCAATTGTTACCGTTGTATTAGCTCCTTTATCTATTGCTGGAGATAAAGGAATTGGTGCTTTTAATCTAAAATTATAATAGTTTTTGGAGACATTGATACTATCAAATAGAGGAGGTTGATTGAAAGCTCCTGAGACCGTTATGCCTGCACCAGAAGGATTTGATTGCACCTTCCATAAAATCTGATCAAACGTTATTGTATTAGTTGGATTCTTTTTATATAGCCCAACTTCATTAATTACGGTTCCATTTTCACCCCAAAAAATGCAATTACGAAAAGTAGCGTTTAGAGGAAAGATCATCGAAGGTTTATCCAAATCAAAATCAAAAACAGAAAGCACTGAATCTTTATGCAAAATAAAATTATTAGAATAGCTCGCAACCGTACAATGAGTAAATTGATAATCACCTCCCTTAGTGAGAAAAATATTTTTACCACAGTTACTTATCAGGCAGTTTCTTGCATTGATACTTGAATGGATAGTAATAATCCCCGCATCGTATGCATTGTCAATGATACATTCATTAAGTGTGAGCTTAGGATTTGCATTAGAAGAAAGATCAACCATTGCTATTGCCTGGTAAGCATTTTTTATAACTGCGTAATTAAATACATTGTCTTTGCTGGTAGTTCTGAAAAAAATACCGGGCCAACCAGCAGGAAAATCTTTATAAGGATCATCGAGCCTGTCGCCCTGGATATAAACTCTGTCAATAGTATCCTTTTGACCATTTATTAGTAATGTGCCATCAACAATTATCGGGGCATCTGCATGTACAAATATTCGGCATCCTTTATTTATTGTAAGTGATGTATTAGGATCTATGACAAGCGATCCGAGTATTACATAAGGCAGATCATTAACCCATGTTTCATTAACCGCAATTTCTTTGTTGCGAAAAAAATGTGCGTTTTGTCCAAATGCCTGCAATTGTACCAACCTGTTTTTACCATTATAGCTTATCTGTATGCTATCCTTTACAATAAAAGGAAGATTATTTGCATTTTGATTAATATTTACCTGTACAAAAACGTATACGCTATCATTCGCTTCAATTTCAAGATTATTTATTTCAGGTCCTGTAATACCATCAACGTTTATTTTATAAGGAGATGAACTGCCCCCCATTAATTTTACCGATGATAATCTAAGCTTCTGATTATTTTCATTAATGATCTTGAAGAACTGGTAAACTGAACCTGAAGTCACAAAGACTGTATCATACTTCAATGTGTCTTCAGTAATGGTAACCCTCGCATCGGGAGATGTAATAAAGGTTTCTTTTTTGCAGGAAAAGAAAATAAGCAAAAAGGATATTGACAGTATTCCGAGGGTCTTCATTAGCATCAAAAATAATAGAACTAATTGAGATTAACGAGAGGCCATGCAAAGAGTTGCAATACTTAATTGAGAATTCGGAGCTTTCAATAATTCACTACCACAAGCTTCCAGCGTAGCGCCGGTGGTAACTACGTCATCAACCAATAATACATGCTTATTTCTAATTACTTCGGGTTTTATTAGTTCAAACTTGCCTTCAATATTTTTCCATCGCTCAATTCTTCCTTTTTTAGTTTGCGTGTCTGTATGCTGAGGTCGGGTAATAACATTTTCCCAAACAGGGACATTCATATATTCTGCCATTCCGTAGCATATCATAGCGGCCTGGTTATAGCCTCTTCGTTTTTCTTTAGCAGGAAAAAGAGGAAGAGGGATTAATGCATCGACAGGAAATCGATCAGATAGACGTAATTGATTTCCTATGATGCGGCCTAATTGCAATCCCAATTCTTTATTGCCTTTATATTTAAATTGATGCATAAGATCCTGCATCAATGATTCTTTGGTGAAATAAAATTGTGCTGTTGCACTTACCAGGGGAAGTCGCCCCCAAAAAATTTTTTCAACCGGGTTTCCTGTATGCAACTCAAAATTTGTTTCAGGCATTGCGTTCACACATCGCATACACAAAATATTCTGCTCGCTCACTATATCACTGCCGCAGCCAGCGCATACATGAGGAAATAACAGATGCAGAACAGCATTTCTTATTTCTTTTAACTGAATCACTGTACGAAATGATGATGAATTTATTTAGAATAAGTACTTATAAACTTCTTCTACCTGACCCATTGTTACAATCTCAATGCCCTGTATGTTTTTAACTTTATTTAATCCTTTTTGATTGTATTTAGAAACAATGATTTTTTCAAAACCCATTTTTTCAGCTTCTAAAATACGCTGATCAATGCGATTTACTGCTCTTATCTCTCCGCTTAATCCCACTTCGCCTGCAAAACAAATATGCTGAGGTAAAGGCACATCTTCAAATGAGGAAAGCAGCGAACATAAAACTGCCAAATCAATTGAAGGATCTTCCACTTTTAATCCTCCTGCAATATTTAGAAAGACATCTTTTACTCCAAAATGAAATCCACCTCTTTTTTCTAACACAGCCAACAATAATTGTAAACGCCGAAGATCAAACCCGCTAACCGTTCGTTGCGGCGTACCATATACCGATTGGGTAACCAAGGCCTGCACTTCTATGAGCAATGGCCGCATTCCCTCAATCGTAGCAGCTATTGCTATTCCACTGAGCTGATCCTCTTTTTGTGTAATTAGTATATCGCTGGGGTTGATTACACCTTTCATTCCTTCGTCTGTCATTTCATATATACCAAGTTCGGCGGTGCCTCCAAAACGATTCTTTAATGTTCGAAGTATCCTGTAAGCATAATGACGATCACCCTCAAATTGCAAAACAGTATCTACCATGTGCTCAAGAATTTTTGGGCCGGCAATACTTCCATCTTTAGTTATATGACCTATTAAAAAAACAGGCGTATTCGTTTCTTTAGCGAAACGTTGAAATTCAGCAGCGCATTCTCTTATCTGCGATACACTTCCCGGAGATGAATCAATGAATGGGGTTTGCAATGTTTGAATCGAATCAATAATAACCAACTGTGGTTTTAATTTTTTTATTTCCTGGAAAATAATTTGAGTAGAGGTTTCTGTAAGCAAATAAAAATTTTCAACTGCATTTGTTGAAGTATTTAATCTATCAGCCCGCATTTTAATTTGCTGTTCACTTTCTTCACCACTTATATAAAGAACAGTATGATCTTTTAATGTTAGTCCACTTTGCAAAAAAAGAGTTGACTTTCCAATCCCTGGCTCTCCTGCAATTAAAACTATACTTCCCGGGACAATACCCCCTCCTAATACGCGATTTAATTCAGGATCTGCAGTAACTATTCTTTTTGTTTGTGTATTTTTTATTTCATTTAATAAAATTGTTTTATTTATTCTTTTATCATCTTCATCCTTCCACCCGTTATTATTTTTTGATTCTTTTTGAATTAACTCTTCGACGAACGTATTCCATTGCCCACATGAAGGACACTGACCCAACCACTTTACACTTTCATAACCGCAATGTTGACAAAAGAATGCTGTCTTTGTTTTACTCATATACTAAAATTAAACTTTCAACTTTTTAATCAGAGTAAAATTTAGAATGAATAAAATTTGCTGAGCAAATAATGAAAGGAGATACTTAGGAAGAATCAGCGTTCTTTTTGACTGATTTTAAATGTAAAAAGGGTCAATCTTTCGATTGACCCCCTTACTTACTAACCCATTAAATTCTTGCACTAAGTTACAAATATGACTCACACTACAAAATAAATTTTTCTTCCTGTGAATAACTTTTAGCCAGAATGGACTTTCAATAAAGGCCAAATAGGATTGAATTAAATACATAATTAATTCAATGATAATGAGTATGTTATGTTGAGGAAAGAGATTTTTTTCTAATTTAATTTCCGTTTTAGAATTAAATAAAAAAGAATCACGGAATGCCAAAAAGACTGAAAAATTCAGAAAAACATGAATGGTAACAGATTTGATATTTAAGGGTAATAAAATAAAAGATTTTAAAAAATGACACCTTCAATTTTAATTGTCTCTCTCGTTTTCGTAGGTATTAGCATATTGGTTTCTATGGTGCTAAAAGGCAAGCTACAATCCTATGCTAAAGTGCCACTCTCCAGCGGCATGACTGGCAGAGAAGTGGCCATGAAAATGCTGCGTGATAACGGCATTTATGATGTTCAGGTCATTTCAGCGAAAGGGTTTTTGAGCGATCACTATAATCCGGCAAATAAAACCGTAAATCTTAGCCCGGAAATTTACGATGGTAATAGTATCGCTTCAGCGGCCATAGCGGCGCATGAATGCGGACATGCTGTTCAGCATGCTACCGCTTACCAATGGCTAACCATGAGAAGCCGGCTTGTGCCGGTAGTGCAGTTTAGTTCCTTCCTGGTACAATGGGTATTACTTTTTGGTATTATTATGGTAAACCGGTTTCCACAATTATTATTGTTTGGAATTATTCTGTTTGCAATAGCTACCCTTTTTTCAATAATCACTTTGCCAGTTGAGTTTGATGCAAGCCGGAGAGCTTTGGCCTGGTTGAGCACAACAAATATTGCCAATAGAGAAGAATATCCAAAAGCAAAAGAAGCACTAAAATGGGCTGCTACTACTTATGTGATTGCTGCCTTGGCATCTTTAGTAACGTTGATTCAGTATATCCTCATTTATTCGAACAGGCAGAGAAGCTAATTTAAGAGATTAAACAAAAACTTCGTTTGGCAGGGCTTTACAGCTTTATCTCTTCATCATGCTGATCAAAAAACTTGTATTCGGTAAGATGATAATTGCTATTTTCTTCAAGCCTGGTTTTTTGGCCAAATTTTTTCCTCCACTTTGCCATCTTAGTTTGCCATGGCCAGCCCTTGCTTAGATAAGCATACATGATAGGATTGACGACAAGCTTGAGATTTCCATTTTTATGCATAATAAGATAACTGAGGTTTTTTTCAATTTCATCTTCCAGCAATAAAGTAGATGAAATTTTTCCTGTTCCATTGCAGCTTGGACAAACTTCCTGTGTATTAATATTCATTTCAGGCTTCATACGTTGCCTGGTTATCTGCATTAACCCAAATTTGGAAATGGGAAGTACTGCATGTTTAGCCCTGTCAGGCGACATGAACTCTTCCATTTTTTCCATCAATTTTCGCTTATTATCCGGAAACTTCATGTCGATAAAGTCAACAACGATAATACCCCCAAGATCCCTGAGACGAAGCTGTCGAGCTACTTCCTCTGCCGCTTCAAGATTTGTTTCCAGGGCATTTTGTTCCTGGTTATTGCTTACGCTTTTATAGCCACTGTTAATATCTATTACATGAAGAGCTTCTGTGTGTTCTATTATAAGATAAGCTCCGCTATTCAGGTTCACTGTTTTTCCAAATGAAGATTTAACCTGCTTTGTAATACCAAATGAATCAAAAATAGGAGCTCCGTTTTGATAAAAACTTACAATATCTGCTTTTTCAGGAGCAATACGTTGAATGTAGTTTTTTGTATCAGTAAAAATATTTTTATCGTTGACTACAATTTTGTTGAAGTCTTCATTAAGCAAGTCACGCAGAATGCTTGTTGTTTTTGTTTGCTCACTTAAAATTTTTGCCGGAGCTACGGCACCCTTCAGATTGCGCTGAATAGACTTCCACATTTCCACTAACGCAGAAAGATCCTCATGAAGCTCGGCAGTATTTTTTCCTTCGGCCGCTGTTCGAACTATAACACCAAAATTTTTTGATTTAATTGCTTCGACTATTTTCTGTAGTCTTTTTCTTTCCTCGGATGAATGAATTTTCCTGGATACTGCAACTATATCATTGAAAGGAGTCAGTACTACAAAACGCCCCGGTAATGAAAGTTCGCAACTCAATCTTGGCCCCTTAGCTGCAATAGGCTCCTTTAATATTTGTACGAGAATATTTGGTTTGCCACCTAATACTTCATTGATTTTGCCTGTTTTTATAATTTCTGGTTCAATGGAAAATTTGTTGAAATCAAGCCCTGTTTCACTTTTATCGTTCATGCACATGTTAGTGAACTTCAAAAGCGATTTGGCATAAGGGCTGAGATCAGTATAATGAAGAAATGCATCTTTTTCAAAACCTACATCTACAAAAGCAGCATTAAGGCCCGGGATCAATTTTTTTACCTTTCCCAAATACAGATCGCCAACAGCAAAACGGGCATCGCTTTTTTCGCTGTGTAGTTCTACCAGTTTCTTATCCTCAAGGAGAGCAATCTCTACGCCTAAAGGAGCGGCATTAATAATTAATTCTTTGTTCATTACAGCTTATAAATGAAATACCTGAGCACTGCTGCAAGCGTTAGTTGCCGGAAATCCGTATTGAATGCAAATATTAACTGCAGGATTAGAGAAACATATCAGCGACTGCAAACAAATACGGCAATAACAACCATTAACTGAAAAGTTTAAGGACTATGAAAGCTTAGAATTCAACCTGGTTTAAATGATTTAGCATTGCTATTAGTTGGATTTGATGTAGAAAAACTTTAAACCTTAAACTTTATACCGCTTATTTATTTCTCTTTTTATGGCGGTTCTTTCTCAGTCTCTTTTTTCGCTTGTGCGTCGCAATCTTATGACGCTTTCTTTTTTTACCACAAGGCATGTTCAATATTTTTTTAATCGTGTTTAAATAAGTTTAATGGCCTATAACTAGTTTGCTATTATTTTTTTAGCTCTCTGATCCTTGTTTCTATATCCGTTCTGGCATCTTCCCGTTTTATATATTTCAGCCCTTTGTTGTACCAATTGATCGCATGGTCTTTATCCCCGGTTCTCTCATATAGATCAGCAAGTAGTAAAATTGCCTCTATATTATTTTCCTGAAGACGATTAACGGTCAGCAAACGGTTAATGGCTTTGTCATATTGCCCTGAAATTATAGCACCTTTTGCCAGCGTTAATTGAGCATAAACGTTGAGACTATCTCTTTCAGCAACCTCCCTGATTTTCATAATTCCTTCCATGGGCACAGCTGAAATATTTCCGAAAAGATAACATGCGCCTAACCCAACTTTAGAGGAATCATTTCCAGGATTCAGGATCAAAGATCTTTCAAACAAATCTTTGGCCTGCAGTGCTTTCCATTTTCGCCTTTCGTCAATATTATCAGACTGCAGATTCTCCAAAAATAAGTGGGCAGCAAAGGTGAGTGTTTTTTCCGAATTTTCCAATCTGGCAGCTTCGGCCTCATACCAGGCATAAGGCTCGAAAATGCCCACTGAATCCAGCCAGTAATGAGCTAATTGATGATAATTTTTTATTTGTTCGTACTTCTCCGAAGAATTCGTTGTTAATATACCTTCTAAATCTGTAACTCTTTTTAATTGATCAGGATTCAACTCTTTTTTAGCCATGATAATTACTGAGTCGGCGGAAATAACTTTTATTTCTGGCACTGAAGCAGGCATGCCTTGCTTAACAGGTTTTTTAGGAGGAATAGTTTTCCCAAAGAAATAAAGGATAAATAGTAGTAAAACAGCAATTACTACAGTTATCCATTGAGGTTTTCGCACATTAAAAATTTGGCTGCAAAACTACCTTAAACGATAGTATTCTCAGAAAGTAATATTTATTACTTTCTTAAAAGGAAAATGTATTGCATTATACATCTTCGCCAGGGCCTTCATCTGGTTTTTGAGTTACTAATTTTTTCACTTCGGCCACAAACTCTTTGGCAGGTTTGAAAGCGGGGATAAAATGTTCAGGGATATGAACAGCAATATTCTTCTTTATATTTCTTCCGATTTTAGCTGCTCTTTTTTTTGTAATAAAACTGCCAAAGCCACGGATATAAATATTTTCGCCGGCAGCAAGTGTATCTTTTACTTCCTTAAACATGGTTTCCAGAGTTACTAAAACGTCGACTTTAGGTATCCCAGTTTTTTCGGATATCTGGTTAACAAGATCGGCTTTTCTCATTGTTGCAGATTTAAAGTTAGTTTTTCCCAAATGCTTTCGGGACTAATTTAGTACAAAATTATATGATTGTCAACCGGATAGGCATAATTTTTTTCAACCTCCTTTGCACCTATGATTTTAAAATAATGGATATTTAGCCGATAAAAAGAAACCAAACAGCTTTTTTGATGAAGAAAAGTAATTACCTAACCTTAAATCCTTCGTTTGATTTTCTGTTATTAAAATGGAATAAAGAACGAAACAGACGACAAATGCCATGGAAAGCAGAAAAAGATCCTTATAAAATTTGGCTAAGCGAGATCATTCTGCAGCAAACGAGGGTGGAACAAGGCTTAAGCTATTACAATTCTTTCGTTAAAAATTTTCCGGATATACATAAACTGGCTAAGGCTCCCGACGAAAAAGTTTTTAAACTTTGGGAAGGGCTTGGATATTACACTCGTTGCAAAAATCTTATCAGTACCGCCCGTTATATTTCAAAAGAATATAAAGGAGTTTTTCCTTCTTCTTATGAAGAAATATTAGCTTTAAAAGGTATCGGCCCTTATACTGCGGCAGCGATCAGTTCGTTTGCCTTTAATTTACCACATGCTGTTGTTGACGGAAATGTATTCAGAGTATTAGCCAGGATATT